>Ga0302325_10005747_pt1 | contig 28106 bp, 28 predicted proteins | sample Palsa_T0_2_FD_201948 | JGI IMG/M metagenome (GOLD analysis project Ga0302325, IMG submission 201948) | Peat permafrost microbial communities from Stordalen Mire near Abisko, Sweden - Palsa_T0_2 | ecosystem: Environmental > Terrestrial > Soil > Palsa > Peat permafrost | place: Sweden: Abisko... | reverse complement strand
CGGTTCGCGGTGATGCTGTATCCTGACGGGACAACAGAGCGTCACACTCCGTTGCATCTGACCTTCCTCTTGAACTTCGCTGACGAACTCCGGCGGCGCGTGGCCACGGGCAAGTAGGGTGTGTGAATGGCGGGCAGAGTGACCGGCAAAGTCCTGTATCGTCCTCTATGCGGACATTGGTCGGAAACGGCGTTGGAGGAAGTTAAAACCAAATGAGCCACGGCCCGAATCGGGCAGCCGGGCGAAATTTGGGCCAGGAGCCTTATTCTCACGCCTATAAAGTGTCCAACCCAACGCTGCGGCTAAAGGCGGTTCGCCGAGGCAGTTACGGTCAGTATGGGCATGCCGGCCGGTTTGTAATTGGCACGCTGCCAACCTGTCAGCCAATAATCCGGCCAAGAGGACTGGCGGTTCCCGCGACCAATTGCGCTGTGATGCGACTGGTCGGAAACCTCCAAAAACGCGCGGGGGAGTAGGCTCTCGCAGCATTGCCTCTTGACTGGCGGCGCAAACGCTAAATGGTCCGGCCGCGCGGCGCCAACGGAGCCGGATCAAGAGGCAAGCGAACGACAACAGCTTGATGCCAGCATGGCCGCATGCCCAAGACGGAGGCGTGAGGAATGCCAAATCGAAAGTGGGCCCGGAAGTTAATCCAGATCGATACCGATTGCGGACCTTTCAAAATCCCGGCAAGAACGCTCGGCCCCTTAGCGGTTCATTTCGGAATCGGATCTCACAGCGAGAAGATAAGCATCTCCCATGTGGGAACTGGTAGGCGAATAGCCAGCACCAGTTCCAAAGAGGCCGCGCAAGAAATCGCTGAGGCATTGGCCGAACTAGACTGGGAAACGCTCCAGGGTGACTCCGTAGCCCACGGACTCCAGATGGCGGTGTCATCGATACTCAAACGCTACGAAGTTGAGATCGTCTGAGCCAACGGACCGGTTTCTGAGTTGAGCCGGATCTGCGCCCAGGGAGAGCAGCCCATCTTATATATATGCGGCGCAGCCGGCACTGAACCAGCCGCCGGCCCTGTCCCAGCCGGGGACCTGATCGATCAAGAAGATGGCCGCTAACGAATTTCCGGGACTGTAAAGAAACCCCTACTGAGCCCGGACATGAGCGGGCTGATGCCCAACTTTAACAATTGAACATTAGGAGGCTTAACATGCTACGACCACTTCCATCGCTACCGATGACTGCAACCGCCGTCCTCACCCTAGAGGACCTCGGGCTTGGGCGGAGATCCGACCTGGACCAAGCCAGCCGAATGCTGGCAGAGCGTTCGGAGGCGCAAATCGTCCGCTGGGTCCAGTTTCCCGCGGGCGCACTGTTTTTCATGCTGGTGCCGGGTGACCCCGAGTCCGGGGCAGTCTACGTGTTTGACCGCAAGGCCGGCATCTTCTATTTGATTAACTTCAACGATCAAAAGTGGGGAGGCCATAGCCTCACAGAGTACGAGTCGCTCGAGCGCACCAGCGGCCTAACGCTCCTCGCGCAGCAGCCCTGGCTCCTGGAACGGCTTTGTAAATTGCGAACGCCGGCCTGAGAACCGGGTGGGCGCGATCATTTGCGCAAATTTTGAATTTGGGTTAAGTAGAGGCAGGCCCAAAAGGGGGACCGTTATGGCGAAGCGGCACAGGGCGACCACGACGAACATCGAGCGGTATTGGCAGCTGTTTGTAAATCGGCGCGCGTACGTTCTCCAATCGAAGCGGCCCCATCCGGACAGTGGCCGTTATTACTACTTTCGTCCTAAAGCGCGTCAGGACGGACAGCCTATCAGCCTATCCTCTCAAACAGTCCGGCGGCACTTGGAAGGTGATCTGACGATGGGGTTGTACTCGATTAATCCGGCGACGCAGCGGTGCAAGTGGATTGCCATGGACGGAGATTATGCGGATTCTCTGAAGCACCTCTGCGAATTGCAATGGGAGTTGCAACAGCAACGCGTGGAGTCAGCCTTGGAACAGAGTAGGAGAGGCGCCCATCTCTGGATCTTTGCCGAACAGCCTCTGCTGGCACGCGAATGCCGGCTGCTGATCTCCGGCCTGGCACGGAAGCTCGGTATCCCAGTGAAGGGCACCGGCACGGCCGAGGGGATTGAGATATTCCCGAAGCATGACGAGCTGAAGGATGGGGACTTCGGAAACGCGATCCGCGGACCACTCGGAATCCACCGCGCAATCGATGCACGGTTTTGGTTTTATGGCGCTGACTACAACCTCGATAACCAATTAGCGTTTCTCGCAGGTCTCGGCAAGCTGTCCGGCGAACAACTCTCCGGGCTTCTCCAAAAGTTGGGAACCGCCAGCATACCCGAGACAAAGGAATCGAAACGCGTGGCGCCTTGGCGGTACTCCGCCCATGGCCAACTGCCATACGACGAAAAATAGACTTGTCCGTAGAGAAAAGGAATTACGAGCTGTTCCAGGAAGACACGGAACTGCAGTTCCGGCTGCAGAAACTCGTTCTCTTCCAACGGACTGCAAAGGCAGGCACTCTTATCTGCCGAATTGAAGTGTCGATTGGCGGCCGACTCTATCCCATGAACATAGAGAGATGGCAATCGGGAGGTCGAGCGGTCGGCTCTCGGTTCAATGCGTACCTTGAAGGTGCCTGACAGGATCACGGCATCGGTCGACGCGGTGGCACCCTCTTCAATCGAAAAGAACTGGTTGATTTTGGCGTCGTAGCCTGCTCTGAACTGGATTGACCCGCTGAGAATCTCGCCCGCGACCGTCAGGCCGGGGTACGCCCACGGCGCTGCCGGCGTTCTGGAGGCCTATGCGAAGATTCGGGACCAGAATCATGCAGAAGAATGCCTCCGATTGCTTTCGCAGGATTCTAAGTGCCCGATGATACGCTCCGCGCTGCGGCAGAAACCCTATTTAAAAGGCCATAGCCCCTGCTTTTGCTCAAGTGGGGACAAATTCAGGCGGTGTCACTCCGCAGCATTGAAAGGCGCACTACAACTCCAAAGGGACCTTAACGCCCTCGGAATCGTAATCCCACAGACAGTGAGACGGGGAGTTCAATAGGATGAGTACAGAAGCTATTCCTGCCGCGACGTTTATTCGCGAATACACAAGGGAGCTGCACAACAAGAACGCGGCCGTCTTTGCGGGTGCAGGCCTCTCCATGGGTTCGGGCTATGTGGACTGGAAGGGCCTGCTGTCCGAGATCGTCCGGGATCTCGGCCTGGACCCGGAGAATGAGCACGACCTAGTGACGATAGCGCAATATCACTGCAACCAGGCTGGCGGCAGCAGAACGCACCTGACGCAAACCATTCTGAATCACTTCGCCACGGTAAGATCGCCGACCCCCGCCCACCGGATCCTCGCTGGCCTTCCGATCCTTACTTACTGGACGACCAATTACGACAAGCTGATCGAGAGAGCGCTCGAAGCCGCCAAGAAGGTTCCCGACGTAAAGTACACGCTGAAACAGCTCTCCGTCACCAGGCCCGACCGGGATGTTGTTGTTTACAAGATGCACGGGGATATCGATCATCCAGCTGACGCCATCATCAGCAAAGATCAATACGAAGCCTATCCTCTGGAGATGTCTGCCTTCGTCTCCGCCCTGCGAGGCGATCTCGTGGAGAAGACCTTCGTGTTCATCGGATTCAGCTTTACGGACCCGAACATTGACTTCATCCTTAGCAGCCTGTGTCTAAACCGACTCCCTCACGGTCGCGGCTCGGTAACGCATTGGAGCTATTGAGCCGTGCGCGTAAGCAAGCGGTCTTTTCGGACTTTCGACACAGGCTGTTAACGCAACCATATTCGCCATTATCGGAGTTGTTCCCGGCCTGTCGTTAGTTGCTGCCCGGCGCTGACCCTACTTCCACAGCGGATGCTGGAGGACCGGTCTCTTCAAAACAAGACGTCGAAGGACATGGCCTTTCCACATCCACAACCCCGAAAGGAGCATTACAGGAACCACGACAAACCGAACACGGTGGGCGTTTCTCCTCCATTCACGACTTTTGAGTCGCCCGAGGCGGCCGGTTGGGCGCTTCAATACCGAACTGCTTGGCGTACTCAACGTTCAGCCGCTGCCAACCTTCGAACTTCATCGCCTCGCCACCAACCATCCGGCCGATGGGAGTTCCTCTGAGAAGGTGATCAAGAACATCGAGACAAATGTGCCAGCCCGCGGCGCCCCACGAGATGAATCGGCGGTCGATGTTGTGCCACAGCGTCAGTCGCGTGCCGCCACCGACGGCTTCGAGTTCCCACCGGATATCGCCGTACTCCAGCACCTCTGGAGCGTCGGCGCGCGCCACGATTGTTTCGAGCGGCGTGGGCGTTCCCATCCAGGTGAGCTTCACCGTTCCAACCGTACCTAGGCTCCCGGCGGTTTCAAAGGGAGCCCATTCGCGCAGATGCGCCGGATCGGTTAGCGCTTGCCAGACTTTTTCCGGCGAGTGGCGCAGTTCTCTCACTAGAATGAGCGTCCACTTCTCTCCGTCCTTACGCACCTCCGCGGCGCTGGCCGGACCCGGTGTGTACCGCTCGCGATCGGTCATCTTCTTCTCCTCAGTGTGAGTAGTGTGCCAGTTGGATGAGCTGAATGAGGTTGCCGCAGGTGTCGTTCAGCATCGCAATGGTCGAGGCGGTCACGTCGGTGGGCGGCATCGTGAACTGGGCGCCGCGGAGCTTGATCCGCTCGTAGTCGCCCTTGATGTCATCGGTGAAGAACATTGCCGCGGGCTGGCTCTGCTGAAAAATCGCCTGCTGATACGCTTTGGCGGCGGGGTTGTTGTTCAGCGCCAGTTGAAGCTCGGTGCCGTCCGGCTCTTCGGGCGAGGCCACCGTCAGCCAGCGAAATGGGCCGTTACTGAAATCGGCCTTCTTGGCGAAGCCCAGTACCTCCGTATAGAAGCGCAGGGCTTTGTCTTGGTCGTCCACGTACAGGCTGGTTAATTTGATTTTCATTTCGTCTTTCCTTTGTCTTTTTCGCGGTTGGGGCCGCGTTGTTTTCTGGATGTCTTCCTCTTCGTTGATGTTGGTTGATCCATGTGATCCATGCGGTCCAGGTGGCGCTCGAGAGCATCTACATGCGCGGACCAGAACCGGCGGAAGGGAGCGAGCCAGGAATCCACCTCCCGCAGTGGTTCAGGTTTCAGCCGGTAGAGACGGCGCTGGGCGTCAATCGTGGACTCCACGAAGCCGGCCTCGCGCAGCACTCGCAGGTGCTTTGACACGGTCGGCTGCGGCATACGAAGCTGACGCTCCATTTCTCCAACCGACCGCGGTGACGACACCAGGAGGCTCAATATCGCCCGGCGGTTCGGCTCCGCAATAACTTCGAAAACGGATTCCACCCTCTTTATATACTGCAAGGAGCATATGCCTGTCAAGGTATAAACGAAATAGGGTGTCGGTGTCCAGGCACCGGGTTAATAGAAGAAGCATTCATCGCGAACACACCTGCGGCGGGTCCCACAATGACGCCCGAATCTTTGGCCAGCGCGGTTGTCAGACGCGCGCGGCGTTGAGCGCGGCAAGTACTCGCGCGTCCCGGAAGGGAACTCTGCGGAGCCGAACGCCGGTCGCATCGTGGATCGCGTTCGCGACCGCTGCCATGAGTGGCTTACACGCCGTCTCGCCGCCCCCATAGGGAGGAAGGTCGGGCCGGTTCGGATTTGGATCTCCGTTCAACAGTACAACGTCGATCCTGGCGGGACTGTCGGCATGCCGAAGGCTCGGATGCGATACCCAATCCACGCTCGTGACCTTCTCCGTATTGAACTGCACCTCTTCATAAAGCGCCCGGCTCAGCGAATGCAGCATCGCGCATTCTACGGTGTGGCGAAGCGCCTCTGGGTTAATCACCAGCCCGCAGTCGTGCGCGCAGACCAGCCGCTTCACCCAGACGTGACCGGTGGCGCGGTTCACCTCTACCTCGGCGATCTCCGCGGCAATGGTGTGTCCGCGGAATGCGTACGCGAAACCGCGCCCGGTCACGATGTCTCCGGATGCAACTGGCTTTGGTGATGGCCGCGCATCCCAACCGTAAGCTTCGGCTGCCGCCTTGACAGCCGCAATGGACCGGGCCCGCTTGAAACCGGCATCGTCCGTCGTGCTCGCCTGGAGGAGCTTCATGCGAAATTCCACCGGGTCGGCTTTCGCGGCCGCGGCCAGTTCGTCGATGAAAGACTCGGCTGCGAAGGTCGACTGGGGACCGTTGGGATCGCGCAAATTGCCTGTACGAACCGGCGTTTCCCAGACCAGCGGCAGGCTCACCACGTCCCTGGACATGCGGCGATTCGGGATAGCGTACATTTCCGCCGGCACTTCGGAACTGCCCGATGCGGGTTTCTCCCGCCTCGATCCCATGAGCTGAGCGATCAATACTGTATCGGGCTCGTTATAGCCCACGTGATTGTGGTCGGCGGCACGGGCGTGATATTCGTATGCCACAAGGTTCCCCGCGGCATCCAACCCCCCGCGCACCTTAACGGCAAAAGCTGGGGCCTTGGTGTCCCAGGCCGTCTCTTCGTCCCGCATCCACTGCATGCGAACCGGCCGGCCAATCTCCTTCGCAATATAAGCCGCTTCGAATCCCGCATCATCGGCGGCCGTGCGCCCGAACCCCTGCGGGCCTTCCATCCAGATGACCCGCACTTTGTCCCTGGGCATTCCCAGAAAAGTGGCGACGCCCGTTCGCATTCCATAGGACTTCATATCGTTCGAATAGATCGTCATCAGGCCATTCGACGGATCCGCCAAGGCGTGGGCCGGGCTGAATGCGGTGTGTCCCTGATACGGAATCTCGTAATCGGCTTCGATAATCTTTGCCGCGCCAGCGAAGGCCGCGTCCGGGTTTCCCACCACGATCGGATTAGCCACCGCTGTGGGCGTTGCGCCCCGCATGTATTGAAACAAGTCTTCCGATGACGGGAAAGGCGCCGTGGCCGGCTTTTCCCAATTCGCCTTCAGCCGCCTGGATGCGTTGATCGCCTGCTCTTCGCGCTCGCAAACCACGGCGACATAGTTGCCCTTGCTAACCACTTTGACGAACCCCGGCAGGTCCCGCACGGACGATTCATCGATACTGATGAGCTTGGCCCCAGCGAACGGCGGCTTCACATTGCGGGCGTGAACCATGCCGGGCAGCTTGACGTCCACCGCCCATTTCAGCGAGCCGTCCACCTTGGCGGGAATGTCGTAGCGTTTGGGGGACTGGCCGACATTTTTGAACGCCTGTACCGGCTTAACAGCGGCCACGCCGGTAATGACGTTGATATTTTTCCCCGTCACCGGGATGTTGAATCTCTTTCCACCGATCAGTTGCCCGTAGGTGACACGCTTCGAAGGATCACCCGTCGCGGTAATCGCTCCTTCGCTCACACTCAGCCGCTCGACAGGCGCGTCCAGCCTTGTGGACGCCATCTCGAGCAATACTCTTCGTGCCTCGGCCGCAACGCGTCGCATGGGCCAGCTATCGCGTTCCATCGCGGTCGAACCCCCGGAGCCGCCCTGGTCGACAGTGATATCCGTTCTACCCATGATGCAGGTGGTCTTCTCGTAGGGGAAGTCCAGTTCGTCCGACATGATCTGCCGGAAGGCTGTCCCCGTGCCTTGTCCGCAATCCGTCTTGCCGACGTAGAAGGTCGCAGTGTCGTCCTGATGAATCACAATCCACGAATCCACCTGGCGGAAGTCGGGGTCGGGATACGGACCGGCACTGGCATCGGCAGTCTGAGCTTTCGCCTCAGGCACGAATGAAGCGGCCGCGCCCGCGACGCTGAATGTCACGGCGAACATACCAGCGTTCCTGAGGAACTCCCTGCGCGAGGGAGTGACGTTCCACTTCTCCAGTTCCTGTTCCACTTCCTGGGGAATGCCGTTTAAGGGGGTCATGCGGTCACCTTCGTTTTTTGCGCTTGCCGCGCGTCCGAGATTGCCTTCGCGCCGCGCTTGATTGCGGCTTGCACCCGGTAAAACGTCATGCAGCGGCACAGCACGCCGTTCATTGCCTCGCGAATCTGCGCATCGCTTGGATTCGGAATCTTATCCAACAGGGCCTTGGCGGTCATGAGCTGCCCGTTCTGGCAAAACCCGCACTGGGGGACCTGTTCGTCGATCCAGGCCTGCTGCAGCAAGTGAAGTTTACCCCCCTTAGCGATTCCTTCTAGCGTTGTGATTTCAGCTTTCACGGATGAGACCGGCGTGATGCACGACCGAATCGCTGAGCCGTTCACGATCACTGTGCACGCGCCGCACTGGCCAAGTCCGCAACCAAATCGCGGCCCCTGCAGACCAAGGTCGTTGCGAAGGATGTAGAGCAGTGGTGTGCCTGGCTCGATATCCAACGTGTGGGTACTGCCGTTCACTTTGAGTGTGATCGCGCTCATTTTTCGTGCTCCTTGCGCATAAACGAATCCTCCGATGTGACCCGTCTTATTTTATCGAGTTGCTGGGCGCCAGTGTGGGGGAGCGCAGCAGGGATCTTATAACAATTCTAAGAGACTGGCGTCGCAGCGCATTTCCCCAGCGTTTGGCCGAGAGTGCGAAGCCGTTATTGACGTGCTCGTGCTGAGTCTGAGGTCCCTTGAGCCACCCCCGGCCGACCGTGTCGGGGCCGCGCCCTCGCGAGCTCCGATCACCGCGGGCAGGCGAACCGGCTTGAGCCAAACCCTCAGTCTTTTTGACAACGCCGCGTGCGTTCATGATCGATGAGCGGCCGGCGGCTCTGGAATTTTCACCATGGGCGTCTTTATATCTTTTTGATGCCAAACCTGGATTCGGGGCCCCGGCTTATGATATGCTATCTCTCGGAATCGGGAGACCTCGGTCCGTAAGTTTAGGTATTACAAGGAGATCCTCATCAGAGGTTCAAGGAAAAGGTGTGTTCCTATGAAACAGATCGTCTGTGTATTTAGTGTGGCCGTTTTCCCGTGCCGATCCGCTGGCTGGTTGGCCCCGGATGCCGGCGAGGTCTCTCGGTTCTCGCGCGTGCAGTTTCTCGACGTGCTCCTGGCTCTTGGACTACGCCGGGCCTGACCAAAGCATCGCGTTTGCGTTCCCGCCAGTGTGGCCTTCCCGTTACAAGCACACGGTCGGCGCCCGAATTGCGTTTTTCGAAGCTCAATTCCCGGCCCGTCGATGCCTCTGTCTACGCTTCACCCGGCACCTCGCGGCACCCAGCGCAAGACTCGAGGTCAAGATGGTTCGCTACTCCTTTCTCGTGGGGCTCTTTCATCCCCGACTGCACGCCGGTTTATCCCGACGATTGCGCTTGCTTACGCGCACGGCTCAGTATGATTCCGCGTGTTAGGCGACAACGGCCGCGCAAGTGCTCGATTCCAGCCGCGACCATGTTGAAGCCGGCTTCGACACAGCCCGCTAGCGCACGCCGCGCACTCGTCTGCGATTATTCCGGGAGCGAATCGTCGCCGCCCAGGTCGTTAGTGCGGTTTTCGAATTTCGTAAATTCCCTGAGGAAGACCAGGTTTACGCGGCCGGTGGGACCGTTGCGTTGTTTGGCGAGGAGCAGCTCGGCCATGCCGCGCAGGTCTTCGCGGTCGGGCTTGTAAACTTCTTCCCGGAAAATGAACGAGACCAGATCGGCGTCCTGCTCGATGGAGCCGGATTCGCGCAGGTCGCTCAATTGCGGGCGATGATCGCCGGGGCGCGTTTCGGGAGCGCGGCTCAACTGCGACAGCACCAGCATGGGGACCTTCAACTCTTTGGCGAGCAGCTTGAGGCCGCGAGAAATGGTGCTGATTTCCTGGTTGCGATTTTCGAAGCGGCCGCGGCCGCTCATCAATTGCAGATAATCCACCACAACCAGCGACAGGCCGTGCTCGCTCTTCAAGCGGCGCAGCTTGGCATGAATGTCCATGAGGTGCGTGCCGGAGGTGTCGTCGATGAAGAGAGGCGCCTGCACCAGATCGGAAGCGCTGCGGGCCAGACGCCGCCGCTCGTCCTGATTCAAATAACCGGCGCGGAATTTCTGCTGATCCACGCGCGCTCCCGCGCAAATCATGCGGGTAAGCAGCGATTCGCGCGACATTTCGAGCGAAAATACCGCGACGGTCTGCTTCTTTTCCGGGAACATTGCGACGTGCTGCGCGATGTTAAGCGCCAGCGCCGTTTTGCCCATGGAGGGGCGCGCGGCCAGGATCACCAATTCGCCCTCGTGCAGGCCGCCGGTCATTTCGTCCAGTTTCAGGAAGCCGGTGCTCAGGCCTTTGATGCGCTTGCTGGGATCGAGAAAGGCGTTGATGCCGCCGTCGAATTCATCCAGGATTTGCTTGGGATTTACCAGCGCATCGGCGGCCCGCGTGTCGCCCAGCTTGAGCAGGCTCTCTTCGGCGCTGGCCAGGATCTGGTCGGGCTCTTCTTCGCCGATGATGCAGCGGTCGATGAGATTGCGCGACGTAAAGATGATGCGGCGCAGGATAGCTTTGTCTTTGACGATGCCGACGTAGCTTTCGAGATTGGCGAGCGTGGGCAGGCCTTCGTCCAGCGAGACCAGGTACGTGATACCGTCCACCGATTCGAGCTGGTTCTGCTTCATCAACTCGTTGGCGACGGTAACGCGGTCGATACGGTCGCCGCGCTGGTACAGCTCGCCCATGCGGAGGAGGATGCGGCGGTGCTTCTCCAAGCTGAAGTCTTCGGCTTCCAGCGCGCCGGCTACCTGGATGTAGAGTGCGTCGTCCATCAGGATAGCGCCCAGGACGAAGCGTTCGGCGTCGAGGTTGGCGGGGAGTCCACGTTCCAGCGCGATGTCAGGAGAAGCTGCTGCCATAAGCCAACCGTTCTAGACTAATGGCGATTCACTCCGGGCAAAAGGGTTCGTTTGAGCTGTAAGCTGAGCCAGATAGCCTGTGGAGCCCCGTTGGAAAAGCCTGTGAAGTTCCGTAGTTCGCAAGTCCTTACTTAACAGTGAGTTGGACGCGTTTTTCACAAGCAAAGCAATTCTGTTCCTAATTGTTTTATAGCACGAAGCCATCAAAAGGCGAAGTTGAGCCGAGAATCGCATCCGACTGCGCGGCTCGCCGCAAACAAAGGCTGTGTGGCCCCGAATTTTGCCCTTCGATAACGGAATGCCCTGCGCGCGCGATTCTACTGCCGCGCTGTCGCCGTTCTAAACTGCGCTTGCCACTTCTTGCGCAGCGCCGGGCGATCCACTTCCCGACCCCGCAAATAGACCTTATTGATCTTTCTGGTGTTGGAAATGCTGTCGAGTGGATTCGCATCCAACACCACGAAGTCCGCCTCTTTTCCCGCGGCGATGGTTCCCATGTTCGGAAAGTGTCCGATTTCCGCGGCGTCTTTGGTGGCCGCGACAATCGCTTCGGACGGAGTCAGCCCGATGGCCACAAGGCCTTCCAGATCCATATGCGTGGCGTAACCGATGAAGAACCGGGACTGTCCCGTATCGGTCCCCATAACTACCTTGATTCCCGCGGCGCGCAACTGGAGTGCATTGCGGCCCAGCCCGTCCAGTATCGTCTTGGCCTTCGCGATCGCCTCAGGCGGCATCTTAATCAATGGATCGCCCCAGAATTGCCGGATCTGTTCCGGGGAGTAGGTGTCGTGCAAGAGTGGATCGTCCAGCCAGGCCGGATGTGTGCCGCCGCCTGAGCTCATGAACGGCTCGGCGAGCGCGGGTGTCATCCACATGTTCGGGCGATCGTTCTTCGCGACTCGATCTTTCACCATCTGAAGGATTTCGGCATCCACTTCTTCGCCTCGAACGGGCACGTGCAGCCAACCCTCAATGCCGCCGCGCAGCAATGCTTTTGCGTCCGCCAAAGTCACGTTGTGCGCCGCGACGGGCACGTTGAACTTGTGGGCCTCATCGAGAATCGCCTGGTATAGCGCCGGCGTCAGCTTTGGTTTCGTGCCGCCGCGATCGTCCACCCAGATCTTAATGAACTCGGGCTTGATTTTGACATAGTCGTCTACAGCCGCGCGGGCTTCGGCTTCCGTTGCGACAGGATAGGGCACGTCGGATCGCGACGGGTGGCCGGTGGGACCGCCGTTCGGAAAGGCGATGCCGGTACCGGCCGTTTTGTAGAGCGCCGCGTTCGGGATCGCTTCAGCGCGCACCTGCAGCGGAACGTCACCCCAGCCGGTGCGCCCGCCTTTCAGATCGGACCGATCCACCAGGCTGGCGACATCCACCACAGCGCCAACGCCGTGATAGGCGAGCCGTTCCAGGTGATCGATCAGGTTTTCCCGCGTGAAGGTCTCTTTGGACATCGTTCCCGCGGGAACGTTTTGGTAGCCGATGTGCCCATGCAGATCGATCATGGCGGGCATCACCGTTTTGCCGCTCAGGTCCACGTGGACCGCGCCTGCCGGCGCTTCCAGCGCACCGCGTTTGCCCATGCGAGCGATTGTCTGATTTTCGACCAGGAATGCCGAGTCCTCAATCGGGGCAGTCCCTTGGCCGGTGATCAGCCGCGCTCCTTCAAAGAGCGTCGGGCGCCCCGAGGCGCTCCCTTGCCCGGGCAGTTGCGACCGGCAACCGGCCAGCACCAGAGCCAACGCCAGACATCGACACACCACACCCCGACCCGTTGCGGCCGCGATCTTTGCCAGAGTAAAAATGCGCATCCGATATGTTCCTACTTCGATACAGGCGTGAAGCGCTGCACGCGCCGGCCGATGTCCGTCTCCGCGATGTAGATGTTGCCTTTCGAATCCACTGCCATGGTGTGCCCGTGGGTGAAGTTGCCGATTTGGTGACCTGGCCGGCCGAAGCTGGAAAGAATCTGGCCGGTTTCGCGATCGAGAATGCGGACCTGTTCGGCGCGCCCGTCCATCACGTACATATACTTCTGTTGCGGATCGCGCGAGAAGGACGCCCACCAAACGGTACCGCGCGGATCGGGCAGTTCCGGCGTGCCGGTGCGAACCCAGATGTTCTTTACGAATTTGCCCTGCTTATCGAACACCTGAACGCGGTCGCTTTGGCGGTCGCACACGTAGACCAGGCCGTCATTGCCGAGCGTCACGCAATGCACCACCTGCGCAAAGACGCCAGGAGCGCCGGCTTGCGTCTGTTCCTTGGTGGCTTGGCTGCCCCACTGGCGCAGAAACTTTCCATTCTTATCGAAGACCACGATGCGCCGGTTGCCGTAGCCGTCGGAGATGTAGAGATCGCCATTGCCCGGATCGACGGCCACGTTCGCCGGATGAAACAGCTTGTCGCGAGCCGAGTTCAGCGGCTTGCCTTTGCCGGTGCCGTCGGAGGAGTCCACCACGCCGCGCGCGCCGATTTGCAGCAGAAGTTTCCCGTCGTGACTGTACTTCTGGACGATGCCATCCCCGTTTGAGGCCACCCAGAGGTTGTCTTCCGTATCGAAGGAGCAGCCGTGAATCGAGTTGGGAATTACATTCGGATCGCCCCACGAATTGATGACGTTTCCGGCAGCGTCGAACATGATGATGGACGGCGCGTTGATGGAAGTCTCGGCTTCCTCGTCCGTGATATTACGGCGATTCACTACCACCACGTGATCGTGTGAATCGACGCACACGCCACTGAGCTGGCCCGTAATCCATTTGTCGGGCAGCGGCTTGGGCCATGTGGGATCCACTTGGAAACGAGGCGGAGTTTGCGCGAAGAGCGCGAACGGCGACAAGCATGCCGCGAGCAGAGCGAGGCGTTTCATATCGCATGAAGTATACCGCGCGGAGAGAATAGCTCGTGATTCGCCCGATCCGGATTTCGGATTTCCTGGCGATTTACTGAGGCCGCCGGAACAGCCCCCCGTACACCGCTTTCGCCAGGATGTGACCCTGAATCGCCTTCATTACGTTAGCGCGCGTCTCGAACGCGTCGGCCGATGGTTTCACGTCCAGCTTGATGTCCAGGGCGTAGAGCTCAAACACGTAGTGGTGGAACGGACCTTTCGCGCCGGCTCCTGGACCACGGTACATCGGTCCTGTGGCGCTGATCTGGTAACTCCCGTCGGCCAGTTGCGAACCCTTGGGTACGCCTTCGGGCAAGCCGCTCGCGGTGGCCGGAATGTTCCAGAGAACCCAGTGCGCCTGATCGTCCGTCGTCTTGTTGCGGGCGAGATCCATGTCGTGCATGTTCAGGAAGAAACTCTGCGTGCCGGCGGGCACGTTGGCCCAGCTCATTTCCGGCGATGTACCCTCGCCGACGGCCACCCCCGGAGCGGCCTGGCTGAACTTAACGGGAAACTGGCCGCCGTCGGGAAATCCCGAAATGGTCAAAGTCATGGCGGCCGGCGCAGCGCCGCGGCCTGTATCCTGAGCCGATAGCAAGAAGGTTATGGAAGCCAGGAGGGTCGAAACAAAGAGCAATCGCATGCGTCTATCCTAGCAGGCTGTGTCGAAGGTCCCTAGCTAGATCTGGAGCGCCTCAACCTGCTGGACCGTCGCCGAAATAGGAGTGGATGCCCAGGCGTCCCCATCGGCGGGGCAGATCACTCTCTGGGCTGGCGTGTGCGGCGTAAGTAACGTGAACGCAGAGGAGAATCAGAGCTCCAGGCCGGGCCAAAGGCAATCGCTTTGTCCGCAGAATCCCGACCCGGGCGGCCCAAGTGGGCGATGGCCCAGATAGCCCGGCTCGGTCGCCCCGTTTGGAAAATTCTCCATCAGGGCGTCAGCTAATTGAGGCAGCGCAGGAAACCGATCCCATCGCGGACAAACGGCGCGTCAGAAGCGCAAACGGCGCGGCGCGCACCACCCAAGCGGATCAGGAACTGGCTCGCGTCGCGCTCCGTTTTGCGCGTTCCTCAGAAGAATGGTGCAGGCTCTCCGTAAGCTCGACTACGCCGTCGCGATCACTCCCATTCCCGAACCTGGACGAGGGTGATTTTCAACGGAACGGTCGCGCCAGTTCTTGATTCCAGGCGCGACCATTCGGCAGCCGGTTTCGATACAGCCTTCCATTACATTACTGTGTGCGTTCCACATCGCGGACTCCCGAGATGCGCCGGATGGCTGCCGCCACCCGCTCCAATTGCTTCTTATCGCGAATCTCCACCGTCATGTCGATAATCGCGCCGTCGCCGCGTTTGTCGTCCGCGCTCGCCTCTAAAGATCGAATGTTGCTCTGCTCGGCAACCAGCACGGATGTAAGCTGATTCAACATTCCCGGCCGGTCGTCCGTATGGACGACAACGCGCACCGGAAATGTTTCGGTCACCGCGCGCGCCCACTCCACGTCGATCTTTCGCTCCACTTCATACATGAGGTTCTGCACGTTGGTGCAGTTCTTGGAATGCACCGCGATGCCTTTGCCGCGCGTCACGTATCCGACGATCCCTTCGCCGCGAATCGGATTGCAGCATTTGGCGCGATACACCAGCAGGTCGTCGACGCCCTTTACCTTGATTACCAGGTCGCCCGCATCGGCCAAAGCTCCGCCCGGCGCTCCGGAAGTGGATGGAGCGGCCGCCGGCTTGGGCGTTTCCGGCGCCGGTTCCTGCACCGTATCGGGAGCCAGTTTCTGGAGCGCCTGCCGCGCCGAAAACTTTCCGTATCCGAGCGCCGCGTGCAGGTCTTCCACCTTGGCGCAACCGTATTCGCCGGCGACGCGCTCGAAATCCGCTTTCGTAATCCGCGAGATCTGGACGCCCAAGCGGCGCGCTTCCCGTTCCAGATATTTCTGTCCGATCTCGATCGCCTTGGCGTGCTCGGTGGCATTGATAACGTGCTTGATCTTGTTGCGCGCCCGGGGCGTCTTCACCATCCCCAGCCAGTCCTTGCTCGGCAGGTGACCGGTCTGCGTCAGGATCTCCACCACGTCGCCGTTTTTCAGGTTGTACTTCAACTGCACGATGCGGCCGTTCACTTTTGCGCCCACGCAGGTATTGCCCACGTCGCTGTGGATGGCGTAGGCGAAATCGATCGGCGTCGCCTCGCGCGGCAGCGCAATCACTTTGCCCATGGGCGTGAAAGTGTAAACTTCCTCCGGGTACAGATCCACTTTGAGGGTCGAAATAAATTCGCCCGGATCGCGCATCTCCTGCTGCCACTCCACCAACTGCCGCAGCCATTTGATGCGCTGATCGTCGGCGCCGGGCCCTTTGCGCCCCTCTTTGTATTTCCAGTGGGCCGCAATTCCTTCTTCAGCGAGGCGATGCATCTCGTCGGTACGGATCTGCACTTCAAACGATCGCCCGCCCGGTCCGATCACCGACGTGTGCAGCGATTGATACAGATTGGGGCGGGGAATCGCGATGAAATCCTTGATGCGTCCCGGAATGGGATGCCACTCGTTGTGGATCACGCCGAGGGCCGCGTAACAATTCTTCACCGAGTCCGTAATGATGCGCAGCGCGAGCAAATCGTACACCTGATCCAGCGCGATTTTTTGCCGCTTCATTTTCTGGAACACCGAGTACGGCCGCTTGATGCGCGCCTCCACGCGCGCCGGAATATTCTCGCGCCGCAGATTCACCTCCACGTCGTGACGCATTTTGGTAAGATACTCTTCGTTCTGCGCCCGCTGCGATTCGATCTCGCGCATCAGATCGGTCCACGCGTCGGGCTCCAGATAGCGGAACGAAAGATCCTCCAGCTCGCCGCGCACTTTGCCCATCCCCAGGCGGTGCGCGATGGGCGCGTAAATCTCGGCCGTTTCCTGCGCGATGCGCAACTGGCGTTCGCGCGGGAGCGGGTCCAGCGTGCGCATGTTGTGCAACCGGTCCGCCAGCTTGACGATGATGACGCGGATGTCGTTCACCATCGCGAGCAGCATTTTGCGCACGCTCTCGGCTTGCCGCTCCTCGCGCGAATACAGCTTCAGCTTGCTGAGTTTGGTGACGCCATCCACGCACGCCGCCACTTCCGCGCCGAACTCCTTCTTGATCTGTTCCAGGCTGAGGCTGGTGTCTTCCACGGTGTCGTGCAGCAAGCCCGTGATCAGGCAGACCATGTCCATCTGCATGTCCGCCAGGATCATGGTGACGTGCAGCGGATGGATCATGTACGGCTCACCCGAATCGCGCATTTGATTTTTGTGCGCGTCGGCGGCGCGGTGGAAGGCTTTTTCCAGGAGGGTGAGGTCCTCTTTGGGCCGCAGCGCAAGGATCTTCTGCTCCAGCTCGGCATAGAGCCGATCGACTAACCCTGGGGCCGGGACGACGGGGACGACTTCTGTGGACACTCTATTTCTAGGTTACTTGGTTTGCGTGGCGTGGCGCACTACATGCGAGGATCTAGTCGATGCGCTTGGCCAATGCGCTGGACTCTCGAACGCCTTGGTTAGCCTTTCCCTTTTGCCCTCGTCCCGGTCGCCTGATCGTCGTTTAGATCTCGTCCGAAGAGGGTTTTGATCACGGATTGCCGGCTGCTATTGAGACGGGCCGCGCGCGCATCCAATTCGCGCAACGCGCCTTGCGTCAAGTCAACGTTGACCCGCCGAGCCGGCCTGACGACCGTGAACTCGTTCGTCAGTACGCGGAATATCTTCACCCCGTGAAGCCCCTCGGCGATCTCGTCAGCCGTCGGCCCGGTCGACTTTCCTTTAGGTGTTCTTGGCATAGATTTGTTCTTCGTTCTGGGTTGCGTTCCAAGCCGTGACCAAGTGATAGCATTCGCCCTCCGAGTCGCGCCTGAGTTCGAGGATGACCGAGCGCGTCAAGCGCCTATACGATCCGATTGCACCCCATTTACTGAGAACGTAAAAAAGCCTCAGAAACGGGACAGGAGATCACGGGCGCCATCCAGCGGGGAAATACCAAGTAGCCTTCTTGCCGGAGAACTCAAGTTCCGAGCCACTTCCAACCCGGTGCAGCTGTTCGCCGGATTTTGGGCGGTTGAGGTCGAGATCAATCGCCAATTTCCGGGGAGAATCGCCGGTGGAACGGATGAATCGGAACTCAATCTCCGGCCCACTGGCGGTCCGTTGGCCGTTTCCGTCCACTCCAAGCGTGTAGCCGTAGGCTTCGAATTCACTCAGCAGTAGATCCTCTTCCCTGGCGCTGACAGCCAGCGTAAATCGCGTGATGTCGTGAAGCAATCGATCAGGAACGTATTGACGCTCTCGTTTATCACGCGTGGTGCCATCTTCCTCGGCCTTCAGGTCGGGATAGCGCTGCCTGAGATAATCGGGGTAAAGCGACATCACATAAGTTCTAGCGGCAATGCTCGTGTCACCCGAGTCGGTAGCGCCAACCTTGTCGAACCAAGCGATGTCGCGTCCTCCGATAAAAAGCTTACTCATCGAGATCTTCGGATCCGTGTGCGTCCGTGCGGCAAGGCGGTCCCGAACCAGCGGCAGCTTCAGGCGGTCATCCACCCACATGCAGAACGAAAGGTCGCCCGCGGGAGCGCGCCCGATAGAGCGAATCGGATCGTTGCTAGCCTTCATAAACTCCAGATAGGTGTGCTGCCCGCGTATGTAAAGGCCGGTGTAGCTCCACGTTCCGCCATCGCGCTGGGTTGTCGATTCGTTAAAGCCCGCCAGCTCGCTTAAAACAGGAGCGGAAGCAATCGCCGTGAAGACCGTGGGTTCCACGTAGATGGTCACATGGTTAAAGTAGATGGGCGGAGCCGCGACGGAAGATCGTTCGGGCGGCGAGGCCGCAGCCGATCCTGAAATAAATGCAGCGATTGCGAGCGCACAAACTAAACGCATGGACGCCTCCTACGTAGGACGATTAATTGTATCTAATCCCAAATAGAATGGTGGCCGATTTTCCAGTCCGACACATCTTCGGCCCTACTCTGCCCGGTCAATGCTCTAAAATTGGATACAGATATGGCAAGCGTCATCAAACTCCCCAAGGATCTCGCGGACGAACTGCATCGGCTCGCCGAAGCCGAGCACAAGCCTCGTGCCGCGTTTGTCGTGGAATTACTCCGACACGACATCCGGCGGGCAAAGCAGCGCGAAGCTCTGCGCGTCTCTGCGGGAGCTTGGAAAGCCGCTAATCACCCGGAACTCGCCAAGGGCGGCGCGGCCCACGTCGAAAAAATCCGTTCTGAGCCCGACCGTCGATTCGGGGGCCGCCAAAAGGCCTGATGGCAACAGTCCTTCTCGATACGTCCGTAATCTTCGATCGCCTGAACGGGCGCGCTGGCCGAACCGAATTTCTTGATCGACTTCTCGTGGAGGGGCGCCTACTGGCTTGCTGTGCCGTAAATATCACCGAAGTGTATGCGGGTCTTTCGGCCCGGCGAGGAGGCCAAAACAGATGCTTTCCTGGACAGTTTGGAGCATCTGCCGGTGACTCCTCCTATCGCCCGCCAAGCCGGCTCTTGCGCCGGGACTGGAGGACCAAGGGGCAAACCTTGTCTTACACGGATGTGACCATCGCGGCCGTCGCCTTGAGCAATACAACGCCGCTTCTCACAGATAACCGTAAGCACTTTCCGATGCCGGAGCTAGAAATTCTTCCGTTACCAGGAGACAGCGAAGCCCCATAGTGAGACCTCCGGGCCCGCAGCTGTCACAATCCTGGAGCGCCTGTCACAATCCTGGAGCACCTGTCAAAATAGAGATACATGACAGGGAATGAGATCCGCGAGACGTCCTCAACTTCTTCGCGGCCAACAATCATCGCATCGTTCGCAGCTCTCTTGCGCACGCTCTCGGCTTGCCGCTCCTCGCGCGAATACAGCTTCAGCTTGCTGAGTTTGGTGACGCCATCCACGCACGCCGCCACTTCCGCGCCGAACTCTTTCTTGATCTGTTCCAGGCTGAGGCTGGTGTCTTCCACGGTGTCGTGCAGCAGCCCAGTGATCAGGCAGACCATGTCCATCTGCATGTCGGCCAGGATCATGGTGACGTGCAGCGGATGGATCATGTACGGCTCACCCGAATCGCGCATTTGATTTTTGTGCGCGTCGGCGGCGCGGTGGAAGGCTTTTTCCAGGAGGGTGAGGTCCTCTTTGGGCCGCAGAGCAAGGATCTTCTGCTCCAGCTCGGCGTAGAGCTGATCGACTAACCCTGGGGCCGGGACGACGGGGACGACTTCTGTGGACACTCTATTTCTAGGTTACTTGGTTTGCTCCCTTTGGCGCACGCACTCACGCGAAGACTAAGCTTTCGCGGAAGAGCGAATGGCGGCTACCTGCGTCATGAGATGATCGCCGTATGGCGTCAATGTCCAGAGAGCCGCATCGCCACTGCCGGGGGATTTGTCCTTCAGTTCTCTAATAAGCCCCAAAGCGCGTAATTGCACCTTGACTTTCTGAAACTCTTCGTCCCGCATATAGGCGTCAAAAATCTGGGTGCCGAACTTATCCTTGAATCGATTTCGGAACGCCTCAGAGAGCTTTTTCTTAAGATCGTGTTCGGAGGCGTGAACAATGAGGATGGGCCCAAGAGTCGACAAAATGCTGTTCCAACTAAACGATTCTGCGGGACTGTCATCGTATCTACCGTCAAGTTTGTACCTGAAATTGAGCGAAATCGTCTCCTCGCCCCGGGCGAACTCTTCTGCCCCGGGGGGCGCTGTCTGTTCGGTCTCGGCGAGGTGCGCGTTCAACTCATCGATTTTCTTCAGCAACCCGAGAATTTTCTGCGCCGCGCCTTCGTCCCTTGCTTGGTCCGACCGCACCCATCCAATCCGAGGCTTCGTCCTCATAAGTGAGGACATGCTCTGGAACACAGCTAAGGCAAGGTCCTTTGGTGATACCCAGAATTTCGCGTGGCGTGCAGCCTCTATCTTCTCTCGAAAGGCCTTGAGCGCTGCTTTGCCCTCATCAGTCGACTCGGTCTTGTTCGTAGCAATAACTCCGGGATCTTTGTGGAGAAATGCCAGAACTGGCAATCCTGCTTCAGCTGCGTATTCGTATTCCATTTCTGTATAGCTTTTTCCGGTCGGCCCTCTCGATCCGTAACGCCCGCCGACAATGACAATGTAATAGTCGCACCCGGCGATGAATCACTTGATCAATTCCCAAGATTCGTCGTCTGCGGCGGGAAACAGCTCCATCCCCGTCGGTATGCAATCAAGAGATAAGAGCGCCTGCATCACTTCGCGCCGCTCTTCCTGCAAATCCTCGAGCGTGGAACTCACGAACACTTGATATCGCTTATCCACTCGGCGCCTCCGCCCTTTTCTTCGGCCTCGGGCTGTTCAATCTCTCCTCGTCCAGCGTCCGCCCCAGCAGCGTTTTGATTACAGCCTGCCGGCTGATGTTGAGCCGAGCCGCCCGCGCGTCCAGTTCGCGCAACATGCCCCGCGTCAAATCCACATTGACCCGCTTGACCGGTCTGACGACAGTAAATGTGTTGGTGAAATAGGCGGAAATATCCTGGCCCCGCGCTGCCTTCTCTGCGATTTGCTCGGCCGTTGGTACGGCTGATCTTCCTTTAGATGCTCTCGGCATAAATTTGTTCCCTGCAGGGTCCTTGTCGCTGGTGATGATTTGCACGCTTCGCCGGCCGCGTGAGGCTGCGACGTAAAACAGCTCCTTCTGCATTCCATCGCCCGAGATGACAACCGAATCCACCGACTTGCCCTGGCTACGGTGTGCGGTAACGGCATATCCGTGCGTGAACTGCTTGAAGTCTGCTGGCAACTGGCGGCCGTCATCGAGGCGCATGCGGCCGTCCTTGTCCACACGCGAGACGGTAACGATTTCACCGTTGGTGGCGCGAAAGTTGGCATCGCGGCGATTAGCGGTTAGCAAGAGCTTGTCGCCGGCGGCAACCTCAATGGTGCGCCGCTCATAGACTTCGAATGGCTTGGACTGCTTGGCGGTGAGAGTCCGCTCTTCGCCGCGGTCGCTGCACGCGACGATTCCATTTCCTTCCACCCATAGAACCGCTAAAGTTTCGTTCTTCGTGATGCCCTTGACGGCACGATGGAACGTCAATCGTTGACCTGGGCGATAGTTACCGTAATCGCTCTTTTGCGCTGCGGTCCAATTCAACGAGACATCGCGCGGCACCTGCAGAGATTCGCCAAGATCGCCATTTTGCTTGCGGCTGGCACGAATTGCTTCAGTCACGCGGTCGATCTCATCATGGGTAGCGCAAACAATGAGAAGATCGCGGCTTTTTGACACCGCGTAGGCTTGCGCAACGGCCTCGGAGCGATCCGCCCAAGCAACTTCCCGAACGGCCCCGATGCGATCCAGTTTTTCGAAGCCAGCTTCGGGATCTCGCCGCAGTTCCTGAATAGCGTCGCGATAGTCGGCAGTGGTCTGGCGTTGTACCTGAGTTAGCGAGGTGCTTTTCAGGCGTGATTCGTTTTCGAGCACGCGCAAAGCATCGCCCGCTTCCACGCTTTGGATCTGTTTCGTGTCGCCGCTGAACACGATGCGAGCTGATTGTTGTTCGGCAAGTTTCAACAACTCGTGCATCTGGCGCCCCGAGACCATGCCGGCTTCGTCCAGGATGACGACGCTGCCACGAATCGTCGATTGCGCCCGCTGATCCTGAAGCAGCCGCTCCACCGTTAAGGCATCGTTAAAACCAACCTTCTGTAATTCTTCGACAGCGCTCATTGTTGGCGCTACGGCAAGGATCTTCCGGTCAGCTTCGTCGAGTCCACGTCGCAGTTCTTGGAGAGTGGCCGTTTTGCCAGTGCCGGCCGCACCACGGATGTTGACGGCTCGATCGCGGGAGTCGAGGACCAACTCGACGGCATGCTTCTGTTCTGGCCTTAGACGGTCCGACGCGACGAATTGCTTGTCTCCGCCCAGGCGCTCGCAGCGGCCGATTCCGCGATTGACGAAATCGACCATCTCGCGCTCGCGCTGGAGACTGCTAACGGTGGCGATTTCGTTGCGGTCTCGCAGAATCGCGCCAGTAGACTCTTGCAAAGTGAGTGTGCCTTTCAGTTCCGAGTGGTCGATGTGGCCGCGCCCGTGGCGAAGTGCCTCGGTCAAAATCTCGTGGTCACGGGCAACTGAAACTCGCTCGAACACGTGATCCTCGGCATGTTGGAGCGACGGCCCGGCGGATTCGATGGCCGGCGCTTGGGCCGGATTTTCCTTGCGCAGGTCGGCTAGAGCGCTCGCTTCCTTCTTCGTGAGGCGCGACCGTTGGCTAGAACGCAACTCATCGGTGGAGATTTCGATCAGCTTGTTGGCACGCGTCTCGCGCACCAGGACTGCAACTTCGTTGTCCGTCGGTGGTCGGCCATTCTTTTCAGTGAACTCTTCGATGGCCTCGTCGCGCTGACGGCTTCGTTGGCTGTATTTGGTGAGAAGCTCGTCGGAGACGCCTCGAATCTCAAGGCCCCGTCCCGGCCCTTCGCGTCGCGTCGATTCTCGATTTCATAGCCGAGCGACCGTACCTGGCGGGCGAGCGAATTGCGATAGACCTCGGTAAGATACGCCCGGCGCTCGTAGATGCCCGATGCCTGGAGCGCTTTCCAGCGACCTTCGGCGCCGTCATAGGTCAGGTTTGCAGCCACGGCGTGAGTATGAAGCTGAGGATCGAGCTCTCGGCTGGTGTCGTGATGATAAACGGCGATCGCCAAATTGCTGGTCGCACGAATCGGTATTCGCGCCATCCTGCCGCACTCGCGTGGCAGCGTGGGCTTCCAATTCTTGGAGGGCTTCAGTGACGGCCCTCACGTGCGCGTCGATGAGGCGCTTGTCGGCGCCGACCACGGCCATGATCGACACCGACTTCGGTGCAGAAATGGTGAAGTCGTAAAGACGCCTTCCGTGGGATTGCGTGGTTCCGTCGGCGGCGAAGCGGTCGGCGCTCTGGCGCTGGCGCAGGAACTCGCCGTTGGCCGGATTGAGCCCTTTGCGTAGTGCTTCGAAGTCCTCCGACTTCACTGGCCCGCCAAGACCCAAGAGCTCAGCCCCATGACCCTGCCAATGCCCAAGCACGCGCTCGCCTTCAGCGTAGTAGTCGGCATGTTCGAGATGCCGGGACGAATATCCTTTTCCGTCGGACATGGCTCGGATCGTGAGCATTGGGTCATCCTAGTGCTTGACTCGGGGCTTAGTTGCGGGCGCCTTGGTCGAGGGCGTGTTGATTTGAGGGCTTGGCTCCGCGGATGCGCACACGATCTGCGGCGTCGACGGGAAAAAGGATCGTTGAAACCAATACTCGAGCGCAAGCCCGGCTGACAGTCCAAAGATCAGGACTGCAGAGAACAACACACGCTTTCCGCGATCAAAGACGCGCTTGGAATTGGCAGCCTCTTTTCTCAATTCGGACGATTCCGATTTGAGACTGGCGGCGGCTTGGCGCGTCTCCCCTACGATTCCGCGATGCATATCGCTCAGCTCTCTCGCGGTCTGCATCAACTCAACGTTGCCCTTCTTCATCTGTGCGCTGGTAACGGCGAGTGCGCTGGCGGTCTCTGGGATCGTCGATTGGAGAAATTGTTGCCGTAAGCTCTCGTTGATCGAAGCGGCAATCCTCGCTGGATCAAGCCCCGCCGCAACGGTGTGCGGAAGCTGTGCCAAGCGCTGATCCAGCTGCGTTTGTTGGGCCTTCATGGACTGAACGAGTTCTCGGAGAGTTTCGAACGCTTCGGCAAACATTCCCTTGAGCTTCTCGTTCTCGGTGGCCGTTCTCAGGGGAGCATCAAAGATGAGTGCGCTTAAGAACTGCATGGCGCGCAAGATGCGAAGCATCTCGTCGTTCTCGGGTAGCGACCGGAGGTGCCGCATTTCGCGATAATAGTCGGCGCGCACATCCGGAGGCAGCGCGTTTGCAATCCGGTCCAGCGTATCCGGTTCTTGCGAATCAGTAACTGCTTTCACGGCAACAGCAACTCCTTGACGCTGTCGAACTCGGCAAACATGCGCCGACGATAGCTTTGGGCGCGCATTACCAGCGATGATCGCTGCAACTCCCCTGCGTTCGTCCTCCTGGCAGCGACATCGCCCAATGTCACGCCGTGATTCCGCACGGCATTCTCTAGTTCGGCGAGACGGTAGTCCATGCGAATCACCGCGGGCTGCAAGCGCCTTTGGAATTGCGCGGCCTGGTCACTCTCGCGCCAGTATGTAAAGTCGGTGTGGTCGGTGATACTGTTCTCAACGATCAGATACTTGACTCGGTCCTGGAGCCGCGCGGCCCAGACGAGCACGCTTTCCACGCTCGCCGGATCGGCGGTCACAATGCCGATCGCGCTGAAAACGATTCCAGCAGCCGAGACATCGGGGTACATTTTGTCGAACCAGTCATAGGTGACTTGGCCTGCTCCCGCGCCCATATCCGCGAGAATCACAGGCGGACCGTCTGCCAGTTGGTCAACGAATGAATCGAGCCCGGCGGGCGTGTGGATGTTCACCTTGGGGACGCTTCCACCGAAGAAGTGCGTCAGTGATCCGCGCGCCTTGTTTTCCGTGTCGAGGTCCAGCAGTTTCGCCGGAATCTCGTTTTCTTCGAACCACTCGGCTAAGCCGGCCATCACGCTGGTCTTGCCAAGGCCACCCTTGCCGCCCATCGAGAGGATCACCCTCTTTTCAGTGGCGACTGCTGCGGCGTTTACATTTTGATTAATGCTGATTTGTTTTGAGTTGCTCATATCTCCAACTCCTATCGTTCCGTTTCAACCGCTGACGCACTACGGCTAAAGTTCGCCGTAAACGAGAGAAAGCTCTTCGTATGCCTTCTCCAGCTTGGGCGTTTCAGCCGCCTGCGCGAAAGCCTCTTTCAGACGCTGCCATTCCTCCGCAGAGAATCCAATGCTGATCGTGTCCCGATGTCGGTGAAACTGGAATCGCACCGGCTGCTCCGCCGTTTTCTGGCGGGTCGAAGCATGGAAGTACTCTCCGCGCCAGTCCTGGCCAGGTGAGACACGCTCTAGCATGGCCGCGAATTCCTTGATCTCGGGATATGTGCTCACCGGATACGCCAGATCCTTGTCAACCATAGATATGAGCATCGACAAATTGCCATCGTTTGCAAGGTTGAACGTCAGACGAAAGCGTGGAACCGTCACAACGAAAGAATCCGTAATCACCTCGCGGTCTCGCATGGAAATCACGGGGCGATGCTCTTGCAGCCAGTGGCCTCGCGCTGCCAGACGGAACAACATCTCCATGCGAGGTGCAAGTACGCGGTTGAGCGCCACGACATCAGGGAGTTCTTCATCCCGAATGGCGACGTAGAGGTTGCGACCGGCGAATGTTGGTTTTGGAGCAGAAGGGGACGCCTGCAATTCCTGAAGCAACTTCGCGGTAACGCGCGGCACAAGATCCGGGTCGAGCTGGCGATCGTTGAATACGGCCTGCTCTTGAGAACCGAGATTGCCCAAGTAATATCGATCGAGTTCGACACCTCGATCGCCGCGCAAGGCTCGCACTGCGAGGACGGCTTCGAGCAAAACACCGAATGCAGCCGGAGTCGGTAAGGCCGCATCTCCGCTTAGCTGCTCACAGGCTACCTGAGCGAACTGCGAGAGAAAGATCCACTCAGCTCGTGAGAGATCATGCTTGTTCTCCCACTTCCGCCGGATCTCCCACATGGACTGCGTGGCGCTTTGCTGGAGGTCGGCTACTTCAAGCCGAAAATCGAGGCGATCATCCTTGGCGGACTCCAGCAAGGTCTTGGCGACATCGGAAATGGAGACCTGTTCGCCGCGGCTGGTAGAGATAACTTATTTAGAACGTTCGAGAAACTCGCGAAGCGGAAATCCGAATTGACAGCGTTTGTTGCTGAGGCTTGCGCTCCACCGACTAATAATGCCAGATGCCCACTTCGATTGCAAGTTGTTTAATGTAGCATATTGCATCGATACACTCGTACGTGCATAATCTTGACCAGGGATTATCGTTTCACAAGAAGGCCTCGGGCGGAGCCGGCGGCTTCTCAAAGGATGTGTGCCGTGTCCTTATCAAAATACCTCCCCCACTCTGGCGCCACATGCGTCGCACCACTCGCTCGTCAATCTCGTCCCCGAGTCGCCAGAGCACCGGAAAGGTGATGCCATGGCGATCCACGAGATTCTCACAGTAGCGGAAATCGCGGTCGAACTGCGCTGCTCAAAGGCGCACGTGTACAACGTAATCGCTGGCAAGGTCGATGGCGTCCATCCGCTCCCAGCCATTTGCATGGGCCGCAGGAAACTGGTGCGGCGCGCAACTTTGGAGGAATGGAAAAAGAGCAATGAAAGCGGCGCTCGGGATGCTAACATGGCCTCTCGTCAGCAATCGACTCTGTTGGGCGCATGAAGGAGAAAATTCATGCGTAAACGGTTTCAGAAAGGTAGTTTGGAGAAAGTTCGTGGTGTCTGGATCGCGAGATGGCGGCAAGACGGAGAGCGCAAGGCCGAAATGTTAGGTCGCGTTTCACAGATGACCAAGGCACAAGCGCAGATCGCGTTGGCCTCTCTTGTGGCTCCGATCAATAACAGGCGAAGCCATCCATCGGGGCAGACAAGCTTCGGTGATTTTATTCGCGATGTCTTTTTGCCGTTCTACCGGCGAAAGTGGAAGCGCTCGACCCTAATGACGAACGAGGATCGGTTCGCGAACCATCTCACGTCTGAATTTGACACTCGATCCCTGGGCAGCTTTGGCAGGGATGAGTTGCAGGCGTGGCTCGATCGGAAAGCCGGGAAGCTTTCATTCAGCGTGGTAGATCATCTCCGGTGGGATCTGAAGCAGATATTCGATATGGCGGTATCAGAAGGATACTTGCAGAGGAATCCGGCGGCGTTGCTGTTCACGCCAAGAGGATGTCGGCGGCCGGAAACGCGGGTTATGAGCTTAGAAGAAGTACGACTGCTGTTCTCGGTCTTGGATGTTCGGGAACGGTTGATCGCAAGACTCGCGTTGCTGGCTGGAATGCGCCCCGGTGAAATTTTCGGTTTGAAGTGGCAGCGGATGGAAGCGGATTATGCGGACATCCGCCAACGTGTATACCGGGGCGATGTGGATTCTCCGAAATCGGCGAAGTCGGTGCGACATGCAGCCCTCTCAGATGGGTTGCTTGTTTCTATCGACGAGTGGCGAGCCTTGTCGATCGACACCGGTGCCGATGCCTGGGTATTCCATCCGAGCGACTCACAACGCCTTTGGCGGTGGATAACTGTTGGAGGCGGGGTTTCGCGCCCAAGCTCAAGCCGATCGGTTTGGGCTGGGTGAACTTCCAAGTCATGCGACGAACCCACAGCTCGCTGTTAACCCAACCTTCGCAGCTGCGATGAGTTTCCCGGTAAAAACGAGCGGGTCGGTGAGCTAAAGCCTTCGCCGTCAATAGAACATTTCCCATAG
>Ga0302325_10005746_pt1 | contig 28110 bp, 29 predicted proteins | sample Palsa_T0_2_FD_201948 | JGI IMG/M metagenome (GOLD analysis project Ga0302325, IMG submission 201948) | Peat permafrost microbial communities from Stordalen Mire near Abisko, Sweden - Palsa_T0_2 | ecosystem: Environmental > Terrestrial > Soil > Palsa > Peat permafrost | place: Sweden: Abisko... | reverse complement strand
CAAAATATCCCAGCCACGGAGCCATCCGCGGCTCCAAAATGGTCAAACATAAGTTGTGCGTTAAGTATAATGCATAAGATATTTGTCCCAGGTATTGGGCGATTGGAGTTGTGAAGATGTCTTGCAGGCACCTTAGTTGTGTGAATGCCACAACAATCTGAAAGGCTCCCAAACAGAACCAAACTCGTTGACCCTCATATGGCCCAGGCGTATGTGCATTCAAGAACCGCAATCCCCACACTTCATCAACGTGACTGTTCGTCCATGATGCAATGAATAGGCCAGAGACGACATTGGCGAACCAGAAGACTTGAACAAACTTCTGCTTGATTGTGGTCCCGCAATCTGGCTTCTTGGGCTTTTCTTCGAGGATGTATTTCGGGAGGATCGTGGGGCTTGAGAAAGGTGTGCTGAGAGAATCGTCTTGAAGGAGTGTCACTTCTGCGATGAACATGCCGCCGAGGAACTCGACTGCATAAAGCTCGCCGCTGTAGAAACAGAAAGCCGTGGTTCCGGCAAGTAAGAGGAGGCGGATGTTGGTGACACAGCGGGAGAGCCCGAGGATAGCAACAAAGAGAACTAATGATTGTGCAAATTCGATGGGGATTGTCCAGAGAGCTGGATTGTAAGGTGGCTGTGGAAAATCGATGTCGTTGATCGCCCAGGACGCGCCCAGAAGCTGCAGACATATATTCCAGACGTGGATTAGTTGTGAGGAAAGAGTAAAATGAGGGTCGGCGTATCTGCTGTCAGAGAATCCGTAATATACTGCAAGGGCCATGATGAATAAAGTAACGAAGGAAGGTAAAAAGAGCCGAAGTGCTCGTCTGAATACCGACGACGAGAGTGTTGTTACCAGTGCTTGGAATTGTTGAGCGTGGATCTGTTTGAGAGGTTTGTATGAGAGAACATATCCGGATATAATAAAAAAGATGTGGACCATTGGCCGAGCTGAGTATAGGACCCGAATTAATGGCAATTGCAATGGGGATGAAGGTGCTCCATCTTCGTATAATCCATAAGGCTCTGTGTACCAACCCAAGTTCTCCTCTGTATAATGTCCCATAAAGACGATGAACGAAGCTACCCCGCGTAACCCATCCAGATATGAGGTAGGATGTAGCCGCTGGGACTTGGTAAGACCAGGGCGTATCCTCCTTTGAACGAAACTTGGCAAGAGAGCGAATGCCATGCGTTGTAATAAACGCATTCCTGACGAAAGAAAGATTGCGTGGTCGGCGTGGTGGGAAGTATCGGCTTCAATGATTGCCCAGATGGCTCCTGGTTGATAGTCTTTGGTCATGTTGGAGATGTTGTTGACGTGCTCGTCGAAAGAGATGTTGAAAGTCGAGAAAAGGAATGGTGGTAATCGTCAATGAATGGTAAGTGATTTACCTCGGTCAAATCAAATAAACTGCGGCTGAAGCTCTGACATCCGCCAACTATTCAATAGTCTTGGGGAGAAATGGGCACGGGAGGAACACGAGCGCCACCGTGAAGAAGGAAAAGGGACGAGGAAAGTTTTTTGTTGGACTCAGATGAACGAAGATGAGGGAAGCAAACCCCATATTTGGAACCTGAATAGTCAGCCCTGTTACTCGTTAGCGGCAGGGGGTTTGACCGTCAAGCTTTGTTTTCTTTCTCATGCCGATGGGTGTGCACATGCCGCCTGTCGATCGCACTTAGGGTGGTGTCAGAATGGGCTCCTGCAACAGAGCGTGTAAAGGCGTGACCTTCCCAAGCATGAGGGATTGGTGGTTGAGGCGTGAAACATCTCAGGGGTGCTTCAGGAACCAAACGAAGTCATTGGAGGAATTCCGCGGCGATCACCGGTGGCGTCGCGGGTCGTCCGTGGTTTCCTTCCGTATGCAGTATTACTGTATGAAGTGGAATGAGATCGAGAATAAGGGGCGTACTTGGTGGCGGCTCAAAATTGGTAGCCTCGTCGATGGTCCCTTTATTCGGGTACTGTAGCACTACAGTAACATTGACAGCTATGAATATTGCGGGGTTGGCAGGTACTTAGGAGTGGAGGCATGATGGGAAGTTCTCGACATAATGCTCGAGGACATTGCAGAAGGGATTCCAGGCCTTCTTGCATCTTAACATCTGCCGCCCTGGCCGGGCCCTGAATGAAGGTCACCAGATGTTGCAGAAAGCGGATGAAGTTCTGAGATGCCACCAGCGCGTTTCGTGGAGAAAAGGCTGGCTGAATCGGCTGATAAATGGGTAATTCCCGTCACGTGCCGCTCATCTACAGTACCTACCTAGTAGGTATTCCAGGTACCCAGGTAAGCTCCCCTACAACAATTTCTGTGACTTCATCACTGGAACATCTTCAATCCGGAGTGCAGCTCTAGCAGCACAATGACGAAAACCATTGACCTCACTCCCAATTGGGCCATTGATGCAGGCTAACAACATGGGCAAACTAACCTCAAGGTCAATCCTCTCTGCAATACTCTTGAAGAGGCTCATCACTATTGACATCCAGTGTGCGACCATCGCAGAACTTTACTACGAGACACTTCGAAGACTATGGCACCGACGATCCTCACCACGGCGAAGACCTCTTTAGCATAGCTGCAGAGGGTACATCGATGTCCAACGATGCCAGCAAGATTAGTACCTTTCCTTCCAAGCCGCGACCAGGAGAATGATCGCGGTGGAGCGACTAACCTCACAGATATCCCCAGGAGCTTTCAAGATACAGGCGCAGGAGTACCGTAGAGGTGCAGACCGGAACTGAGTGCGTTTCTGTTGCTTTCGGCGGCGCTCCCAGAAACAAGAGGTCTCAGCGCTAACCCGCGTCTAAATATAGGGACTCATTGCCCTCTGAAGTCCAAAGCTAACGTCTACCCCACTTTAGGAACGAGGATTTAGCCAAGGGAAGTGCCAGGTATGACAATCATGTGAGGTAGACGGAGAGCGATCAAAAATAAATATGCGACCGAGGGCTCGAATATTGATTTGCACCCTTCAGAGGAAGAGAGGATGGCTAGAACCAATCGACCTGATGAATACTTGGGGCGAATTAGCGATTCAAGAAAGAGGAAGGAGACTTAGATGTACATATAATGCAATATGAACAAGAATACTTTTCTGCATATCATTATTTGCCATAGTGCTTTCGAGTAGGGATTTCTGCCCCTCGTCCAGCTCAGCCTCGTCACCATGATGCTTTCGCGCAACTCTTTGAAAGAATACTAAGGCCTCATGAAGGAGTTGAAAGCGTTCTGCTGTAAGTTAGTCAAAGAGCCCTAGATTGGTGTCCAATTTGCTGAATTGATTAGGTTGTAGCACTATGGCAAAACTCCGAGAGCAGCCCTGGTTGGAGGAGTTGAGCACGACCACAACCGAGGCAACCAAGGACTAGAGAGACATACTACTTGCCTTTCGGTTGAAGGTGGATGAAAATTACGGCACGCAATTATCTGCTGGAGGATCGGGAAATTGGCTAAAGGATGCCTCGAAGAAAGTGGTGTGGCTTAAGGAGAAGGAAAATGTTTTGGAATTGAGAAAGAAGCTGCACATGGCTAGCGACACACTTGTGATGTCGATTCTTGCTGCCATGGGGTGAGTGGAGCCCAGGGCTTTGAGCAGATACCGAGTTGATTAGGCCTGAAATTAGGAAATCGAATCGACTCACTAGCAATGCTCAGGCTGTGCGAGTTAAGCTAGTTCATGAATTGATGGTGTTCGAATGGATGGATACAGATTTGTGGCAACTGTCCTCAAAACCCTTCCGATCGGGCTCAGAATTACCTCGCATAGTGGCACGGTCTATACTCGAAGCTTTAGCAGTCTTCGATGACGAGGAAGGAGTGCATACAGATGTAAACCCAAATAACGTTTTCTTGTCAGGGGTAAATGGTCCCTCGCCAGTAGTAAAACTCGGGGATCTGGGAAATTGTAAGTTCCCGACAGCAGAATCAACATCGTCTATGGTTCGAAAATTGACTACTCAGTAGTGATAGCGGCTAGTCCGATGTTAGGAACTTGATATCAGGTAAGATATTAAGATTAATTAGGCGGATCTCTGCACAACAATAGTTTCAAGAGAAGCTGATACGTCTGCTTGTGTAGGGTGTTGTCATTCGCGCTCCTGAGGTTTGGAAGGATATCCCAATAACTCCCAAGGCTGACGTCTGGAGTCTGGGCGTAACAGCAAGTCGCTATTTCCTCTGGTTACGCTTTCTATCTCTAACATAAGGTTTAGTTAGCACATTGGCTGATTGGAAGAACTATATTCGGACCAGCCGACAAGATAGTGGAGGTTCTAACCGACCACTGGTGTATTGCTAAGCTGATGCGATTAGTTGGCCCAATATGAACCCCAGACCTCTCTAAAACAGACATTGTTGATGAGTTTGCTCTTGCGGAGTATTTTGAAAAAGGAACTTTCGTCCACCCCCAGACCGGCCTAGAAGAGAGCTTCATAAAGGTTGGCAGTATTCGACAGGAGTTGGAGAAAGTGGAAGGGCCCATTGAACGGGGGTGTATTGACTTTATCGAGAGTCTTCTGGTTGTCAACCCAATGAGGAGATCGAATGCTAGGGAAGCGCTACAACACCCTTGGTTAAAGAGTTCCTCTGAATATGATTCGGACTGGTCGGTCGATTAGAGATAGACAAGGAATATACGTACGCATCTGGAATGGATTATATTGGGGCATATATGATTCACTTTGTTTAAGATAGGTAAGAATAAGTGATCGAGGATCAATTGCGGTCTCCTTGCAACAATAGCTTCTAGAGGTTGAGTCACAACACGCAGTTTGCCCGCCTCCTACTTTGTATGTACTCCGTATATAAATACCTAAGTATAAAGCCCCCATTGTCATGAACCAGTTCATGAATTCTGAATTATTATATGAAATGAACATGAAACTGAATATATTAAATGAAATGAACCATGAGTCGGGGGGTCTGTTTCATGAAGTTCATTTCGGATCCCTGTCGCTAACCCTTGAAATCTGTTCACTGCTGTCCCTTTAGGACGATGACCTTCGACACTAGATCGGCCGCCAACCAGTCATCGATATAGATCTTCCCTATTCCAAGACGATGAGCAATATCATCTCTTCTTCCAATGAGCATCACATTAAACAACCTTTTCCCAAGCTCCCAAGGACTGTTTAGCTCGGCCCGCTGCCACCAGAACTTGCGCTCCTGTAGGACAGAGATTGCTACAAACTCATACTTTACTTGCTCTGGTGTTCGAAGGTGAAGGTCGATCCAATCCAGAGATATATCAACACCTCCCACAAAAGACTCAGTATCATCGAAGGTGCCAACCCAACGATATGGATTTTCCTTGTCCGTCTCCGTCTGGGACCCAAACCAGCGCTGCTGCAAAGTCTCGTCGAATATCAAATCGAAGGAAGCGGATTGTGCGGAGAATAATATTCGACCGGGCTTTTCAAGTATTTTTCTCCATCCATGTTGAAAAGCAATATCATCTTCAGAACATGTAGCAATGTATTTCTGTATGCTTACATCATGCCCATCTCCCAGCGAACCCTTCTCGACATTAATCCTTCGAATGCCACCGCCCCCGCCCCGGATTCACCAATCCACCAGAGACCCAATGCGAGTTTGAAAAGCATATAAGATTGGGCCATCACCTGAAGCCCATCTCTAACTCGGCAAGATTGTATCCGAGGGAAACCCAATGTTCGGTGGTCCCCATCGTGGCCATATAAGCGACTGGTCAAAATATCTTTCAGGTAATCCGTATAAAAAATCACTCGCGAATTGGGTTGCAGAGATCAGCTTCGTAATTCCTGAAAAGGCATTCAAAGCATCGGAACCATATCTTAGCTGCCTTGATGTATATTCATGTACAATTCTCAAGTAGTTCTCGAACGAGACGTCGTTTTTACTTAGCCGGTAAATCCTCTCGTGGTCAACTCCTGTGGGACCTGGGTCTGGAAGTAAATCTTCCTCCTCGTCCATCTGTCCCTCACTACAACTTAGTGAGGCCCGGCATGCAGTGAAAAAGATAAGTCGTGTTGACAACATCCGTTCCTGGTATGTCCAACCACGAGTGTTCCAAATGGATTTCTGGACCAGAAGCGCCGTGCTTGGATTGGAGTTTGTCCTCAACGCGACGTTGCCCAACTGGATAGAAGAAGTCTTCATGTCTCATGGCCAGTGAAATGCCCTAGGCAGTCTACTCTCAGCATCTTCTCCTCCTGCCGCAACAAGTGTCAAAACCGATGCAGAATAGATTTCTTCCATAATACCGATCTGCTTCGCTTTGTCCTCTGGGTCATCTTAGATAATGCACAAACTATCTACCCAGAGATACTGTTCCTCGAATTCCCAGCACACTCTTATTACGTCTTCGATTGAAAATGAGAGGGAAGCCCCTAAAGGCTCTGCGGATAAACTCCCTGCCTCTCTCAGTGTAGCAATGTTGCTCTTGGTAGCATTAAGACATTTCCCTTGGGCTTCACCCCACATAGCTCAACGCGAAATATCTTGGAGAGGCTGGTGCATCAACTACTCGAAGTTTATTGACGTCGATGAGCCGTAATCCGGGTTGCTGCTTTGTACTGTCGTGTTTGCAAGACTCTTCGTGGTGGCCTTCACAATCAGACAACCTCTCCCTGATCTTCGTCAGATATGCCTAAGCAGGAGTCTTAACCGTCAATATTTATGCGAGTTGTAGTGAAAAGATAGGTTTTTCGGCGGGTAAATTCTCTGCTGAAGCCATTATCCCCTCCTTTATCCAACAAAGCAGGAACACATACAGCCGGGGATGCACTCCCATGCGTTTGAGAGTTTCTTGCCTTTTCCTGACAACCTCCGGTTCATTCTCAAGGGTGATACGTAATCGGAATGTCCAGCCTTCCTTAATCTACATGTTTGCACGATCACTGTCGACCGGGGCATACCTAACAGCATCTTTTTTGATCTAGCATCTAGTTTGCGAATCTTCGGATTCTGTTGTCCAACCATCCACCTTCCACTCTTGCTCAACACCCAACCAAACCATCTGACAAAGGGAGCAATTCTTGCGCAATCTTATATTTTGAATTATACCGAATTCAAGAATACCGAAGGAATCTCGACATTGGAGGTAATGTATCCACCCTGCCGATTGACAGGTCAAACAAAGTAGTCCTCCAACTGACAGATCTTCGTGGAACTCATCACATGTGGACTTTAGTTGGCTCTTCTTTTTCTTCAAGTATTGGAGCAGAGTTAACTTCTGTCGCAGATTCCAACAGACGAAGTTGTCGAGTAAATTCCGATTCAACCACTTGAATTCGAATTATAACAGCTCCGAGGGCAACTACCAAGTCGAAGATCTTTCTGTTGACTCCTTTCGTGAGGGATCACTTGATCATTTCTCACTGGGAAGCAGACCCATTCCATCTCCTCGCTCACCGATATCGAGAGTGGATTCTTCCGACTTCTACCCAGACCATGAGGGCGAAAGCCCATCTCAAGGCATGGAGTCGCTCTTCAAACTCGAGCTCTATTGGTGTTTCTTCCATCTCGGATGCTTATTATCACTCAGTCGAGATTTGGTGTTTAGTGTATTGTGCAATCCAGAGTGCTCATGATGTACATTGATTTTAAGGGTAGTAATCCTAAAGTGGCGCAGGCTGGTCAGCCTGGCTGAGGTTCGACTCTAGGCGCTTGCCGACGCTCATCCAGGGGTTGCTTTAGGGGATCGTTGCTAAGCGTCAGCGACCCGAATATGCCGAGACCCGCCACTATTTGATGAGCTTTGTTAGCTGACATATATTTTGTAGATATTCCAGGATAAAGATGCGTTTTAGTATCAATATGGCTCTGATGCTAAAGAAAAGAGAGACACTTCAGCATGCCACGCTAAACCGTATATTTTGTCCAATGACAACCCCTGGAGCAATGCCGCCGGCGGGAAGCCTATCTATGCAAGTTTAAGGTTAACGACTTGAATATGATTTCCAAACCTTTTCAACATCCGCATCACTAACATTCGCCTGCACCGCATCCTCAATCTTAACAGCAGACCATGAACAAAGCATCCAAATTGCACCAAAGACGCCACCCAACTTCAACGTCCCATCGTCTCTCCTAAACTCCAACATATGCTCAACCGTGTCACTACAGCCATGCTCATCACCAGTCTCACTATTACGAGCTCTCCAGCGATGTCCCCATTTCTGGAAACTCTTTCCCTTCGCAGAATTCACATGTCCAGGCCAAATACCTTTCTTCAGCACACACTGCTTCTCAAATATAGCACAAGTGTCGGCTGGGCGACTATTCTCAGGCAGAGGACAGAACCGCATGCACCCTGAAAGATTAGGTCCGAATTGGAAGGTAGCCCAGAGCTGGCGGCCAATTTTCTTTTGTTTCGCATGGTTGGACATGTGGATTGTCATTGTTAGAGGGGCATCAGAACCAATTTTCAATGCGACAGCAACTTCCGGGGCGTCGATCTTCCATTTTCCAAGAACATCCCAGGCCCACGCCGGAGGAGCTTCGATGGTAGGGTTTGGTAGAGGCGAGATCCAGGGCCAGAGTTTTGGTACTGGTGGTGGAGGTGGTGGTATGTATTTCTTCTGGTCCCAGAGTTCTTCGATCGAGGGGTCATTAGGTCCCCTTGGAGGTGTTTCGCCGATTCTGACTCCGGTGTATGGAACAACTAGACAGCCTCCAACTAAAACACCGCTGAGAACCAGTTTTCCCTCCCCGCCTCTTTTAAATGTTATACTTGTTGTCATCTCATCTTTCGGACCCGTTTCCCTCCTGACAGTATTAGAAATTCCTGGTTCGTCAAATATGCCTCGCCATTTTATAAGCCATTGGTTGACTCCCTTAGGAGGAGGGCCTGCCGCTACCCCGACCTTCAAGATGCAAGCCTCTTCAAATTCCTCAACATCGATCATGCCCTTCTTCACAAGGTCAATCTGCTTCGGACAAAATCGCATGATCCCAGACCAATCATTTCCAAACTGGAATTCCGCGTAGTATTGACGACGGCCTGCTTCAGCCTCATAATGAATCTTCATCCAGCGTGGGGCGGCAGGGTCCTCATCATCCATAGTGAATTTCTGTCGTGGGATAATCTTCCACTCACCCGTCATCTCAGTAGGCCATGGTTGTTTCTCTTCCTCTTTCTCCTTCCTCTCTGCCTCCTCTCTATCCTTCCGTATCTGCTCCCAGTCAATCTCAGGCTCATCCGAACTCCCATCATCCTCACTATCGCTGTCAGTCGGGATCCGATAACATAGCATATACTTCGATTCCGCATATGGGTCCGTCAACGACTTCCACCAACCACCAACCCCCTTCTCATTCCCTTTGCCTTCCAATTCTCCTGTTCTAACACCCTCAAATTTCCTCGCCTTATACCCCCCGAAAACAATTCTCCCAGCAACCTTCAAACTACCATCTCCATCTTCACCAAACTCAATCTGCGTCTCGTGCTGATCTGATCCCTCAACAACCCCTTCCCCCTCATATTCCGCCCTCCATCTAAAATTCCAAACCTGTATACCCCTTGGCGATGCACCAGCCCAAACACCAGGCTTCAGAACGCAACCCTCCTCAAACTGTACATGATTGGTAGAATATTTGTGCCCGGGGCAAAACCTTATACACCCAGTATACTTCTCCCATTTGAAAGTCGCCCAAAGTTGTCGTCCAATCTTTTTATGGGAAGGATTATTGGCGTATTTTATCTCCATTGTAAACGGAGGAGGATTGTCTCCGTATTCGCGCTTGAGCCACGGGAGGTCTTTGAGTAGGTTTTTTGTGTCAATAGTCCAGGTTCCGGTGATGTTGAATGCCCAATTGGGAGGTGTTTCGATGGTTGCGGTTGTATTGGGCTTGGATGTCGTGGCCCGAGTGAGGCGTTTTGGCTTGGGTAATGCATCTTCGGAGGAGTTGATGAGTGGTCGTTTGAGGCCGGTGTTTGGAGGGATGGATTCAAGTGCAGCTCGAGGTGCTTTGCTGGCTTGCTTTTTGGGTGGCATTGTGACTGTTTTGTGTTGTATTTCGACTTTTGTGTTGTATATACTATATGTTGGAAGTTGAGAGACGCGATGACGCGCCAAGAAAGATAATATTTGATTTCGCCCGTTGCCCTGTCAACGGTATGACCTTGAAAGTGGACCTCAACTATCCTCCTTATGTCTCCGTACCCGCGCTACAAACAATGTGACATCCTACACAATTAATGTATCGTGCTCCCCCACGTACCGCCTTCTAGGGGAGCCCCATGTCAAGGAGTCGAATCAATTATACACTCTGAATTGAGCTCTTCATACAAAAAGATTAAACTGAAGAAGAAAAACTTTGTTCTCGGTAAAAGGAAACCGATGAGGCCTTCGTACGAAGGTTAGCATAGCAACTATAAGCGAATCGCAAGTGCATAGCACTAAGACCAACACAAATAGAGTTAATATAATAGTTTTGGCTGCCATGTGACTAATTCGGCCTCAAGCTGCTATGACTAAAGCAATTCCCTCGCTTATAATAGTCTTATTTATAAAGCATTAAAGCGTATGCCTATATCACGTGCCTTATGCTATATATATATCTACTTACCTAGTAGCTTCCTTTCCATTCGAGCCCGATTTTAGATCTGTAAGATACACCTTAACGCTAATTTATGCCCATCCTACTTTAAACCAAATCAACACCCCTATTCCTGCAATAAAACACTCTTCTCATCCCTAGCATTTACCCAAACATACGCCACACACCTGGGATCCGTTTCCCCCTTCCCAAGCGTAACAGCCAACAAATTGATCTCCAACCAAGTCGGCCGCATCCCAAAACCCTCAAGCCGCTCCCACCACTTCGCAAACCGCTCAAAATCCACATTCTGGTCATCCACCAAATGCAACTCGATCATCACCTGCCCGATCGGAATCACGCCCGCCTCTTCACAACTGTCCATAAACGCATCCAACGCCGTATATTCCGCCCCTTCGATATCAATTTTCAGAATATCGATGTAAGTATGGCTGTTCTGGGCCATCAAAGTCTTGAGGCTGAAGAATTGTGGTATTCGATCGAGTTCGTCCTTTGGCCCAAGACCAAGTTGCTTAAAGTGCGCTCGTGCGGAATATGAGGCTGGGATCTTGGGCCTAAAGTTAGTGATGGAGAGGTCGTAGGCATAGATCTGTGCACTCGGGATTCGGGCAAGCATTTCTGCTTCAAAGGTTGATTCATCGTTGACACCGAAACTGTAGATGATTGTCTCTCTTGTTGGGTGAGAGACTGCCTTGCCGGGCTTGGCTTCGTAGAGGGACATGCCGCAGACCCATTTCCCGCCGTGTCCCAGACGGCCCACACGTTGGATGTCGTGGGGACAGGTGTAGGTGGCTGGGAAGAAATCCCAGAGTGTGTACGGGTATTTTCCAAAGTCAGAGAGTTGTTGGGATGGGAAGAAGGGGATTCGGGGGTGTTGGGGATGGGCAAGGGCCGTTTTATGGCGGAGAGAGACGCTGGAGCGCCATGAAGATTCGGATCTTGCCATGCGTTGGCGCGTTGTGAGGCCTAGAGCTGTGGATGCATGGCTCTGTGCTGCTGGTCGTTGAGATGTCATGTGCCAGATTGTACGGGATTGGTTTAGGACGACGAAGACAAAGAATGTTGCCACTATCCAGAACCAGAGTCTACATACTAGTAATTGCATTAGTTCTGATCGTCAATCTTGAATGGAGACAATGTGTTACCTTGGACTATTCGAATACCCATGTTGGATGGTTGACTGAAGCTGTTGACAGAAAAAGGTAGGAGGGAATGGAGGGGATTGAGCTTCTTGGGAGATCTGTTCGAGGAGATATAGAACGAAGTTGCTGCAACATCGAAAGTCTGGGTTGTATACACGAAACAGAGAAAGGCTACAAAATAGATTTGAACACCAAGGCAAAACGAATAAAGAGGTTGATTGAAAGAACAGATGAAGACTATAAGCTCAAATGCTAGATATTGAGGTCATAAAAGAAGATCTATCCGACACACGCTCACTGCTTCCATTGTTTCACCTCTCTACCAAAACTCAATAACAAGAAGGCTCGAGCCTTGGCACCAAGACCAGATGAAGTTTAACTTCGTAATAATAGCTTCCATGGGCTGGTATCCTTGCGCCTGTGCTTTCAAGCTTTCCAGACACAGTGACGGGGAATAGCATGCACGGTAGGAAATCCGGAAACGTGTAGCAAACAGAGAGGTATAGGTCGCAAAGAAGTTGAGATGGATTTTGTGTTGGCGAGCACGTCGGTGCAACAACGCCAACGTTTCACTGCGAACATCAAACAGTTGATCGCTAGGATCTCGCAGTCGATCACTCTCCATTGGGAGCGTGCTGCCGGCGGGGATACCCCAAGAGGACAGCCTTGCGCCATCTGAATCGAAGGTAGGAAAGTATAAAAGCCTTGGCAAGAGGCTATTCGAACGTTTCGTCCCCTCAAAAAATTGTTCCACGAAGACTATGATGAGCTCTAATTCTGAAATAGGCTGTGACGTTACAGTACTTCGACTTTAAGAAATGTCCGCGAGATTCCTGGAGTGTCTGCCAGCAGAATTTTTATCTTCATAATAGAAGACTACTACTGTATTCAAAAGAAACGTGGCGGACGGCTGGATCTGCATGAATTTTATGGTCACGTGGGTGGTTCCTGAATGCCCTTGCAAGCATTGGAAGACGAATATGTAAATTATTTCTGTCAAGCGAAAGAAAGTCTACAGGAAAACTCTACGAGTAACGTTGCCAATAGCACAGGGACAATATTTTAGTGGTCAGACAATTGATTCTCTACCTGAGAAGCACTCTTTCATCTTCTGACCTTCCCATCCGAGTATGATCGAGATCCTGCGATCATTGATATGCAACATAACTCCATACAGTGCAAAACTCCGCCCAAGGAGACCTTGTTTACAAGTTTTTCGATACTTATGGTATCATATTCCCCGGTTACCAACATTCTATGCTCAAAGAATCACAAATTCGCTCCATTGATGTTCGCATTGTCGAGTCGCTCTCAACTAGTTCTGTTGTCATGTCGTTTCGTAAAGCAATCATAAAGTTCGTCCCATATCAACCAAACAAGCTTGCGCATTGTAAATTTGATATACCTCAATCTTCGTCCTCTTCCTCAACTAGAGCTGGGGTTCGTCGTTCATTTCTCCTCTTCGGTCTTCTGTGTCTCGAGCTGCTGATGTTGCTTGCTGAATCGTCCGGAGCCAATTCGCTCATCAGCTCCTCTCCAGGATCCCACTCGCTCTCACTTGTTATCTCACTTCCTTCTCCCCAATATGTTCTCTCATAGCCGAGACCCAGGCCAGCAGATGGCAGACCAGGTGTACTAGCACTGATAATGTCGGGATGGCTTGTTCGTCTCGACTGAAGTGACATTGAAAGCCCAGCGCCACGCTCTCGAAGTGCTCGTCGAACCAATTCGGCCTTCCGATGCAATGCTTCAAAGGCATCCTCCAAAGCTTCCATGCTGAGATAGATTTCGCGCTCGACTTCAGCCAAGACAGCAATCTCTGTTTCTTCGTCATTGGAGACAGGCTGACGCAGTTGAGACGAAGGAGTAGGGCCACGTGAGGGATACCCTGTCGAACCAAGAGACGGAGAAAAAGTCTGGTTTCGGATTGGTGAGAATGGAGTATTGGTTCTCGATCCATTGGCCTGACGCATCGCGGGTGACATCGGTCCTCGAAACGGAATACCTGGTGTCGGACCACGAGATGGCGCAGGGGAGGGATCCGCAGACGGGCTTTCAAACTCGGCGCCAGACCACAAGAAACCATCAAAACGGCCCGAGATCAGAATTTCCCACTCAGAAGTATTAATGCTCGACATGGTAGCAAGAAGATTGTGGAGATGTGGATTTTTCAGAAGATAAATCGCGGCTTCGGGGTCTCGGGGAGGACCTGGCAATCTGTAAAGTCTTTGCAAAGAATGAACGGTCTTGACCATGAATTCTGATCGAGGCTTCTTCGGAGCAGTTGGCGCTCGTGATACTGGTTGCAAGACCGTCGATCCGGAAATCAAAGCATTGAAAACCGGTCGATCATTCTGTTCTAAATGGGTCAGAATTGCAAAAGACAACGTTTCATCATCCACTTCTTGTGGAGGGGTAGCAGCGGTTTGGGGACAGCTCGATAGCCATTTGTTGACAGCTTGCTTGGTCTTCTTTGACTGCTGAAGAAAGTGCTCGCGGAATTCTTCTGCGATATCCGGATCAATCTTGACTGGCGATCCTGGTCTCGGAGGTTCACCTCCTGATATGCTGAGGCCAGCAAGGTCATCTCCAGCTTTAACTCCAAGTGTTGCAAAATCAAACGCTGGCCAAATAGGAAGCTCACGTCGACCACTGACCCATTCCAAAACCTCTCCCCATCCGAGTCCTCTGCTGCCTTCATGGGTTGATAGATCTGGATACTGGCACATAACACAAAAACAACCTTCAGATGAAAGGTCTCTGTTGAAGACATTTTCCAACCTGTCCAGTAATCTTCTCGCAACTGATCGGTAGCCTGTTGCAACTGCTAAAGAGCCATTCTTATTTATAACAGTTTCATATTGATCCAAGACACTGAAATATGGCCCAAATATCTTCTCAACGTCTGAAGGAACAGGGGTTGCGGTAGAGGAACCTGCATGCGAAGGAAACGTTGGGGTTGCCGCAAGCAGAGCCTTCTGCACGGGGCGCAGCAGACCTCCATTTTGCATCAGATAGTCTACTCGTGGAATGTTGATAGGCACATTCGGTGGCGGTGGAGGGGGTGGTGGTTGCGGCGAATTTTGTGTGCTCGACTCTGTCTCCGGCGCTTCGAAGTGAATGAAGGGTGAGGGCGTAGGCTTTAAATCCGGGATAGATGAAGGAGGCAAGCCTGGAGTCTGAGTGGGGGTTTTCGGTGATGAGTCTTGCGCTGACGTCGGAGAGGAATCAGTATCCAATGTTGGGGGTCTTTGGCCAGTTTTATCTGCTGAGTCTTGTTTCGGTGCAACAGATGTGACGTTCGATCCAACTACAGAGCCAATCCCCGAATCTCGGATACCGTTATCCTCAGTGACGCCGTTATTGTCCTTGACTTTAGGTGATTTGATTGTGCTAGCCTTGGAGCCCTTAGATTTAACAGAAATCTTGGACTTATCGTCTTTGTCTTGAGAGGTTCTGCCAAACCACGAATTCCTCGAACTTGGTCTCGCGTCTGTCTCCACATCTTCTTGAAGTTTTGTCATTCGAGTTGGGGTAGCCTTTCTTTGTTCGGAGAACTCGGTCTCAGGTGGACTCGGTGGTCTGCCATCTTTGGGAACGGAAGCTCGAGGTGGGTTGAAGTGGTCTGCCGACTTTGACCGTGCCTTCTCGTCGGAGCCGAGATCTGTCGATTCTGGTGTATATGGGTTGGACTTGGGTTTCGTAGGTAACCTGATGTCGTCTCTGCTATTCACCGCTTCCTTGCTGTGTGCCTTGTTGAAGCTAGGGTAGGGGAGGCTGCTTCTCGAGGTCGCTTCTGGAGCAGAAGCTGTTCGCGCAAGCTCAGGCACAAGATCGGCCATTGACGTAGACGGCTCAGACTCTTTCTCTCTCTCCTTCTCTCTATCCTTGTCTTTGCGACGTCGATGAGGGGACTTGATAACTTCGCCAGTCTCTGGGTCGATCACCTTCGGCCTAGAGCTCCTAGAGGACTTGTGAGGACGATTTGGATCCTTCTCGCTCTTTGTACGGTGTCGTCTCTCACTTGGTCTCTCCTCGACAGCATTGTCTCGATCTCGATAAGCCATTGTTATGTCCGGTCAGCTCAGATCGCGCTGGCGGCTAACGGGCATGCTTGGATGGAGGGTGTGACATGTGGAAGACAACCTTCACTGTGGTGTGTTCAAGGTTCGGGCAGCAACATAAATAGCTCTAGATGTCATAGATGTTGAGGGAAGAGCAACAGAAAGCAAGGTGATCGTGGTCGTGCAAGATGGTGGATCGCTGGAATCGGGGTCGATCGTGTGATGTTCTTATTGGCGGTTGAAGCTGAGGTACACAGGGAAGAGAAAGGTCTCACCTTTACCGACAGGTCAAGGCAACTCCAGATGGATTCACTCTTGGCTGGTAGTGAGATGACGCCCGCGTGCTAGATAATTATACATTAGGGGGGGGAAACAATATACAGTAAGTACTTCGTACAGCAAAAATGATGAGTCGCCTCAGATCGTGGTGTTTGAAGCCCTGGGGTACTGCACCATGCAGGGTGGCGACGAGCGGCCGTCGCTGCGGCCTAAAACACGATGGCTGGGTAAGGACAACACCAACAGAGTTTTCCACTTGTGCCAACTCTCACTTACTCACTCACCTATGGGATGACTGCTGTTATATTTTTGTTTACCTGCAGACCCATAAGCGCTTGGGTGCGTCCCTGGGTTGTTGGAAGCTGCAAACAATTGCCAATTAGGAAGCTCTATGCTGGAGTCCTCCGGTCCGTGCGAGTACTGGACTCGGGCAACCGGCATGGCATTGCAGGACGAGAAATGTTTGTAACTTTGCTTCGAGGTTGTTGGCTCAGAACTGGGATTTTCGAAGTTTCCCTTCGAATCTTGACCGTCATTCGTTGCCTCTATTTCTGATAAAATGATATTGCGCAAAGGTGTTGGTATGGCATAGATGGCACGCACTTTGAATGTTGGATGCTCCACATCTAGGTCATACTCACGGTTTAGCATTGAAAGTGCTTTCCGAAGAACTCCAGCACAGCCTTGTATCCTCTCTCGTACTCTTTCTTAAGCTTCTTCTCATCCTCCAGATCACTCCTCACCGACATCCAACCGTGCACCTGATCTCCAAACCTCTCAACATGCTTCTCAACCTTCAACGATTCCCCAAAAGCCTCGAGACCCTCGGCCTTTTCTTCTTCCGATCCCAGCACACACATTGGGATAGTAACTTTAGCAGCGTCTGCAGCCTTAAGCATGCCAGGATGGCATTGAGCGCTGACTTGCCACGGCGTGTCCGATGCGGATGTCAACGCAACGACTTTGCCGCCCTAGCAGAACTATTTAAAATCAGCAGGGACAGAAAATAAGAGGCATTAATCATACTCCTAGAGGAGCAGCCCAAGTTTTCTTTCCATACTTTGATTCCACTTCTGCGCGTACTTTTGGGATCTTGACTACGCCTGTGGAGGGTACGCGCGAGGAAACCAGGAATAAAGAGCCTTTTTCTGCTCTTCTGTTACTGGTAGATACCTAGTGGTTTTAGTTCTTTACATCTCACAGCAGATTTGTGGTAAATTCTACCAAGTGATATCTGCAGGTTGGCCTTCAAAGAAGTCTAGCATGAAGACTTGGTACTCCTGTGAGGCTACTAGAACATCGGCGCCTTGTATGGTCTGGGAAGAATCTAAAGATGTCATAAATAACAAGGATCGCTTTCTTTACAGAGGCTGGACCCGTGATATCTGTCAAGTGTCAGAAAATCGGTCAAGAGAGTAGAAGCCTGCTTCAGAGTGGGAGCATACATATTTTGAGATCTCTAATTGTCTTATATTTTCTGTTTAGCTCATGTGGTGCAGGCAATGGGTGGTCTCTATATCCCACGGCATATCGTCGATGAGCCAAATCCTGCCGCTTCAACTGCCGCACAGATTGCGGTTTATTTGCATACCGGGGATTGGATGTGACGGGGATGTAATCTTACTTGTTTTGTAGGATCTAGGTGCTGATCGCTTGGTTTCTGGATTTTCTAGTTCTCGTGTACCTCCGTATTGAAGACAACGTTACAAGTGCAAGAAGTTGTCTCTTGAAACTTCCAAATGAGGCAAGGGCTGATGGATTGATTTGTACATTATGTTTGACGGATGAGTGCCATGGTGCAGCAAAGAGACGTGCAGGGTAGATATCAGAATGATTAAGTGCTGCCTCAAGCTGAGAAGCTCGCTTTATTTTAGTAGTGGGAATGTGCAACCATAGTACCCTGGGTGAATACATTTTGTGCTCTGAGCTGACAAGGCAAGTTGCTTAGCAGGTGTAACGGTTTTAGTTTATATCTGATCTCATTAGTTGAATAAGTTGGGCATTAATCATAAAACAGAGGGACTCAAATTTCGAGACTTAGAACAGAATTCATTGGGTATCATCTCTTCCATCACTACCGCAGCACAAAATACACCGCCCTAAACCATCCACACCAGACGACACCCCACCCCTCCCTACTCCCCCCGCGCGCGGAACCTTCCTCCCACCTTTCTCATCTTCCCCCTGTGATCTGCCCTCTCCTCCCCCTTCCAAAACCGACGACATCCCCCTTCCACCACCTTCCCCTTCTTTCCTCCCAAGAATCTCCTCCTCTTCCCCTCTCGTCCCAACCCCCGTCGACGCTCAGCCCGAAGTCTCGCCGCCCTCCTCTCCTTCCGTCCCCTCTCCTCTTCCCGACAAATCTCCTCCCACGCCTCGTCACTGATCACCTGCCACTCCCCGTGGATGAAACGAGGAGTGCAGTTCTCTGGTTGTGCCCTGTTGGCGAAGTCTCTCATCGCTGCGTTTCGTCCTTCGTCGGTGGGGCGGGGCGGACGAGGATGGCGGCCACGGCGAGTTGGTGGCGGGACGTAGGGCCCGGAGAAGAGTTCGAAGTCCTCTAACTCCTTGCTGATGCTGGCATCAGCGAAGGCCGTGGTGATGGGGTGGGTGAAGGATCGGAGAGTTGGCGGCATTGTGAGTATTTGGTGGGAGCGGTGGTGGTGAGATGAGAAGTAGGTAGTGAGTTAGATGAGAAAGAAGTTGTGTAATGTGGTTGAAAGCTTGATGGTTCGACAAGTTGTCGGATGGAAGTGTATCTGCTTTCGTTGCTGGGGAGGAAAGGGAAAAGAAAAGTTAGAACGAGAGGAGAGAAATGGGAGTATATATATGAAAGTAACAATAGAGATGAATACAATACCTTGGGGTATCAATTGTAGTGTTGTCTAATGATTTTGAGCATTGTTGAGACAATAGGGGGGTTGACAATAAGGGATGAATCGCTAAGCGAGCTGTTTGAAATGCATGCTTCGGATGCAAACACCAGCACACCAAGTTTTGCTTTTACAACTCACCACCTGGGAATGGAGCTGGTGGTAGATTCTAGAGAGAAATAAAACTGAATTACTTTCTAAAGCCACTCACTCATTGTCGAAATCGTGAAAGGGGGTAGTTATACCTCAGGAATCTGCGCTGCTCACGCTGCCCACACAGACAGGCACTTCTCGTAGTCACAAAAAGCAAGCTTTCAAGAATCATGAAGAAGGCTTTAACACCGTCACCGAGTAAGTAATCTGAGAGAACATCTTATGTGGCGAAAGAACCAAGATGCAAACAATTCCCGGTCAAGTTTTGCTTCTGTTGTCAATTTGACCACTAAACGTCAAATGCCAGCCCGTGAGATCCTCGAATATCAAGGGGCCACACGGAATATTCTGCAAATGAATGAAGCTTGTACTAGGACACGCAATAGCCTGTGCATCCGGGATCTGCTAGTCGAGTCTCGCGATTCGTCTTCCCTGCTTCTCCACCTGTGGCTTGGCTGTTCTAACCAGACGTGCTCTGCGGTCCGGCTGTCGGTGGGGTCTCGTTATTTGTCTTCTCTTGCTCTTCCCCTGCAGCTTGGCTGCTGCTGTGGTGCAGACATATGATTTGCTGAAGTAACAGTCTGGTGCGTTAATCAATCAGACTTTCGGCGCTTTTCACTCAATATCTCTCAGCCCTCTTCATATTTGAGAGGGATTGCCATGTATTTGTCACTTTAAGATAGACCATCTGAAGCATTTTTGGGGGATTTATTGAGAGAAATTGAGTGAAGATAAGGGACAAGTATTATGTCATCGCCGAATTACCCCTTTGTGGAAGGCTTAGCGGACAGCAATGATCTTCGAGGTTACCCCTTTTATACCTTTCAAGTCGGGCCCAAGAAGGTGTCAGTTCTGATTTCTGGAATTCATATCCCCAATCACTTGACCTATGAAGCTCAATAACCGTATATAATAACAAAACATGAGGAGGTGCTGAACTTGTGAAGAGCGATAAGAACCGTAAGGATAAGTTCAACCATCAATTGGGCCTTTGGTCGAGCGGATATTAAAGATACCAATCGTGATATAACCGAACGAGTACAACCCCCGAGATCATGATAAAAACCCTCACCAGCGGGTCTAAAGTTCGAATATTGCGCCATTAAAAGACAGAGCAATCTGGAAATGACAATCAAAAGCCACTTGACAACTAGAAGAGAGGTGTTAGCAAAATCAATGGCCTACTCTCGGCGGGTTCCGAATTCTGACTAGCCCGGTGGATTTCCAGACCGAGTTCCAATGCTAAATGTCGACTTACGTGCAAGAATACAAGTGGAACACGTTTCGAGCTTACCCAAAGATCCACGATTGAAAGAACCTCAGCATCAACTCAACAGCGGGGTCCGGTGGGGTAGCTGACGGTCCTTTAGTTTACGGTGTTATTCCAATGCTTGGGAACAAATCATCTTCTACCCAACAGAATGAACATCTTCCGCAGGTTGTAAGTCTCCTGTTAGGACCACCTTAGCAGGTGCCGTGGTATCATTGCGAAATACGGACCAAGAATTGCTTGCTCAGTTCGAGAAGGATGCTGTAGCAATGGGATCACTAAATAAATTTTTCGAGCCCCAGACCCGTTTACGCCTGACTCAATCTCATGGAAACTCAGCAAGTAGAAGAAGTCTCATTTGATGAATTCTATGGTTCAGAAACAAATTATATAATGCTCACTCATGGTTCAGATTGCAAGCTTCTCGCTCTACGATCTGCGACTTGTGGACCGAACATGAATAAAGAGGAGCGAAACGGAGCCATTGGTAATGTAGCGGTGCGCCGCACAACATTCATGGAATTGACGGCCAGAAGAAGAGAAGTTCTGAGATAAAATCATAATATTTTTGGGCACCGTGCCAAGGGAGAGCATGTTTGGCGACAGGAAAATGGTTGGCAGCGATTTGAAAACGGTCTAAGTGAAATAAATAGACAATAAATATATCACTCATAAGCCGCTTGGAAAGGCTTGTGGCTTTGTGATATAAGGATAATTTGTAAAGAATGGACTGACTAATTAAGCTTCAATACTGAAACTGAGGTACTGCTGTTTGGCTATGATCTTTCTGTTTGGCGCCAGAATTTTGCCGGCTTCGATGGCGTTTTATATATATAATCGGATATCTTGTAAAAAGATATATAGAAGAGGAAAGAATGCAACATGGATACTCGCTAGAGTTTGGCTTGAAAGACTAACTTAGGTTTCTCATGGTATCGAGCCATCTTTGGTGAAAGATCATTTTTCATGATAAAAGTGATTCATTTTATGACCATAGATCTATCTATGCACGCAACGAGAATGCGGAGAAATGCCATTATGCCATCATGCCATCATGCCATACGTAGGTTTTTCTAAACTTTTCAATAACGCCATCCCATCTCCCAAGCTTCTCTCGCAAATGCTAGAAAAGTCCAAATGAAATAAGAAATCACAAACGATCGAGAAGACCTTGAGATTCCAGCATGAGCACGATCTGGTGAACCGCACTTCGGACGCTGCTCTTCTCAATATCAACCGTCAAGTCGGCCTTTTTGGGGATCTCATAGGGGTCGTCAACACCAGTGAAGCCTTTGATCTCCCCGTTTCTGGCACGAGCGTAGACGCCTCTCTTGTCAGTCCGTTCGGCGTGCTCGAGGGAGGTTGCGACATGAACCAAGTAGAAGTCACCGAATTTCTCAACGATCTCTCTAGCATGTTGCCTGGCGTCCTCGTAAGGGGCGATTGGAGCGGCGATGACTGCTGCACGGGCACGAGTGAGTTCGGAAGCAACAAAGGCAATGCGGCCAATGTTGCGCGTTCGATCGGCGCGGCTGAAGCCGAGTTCGGAAGAGAGTTCTGCGCGAACAGTCTCACCGAGAAGGAGAGAGACAGATCGGCCACCTTGCTGGTTCAATGTGACGTGAAGGGCACGAGCAATGGCATCCTTTCCGCTATTTTGGTAGCCGGTGAGGAAAACAGTGAAACCTTGGGCGGATCGAGGAGGGTGAGACTCTCTCAGAACGCGAACGACCTCAGGATAAGAGAACCACTCAGGAATTTCACGACCGTTGCGGAGACGACTGCGAAGCTCAGTGCCGGAAATATCAAGAGTGCGAATACCAGTTGGGACTTCATCCTTGGGGCGGTACTCGTCGCTGTCTGGGAGGTATGTCATCATCTGGAAGGGGACAACTTCGATACCGAGCTCAGACTTGTACTTTTCGACTGCGTGTTGAGCATCATATGGACCGTAGAACTCCTCTCCCTTGCTGTTCTTGCCTGGACCTGCATGGTCACGGCCGACAATGAAGTGAGTTGCACCGAAGTTCTTGCGGATAATTGCGTGCCAGATCGCCTCACGAGGACCGCCCATTCGCATAGCCAGAGGCAAGAGACCTAAAACAGCCATACCATTTGGATATCTTGGGAGAAGTGCTTGGTAAACACGGACTCGGGTGAAATGGTCGATATCTCCAGGCTTCGTGAGACCAACAACGGGATGGATAAGGACATTGGCTTGTCGGGCACGAGCAGCACGGACTGTCAGCTCTCGGTGAGCTCTGTGCATGGGGTTTCTGGTTTGGAAGGCAACGACCTTTGACCAGCCGAGTTTGTCGAAGTGAAGTCGGAGTTCAGCAGGGGTATCTGCTCAGAAGTCAGTGCTTGCAGATCAAATTCAGAGGCCTCAACTCACATCTGAGAGCCACATAGTCATAATGCTCCAAGCGGTTGATTGCGTCCAGCTTTCCTCCAACGTAGTACTCCCGAGCCGTGTTATAAAGGTACTTCACTGCTGGATGTTCCTCATCTCCACCGAACACTTCCTTAGCCTCCTTCTTCCTGCAAATTGTTAGATCTGGCAGCCTTATAGATTGGATTTACCTACTTGTCCGGGTGGTAAACATCCTCCACGGTGATAATGGCGAGGTTACGGTCGTCGCGGAAATCACGAAGAGTAATTCTAGCACCAGGCTTTACACCAATCTCTGAAATGAGCTCCTTCGAAATGTCAAGGGTAATTGGGATGGAGAAGAGGTTGCCATCTGCCAACCGGTTGTCTGCGACAACACTGTGCACACGTCAGTCTAGAATCACTTGCAGAAGCTGAAACTGCTTTCTATACCCCTCATAGTCCTTTTGGTTCATGAAGCCTAAAATAAACTGTCAGTTGTTGTCCACAATTGCGCGTCCTGTTCGAGATGTGGGGTAAATTTGCCCCACTACGAAAAAGCAAACGCACCTTCAAGGGGAGAGAAGCCTCCGCTTAGAAGCAATTCTAAGTCGCATAGCTGTCTCTCGGTCAGGATGATGGCTGGCAGTCTCTCGGCCTCTGCAGCAAGCTCGCCGTGTCGTGGAGAGTCTCTCGCAAGTAGGTCTCTGTTGACCTGTCAGATTGCGATCTATTCGGACGGGAGACGGCAAACTTACTTCAGTTGTCCGCCATGTGGGGGGTTTGCCATGTTTGCAAACTGATTTTGAAAGAAGGAGGGACTGAGAGAGCAATTGAGAAGCGTGGGAATTTGTGCAAGAAGAAAAAGATGAGGGAGCAGAAATCCAAACTGGACCGAAGGACGGGTCTGCCGATAGGCGAACGGGAAAAAAGCTCAGCGATGGTGTCATTTTCCTTCTAGATGCACCCCACGCTGGCTGATGCCTGTTGCCTCCACCGTCAATTTGTGACAGCGCAGGGACGAATGCATGGAACTGTCAAGAGAAAGTTCTCCTGGAGTAGCTCTGCGTCCAGGGGCATAAATGACCTCGGAGTATCTGCAGGGTGATCTCACAGTGGTGAGAGATTGTGTTTAGTGACCACTGCCATCGATTATTAATAAGACAAGGCCAGCTTAGACCTACCAGAGGCCCAGAGTACTCAGCAGTGCCAAGCTGAAGGCAACTTTGCCTCCAGAGGAGTTGAGGTTCTCCTCTTTCTCTCATTTGGCTCGAGAAGCCGTTGCAACGTCAGCCAGTTTCTTCTGCATAACAACGCCTCTTCCAAGGTTCAGGCCACTAAAGATATAGCGTCACGTGCGGGGCGTTACCGTAGGTACCGTCCCTACCTTTACCTAGGTAGGTAACTTTACCGTAAGCTTATCTTATCGGTCGGAGCTCAATTTTCCAGAAGCCGAACCGGACCGGAGCTAACCAAGTCCAACCTCGATATTTCGACAAGCTTGGATTGACTTCTCAGAACACACGGTTTGCCAACACCACAACCAGCGGCGTGTAAGATGTCTGTGGTATCGGGAGCGAAGGGAGAGACTGCACAGCAGGCGAGATCACTAGTAGGCCTTTCCTTGGGACATTCCGTCCTAGTTCTTTCACTATAATCAATACTCAGTCATCGGACATGAAGTGTTATTGTTGAGTAATTTGTTGACCTTGATGCGAGAATGCTGCCAAGAGCTGTGCTGACTTTGTGCGATAATTAGTATCGTCAATTATTACGACAAGGTGAACAATTCGCTGCGTACAACTTCAGAGAATATGCCAAGCGGAGAACGCGAGATGCATTCAGAGAGCATAAGGATGTACAAGATCCGAGAGAGATCCAGGAGTTGATGCAGAAGGGACTGAAGGAGCTACAGTCGATGAAGGTACGCTGAGGGAAAATCGGAGACTTTAAGCTGTGGTTCTGCTGGTGGATCTCTGCCTTGGAGGACGATACCATCCTCAACAACACAACTTAGTGGCTGGAGACGAGGCAGGAATATCGCTGACTGCTTACCATACAGAGGCAAACCGTTGTCAGTCAGTTCTTCCAGTTGGATCGGTTAGTGGTTGAAGGTGGTAAATCGGTACGGGTGCCCGAATTCTTCGATGTTGTTGGAGTCATGTGAAAGGAAAGAGCTAACTGCGCTATAGGGAAAGCAAGGAGGACGAAGGAACGATTTAGTTAGACAAAAGGATACTGGGTATGCTCTCTTTCTATGCCAATTCTCTGTATGATTCCTCGCTGACCTTCTCATAGATGGGATTGAGGTTGAATCCTGATGTCAGCTTGACGATCAAGGAAAAGAACCATGACTTTATGTTAGAATATCGGGAGACCGCAAGCCTCAACTTGTACAACAAATGTATATCATTAGGTCTTTTGCGAAGCAAGACTTTACAAAAAGATTCAAGAGCGATCACCACTCAAAAAAATGGCGGTCAGCAGACCGCCAAGCCTCAGCTCAGCTCAATTCTCGTTCATGTATTGAGAATCACATCCAACCCAGTACCGGCTCATGAGCACATTTTCTTCCTCAATAAAATTTATATGTCGAGATGGCGTTTCGAGAGCTATATTATGCAAACCAATCTCTTTCTGTGATTTTCAAAAGCTTGAGCGTCTATTCCGCCATTCGAGATACATGTGCGATTCTCCAGCTTTACTCCAAGGGCTTTTATCTCCTTTCCTCTCATGCGTTCAGCATTGTAGCCCTGTATGACTGACTGGTTGATCATGACCTTCCTTTGGATATGATTTCCGTTGACCCCTTTCGTGGTTGAGTTACCACGTGATGTGACATTCCAGAATAGGTAAGCGCAGACGTCAGTTAAGGTTACGCGATTCCGCGATGCCCCCAAGTTGAATACTCCATACAACCTCGCGCCTTCCCCACCTGACTGATCTCAGGCGTCTTCCCTCTTTCCTTTCTACGAATTATCTGTAAGGTTTCGCGCACATTTCCTCCATGATTTTGGTATGCTTTTACTATTCTCTTCTCACTTCTTCAACCGATTGCTTCTGCGATCCGATGGCTAACATGGAGGTCCCAGGCGCAGAGCGAGAAATATACAAAAAGTCGACTATAGAATCTCCTCCTCCTCTTCCTCCTCTAGTGACGACCCGATACAACCATCAAACACATCTCCTTCGCAGTTTGTGAAGCGCGAATCTTCTGAGGGAAATAGTCTTGCGCAACTCAGCCCCGAAAGCTTCCAGAAACAGGGCCTCTCAGAATTAGACGATGCCCTTCTCGTCCCACATCACCTGCGCATAGCTGCAACTGGAAAGGAGGAGATAATTATACATATTACACTCAGACCAGAGTCAAAAGTCAGTTCAGGCTCGCTGCGTTCTGACATTCTTTTGTTTCCTCACATCGAGAGAAGTAAGCGCAAATCTCGAGAATTTTCGAACCGCAGCTCAGGGTCGCTACTTTCAGACGAGCCCTTATTCCCATACGTGCAGAAGATATTGCGTAGTGCTGGGGCAGCCCTTGATTTTTCATTACCACCGCTAGGCGTTCCTTGGATTCCCTATCTCGGCCGCCAATATCTGAAAGATTCAGAGGTTGAGTCTCATTGTGAGGGTCATGCTCTACAACAAGACACATATCTTACACTAGGCCGTACAGATCTTGCAGAGTCAGTCAAAGTCGAAGTTCGAGCACCAGACGGCCTTTTTTCGAACGTACCACTAGTCCATGATCAGAACTTGCTAAATCTAACTAAACTATCTCCTCTTGCTCGAATCACAACCCCACAACCATTAGGCTCACGATCTATCAATATCAACCAAAAAGGAAGGATGGCTCCAGGCGTAAGTGACACGTTAAAGACGTGTGAGACCTCTCAACTGAATTGTAAATGTAGTATAGAAACCGGGATAGGCACCGAAATCGCACTGGCTACGTCGATCACGATGTTTTTGAGGGACTCCCTGTTCGGCATTGGCGCCGCGACGATGTTACTGTAGCACCACCCCCGACTCAGGAGAACACCACGTCGCAGAACGATATTTGGGCTGTCGAACTTCCTCATGGAATGCCCAAAGACTCACATCTATTACCCCAACATAGTCAAGATCTCCTACGTGCTGCTCGGTCTGGGAGAATATATAAACGTCCGGCGCCGCCAGAAGAAGAGGAGGTGGATGCTGAAGCTGTTCTTGGCGACAAGCCAGAAAAGAAGGATGACGATACGAAAGACAGAGGTTTTACGGCCAAAGCGTGGAAGCAAATACCACGGCATATGGAAGGCCCTGATATTGAATACTTAGCCAAGCGAAGGAAGGGTCTGATCACTATTGCTACGAAGCCTGCTGCGTCAGCACCGACTTTGACGAAAACCACAGTGAAAAGGATTGATGCTGCTGGAAATGAGTACGTGCAAGATGTGGTAGTTCCGCATGGCCAAAAAGTCGAAGGAGAGGTAATTTCACAGACTGTTATTCCAGGTCCCAGTGCTGCTGTCGATCCATTCGCTGTTCAACCCACGCCGCCTAGAAAGAGCAAGTCATCATCAAAAAAGAAGGTTAAAGGGGGAGCTGCAAGAGGTAGAAAGAAGAAGGCCGCTGCTCCTACTAGTGTGCCTACGACTATGCCTACCGAGGGAGCGGCTCCGGTTACTGAAGGAATTGATGGGGCTGTAGGTGCGGATGTAAGTTGTCGACGAAGTCGAAACTTACACAAAACTGCTGACGATATAAAATAGGGTGTGAAGATTGAAAATGGAGCAGAAGCTACACCGACGAACAACGAAGACACGGAAATGGGAGATGGGTCTATGGCGGCATCAGACGATGATGATGGTGATGATGGCGAGGGAGATGACGGCGAAGACGATGAAGGGTCTGTCGACAACCAAAACTCGCCATCTAAGCCACTGCGCCCGGCGTCTCCCATTGTCACAGCAGCTACTGGCATCAAAACAGTTCCAAGCCTTGGCTTTGGAGACACCCCCATGACTGGACTTGAGTTTCCTCGCCCTCATCCGACGATCCAAATCGAACGGACGAAACTGGAAGGACAGTCTGGAAGCCCCTTGAAAAACGTTGCTCTGACTACTTCTGCACTTACATCACCCCTTGAGTCGCCTACAGTAGCCGCGCCATTTTCAGATTTCGGCACTGCTACTGCCCCACAATTAGATCCCGTTCCGGAAGCTGTCAAGACAGATAGTCCCGATGAAGAGATGCTACTTAAGACGGCCGAATCGGCTCCATCAACTCTTCCAGCCCCTCCTCCAGAGCCTACTGCAACCGAAGCGAATGCCTCTGCAGAAGTCCTTCGAGAAGAAGGGGGAGAGGAGACGCTGCTAGATATTGTGGACAATGCGAATAATTCTCAAATAGGTGGACCAGAAGTGCCGATT
>Ga0302325_10005744_pt1 | contig 28125 bp, 23 predicted proteins | sample Palsa_T0_2_FD_201948 | JGI IMG/M metagenome (GOLD analysis project Ga0302325, IMG submission 201948) | Peat permafrost microbial communities from Stordalen Mire near Abisko, Sweden - Palsa_T0_2 | ecosystem: Environmental > Terrestrial > Soil > Palsa > Peat permafrost | place: Sweden: Abisko... | reverse complement strand
TATACACCCAACTTGCCATGAGCCAAGTACTAACGGTACCGCCGCACGGTGACAAATCCAATGAGGGATTCTGGGACGCCCTTCCGAGTGTTCTTTTCTGGACACCGGTTGCCGTGCAGTTCCTCATTTGCGTAAATGACCTCGTAAGTTTGGGCAAGGGTCTTGTTATTAACCCTGAGTTGGCAATCGGAGAGGTCGTCGGTGGATGGTTGCTGTTGGGCCTACTTGTAGGCGTCACTCTGGATTGTCGCGGACGCGCCAAAGCGATGAATGCACATTGGCGCGACGCCTACGGACGAGTACAGAAACTGAAGGACCCGATTCCGGCTGAGGGAAGCTAGACTTGCGGCCTCACGTTATCCCGCCGCCAATAGGGCGACCGTTTATCACCGCCCCGGATTCAAATCTCTCATCAGCACGTGCAACACCTGTCCGGTCACACGCGCATCGCGCTCCGAAATTGCCGCCTTCGATCCGCCCTCGCCGTTCGTATCAGTGAGATCTCGATACGCCCGCGCGACTGCCGGCAGCCGGGCGCATCCTCCCCGAATGAGCCCCGTTCTCTCCGCGACGGCGAGTCGCGTCTCGAATGACCAATCGGCAATCTTCCCTGGCGGCGTGTCCGCGGCCGTCAGGGCAATGAATCCCTTGTGTCCGAGTGCATCGGTCACAATGGCTTCCAGGATTCCGCAACAAGTGAGCAACGCCAGGTCATAGTCCCCCTGTTCGAGGGCGCGCCGGCCATCGGTGTAGGCCTGCTCGAGAACCGGCCTGAGCTCAGGGTTGTGAACGAAACCGAACCGGCGAGGAGGCGGAGTCTCCGATGATGCAGAAGCGACCGGGCCATCCTCCATTCGGGAGAGCGAGCCAACGGCTTGCTCAAGAACGCCAAGGAGCCTATTGACTATCTCATCCGGCGGCGCGCCTGCGATGGCACGCCCGTCCGCTGAGCATATCAGGAAGGCTTCGCTGAACGACCGGGCAAGCCAATGGGCTTTGCTGCCTCCGGACAATTGATTGATGGTTACGCCACAGTCTTCCTGCCAGGCGCGAGTAGCCGCGATCGCCGAACTGCTGGAGGGATCAATCGCCAGTGTGTCGCGAACTTCGCACCCGCGACGGATAAGGCCATCGAGGTACGACAGGTGAGTCTCGATCTGCGCTTTCAAGCTCTCATCCATAGGTCGCGTCTCGCGCTAATCGCCGACGCCACGGGAAGCGCACGGACATGGCGAGCCTCGCCAGTCCGATTCGTAAAGGTTGGGGGCACGGCTTGACATGCTGTGGCGAGCGTGCTAACTTCCCTGCTGCCGAAAGTGGTTCGGTCACTGGACCAGTATACAACGGCCCGCTACTGACCGAGCTGACGTGACGCCGTCGATCTGCGGCGCCTTGGCGGTAAAGTAGTCGACACACTGGGATTCATTCGAGGGTCCCTGCACTTCCAGCGGTACTCTGTTGACGTTCAACGCGCTGACACGGAGGTTAAACCATGGCCGAAACTTCGGCCGCTCTGATTCACCCCTCGCGTATTCCCAATCGTTGGATCCAGCTCACAGCCGGCATTGTCGCGATGATGGCTATCGCGAACCTACAGTATGCCTGGACTCTCTTCACCAAACCAATACAATCCCATCTCCACGTATCGCTGGTCGCGGTTCAATGGACTTTTACTTTGTTCATTGCTTTGGAAACCTGGCTGGTGCCCTTTGAAGGATACCTCGTAGACCGGATCGGACCTCGATTAATGCTGGGTATGGGCTCGATCCTAGTCGCCCTGGGCTGGATCGGCTCGGGCTATGCCGAAACGATCAGCGGCCTGTACTTTTGGTACGGACTGGGTGGTATTGGAGCTGGCATCGTTTATGGGGGAACAGTTGGCAATGCGCTGAAGTGGTTTCCGGATCATCGCGGCCTGTGCGTCGGCTTGACTGCCGGAGCTTACGGTATAGGCACGGCGACGACCATTGCTCCCATCGCCTCCATGCTCAAGAGCGCCGGCTACCAGCACACATTCATTGTCTGGGGAATTGTTCAGGGATTCGTTGTGCTGGTTGCTGCCCTGTTCCTGGCCAGGCCCCCCATAGGATGGAAGCCGCCAAATTGGGAAGTGAACGCGGCGAGGATCAAAGCCAAGGTGAACACCGCCGTTACGGACATGACGCCGATGCAGATGTTGCGCCAGCCCACCTTCTACGTGATCTACCTGATGATGACGATGTTGGCCTTCGGTGGTTTGGTCGTTACCGCACAACTTAACCCGATGGCTTCCTCGTACCATGTGGACAAAATCGTCGTGGCCTTCGGAATGACCGCGGTGGTACTGGCGATTACAGTCGACCGGTTGCTGAACGGGTTTACCCGCCCGTTCTGGGGATGGGTCTCAGATCACATCGGCCGCGAGAATGCCATCTTCATTGCTTTCATTCTGGAAGCGATTGCGGTATACGCCCTCCTCCAATTGATCGCCCATCCGATCTGGTTTGTTGTGTTGTCGGGCCTCTGTTTCTTCGCGTGGGGGAATATCTTCTCGCTGTTCCCATCGCTGACCGCCGACCTGTACGGAAGTAAGTGGGCTACCACCAACTATGGAGTTGTCTACACTGCAAAAGGAGTGGCGGCGGCCTTTGCCGGACCCGGCGCCGCCTGGATCTATGCCAGGACGGGCTCCTGGGCCAAGGTCTTCTGGGCGATGATCGTGTGCGATGTAGTGGCCGCGTTTATGGCGTTGCTGTGGCTGAAGCCACTGGCCGCTCGCGTCGTCCGAGATTCGGAAAAGGGACTGCAAGTTCCCGGCGTATCTAAGGCCGACAGGTTAACGACTACAGTGTAGGAAGCGCCAGTAGACGCTCCGGAATATTCTTCTTCAGCACGCATGAACCGCACCGTGACGGAAAGTATGCTGGACTGTGGGATAGCTGCGGAACGCTGCCGCGGTCAATGGTGATGTTTACCGCTAGAGTGGCCACCCGAATGACCGCCTCCGCCCGAGTGCCCACCGCTAAAATGGTTCCCGCCGTTGAAGCTCTTCGGAGCGTGACCGCCGCCATGGAAACTTTCGGATCCGTTGCCACCGCCGAACGGATGGAAGCCACCGGAGCGCGCCTGCTTGCCCGAAGACTCCGCAAAACCTCTGCTCCCAAATTCCGAGGAAGACCGCTGCCCGAAGTTCGAGCGTTGAAGCCTTGCCGTGGATGAGCGACTCTCAAGCGGCGGGCGGCTTACCGTTGACGGTACGTGGTTATAAGCCAGCTGCGGTCCGCGAGCGTAGCCAGAGCCCGGGTAACCACGGCTGGAGGCTTCCACTGGCCGGTTTCCCGAGTAGCTGTTCGGCGGCCGGGGAACATATCCATGCCCGACTGCCGCGTTGTATCCGCCACCGGGCCGGCCATAGCTGTTCGGCGGCCGATGGACAAATGCCTGTGCGTGACTCGTGTTATATCCACCGTTTGAGTAACTATAGCTGTTCGGCGGTCGATGGACGAATCCCTGCCCACCTGTCGCGTTATATCCGCCACCGTACCCGCCATAGCTGTTGGACGGTCCGGCCATTGCTTCCGATTGCGAACCTGCGCGTGGTCCGCCGCCAGAGAAGCCCCAATCGGCCACCGTGGAACTCTGCGAATTGTAGTTCGAGTTATTGAACAGCACAGCCTGGGCCAGCCAACTCAATCCCCACGCCAACCAGCCCCAAGGCGTGTGGTTGAAGGCGGTCATCGCGATACCCAGACCATAACGAACCCCGGACGAGCCGAAGAGCGAGCCCAGCGCACCAATCAGCGAAAATCCCGGGTAAGGGGATACCGCCTGTCCGTAGACACTCCACGGGTTATAAGTTGGCACATACACCATCTGCGGATCTACGGGGGCCAGTTGTATGTTGCCCGCGACGTAGTTCACTGCCTCGTAGGCAGTGGTTTGCAGATTTCCGGCCGCTTGCGCGCGCGCCCGCATTACCTGTACCGCCTCCAATATTTCCGACGTCTGGTTGTAGTAGGCATTGCCGAGGTCGGTGGTCCACGGCAGATTCCCATTCATCTGCGCCAATACCTGGGGAAACGCCGTCAGCGCCTTCACACTCGGGTCCCAGTTCTGCGCGTCGGCTCCGGCTGCAATCTGGTCGGGGGACGCGTCGCCCTGCATCTGCCGCCAACGATTGCCGTCCGTCACTTGCGCGGGATAAGTGGAGGCGGTAAGCACCAGAGCGACAAGCGCATCCGGATAGAGTGCAATTGGCGCCACCAGTTGCTGCAAGCGCACCGCATTCAGAGGCTGGACCACCTGGCCATTACCCTGCTGCGGATACGCATCAACAGCCTGGTAGGGCTGTCCTCCATAGCCTGGCTCGTCTGACTGAAGCTGTCCGCTGTAATCTTGCTGCGCTTGTCCAAAGTGCGGCGGGGACGTCTGCTGCGCCAACAATTCCCCCTGCCACACCGGCAGCAGAAGTAATGCCATCGCCAGCGCGACCATGCGTCTAAGTGCAGGTCCCACGCCTCCGAAGGAATAGTTAAGCAGGATTGAATAAAGCCGCGGGCGCGGAAACCTGGCGGTCTCCGATGCGGACAGGTACGTTTGACGTCTCATCCGTCAGCCTCACTAGCCAATACAGGCTCGCCTGAAGGTGAGACCTATATTCCACGCCGCCGTAGGCTGCCTTTCCGCCGCCGGCAACATAAATCGTACGCTTTTCGTGCTCGAACGGACCAGCGCCAAAGCCGCCCGGTCCGTCGGCCGGAGAAGTGCTATTGGCCTGAACCCGGAACTTTGGTGTTTGTTGCGAAGCGGCCGGTTTAAGTCCGCCCCACTGAAGTTGTACGGATGGCCCAAGATTCGGGATGCTTCGTAATTGGGGAGAATCTGCCGCGCGGCAGCATTCTTACTTCGCCGGTGCGGGAGCCGGTTGCTGCGTTGGCGCGCCGCCAAAATTCACTTTGGGAGCTTCTCGTGCTCCTTCCTCTGTTTTGAAGTAAGCATCGTTGCGCGTGAATCCCGAAAGGCTTGCGACGATGTTGTTGGGGAACAAGCTGATATACGTGTTGTAGTCCTGCACGGTCTCGTTGTAGCGGCGGCGTTCGATGGCGATCCGGTTTTCCGTGCCCGCCAACTCGTCCTGCAACCGCAGGAAGTTTTCGTTGGAGCGCAGTTGCGGGTAATTCTCCACGACTACCAGCAGACGGCTGAGAGCGGAATCCAGCTGACCATTAGCGGCGATCTTCTCCTGTGGAGATTTTGCTCCCGCCATCGCGGCGCGGGCGGCGGCAATGTCGCCGAAGACTTTTTCCTCGTGGGCTGCAAAACCCTTCACCGTCTCAACCAGATTGGGGATGAGGTCGGACCTGCGCTGCAAAACCACATCCACCTGCGACCAGGCAGCATTCACGGCCTCGCGCTTAGTGACCATCTGATTGCGGTGCGAGACGAACGTGCCTCCGACCCAAAACGCCAGCAACACAATCACGATCAACACTATAATTCCGGTTTTCATGCCAATCTCTCCCTTGCGATGCCCGGATATCAGAAATCTCCCTACGACTGGTGCCGCAAAAAGCGCTTGGGTATCCGCGCATCCAGCTCGTGAGCAACCCGCTGAATTGCGCTCATGTACGCATAGTACAGCTCGCGTAAGTTCTCCGAATGCCGGTCGTCGTTCCTCAATTCCAGAATCGATTGCAGCGGCCCCACTTCAAAGCCGAAGACCTCAGCGGCACGTTGCAGCAACTGCGGCTTCGCATGTGGCGGCTTCTCTCCCAGCGCGATCAAAGCATGACGAAACAGAGTCAGAACGCTGGTGATGGATTTTGCCAGCACGGCGCGAAGTTCGTCCTCGCTTGGGCTCAGCAGCAAATGGTGCCGCAACCGCAGAAGCGTCGTTCGCAGTTCGTGTTCCACCTCGATCCGGTGCAGGTTCATGGGAACTTCAATGGCCGCCGCCACATCCTGGCCGAAAAGCGTCTTATGCGATTCCTTAATATCGAGCAGCTCGATGGCGAAGACATCGGCGGACTCGCGCAGCTCTTCGAGGGTCATGATCATCGGCGGCCGCAGTTTTTCTTCGTGACTCCACCACTGTAGTACCGTCGAGATCGGTGGAAACGAACTCGGCCTCAAGTGTTGCAACACAACCAGCAGGTTCACATCCGAGAATTCCTCATGGAAGTCTTGGCGAGCAGCGGAACCGAACAGAACGACAGACAATAGGTTGTCGCCGCAAGCCTGTTGCAGTCGGCTGACGAGTTCCTGCAGTTTGCTTTCTGGTTTCTTCATTGCACTTTACCCCGCGCCACAATCACCAACTACCGCCAGCACCGCCGCCGCCGCTCATGCCTCCGCCAAAGCCACCAAAGCCTCCAAATCCACCGCCTCCGCCCGAGAACCCTCCGGAGCTGCCACCGAACCCGCCGCCCCAGCTGCCACCCCGACCCCCCAAAGCACTCCCGATCAGAAACCACGGAAGAGCGGACCCTCCGCCTCCACCCGCTCGCGGACCGCGACCCCCTCCCCGCCGCGAAATAGCTCGGATGATAAGGAAGAAGATTACGAAAATCAGCCACGGGATCCACCACTGTGTTTGCGACGCAGGTGCGCGGGACCTATAGGCAGAAATGCCGTTCAACTGCACACCTTTGTCGGCTGCTATGAGTTGGGCAATCCGAGTTGTTCCCAGGAGTACAGCCGCACTGTAGTCCTGGCTGCGCAGATCGGGAACCATCTCCCGCCCAATGTCTCCAGCCCGGGCATCGTTGATCACGGGCTCTAACCCGTAACCGACCTCGATCTTGTACTCACGCTCCTTGGGTGCCATCAGGAGCAGAACGCCGCGGCTACCCTTCTTTGATCCGATACCAAGATGCTTATAGAGATCGGCCGCGTAGTCTTCCCTGCTTTGGCCATCGAGTGAATTAACGGTCACCACTGCAACTTGGGCGCCCGTTTTCTGCTCGACCTCGGCACACAGCGTCTCCAGCTTGGCCCTGGTCGCGGGATCAATGACCTGTGCGAGATCCGTCACGTAGCCCTGCGGGCGAATGTCCGCGATCTTCTCCGCCCACGCGAAGCAACACGAAGTGAAGAGCAGCACAACCAGCACGGCGAATTTGACGCGCGTTAGCATCAGTCATCGGTGACATTGCATCGACGTTCGTACCGTAGAGAATCTAGTACGTAGTGTCAAGGAAACGGTGGCCGCCAGCTTCAAGGGCAGCTAGCCCAGGATCAACTGTTGGTACACCAACATCATTTTATCGACCACCGGACCTGGGGAGTAACGGTCCTCAATCAAGGTTCGCGCCGCATCCCGCATCTGCTGCCGCGCGCCAGAGTTCTCCAACAGGCGACAGGTCTTGCCGGCTAGATCTTCGTCGGTTTCGGCAACCCAGCAGTCCCGTCCATTCTCATAGTCGATGCCCTCGACACCTTCCCAAGTAGTGACTACGGGCACACCGTATGCCATTGACTCCATCACTTTGACTTTCATGCCGCTGCCGCGCGAAGGGGCATAAACCATTACTGCAACTTTGGCGAAAAACTCAGACGGATGCGCCAGATTCTCGGCCAGTTCAATATCCGGCTGCGAGGAATATTTCTGCAAGTACTTCCCCGCATTCCATCCCGCGACGAAAAGCTTCGCCCTGGGGACACGTTGTTTCACCAGCGGCCAAATTCGTGCGATCAAGCGCTCGGCCGCGGAACGCGAAGGCTCCCAGTGCATGGAACCGATCAGCCCCACGACAGGCTCCTCCACCATCGGCGGCATGAGATATAACGAAGTGTCCAGGGCGAACGGAACTACCCAGTAACGGCCCTTGGGATTGATGGCTTCCGCGACTTCTTTCAATCGCGGCGTCAGCAGCCGAACATTGTGGGTCCCGTGCAGCAGATGGTTGGTGGCGCGTTGCGCCTGCCATAGCGCCTTGCGCTCTGCGAAAGTCATGTTCTTCCGCCCAGACCAATCGATGACGTCGAAGTAGTGCATATTGAGCAGCGCCCGCGGCACATTCAGACCGAGCCAGCCGGTCGACATCTGCTCCAAATGCAGAACGTCATAACCTTTCGTCAGCTCTCGCCCCAACACGGCGGTCAACTCAGAGTCCTGCAGCAGTTCGCTGCGCGGCCGCATCAGATTCTGCCACTTCCTGCGCAGCGCGACCGAATCCACCTTCAGCCGATGCAGATGCAGCGTCAGTTGTCCGTCGGCTTTTGAGAGCCACTGTCGCGCTGCGGCCACCCGTTCATCCGGCTCCTCTGTCGCGACCACCGCAACCACGTCATGACCGCGTGCTACCAGCTCGGTGATCAAAACGTAGAACCATCGCGCGGCGGTGTCGCCGAACGGGTGAGGCACCGCAGGAGTCACCACAACGATTCTCACTGTGGCTGCTCCTTACCTTCCTGACCGCCAAGCGCCGCGATCTCATCGCCTCGGCCCAGCAGGTCAAGATACAAGCCAAGGGTCTGTTCCGCCGCTTTGTGCCAGGAGAAAAAACGCGCCCGCTGCCGGCCACTTTCTATCAACGTAGTCCGCAAATCACCATCGCAAGCGATTCGTTCCATCTGTAGCGCGATGGAAGCGGGATCTTCCGGATCGAACAACAGGCCGCAGCCGCCAAGCACCTCCGGCAGACTGGTAGTTCGCGAAGCCAGCACCGGAATTCCCGAGGCCATCGCTTCCACCAGTTGCAGGCCGAAGCCTTCGTAGCGCGAGGGATGCACCAACGCAATCGCTCCCTGATATAGCGCAGGCAGATCTTCATCTGAGATAGCATCGGGACACAGAATTCGTTCCGAGAGTCCAAGTGCGGCGATTCGCTCGGAGATGGCCGCGAACTCCCATTTATGTTCGCCCGCTAACACCAGCGGCGGCGCTTCTTTGGGCAGTTGCGCGAAAGCGTCCACTAGCGCACCTACGTTTTTTCGTTTGTCGAAACCGCCCAGAAAAAGAAAATACTGCTGCGGCAGGCGATACTTTTTCCGGACCAGCGCAATTTGTTCGATTGGCACCCTCTCATGAAAGCGAGGACTCGCCGCGTTGTAAATTACCACCACTCGCTCCGCAGGCACGCCATGAAAGCGGCAGATGTCCCGCTTCGAGAAGTCGGAAACCGTGACGTACTTGTCGGCGCTGTGCCGGGAGACAAAATCCGCGTACTTCTTCCGCCAACGTCCGCGCCAATGTTCCTGCCCGCAATACTCAGGCAGGCGATCGATGATATCGTGACAGGTCACGACGTACTTGCACATCCCGCGGTACGGCAGCCCACGGTTCGCGGTAGTGTGGAAAACATCGATGCGTGATCGCTGTAGCTGTCTCGGCAATTCAACCTGTTCCCAGAGAATCTCTCTTCGCGCCTCAAACATTACGGGAGCGATATCGAGCGCGGCTAGAAACTCGGGCGCGATCGGGCCGGGAGAAAACGAAATCAACTCAACATTGCTGCCCGCGATCTCTTTCATCGCACGAAACAGCTCCACGGTGTAACGGGCGAAGCCGCGCATCTCGTAATGCATCAAGACCCGGCCGTCAATGCCGACGCGAATTGGCGTTTCCGTACTCACATCGCTCAGTCAAAAAGGTCTGTTAAGAGGCTTCTTATGCCTGTTGGGCACGTGTGCCACGCATCAGTGGAGAAATAGCTTTACGGAAACGCTCCATGAAATGTTCTTCAAGAAACACGGACTGCACTCTGGCTCTTGCGGCTTGGCCCAGGCTTGCGGCACGTTGAGGATCTTTGAGAACCGGAATCGCGGCTTGGGCAATGCAGTCGGCATCCAATCGTTTGGCAAACACTGCTCCTGTGCCTTCCGGAAACAGCTCATCGGTCACGGTTGCGCTCAGACCCAAGACGGGAACACCCAGGCTTGCAGCTTCCACTCCCGCCAACCCGAATCCTTCTCCGCTGGACGGGGAAAGCAGTAGTCGACAGCGCCGATACATCGCGTCACGATCTGTATCGCTCAACCGTCCGCAGAACTCAACCCCCTCAATACGTTCCGTAGCTGCTCTTTGCCGTAGCCGATGTTCGTCATCCCCGGTGCCTACGATCATCAGCTTCGCCTCCGGGACGGCAGCCCGGATCAGGGGCCACGCATCCATAACCGCATCGTGGCCTTTACAGCGTTCTTCCCGCAAGATACGGCCGACCATGAGGGCAATGGGGGGGAACTTGGTAATATCCACTGGTTGCGGTTGGTTGCGGACGCCGAGCCATGTCACCTCGACCTTGGGCAACCAGGGATTGACGCTGCGTGCCTGGGCCTCGGTGGTAGCGGAATTGGCCAGAAGCAGATCTGCACCCAGTAGCGCATCGCGCCGCCGTCCTTGCAGCGGTAGCCATACTTCTATGCCATGCAAGAACACAACGTACGGAACTCGCCTTAGCATGGGATTGATTTGGTGCAGCACAGCCAGGTGCACGTGGTCATAGATCACCAAATCAACATGTTTCAGACTGCCCCACGTCGTTCTCCAAAGAATCGTGGGAATGCGCAACGGACGAGGCCAGAAAGGAGGATGCTCCCACACTGCGGTTTCTGTGTCTTTCTGCAGGGCAGAAACGATCATCTGCGCAGCAACACCGATACCGCCGAATTTGTTACCGAGCCCGGATGTAACCAACGCAACTCTAGGACGCAACGGATCACCATCAAGAGACTGCAAGGTTCTCTTCTTCGCGACATTGAAGCGATTCTTGTAAGATGTCGAGAAGCTGGCAATACTACCATTTCCTCCTTCATGAAGGTCTTGCATGTGGTTCCGTCGTTCTACCCGGCGCACATCTACGGCGGTCCCACCCGCTCTTCCTACGAGCTGTGTCGTAACCTGGCGCAACTGGACTGTGAAGTTCGAGTTCTGACCACCGATGCGAATGGTTTGGAGCACGTTCTGGAGGTGGAAAAGGACCACGACGTGCTATTCGAGGAAGGATTTAGCGTTCGCTACTGCCGGCGTCGTTTGCGACACTCTGTTTCTCCCACACTCGTGCGATTGCTGCGGCCATACATCTCTTGGGCTGACGTGGTACACCTCCATTACGTCTATAGCTTCCCGACTTTCCCGACCGTCCTGCACTGCTCCTTGTTGAATAAGACGCTGATCTGGACGCCGCGAGGCGCTCTTCAGCGATGGGAACATTCCAGGCGGCGCGGGTTAAAGGCAATTTGGGACCGTTTGTGGTATTGCGCTGCCGACTTGGATCACATGACTCTGCATCTGACGTCGGAACAGGAACGGCACGACACTCTGGCCAGGTTTCCTAAATTGCGGGCTGCGGTGATTCCCAATGGGGTAGACGTCCCAGCGGAACTAAACCCCATTGAGCCCGACCGGGAGTTGCGGTTGCTTTTCATCGGGCGTTTGGATCCGATCAAGGGAATTGAGAATTTACTGGCGGCTTGCGGTACGCTCCCCTTCTCTTCCGAGATGGGTTGGCGACTCACGATAGCCGGATGGGGAAAGCCTGCTTATGTCGTCCAGATCAAGAAGCAGATTGTTGCCTTGGGTCTTACTGAGCGCGTGCATATGGTAGGAGAAGTACTGGGCGACGCCAAAAAGAAGTTGTTCGAGAATTCGGATGTGGCTCTAGTGCCTTCTTACACCGAGAATTTCGGGACCGTGGTGGCCGAGGCCCTTGCACACGGAGTCCCAGTCATCGCCGGCAAAGGTACACCCTGGAGCGGACTGGAGCAGAAGGGGTGCGGTCTATGGGTCGAGAACGATCCAGCGACGCTGGCCAGTGCAATTCGCAGGATTAATCTGATGCCATTGAAAGATATGGGACTGCGCGGACGAGAATGGATGCAAAGAGAGTTTTCCTGGCGATCAGTTGCCAATAGGATGCTGGATCTGTACCGTGAATCCCTGCGCACGACCGCAGGTTGAGCAGACCACAACATCACTCGGTCTTAATCAAGCGAATCCAACCTTGCCCGGCTCGATTGGCAAAAGCATGTTGGATTTGCATGTTGAATCGGCAAGCGCGAGATCCAGCAAAACGTCCTTGTTCCGCGTCCTCCTACGTCATATACTGATGCGCCGCGGACGGGACCCGTGTTTGCCTCCCTCCGCGACATTGCGCGGATCGGAGCGGCCTGATTGTGTCCGGTCGCACGCCAGGATTTCGCAGCCGACGGCTGGGTTCTGAGTCAAGAGCAGGTCATTTGTACATCTTGGGGATTAATGCGTACCACGGCGACGCCGCGGCGGCCATCATCAGAGACGGCGAGCTTCTGGCTGCGGTGGAAGAAGAACGCTTCAATCGAAAGAAGCATTGCGCCGGCTTTCCCGTGGAATCGGTGCGCTACTGTCTGGAAGTGGCCGGGATTCCGGTCGAGAAAGTCGATCACATAGGGATTTCGCGTGACCCGTCTGCGCACTTGCACAAGAAAATTCTTTTCTCGCTCAAGCGGTTGAAGAAACTTTCCGGCCAAATTGTGGAGCGACTGGCGAACGCGGCCAAGGTCAGGGACCTGCGAAAAGAGCTTGCCGACGCGCTCGGCACCTCCGCCGAATTGCGCGCCCAGTTTCACAATGTGGAGCACCACAAAGCGCATATGGCGAGTTGCTTCTTCGTGTCGCCGTTCGAGCGCGCAGCGCTGCTGTCGATTGACGGCTTTGGCGATTTCATCAGCACGATGTGGGGCAAAGGCGAGGGAAACAAAATAGAGGTGTTGGGGCAGGTGGGTTATCCCCATTCCGCCGGAATTGTCTATACCGCGACCAGCCAGTACCTGGGATTTCCGCAATACGGTGACGAAGGTAAGGTCATGGGACTCGCACCATACGGAACGCCTCGTTACCTGCCGCAATTTAGAGAAATCATCCGCAGCGATAACAGCGGTTTCAAGCTAGACCTCGGTTTTTTTCGGCATGATTCCGAGGGCGTGGATATGACATGGGACAACGGCTCTCCCACGATAGGCCGGATTTTTTCCAGCCAGTTTGTCGACACCTTCGGCCCCGCGCGATCGAAAGGCGAACCGCTTACATCGCGGCATGAGGACATCGCTGCTTCGCTGCAAGCTCGCCTGGAAGAGGTCAGCTTCGAGATCCTGCGACGATTGCATGACCGAACGGGGCTCGACAGGCTGTGCATGGCCGGCGGTGTGGCGTACAACTCGGTAATGAATGGAAAGATCCTCCTAAACACGCCTTTCAAAGAGATCTACATTCAGCCGGCGGCTGGCGATGCGGGCACCGCTCTTGGAGTTTGTTATTACATTCACAACTTCATGCTTCGGCAGCCGCGTTCCTATATCATGGAAGATCCTTATACAGGACCAGAATTCTCCAACCCGGAAATCGCTTCGGTGTTGGCCAGGAATGCCCTGTCCGGGCGCGAACTGAACGATGCCGAACTTACGCGGACGGCGGCGCAAGCCATCGCGGACGGCAAGATTGTGGGATGGTTCCAGGGACGAATGGAGTTCGGTCCACGAGCGCTGGGGAACCGCAGCATCGTTGTGGACCCAAGACGTGGTGACATGAAAGACATCTTGAATGCGCGCATCAAGAAGCGCGAACCCTTTCGGCCGTTTGCTCCCTCAATTCTTGAAGAACGAGTGGGCGAATATTTCGAGCAGACACATCCTTCGCCGGCCATGTTAATGGTCTATCAGGTGAAGGCTGAAAAGCGTGACGTGATCCCCGCAGTTACGCATGTGGATGGTTCCGGACGTTTGCAAACGGTTTCGCGCACTGCCAATCCTCTTTATCACCGTCTGATCTCTGACTTTGAAAAGATAACCGGCGTACCGGTGATGTTGAACACCTCTTTCAACGAGGACGAGCCGATTGTCTGTACACCGCAAGAGGCCATCGATTGCTTTCGGCGAACGCGGATGGACGTGCTGTTTGTCGGCAACTATTTCCTGGAGCAGAAGCCTGTTGAGGAGTTCGAGGACTTGTACGGCGACGAAGCGAGTGACAAGGAACCCGCGAGTTTTGAAGAACGGCGATGAAAGTACTGATTCTGAACCAGGCGTTTTACCCAGACGTGGTTTCTTCGGCGCAACACGCTGCCGACTTCGCCTGTGCGCTAACCGAGGCCGGACACAAAGTTACGGTGATTTGCAGCCGTCGGGCTTACGATGAGTCTGCCACGGTTTTTCCCCGTCGCCAAATCTGGAAGGGTATCCGAATCAAGCGCGTGGGCTCTACCGCATTCGGCAAGGCCGCGCGGTGGCGCCGGGCCATCGATTTCGCGACCTTCAATGCCGCCTGCACACTGCGCCTGCTGTTCTCACGTCGGGCTGACGTCATCGTCGCTCTGACGTCCCCGCCGCTGCTTGCATTTGTTGCAGCTCTGGCCGTGCCACTCAAGGCCAAGCGGCTGGTCTTCTGGTCGATGGACCTGAATCCCGACCAAGCGATTGCCGCCCGATGGTTGTGCCCGGAATCCAGAATGGCTCGACTGTTCTCCTACCTGTCGTTGTACAGCTTGCGCAAGGCAGATCGAATCATCGCGCTCGATCGCTTCATGAAACAACGGATTCAGGCGAAAGGTGTCGATGAGGCGAAGATCATAGTGATCCCGCCCTGGTCGCATGACGAGTACGTGCGATTTGATCCCGCCGGACGAGAGGAATTTCGGGCACGCCACGGCTTGACCCAGAAGTTCGTGGTGATGTACTCCGGCAACCACAGCCCTTGTCACCCGCTTGACACCTTGCTGCAAGCGGCGGAGCGACTGGCCAATCGGGAGGAAATCGTTTTTTGCCTGGTCGGGGGCGGCAGCGTATTCCGCACCATACGTCGCGAGGTAGGCCTGCGCGGGATACGCAACATCATTTGCATTCCCTATCAGCCGATTAGCGAATTGTCTGCGTCGCTGTCCGCGGCGGATTTGCACATCGTGGTGATGGGAGATCCGTTCGTCGGCATCGTGCATCCGTGCAAGATCTACAACATTCTGGCTGTGGGAACACCATTTCTCTACGTAGGTCCGCAGGAAAGTCACGTCGCCGACATCCTTGGTCGCCAGCCCCGTTTGGGGTCTGCGCATCGACACGGAGCCGTGAATGAAGTTGTGGACAGCATAACGGCTGCGCGCGAACAGCGCGGTAGCATATCGGCAAGAACGATCACAGAACAGTTTTCCAGCAAGCGGCTGGTGCCCGAGATGGTGTACGCAGTTGAGAAACTGGTGCGGGGGGTGGAGAGCGGGAGAACGCTCCAGACAGAACGGGCCGGCGCGGACGGATCGGCAATGCCGTTCGGTTCTCCGAACGCGGCAATCTGTATGGTATTACCGCTCGCCGAAAGCACGCAGCCAACCGCGGAGGGAACCATTCCCGCGAAGAACAATCTCAGTTTGTGACTTTCAGGTTATCTGGGGAGAATCGGTCCAAGCGTGCTCAAGGTATCCGATATATCGCTGCCTGGCTGGCAAGGCTGAAGATGGTCACGGGGCTGAATACGGCCTTGGCCCCACTGAGGGGAACGTAAAGGATATCGTCAGGCTGCACCGGCATATCGCCCATCTTCCCCCGCAGCATCTTTCCCAGAGGGATGTTTATGTCTTGCACCCCGTTGCGATTCCTGCGCATCAACGTCGTCTTGCCCTCCGACGCTAAATAGGTCGGTCCCCCAGCGGCGGCCATGATCTGCAAAACCGTAAATCCGCCGTTGGAGGTGGAGACGTAGCCACCCGGCTTGTTCACTTGTCCCAAGACATACACAATTCCAGCTTTGGGTACGATTACCGTGTCGCCAGGCTGGAGGTCCACGTTGTTGCGCGCCATGGTCGCGGGATCGTTTGGGAGGTCAACCGTGGTGACGTCGTTTGTTCCGCGGTGGGAGATCGTGATCGGGTTTCCCGCTTTGTCGGTGAGACCTCCCGCATCTTGCAGAATGTCCAACAGCCGGTGGGCTCCGATGGCGGAATAGACGCCCGGCTTGTTTACTTCCCCCGCCACGGAAATTTGACCGCTCGTGTATTCCTTCACGAACACAGCAACTTGCGGGTGAGTCATGACGTTGTTCTGCTGAAGTCTCGCCGTGATTGCCTGGGCGGCCTCAGGGCTGGTCATTCCGGCAACGTGAACGCTGCCCAGAAGAGGGATGAAGATGTTGCCATCGGTATCGACGCGGCCGTGAGCCGAAAGGTCGGAGGCCCCGAAAATGGTGATTTCGAGTTCATCCCCAGATGCGATGCGAAGGTTTTGCTTCGCGGTGTCCGGAGGCGTAGTCGAGGGCGAGGTTAGTTGGGTTTGCGCGCAGCAAAGTGCGGTTGCCACGAAAAGAGCCAGTGGCAAAGCACTAGGTAAAATTTTCCGGAAGAGACTGATCACCGAGTAAATTCTACGCCGTTACCATTTGCATAACAACGGTGAACTAGGAATGGCGGCGGCGTTCCGTTTTGGGCCGGATTTTTGTGGGGTGACTGAAAAGTTGTGTTGCAAGTACGATAATTGTCCGATATGCTTGCGCTGTTTTTGCAAGGCTGCCCTTGCTAAGTCGAACGGAAATCGGCCGCTCTTGGCAGTCCTTGCGATTCGCGGGCAGATTTGTTCTCACCGTTTCATGAGTCGGCGGCAACCGTGTGTGGGTATGTCACCCTTCGAGACCACTAGAGGCATATTCATCCCACGGCGCTGCTTCGATTAGACAGAGAAGCGTTCGCTCCTGATTTGTCGCGCTTCGCTGTGGCATGGCGTTTTTGCACCCCGGGCTTCTGACTCCTCCACTCGACAGTACTGTGTGGAACCGGGAAATACCCTGGTTTGTTGATCTTACCCTTTACCCCCTGTTGGGGCTTGCTCCACGGCGGCAGGCGTTAATGGCGTGACGATGAAGTAAGCATCCGATCCGGTCCATCGGCGGATTTTGGCAGGAAATGGAGATCAATAGTGAAACCTGATCTCGTTGTGGTTGCCGGGGCGGGTGGCTTCCTGGGAGGAAATCTGGTTGCCGAGCTTCGCAAACAAGGCTGTCAGCGAATCCGGGCGGTTGACATCAAGCCCCTGGATGAATGGTTTCAGCGCTTTGCCGACGTTGAAAATCTTTCCCTGGACTTGAGCGTCAAGGGAAACTGCGAAATTGCGGCGAAAGGTGCATCTGAGATCTACAATTTCGCGGCCAATATGGGAGGCATGGGCTTTATCGAGCAGAACAAAGCTCTCTGCATGCTTTCCGTATTGATCAACACCCATCTGTTACTTGCGGCCACCAAGTTCGGCGTCTCGAAGTACTTCTTTTCCTCCTCTGCTTGCGTCTACAACGCCGACAAGCAAAGCGCTTTCGGCGCTCCTTCGCTGAAGGAAGAGGACGCTTACCCGGCTATGCCCGAGGATGGCTATGGCTGGGAAAAACTCTTCTCCGAGCGCCTGTGCCGGCACTTCCGCGAGGATTTCAAGCTGTGCACACGGGTAGCGCGCTTTCACAACGTATACGGTCCATGGGGCACGTGGTTTGGGGGACGCGAGAAGGCTCCTGCGGCGATTTGCCGTAAGGTGATTGAAGCCAAGTTGAGCGGCAAGCGCGAGATTGAAATCTGGGGCTCCGGCGAGCAGGTCCGCAGCTTCATGTATGTCGACGACTGCATGCAAGGTATCCAGATGATCATGCAGTCCGAGATTTGCGAACCCATCAATCTCGGGTCCAGCGAAGCAGTCAGCATCAACGAACTGGTGAACATGGTCGAGGATATCGCCGGCGTCAAGCTGCGTCGCAAGTATGACCTGAGTGCCCCCAAAGGAGTCAACGGCCGCAGCAGCGACAACACTCTCATAAAAAAGCTCCTGAGTTGGGAGCCTCTTATTCCACTACAAACCGGTCTGGAAAAGACTTATGCATGGATCTACGATCAGTACAGGGTGCGGGAGAATGGGAAAACTGGTCGCTCTTGTCTGAATAGCCAACGTCCGTCGGCTACCAGCCATTTGAGCGAGAGGCCCGCCCTGTTCGCCCGACGCAATGCAGAACTACTATAGAAGTCGACGGAGTTGGATTCTCTCATCTAATCCCATGTGCCCAACCCGTTCTTAAGGTCAATGCCACTCTTGACAAAGCTCGGTAGGGATCCGTTTTACTTGCCACGGTCGCCGTTGTAGTACGTGCCACACAGCTTGTGTCTGCGTCGATTGCGATCCACGTCCAAACGTCGCCCCATCCTTCCCGTTCCTGTTCTGGGCTAACATTCTTCCGTTTGGCTCCGACGAACCACCAAATTTCGTCGCATTGGAGGCGGCGAACTCTTACACTGCGAACATGGCGATGGTGGCACGCAGCAGCAGCACATCCGATGTCGCGCAGCAAGCCCAGAATCCTGTGCTTTGCTACACCCGTCATACGACCAATGTCATTGATGGAGTTTCCTTCCACCAAAGCCGAAACCACTTGAACTCGCTTTTCCGTGCTCAGGCGATTCATGATGTTTCGAGTGTACGTGACCGCTCACGTATATGTCAAGGGAAACCTGCGCTTGATTTTCGTGACCGCTCACGTATACTTGTCCCATATGGCAAGAAAACCAAAAAACCCGTATGCTGTGGCGCTGGGCCGCAAAGGCGGGAAGAAAGGCGGTCCCGCCAGAGCTGCTAACATGACCGCCGAAGAGCGCAGCGCAAGCGCTCGCAATGCTGTAATGGCCCGATGGAAGAAAGCGAAAGGCGAGACCGATGGCTGAGACCAAGAAGAAAATGACGTTATTTGGAAAAGACATGGACGTTACAGAGGTTCCGGTCTCGGAGTCGACCGAAGCCTTCAATACATACAAACTTGAGGACGGCACTGTGCTCAAGGTTAAGAATGTTGCTACGAGCGTTCTGAGGCTGGAGGGTCAATTCAATCCGTTGCCTGATGGCCGCCCAGTCTATCTTGTTTTCACCAGTCCAGTAGTTAATGTCGAGTCTTCTCCTCTCACAAAGAAATAATAATGAGTATCGCTATCCACAATCTGAACGAAATAGCTCAATCTGTGATCGATCAGGCCGCTATTGTCGCAAGCCTGAATTCCGCGACGGTTCAGCCGCAGACACCGCCAACTCCAGCGGCATATGTACGCAAGTTTGGCGATTACCTTATCGTTGGCTCATCTGGACTCAATGTTGGATACTACAGCATCGTTGCCCCGCCTATGTATTTAGGTGTGACCATCGAGCCCATGCTGTATCCCTATCAGTTTGACCAACAAACAAATCTAGCGATTCTGAAATATCAGAATGTTCAAAGTCGGGCAAAGGAAACCGAAAGCGAGTTTAACAAACTGGTGGCAGAGTGGAGGAATGACAAGAAAGCAACGTCGTCATCAACGGCACTAGCGATGCACCCGGCTTATCAATCGATAATTGGGATGGGAGAAAAAGCTCTACCGTTCATTTTTGCTGACCTGCAACATGGGTTAGATCATTGGTTTTGGGCCTTGAGAGCGATCACGCATGAAAATCCTGTTTCTCCAGAAATTAGGGGAAACATGCAAGCGATGGCTAACACATGGCTTAATTGGGGCCGTGAGAAGGGCTATGTTCCGCGCTGACTGGCCGCCACGATTCAGCCTCACCAAAACGTCTTCGTTCTCGGCGGATTTCCCTCATTTCCAGCCCCATCATTGCGATTCAGACGATGTGAGCGACAGCGATCCGCGCTACAACTGCATTGCATGGGCCGCTTCGGATACGAGTAATTGGTGGTGGCCGGATGATCCCGTTATCGGATACGGTTATTGGCCGCCAAGCGTAGTGCGGGCGTTGACGATTGAAGCCTTCATAGCTGCCTTCAATACTAGGGGCTTCGTTGTTTGCTTAGATGGCTCATTGGAGAATGGCTTTGAGAAGATTGCCATTTTTGCGGATCACAACTCAGAGCCGACTCATGCAGCCCGCCAGCTTCCAGACGGAGTATGGACTAGCAAGTTTGGGGATTTTGAGGATGTTCGGCACGTTGACCTCGCTTGTATAGAGGGGCCACTTTACGGGCAAGTCTCTGTCTATATGAGACATGGCATCATGTAGGGGCTTACTTGTCGGTCGCTTCTCTCACGATACGCCTAGCGTTTGGGCGAAATCTTGCGGCTCGCACTTGTGTGACTCAAACTGCTGTCGAATACCGGAAAATTGCATGTTGCAGTGTTCGCAAGTCCCGAGCTTAGTTAGGAGATTCGCGTACCATCCGAAGTTTCCGCTTTGGTATGTTGACAGTGTCCCACAGTTGGGAGCGGCGTGACAGCCCTGTGAAAATCGAACTGCACCCAAAGCTCAGCGACGCAAGAAGCAACAGTTTCTATTGTGTTCGATAATCGCCAAAGCCAGCCGCCTGCTCCGGCCCGCTCCAAATGTCGCCCACGTCCCTGGCAGAAAGGCACCCCCAGGGGGAAGTCGAACGCCCACAAACTGGAAATCCGTTTGTTGAAAACGCGGTGTGCCGGGCGATTCCCTGGCATATACTTCTGAGGTCATAAACGCTACAAAGCAGAAGGTCGAGGGAATGGGAGATTCTTTGGTTTCCGCTAGTGAACCGCCTGTCATGGAGCAGGCTGTGCGGTCTGCCGTTACCCTGCCTTATACCGTTATTCGCCCCTCCCGCGGCTGGGTCGGTTTGAATCTCACTGAACTCTGGCACTACCGTGAGCTCCTGTTTTTTCTTACCTGGCGAGACATCAAAGTCCGCTACATGCAAACTGCGCTAGGCGCCGCCTGGGCCATTCTTCAACCGCTGTTAAGCATGATGGTGTTGACCATATTCTTCGGGCATCTGGCCAAAGTCCCTTCCAACGGCATCCCCTATCCGCTATTTGCCTACAGTGCACTCGTCCCGTGGCAGCTATTCGCGTATGCGCTCACGGAATCCAGTAACAGCGTGGTCCTGAACGAGCGCCTTATCACCAAAATTTACTTTCCCAGACTGGTGATCCCGCTCGCGAGTGTGCTGACCGGATTGGTCGATTTCCTGATCGCCTTTCCGCTGGTCATCGCCATGATGATCTGGTATGGCATCACGCCCACGTTAGCGGTCCTGACTTTGCCGCTGTTTGTCCTGTTCGCGATGGCGACCGCTCTCGCGGCGGGACTATGGCTTTCCGCGCTGAACGTGCAGTACCGCGACGTGCGCCACACCCTCACCTTCATCGTGCAGTTCTGGATGTTCGCTTCCCCCGTCGCCTATCCGAGCACGCTGGTTCCGGCGCGCTGGCGGCCGCTCTACGGTTTGAATCCCATGGCAGGTGTGATTGAAGGCTTCCGCTGGGCTTTGCTGCGGCAATCGCCGGCCCCAGGCCCGATGCTCGCCGTTTCCATCCTGGTCACAGCCGTGATTCTACTCGGCGGACTCTATTATTTCCGGCGCATGGAGAAGACCTTCGCCGATGTGGTCTAAGCGATGAGCAACTTAGCCATCCGCTGTGATGGGCTTTCCAAGCAATACCGTATCGGCGAGCGCCAGCGTTATAAGGCCTTGCGCGAGGTGGTCACTGACGCTGTCGCCGCGCCGTTTCGCCGGGTGCGCTCCGTCCTGAGCGGCACTTCGAACAATGGCCATCACGAAGAATCCATGATTTGGGCCATGCAGGACGTTTCTTTTGAGGTCCACCGCGGAGAAGCCGTCGGCATCATCGGCCGCAACGGTGCGGGCAAGAGCACGCTGCTCAAGGTCCTTTCCCGCATCACCGAGCCTACGCGCGGCCAGGCTGAGATCTGGGGACGCGTCGGTTCCCTGCTGGAAATCGGCACTGGCTTCCATCCCGAGCTGAGTGGCCGCGACAACATTTTCCTCAACGGCGCGATCCTGGGGATGCGGAAAGCGGAGATCATCCGCAAGTTCGACGAGATCGTCGCCTTCTCCGAGATCGAGAAGTTCATCGACACTCCCGTCAAACGGTATTCCAGCGGTATGTATGTGCGGCTTGCCTTCGCTGTCGCCGCCCACATGGAAACGGAAATCCTGATTGTGGACGAGGTCCTCGCCGTCGGCGATACCCAATTCCAGAAGAAATGCCTGGGGAAGATGGGTGAGGTTGCCCGCCACGGCCGCACTGTCCTGATGGTCAGCCACAATATGGCGGCGATTCACGCTCTCTGTTCGCGGGCCATTCTCATGGAGCAGGGCCGCATGGTCAAAGACGGCGATCCACTGGAAGCCACTCGTTTCTATCTCGACGGATTCGAAAAGCAAAGCAACAGCGGCATCATTGATCTCCGTTCGCCGTCCGTTCCTCGATCCGGTAAAACCAGCATTTTTTCTGCTCTGCGGCTGAAGAACGGCGCCGGAGCGTCCACGACTGCCTACCTCTCCGGCGATGACATGATGCTTGAGTTCGACCTGGATCCCCCGTTCCCGGTGCCCGATCCGATACTTTTCGTGGGAATCGACGACAACATTGGTCGTCGCATTTTCACCGCCAGCAGCCAGTATTCGCAATCCGAGCTGCCGGCGTTGGATCGGCCCGTGACCGCGACCTGCACCATTCCCGACCTCTGCCTGCTTCCGGGACGATATTCCATGTCGATCTGCCTTGGCACTGCGTACGACTGGTCCCTCGACTTGGTCGTCAACGTTGCCTGCTTCGATGTGCATGCCTCCGACTACTTCGGCACCGGACGCATGCCGCCGCAGGACTTAGGCGCGGTGCTGGTGAAATCACAGTGGCAAATGGCCGGCGAGGGGAGGGCAGAATGACGCCGGCGTCACGGCTCGTCAAGCTTTGGCGGCATCCGACGTCTTCTGCTGCTCGGCGCCATCCGGGCTTTCGGCAGTACCGTTCCGGCCCTTCAGTTTAGGAGCATCTTTATCGGTGTAGTATCCGTGATATTTAGGTCCGGAGTGATAGTAGTAGTAATCAGGCGACTGAAGATCGACGGCATTCAGCACGATACCTCGCAATGGCGCCTTCACATGCAGCAGCAGGTCACGAGCGTTACGGATGGCTCCCATGGTTGTCTGGCCGGAACGGACCACAAGGGTCACCATATCCGCCTGCACCGCTAACACCACCGCATCGGTAACGGACAGCACCGGGGGTGAGTCGATGATGATGTGATCATATTCCTTACGCCCCTCACCGATCAGTTCCTGCATCGAGGTAGAAGCTAGTAATTCCGAGGGGTGCGGCGGTAGGGGTCCCGAAGGCAGGACAAAGAGGTTGGCTTCCGTAGTGGCCTGAACGGCGTCCTTCCACTTGGCTCCGCCGCTCAGAACATTAGACAGACCCAGGTCGGACGGCAGGTCAAGAACGGTATGTATGCTGGGCCTGCGCAGATCGGCGTCGATCAACAGTATGCGCTTTCCCTGTTTCGCCATGACAACAGCGGTGTTGACACTAGTCATGGTCTTGCCGTCCCGGGGCAGCGCACTGGTAAAAACGATAACTTGCGGCGGTTGTCCGGCACGCGACAACAGGATCGATGTACGCAGTGTTCGGTATGCTTCTGAGATCTGTGACTGAGGTTCCAGCGAAGTCACCAGCGCCGCTGCGTAGCCGTTGCCTGTCCGTGGCGCCAAGAAAAAGCGCGCGCCTGTGGCTTTTGCCCCGTTCACACTAGCTTTCAGAGGAATGGTTGCCATCACCGGCAGCCCTAAGACTTGGGCCTGCTCGGGCGTGCGCACCGTGTTATCCGCTGCCTCCAGCGCGAGCGCTCCAGCGATTCCGCTGGCTAACCCTAGCAAGAGTGCGAACAGCATATTACGCCGCACGTTTGGCCGTGCGGGTAAGAGGGGGACGCGAGCTTTGTCTACAATGCGAATGTTGCTCGAGTGAAGGCCAGCCGCAAGACTCGCTTCTTTCAGCTTTTCCAGCAGGCCATCATACAGTTGCCTGTTGGAATCCGCTTCTTGTTTCAGAATCCTGTATTCAATGGCGTTCTCGTTGAGCTGATCTGCGACGGCAGTCTGATCATTTAGGGCTGCCGTCAGCATCTGTTCACGTTTTGCTGCTGTGTAATACTCGTTTTGCACCCTGAGTACGCCGGTTTGCAGTTCTTCCTGATATGCCTTGCTTATCTGACTCAGTTGATTCTGAATTTCAAGGACCTTCGGGTACGATGAACCAAACTGGGTTGTCAACTGGGCATACTGAACTTGCAGCTGCACCTTCTGCTGAGCCAAGGTGGAGAGAGCAGGGTCTTGCAAAACGCTGGCCAGACCACCTGGGTTGGTGCCCTTTGCGATCTGATACAATGATTCCTTTTGAATGCGGTCTGCCTGCGATTGGGTCAATTGTCTACCCAGTTCGTTCAGCTTTTCGAAAGTCAGGTTCTGCTTTTCATCCGTACCGACGATTCCATGCAGCTTTTGATATTCAATCAACCGGGCTTGGGAGGTTTCCACTTTTATCTGCAAGTCATCCAGTTGCTTCGACAGCCAATCGGCGGCTTGCATGGCGCTGTTGAACCTCGACTTGATGTCCTGCTCAATAAACGTATCGGCGCTCGCGTTGGCGATCTCCGCCGCCAGTCGAGGGTCCGGACTGGAATACTTGATCTCAATGATCGCGGTGCTCGGAACCGACAGCACTTTCAAGTTCGAATGAAATACTCGAATCAGTTCATCTTCACGCTCTAGACTCTGGGCCGACGATCCAGACAAAGGCACTCCACCGCTACTGGCTGGCCGCTCTTTTCCCGCAAACTCAGGCCGGTTATTAAGTCCCAGGTTTTGGATGACCAGCAGGGCCAGAGTATTAGACTGCAAAATGTTTACCTGGGTGGCAATTAGCAAGTCCTGGTTTTCAATGGGATCGCTATATCGCTGATCGTCTTTGAAGTGGAGAATACTGGGCGCATAGCTCGATATCGAAATACGCGCGACGGCGTCATAAATGGGGGTCATGGTGAGAGAAACAATGGCCCCGGCGGTAGCCACCACTACTAGCGACGCAATAACAGTCCATTTGCGCTTTCGCAGAATGCGCCAATAGTCACCCAGTGTCCGTTCCCGCGAGGATGAGCCATACCCATCCTGAAGCGTGGTTATTCCCGTCCAATCAGGTGGTGCAAGTTCGGTCGTGCCCTCAAGCAGTTTAGAAGAGCCCATTACCTCTACCTTCAACGTGGCTGAGATCCGGCGTCGACAGTCCGCCGGATTGGCGGTCATCCACTCACCGATGCCCATCAGAGGGGCTTAAACAGCGTCTCGCTTGGGTTGCTTAGGAAAGGATTATATACTTCGGTGTGCCTGGCCGAGATCAATCAGATGATTTGGGCGGAGAATCGGACTACTTCAGCCGTAACCACATGCCCACGCAGGAATTCGGCGCCGTGCTGATGAAGTCGGAATGGCAGAGGACGCCCGAGGTAGCGCGAGCATGACCCTCGCCGGCCGCATCATGCACCAGACATTGCCCAGAGAGGCCGCTTACCGGCTCGCATTCGCCGTCAACACTTACCGCCGCTACAGGGATTTAAGGCGCGACCTAGATGCTCTGCGCCAGCAATATGCCGCATTGAACTCCCTGGATGAGCGAATCGATCTGCTCCGCGGCCACCAAATCTTCGGCGCCATCCAGCAGCACAGCGAGATCTCCGGCCTGCTCAAAGTCCTCAAGCGACATCCCCCCCGCTACGTTTGCGAAATCGGTACAGCCTCGGGAGGCACGTTGTTCCTGCTTGCCCAAGTCTGTGCCCCTGCCGCTCTCTTAATCAGCGTCGATCTCGGGTTATCCGTCGAGCGCTGTTTCGTCCACGCCCGCTTCGCCACTCGCAAGCAGCGCATCGTCTCCATTCGCGGAGACTCCCGCGCTCCCACCACCGTGGAGCGAGTACGCTCGCTCTTGCACGGTCATCCGCTGAACCTGCTCTTTATCGACGGCGACCACTCCTACGACGCCGTGAAGGCCGACTTCGCCCATTACAGCCCACTGGTAGCACCTGGCGGACTGATCGTGTTTCACGACATCGTCCGTGACTTCGGCGCCCGCTGCGGCACGCCGACCGGGCATTATACTGGCGGGGTACCTGTTTTCTGGGAGCAAATCAAAGCCCAGCACCGCACTTTGGAACTGATCGAAGATCCCGAGCAGGATGGCTATGGCATCGGCATCGCCTACAAGTAGCAACCTGAACCGGGAATCTCATCCCATCACCCCGGTGGTTTCCGTTGTGATGCCGACCTATAACGGCGAGAAGTTCCTGCGCCCGGCCATCGAAAGCATTCTCAACCAGACATTCCGCGACTTTGAACTCATCGTCATCGATGATGGCTCGTTCGACAGCACGCCGCGCATCCTAGCCGAGTTCAAAGACAAAGATGCGCGCCTTATCGTCCTCACCGACGAACGTAACCTGGGCATTGCAGGAGCCACCAACCGCGGCCTCGCCGCCGCCTGCGGGAAGTACTTCGCCTTGCAGGACCACGACGATATTTCGTTGCCGCACCGCCTTCAGATCCAGGTGGATTTCTTGAATGCTCACCCCGACATCGCGGTTATAGGTTCAGCGGCCACGCTGATTAACGACGATGGCGTCCCGTATGCCGAGTTTCCCCTGCCCTGCGAGGAGATCGACATCAAGTGGCGATTGCTCTTCCACGGCGATCCTCTTCACTACACCAGTCTTATGTTGCGATGCAGCGCAATCCATGAAACTGGCGGCTATGGCGAGGACGCCGCATTCCGGTTTGCTGAAGCTTATGACCCATTTTCGCGGATCGCCATGCGTCATCGGATGGTGAACCTTCCCGAAACCCTGGTGCTCTGGCGCAGGCATCCGGAAGCGACTTCCCTTCAGCACGCACAACAACAGTGGCGCAGCGGCGAGACCATCGCCTTCCGCAATCTCTGCCTGTTAGACGACCTGCAAACCGGAGCGCCCTCCGATTCTCCATCGCGCGACGGCTCCTTGAGCGGTGCCCGCTACCGCCATTACTTGGGATTCAAGGCTTTCCTTTCAACTCCCGCAGGCAAGTTTCCAGATCTGCCGCCCGAGCAGGTGATGTCTGGTCTGAAGTTCTTTTGTGACATTCAGGAGACGTTTTACAAGCTTCACCGTTTTCCGCGCTCGGTTGTGGCCAGACATCGGAGAAGTCTCAACTGGATCTGGGGTAAGCACGCCGTTGCGTTAGCCATACGCGCGCCCTGGAACTGGCGCTCACGAGTCCGCATTTTTCTCCTCGGCATTCGCTGCCTCTGGCACGCTGCCTGGGCAACGCTGATAATGAGCGTGGCCAGGCTAGTCAATCGGGCTGGTCCACAGCCAAGCCTGACCGTACCCACAATTAAACCTATCGCGGCCGGGTCGGAGCAATAAGCCTGGACAAGAAGTCAATAAAGCGCGCAATCAAGGCGTCGCCGCTGGTAAGACGGGCCATGCTGGGCTTGGTGATACCGGCGGTCCGAGGATACATCCGCTATTTGCCGATCCCCTTCGGAAAGCTGGCAGCCTGGAATGTTGTTGGCATACACCACTACGGGCTGGAGCCGCCGAAGTGGGACTTTACCGTCAGGACAGTTTTCGGCAGCCAGATTTCCGCCAATACCAGGGACGTAATCGGTAAATACATCTACTATTTCGGAATTTGGGAACCCAATCTGACTCGGTGGATCGAGCGGCGGCTCGCCCCAGGCGACGGGTTCATCGATGTGGGCGCGAATATCGGCTACTTCACCCTGCTAGCTTCTAAACTCGTGGGAGATGCTGGCAAGGTGGTCAGCGTTGAGGCCCTCCCCGCGATATTCGCTGCACTCGAGAACAATCTAAGGCTCAACACTGCCCGTAACGTCCGAGCCGTGAACTGCGCGGCGTGGGACGCGGAGGAGATGCTCACCATCTATACCCAACCCGAAGACCTGCCGGGTCAAACAACCGTGATGCCAGGCTGGGCCGACAAGTATCACCTCCAAAGTCAATCGAGAATACAGGCTGCTCCTTTATCGGCAATTCTTACGCCCGAGGAGTTCAGGGCAGCGCGTATCGTCAAGATCGACGCGGAAGGAGCCGAGTGGCACGTTTTGTCTGGCATGAAACCGCTGATGGGCTCGTGTCGCGATGATCTGGAAATAGCGATCGAAATCAATTCCAAAATGCTCGAGGTTGAGGGCAGGACGCCTCAGGACGTGCTGGACTTTTTCGCCGGCTATGGGTTCCACCCATACCGCATCGAAAACGATTATTTGCACGAGCGCTATCTTTATCGCGAGCCCCCGCAAGTGCCGAGACGGATAGAGCGAATCGTAACCGAGCAAACGGATGTCATTTTCTCACGCA
>Ga0302325_10005743_pt1 | contig 28125 bp, 20 predicted proteins | sample Palsa_T0_2_FD_201948 | JGI IMG/M metagenome (GOLD analysis project Ga0302325, IMG submission 201948) | Peat permafrost microbial communities from Stordalen Mire near Abisko, Sweden - Palsa_T0_2 | ecosystem: Environmental > Terrestrial > Soil > Palsa > Peat permafrost | place: Sweden: Abisko... | reverse complement strand
GCCGCGACAGGCGGCTGGGGATTCGGCCGATTCATCGCCGGCAAGCCCGTCGACCAGGCACAGCACGAGACGTGTTACCCGTGCCATCAGGCCTATGCGAAGGACCACGATTTGGTCTTTACGCGATACGCACGTTAAGGAGATTCGAACATGAGTAAACAGTGGAGTCGTCGCGTACTTGAAGTGGCGGCCCTTACGATAGCGGCCGCTTTTGGCTACGACGTGACTCGTCAACCCACCGCGCGGATTTTGACAGCGAGCGCCGCAGAACCTCAACGTGCCCTTGACGACGAAGGGCGCATGCCCGGTTTAGGTGGCGCGCTCACCTGGTTCAACTCCGCCCCCTTGAGCGATAAATCGCTGCGCGGAAAGGTTGTGCTGGTCAATTTCTGGACGTATTCCTGCATCAACAGCCTGCGAGAGCTTCCCTACATGAAGGCGTGGGCGGCCAAATACAAGGATGCCGGCCTGGTTGTGATCGGCGTGCATACGCCCGAGTTCTCATTCGAGAAGGAACCAGCGAACGTCAAACAGGCGCTGTTGGATTTACGAGTGACGTACCCGGTGCCCGTCGATAGCGGCTACGCCATCTGGCAGGCTTTTCACAACGACTATTGGCCCGCCAACTATTTCATCGATGGGAAAGGGCGAATCCGTTATCACCATTTCGGGGAAGGTGAATATCGTGATTCTGAGCGCATCATCCAGGAACTTCTCATGGAAAACGGAGCCGCCGGCCTGGACAGGAGCGCGGTTAGCATATCCGCCGATGGCATCGAGGCACCGCCCGGTGGAGAGGTGCAATCTCCGGAAACCTATGTCGGTTATCGACAAGCCGAGCGCTTTGCATCGCCCGAACGAGTGCAGCACGACTTCCGGCAAACCTACAGCCCACCCGCGAGACCCTCTTTGAATCAATGGGGACTGGGAGGATCGTGGAGTGTCGGTGCGGAGAGCGGCGTGCTTCAGGCCGTCCCCGGCAAGATCGTCTTCCGGTTCCACAGCCGCGACTTGCACATGGTATTGGGTCCGATGCGAAACGGTAAGCCCGTTCGCTTTAAGGTGACACTGGATGGGGCCGCCCCCGGTAATGATTGCGGAGTGGATGTCGGCTCTGACGGCACAGGTGAGGTTCGAGAGCCTCGTCTCTATCAGCTTATCCGGCAAAAGGGTCAGGTAGAAGACCGGATTTTTGAGATCGAGTTCCTGGATACCGGGGTTCAGGCATTTTCGTTCACGTTTGGTTAGGCGTTTGGAGCATTCTAAAGAACATGGATAGCTGGACAAAGGAGGACTACGATTATGAAAACCGTCGCTGATCAATTTGCTGAGACCCTGGCCGCCGCCGGCGTGAAACGCATTTACGGCATCGTTGGTGACAGCCTGAACGGCATCACGGATTCGATCCGCCGACAGGGCAAGATCGAATGGATCCACGTTCGCCATGAGGAGGTTGCCGCTTTTGCCGCCAGTGCCGAAGCGCACCTCACCGGAACTCTCGCCGTTTGCGCGGGGAGTTGCGGCCCCGGGAATCTCCACCTCATCAATGGCCTGTTCGACTGTCAACGTTCGCGCGTTCCAGTTTTGGCGATCGCGGCCCACATCCCCTCGGCTGAGATTGGCTCGGGCTATTTCCAGGAAACCCATCCCGAGATTCTGTTCAAGGAGTGCAGCCACTATTGCGAACTCGTTTCCTCCCCAAATCGAATGCCACGTGCGCTCGAGATCGCGATTCGCGAAGCCGTCGGAAAGCGCGGTGTATCGGTCATCGTGATCCCGGGTGACGTAGCCCTTCAGCCCGCGATCGAGGCGCCGCCGCCCTCGACAGTCGACCTGCTGCCGGTCACACCCGTGGTGGTACCGCCATCAGCCAGCATCCAGGCGCTCGCCGATCTGCTGAATGGAGCCAGCCGGGTCACCTTGTTGTGCGGTTCGGGCTGCGCCGGCGCGCACAATCAACTCCTCGCGCTCGGCGAGAAGCTTAAAAGCCCCATGGTCTATGCACTGAAGGGCAAAGAGCACGTCGAATGGGACAATCCGTACAGCGTCGGCCTCACCGGGCTCATCGGCTTCACCTCCGGCTATTTCGCGATCAACGATTGCGACGCGCTGCTGATGCTCGGAACCGATTTTCCGTATCGTCAATTCTACCCGCAAGGGACCGCGCAAATCGCCCAGGTGGACATAAGGCCGGAACAACTCGGCCGGCGCGTACCAATTAATCTGGGGCTCGTTGGCGATGTCGGTGCGACTCTGGATGCTTTGCTGCCGTTGTTGGAAGACAAGCAGGATCGTGAGCACCTGGACCGGGCCGTCGAGCATTATCGGAAGGCGCGGAAGGATCTCGACGATTTAGCCATCGGGAAGCCTGGAAGCAAGCTCATCCACCCGCAGCAGGTCGCCAAGGCCTTGAGCGATCTGGCGTCCGAAGATGCCGTCTTCACCTGCGACGTCGGCTTGCCAACGGTTTGGGCCGCGCGATACCTTGCCATGAATGGTAAACGACGGCTCATCGGTTCGTTTGCGCACGGGTCTATGGCAAACGCCATGGCACATGCGATCGGCGCCCAGGCGACGCTTCCAAAACGCCAGGTGATTTCGCTGTCGGGCGATGGCGGTTTCACCATGCTCATGGGCGACTTTCTCAGCCTCGCGCAACTTGGCCTGCCGGTCAAAGTCGTGGTGTTCAATAATGGCACCCTTGGCTTCATCGAACTCGAACAAAGAGCGACCGGATTCCTGGACTACGGCACCTCATTCAAGAACCCGAATTTCGCCGCAATGGCTGAAGCGGTCGGCATCCGCGGCATCCGACTCGAGGACCCGGCGGATGTCGAGCCCGGCATGGCCGCAGCGCTAGCTCACGCCGGGCCGGTGTTAATCGACGCCGTGGTGAATCGCGAGGAACTCTCCATGCCGCCCAAAATCACCCTCGAGATGGCCAAGGGTTTCACGCTGTTCATGCTGAAGGCACTGATGAGCGGCCGGGGCAATGAAGTGGTCGACCTCGCCGTTACGAATCTTTGGCGTTAAGTTAGATCATTAGATCGAACAAGAGGAAAAAGGAGAAACTTTCAAATGGAAAATGTTTTGACATTTTTAACCATCTGGCTAAGCGGATCTTGTTGTGGTGGATCTTGTTATTCGTTCAATAGGGCCCGCCATATCACGGCGTTCACCGATCATTCCATCTCTGACAGGTTGATGGAATTTCGGGGTTCGCTGGCGAGAACTGCGGGGGGAAGTTCCGCTGCAAATTTCTTCGGCGGGGTAGTCTGAAAGCCGGTCGAACTGTCGTGCTCCTCTCCGCCGAAATTCCGAGAATCTCTTACCCGTCATTGATCACCCGGATCGACGGCTCGCCAACGCAGGCTCTGTTCACGTGCAATCTTCTCCACGTCGTGCTCCGGTACGGGCGCCACCATTTTTTGGCCCCGCCGGTCCGCTCATAAAAACAGACGAGGGCAATAATTCTCGGAATTTCCCCGAATGCTTCAACCCTGACTTCCACGCCTCCTGCACCTGCGCGGACTGGCCGAGTTCCTTGACGACAACTGCGAGGGGGGAGGGTTCACCCGCCAGCGTGACTTCGGGCCGCGCCAGGACAAATCAGGCCGGCGTATTCGCCTTCCCATATACGGCAACATTTTGGCAGAGATTCAGGTCCGCACCGTCATTCGAAATAGTTATACCTTCGCAGCTACTCGGGACGCGGGAGAGACGTTCCAAATCCGTGCCGCAATGGATGCTGAAAGGGCGTGAAGTAGGCGTGAACTAAATGTATCGTTTTGGGGCGTTTCATGGCGAAGTCTGTCGGGCGATGGCACCATCAAGCTATTGAATGCAAAGGCAACTCATTGATAAATAAGGACCAGACCGCAAACCTGTCACGTCGGAGGTCGCGGGTTCGAACCCCGTCGTCCCCGCCATTCTTTTTCAATCACTTACAAGCCTCGGTTCGAAACGATTTTCGCCCCATTTTCGCTGGTGCTACAGTAGCTGCTACAGTTTTCCTTCCAAGCTCCTGATCTGTCGGTATTTGTTCGGGCATCGACTGCGCACGGCAGTACCGAAGCGCTTTCGGCCTCGCCAACCTTAGGACACGGGGCCATGGGCTTCGCCGACGCTGGATCGCCGGGACGCTCCCGCGAGCCTATTGGCTGGCTGCCATGCGCTCGGTATTCGAACTGGACCGTTCTAACCGCGGGCGGTTAATTCCTTTAGCAATTCTGTGGCGCTTGCGAGACCGCGGGCTGTTAGCAGATATCCACTGCCTTTGTCGCCCGACACCTCGCCTGATAACGTCTTGAAATGGACAGCAAAATTCCCAGCGTCGAATGCGTCGTAATGAAGTGCCGCCTCCTTAACTTTCGCATGGGTGAAACGCGCGGTTCCGGTTCCAAGAAAAGCAGCGATACCCTCCAGCAAAAAGACGCTCCGCAATTTCTCTCTCTTGCTCGAACCCGGCAACTTCTTGGCGACGAGGTCGATATCGTCAGTGCCAAGGCTGAAGATCGCCGAGAGCTCTTCAGCGGTCAAGCTACTTCGAGTCATCCACTTCTTGGCTGCGGGGCTAATCCCTTCGAGTCCCTCGTCACTTGGTTGTACATGGTTAGCGTCGGTGTGAGGCGGCTGAAATCCGGCGGGACTGTCATCGACGCGCCCTCCCCGCGTGTCACGATCCGTCTCGTCAAGTTCGAGCGAAATTCTCAATTTACTTGCTACGTACTTCAAGACCCTACCCTGGGCATCCGGTTCAAGACCTCGAACCGCGGCATAGACAGCGCTAATTGCAGCGATCTCGGGGTCCGGCTCACTCTGTTCTGCGTTCATCCTGATCTTTCTACCTCCTGTATCTTAAGTGGCTGGCCACAAGGCGGTCCACTCTCTTTTCAAGAACTCCGTCGCAAACTCGGCGGCCATAAATGCGGCGTACTCCTGCCATGAATCCGACTTCTCCGCTGCAAAATCGCATACAGCCTTGAACGAGGCGGCGCGCGGCTTCGGTTCGGGTGCCTCGTAAACCGCCCTGTACACACCGTAGGTCTCCATCTCGACACCAATTAACTTACGCCAGTTCTTTTGAATTTCGAGTATTCGCGTCGCATCATCGATTACTTGGTCAGCAGCTCCCACGGGCCCAACATGGAGCCTATTCCGCTCAGGGGGTACGGCGCCGCGCCAACGTTTTCGAATTTCATCGAATACCGGGTGTGTGCCTCGGTATTTCTGAAGCAGACTTCGCACACGGGGATTTAGGCCGATCGGATAAGGGTCCGGCTGAAAGTCACGAACACCCTGAGCGAAAACGACTTTGCCAGAGTTGTAATCGACACTTGGGTCCGCGACCAGAACATCGCCAAAGGTTTTACCTCCTGATCGCGTTCCTGCCGCAATCCCAATCATTGCAACAAGCCTGGGCCGAAACTGGAGCACAAGTTGAGTTGTGGCGATCGCAGCAGCAGTGAGGCCCATCGACGTCGATGTAGTCGCTATGACCCGCAAATCAGTGCCGGTTGATGTCCGCATGACCGTTTCCCGGTAAACATGCGTGTGACGGCCATCCCCGATCTCCTTCCAGTTGGATTTCGGGCCCGCAGCAACCATCACTGCCTCGAGTTCGGGGTATTCCAGGGCGCATACTATTCCAACATCTGACTTGAAACGGTCGGCGTCTGAGGAGAGCTGCAGAGATAGACCGCTTAATGTTCTGAGCTGTTCAACGCCTTTGTCGGTGAGGGACCAACGCAGTGGCGGCCCTTTTTCGGCGGGATAGGCGTACGCCTTATACGCACGTAAGCTTGCGTTGATATTGCTTGGTATCTTCGTGCCCAAGTGGAGCGTCAGCAGGTCAGCGACCTGCTTTGCAGCTACAGGCTGGAGATGGGCGTCTAAAACGAAAAGAGCGGAGAGTATTAGATACTGGTCGGTTCGTTCTTTTGGCTTTACTGCGCTAATCAGAACCGAAATGTCAATCATACATTCCGCGATAAGAAAAAGGGCGCGTGGCGTGGCATGCACCCACAGGACCCTGTTGCCCTAACTGTATTCAATTGTACAACCATTCGAATCGTTTGGCCCCGGCGGCAGGAACGCCTCGGGAGAAGTACTACCCGCCCTGCAGCGACATGCACTGACAGCGTGAACTGGTGCTTCACATCTACTCCGCAGTGGTCAACGACTTGGTTGGTTGACCGCGGAAACCGACAGGATGTGGAACCACGTGCTGCCGTTCGCCGGGCGTGTTGTACCGGACAGTCAGGCAACGCGAAGCCTGGCTGGCGACCTTGGCCTCGATCTGCTCTTGACAGTGATTTCGATATCTCGCCCCAGCACGAGCAGAAACCGCATTAGACGCTCGATCGAGAAGCCGGACAATTTGCCCTGCTTAAGTGCCGAAACCTTGGGCTGATCGATCCCGAGAATCGCCGCCGCTTGGCTCTGTGTGAGCCGCCGACGCTGGATCTCTGCGATGATCTTTGCAGCCAGTTCGGCCTTGGCCAGTAGATCGTCCGCATGTGGCAGGTTCAAGTCGGCGAACACGTTTCCGGAACTCGGCGTAAATTCTCGATTCGGCATCGTCCCTCTCCTCATTTCCCCGCCAGCTTGCGCGCAAGTTGAAGCCGTTGACGGATCAGATTCAATTCCCGTTTTGGGGTCGCGATTCCAGACGTTGCCTTCTTCTGAAAGGCGTGAAGAACGTAGACCGCTTCCCCTAGTTGTGCTACGTACACCGTGCGATAAGTGCCGCTCGGATCGTCCGCGCGTAACTGCCAGACCGTGTCCGTGAAACCGTGCAACATCTTTGCGCTCTCATGCCTCTGGCCGATCTGCGACTGGTACAGCGCGAAACCGAGTTTCTTCCGAACCATCGGAGGAAACTCCGTCAACCGAACGAGCGAGTCGACAAGCCAAATCAGCTTGCGAGGTTGTTCCGGCACCACGGGCACAACCCCATTGTATGCCAGATCTGGCATAAAGTGGTCGCCGAAAACTGTAGCACGTACTGTAGCAGTCCAAAAACCCCGCCGCCACGATCCGCGCAACAAACTGAAAATGAAAGAAATTTCGCTTCGTCGGCCGAGGAGCCTTCGGCCTGTCACGTCGGAGGTCGCGGGTTCGAACCCCGTCGTCCCCGCCATATTTTCCAATCACTTCCGAGATTCCTCTTCACCCCCCAAATCCCCTGTGTCAGTAATCTGTTTCGCGATGAGCTCGACCGTCTGCCGCTTGATGACCGGGGGCAAGTGCCCATAGCGTTCCAGTTCGCGACTGCGGTGGCCGGTGAATTATCGATCATTACCATTTTGAAAGGAACCACCAGGGCAAAGGAAATCTTCTCCTCTTCCCTACACCAGACGTCGTGACAGTGTGCCGCACAGTTCACCGTCGTGACCGACTGCGCGGTTTGCTCAAGTTTCACTCCCGAGCCGCTTGAAACTTTGACCACACGGGATAAATTGACCACACGGGAGGCGTCCCCGGTTTAGCGCGACCCGCAGGTTTCGACGCGCACCAAGCGAAGAGGCGGAAATGCGAGTGGTCTGATTTCCTCCGCTGCCCCAGCGGTCCCTCTGCCGGCTACGACCAAGAACTAACACCCCGGCTTCCTTCGAATTCGCGGTTTTCCGCGAGACTTTATCGCTAACGAAGCCATTTACCGCACCTTAAACCGCGATCCAATTGGACGCACGGCAACGACTTCCGATTGGGCCGCCGTCCCCCCAACCGCGCGCACACGAATCAGGATCTCCAGGTATCCGCTGCCGCCTGGAGTGGAGCCCGCGAGGTTAGCCGATAACGATCCATCGAGAGCGAACTGACCGGCGGCTTCCGCGGCAACCATGTCGATTCCGTCCAAAATCAAAACCGTTCCAGTCCCCGTCAGGTTTGGGACAAGCGCGATGTCGGCGTATGTTACTTCATGGCTCTCCGGCTCCCGGTATTCGACCGACTCGCCAGCCCGCGGAGAGCGGTTTCGCAAATAAAAGCGGTGCGTGGTGCTGTCGGTGGTAAGAACGAAGTTGAGGCTGGGTTCGAACATTTCCACCCAGGGGATGCTGAGCCGGCTGCCCAGCAGGATGAAGTTGTCGGTGTTGAATTCTCGCACGTTGATATGGTGCGGATAGCGAATCACCGGGTCGGCGCCGAATCCCTTGCCGAACACCAACAATTTGGCCCCCAGTGTGGCGGATCCAACAGAGGTGTTCTGCTGTCTCCCCAGAAATTCCAGTAGAGGCCGCAACTCGGGCTTTCCGCCGGCAATGAGGGAATTGGGATAGTCCGGAGCCAGATAATCTGCCAGAGAAAGGTCGCGGCCGACCACGTGCTGGATCTCGCGAAAAGCCGCGTCGGAAACCACGATACTGGTCTTCTGGCCGGGGTTGAAGATTCGCGCCCATAGCGCATCCTTTGTGGATCGCGCCGTTGCCGCGGAATGTCCCGCAGGCTGTGCACGCCCCCGCCATAGGACAACTCCAACGCCGCCTGCCAGCAGCACGAGGAGAGCCACGGCGACAACGGCGGTCCGGCGCATCTTCGGCGAAAGCTCCGGCCGGAGTGCCGGCGGGGCCTCCATAGGCTCCGCCGGCGGAGTGGCCCACTGAAAAGTCACCGCGTACGACCCTGGGGGCAAGGCTATCACGGGATCGCCATGGGCCTCGGCGCCCTGATAGTACTGCGCTAGCCGTTTGCGGACCTCATTAGCGGCGACGCGGACGCTGGCGTCTTCGCCGGTATCGTAGCCGGGCGAACGTTGTAAGACCTCGATACCGATGTTGCGTTCTTTCAGTTCCTCGTGAGCGCAGCCGTTCAACACATGCTGCACCGAATATTCCAGGAACCGGCAACTCCGGCGGCTGCCGCGAAATGCCGGGCTTTCTACAATCCGGGCCAGTTCCGCCTGAACCGCGTTCTTGCGAGCCTCGGGGATCGCTTGCAGGCCCGATGGATTCGCTGCGTTGGTTGATGTTCCGGCCTGCAAATAGAGACTTCCCCTACTTCCTTTAGCGCTATTGTATACCGATTCCCAGCGCGCAAGGCCCTCGATTTCTCAAGCGTTACGAACCGTTAAGTACCGTTAAGAACCTTGTCCGCCCAGTGAACCGCGTAGACCATACGGATACCGAACCGCTTTGGCAGGTGGACCATGAAAAACTCTGTTGTTTTTATTGCCTTGTTGATTACCTCCGCGTCTGTTCTTCCGGCGCAGGAGACTCGCGGCCAGATTTTGGGCCGCATCACGGATCCTTCGGGATGCGTCGTGGTGGCGGCCTCCGTCAGCGCCGTGAACACGGCCACCGGAGTAACGGTGACAGGTGTCACCAATGGCACAGGCGACTACACGCTGCCTTTCCTGGTGGCGGGCAGCTACGACATTACCGTGACCGCACCCGGCTTCAAGAAATTCGAACAGGGCAGCGTCACGGTGCGAATTCAGGACGCGATTGCGTTGAACGTCAAACTGCAAATCGGCGCCGCTACCCAGGTGGTGAACGTCAAAGACACGCCGCCGGCGTTGGAGTTTTCCACCGCCAGCCTTGGCCAGGTTGTCGATACCCAGAGGATTTCCAACCTGCCCGTGAACTATGACAATCCCTTGATGCTCTCTTCCCTCGGCCCTGGGGTTATCAATCTTCTGTCCGCCTCGGTGGCAAATCCCTTTTACCCTTTGCTGCCTGGCACCGGTCTTTCCGCCAAGACAACCACAGTGAGCCAGTTGCTCAAGTCCTTTCCCGAGTTCACTGGCCTGAACATCAACGACAATCAGGGCTACTCCTGGGAATCTATCAACGGCAAGTGGGCGATGCCATGGGCGTCGGCGACTCCATCCTGTTCGGCACGATCCAACAGATTCTGCTACCCGCCGATCAGCGCAGCATCTATCAGTGGTTCAACACCGGCATTTTCGATACCAATACCGCGGACCAGCGAGCCAACGACGTCCGGGTGCTCTCCTCTCGCTTTTCGGGAATTCGAGGCCCAGGTATCAGCATGATGGATCTCTCCGCCTTGAAAAATACCAGGCTGCATGAGGGCATCAACCTGCAGTTCCGCGCCGAATTCATCAATGCGTTAAACCATCCGCAGTTCAGCGATCCGTCCACATCGGTCACCTCGAAATCGTTCGGCGCCATCACCGGCACATCGCAACTGCCGCGCACCATGCAATTAGGATTAAAGCTAGTTTTCCAAAAAGGTCCTCAATGCGAAATCTCCTGACATCTTTCCTCTTGCTGGCGGCGACCCCGCTGGCTGCCGCCGAAGTACCGCGCACTTTCGACATAACTAAATACGGAGCCGTCGGCGATAGCAAGACGCTGGCGAGTCCGTCGATCAATAAGACCATCGACGCAGCCGCGGCTGCCGGCGGCGGTACTGTGTATATACCCGCGGGGACGTTCCTGTCGGGTTCGATTCACCTCAAAAGCAACGTGGCGCTTTATCTGGATCAGGGCTCGACCATCCTGGCTACCGACGAGCCGTCCGCCTACGATGAAGCCGAGCCGAACCAATGGGACAAGCTCCAGGATTTCGGCCACAGCCATTTTCACAACAGTCTGATTTGGGGCGAGGGGCTGGAAAACATTTCCATTCTGGGCCCTGGCCGGATCTACGGCAAAGGGCTGGTGCGAAACACCAGCAAGCCGGTCGGCAACAAGGCCATCTCGCTCAAACTCTGCCACAACGTAACGATTAAGGACGTGTCGATTCTCATGGGAGGCTGGTTCGCTATCCTGGCCACCGGCGTGGACAATCTGACCATCGACAATCTGAAGATCGACACCAACCGCGACGGCATGGATATCGATTCCTGCCGCAACGTGCGCATTTCGAACTGCAGCGTGAATTCACCGTACGACGATGGTATCTGTCTGAAGAGCGATTACGCCTTGGGCTTCGCCCGCGCGACGGAAAACGTCACCATTACCAATTCGCAGGTGAGCGGCTACGACAACGGCACGTTTCTGGACGGCACTTTCGCGAAGGCGCAGGTGTATAACAATGCCGGCAGCAACGCCGGCCCCACGGGACGCGTGAAGTTCGGAACCGAATCCAACGGCGGCTTCAAGAATATCACCATCTCGAATGTAGTCTTCGATTACTGCCGCGGGCTGGCGCTGGAAACGGTGGACGGCGGCATCCTGGAGGACGTGACCATCAGCAACGTGACCATGCGGGATATTTTCAACTCTCCCATTTTCCTCCGGCTCGGCAGCCGCCTGCGGGCGCCCGAAGGGACTCCCACCGGCGCTCTGCGGCGGATCAACATCAGCAATTTCGTGGTCTACAATGCCGATCCGCGCTACGCGTCCATCATCAGCGGCGTTCCCGGGCACGACATCGAAGACGTGCGTCTCGACAATGTTCGGATTTACTATCAGGGTGGCGGCACCAAGGCCGATGCCGACCAGGCGCCTCAAGAGTTGGAAAAGGCCTATCCCGAACCGAAAATGTTCGGCATCATCCCGGCGTATGGATTCTTTATCCGGCACGTCAAAGGCATCGAACTGAACGACGTGCAGGTCAGCGTAAAAGCCGAGGACCAGCGTCCGGCGCTTTTGCTTCAGGACGTCAGCGGAGCGGAATTCAATCGGCTAAAAGCGGACCATGCTCCTTCGGTTCCCACGTTCGTGCTGAAAAACGTGACGGATTTCGCGCTCCGTCAATCGCTCACCATGCCGGACACGATACTCAAGACCGCGGCGTTCAAATCGTTCTGAATCATCCACGCACCTTCACACTCGACGGGGCAGCGCCCGCGCCCACCGAGACCGGCGCTTTCGACTTCGACAGATCGCCGCCGTCAATCACGATTCCCTGGCTGGCCGCGCCTTCCACACTTAGGAAGACCGGGCCCGGCCGGGTCAGTCTCGTCGCGCTCAGCAACACGTCGCGCGAGTCGATGAACCGCATCACCGATTCGGCCTTGGGATCTGCCTGGACGCTCAGACCGTTCACTGCCGCATCCTCTACATGGTCGAATACCATCGCCGGCCGGAATTCGGCGCCGGCGACATCGAACCGCACGTTGTTGAGCGTGAGTCCGCGGACGTTGCGCGCGTAGAGGGCATGGGCTGGAAAGACACCGGCGGCGTAATATTCGCCGACCACCTTCGGAACGTCCCGCAACGCGCCATCTGCGGCCGTTCCGCCACCCGGAAAGGTCACGTGCACATCGTCGAAACTGATGTTCTCCAGGAACCCACCCACGCCACTCAGGCCGATGCAACTCTTGATTTCGCCCGGATAGTACGCGCTGGTAAACGGCACATCCGGGAACTGGAACGGAACACATACGGTCGCATGAATGCCGCGAAAGGAGATATTGCGGACGATGCCCTCCGTGGGCCCTGGCGCAACACCCGCTCGTGCATTGCCCGGGCCGAGGCAAATGGAGATGGGCCCGGTCACATTTTTCATCACGATGTTGGAGAACGAAATGTTCTCTAATCGCGGTCCTTCGCCGCCGCGGAGCTTGATGGGGCACCCGAAGGTGTCGTAGATGAGGCAGTTGGAAACTGTGATATTCTCCGCCTCGCCGCCGCCGAAACGGAACACCGACCAGCGTGTACTGAAAGAACAATTCGTCACCGTTATGAACTGGCAGCTGCCGAACAGGGCACAGGCATCGTCCTGGCACTGGACGTCACAGTTGCTGACGGAGATATGCTGGGCACTGATGAAATGGAAGCCGTCATTGTTGTGATTCACGCGGTTGTGGATGCGGATGCCATCCAGTTTTCCGTAACTGCTCTGCACGATGCGCACCGAGTGAAACGCGCAGTCCTTCAGGAAGACGTCGCGCACGGAGAAGTTTTCGCATTGATAGAAAAGAAGATGGTAGGGGCGGCGAGAGCCGCCGAGTCCCGATGGGGGAGCAACGCCTCGTTCGGGGCTGCGGAACTGCGCGCCCTGTCCGTCGATGGTTGCGGGACCTTCCACTGCGAAGTTCCGCGCTTTGACCGCAAAGATCAGCCCCCAGTTGCCGTCTTGCAGAGTGCTGTCCCCAGTCAGCGGAATTGCATCGACGGCATGATACTGCTTGCCGTCGGCGCTCCCGAGCAACGTGGCGTCCGCCGCCAGATGCAAGGTAACGTAGCTCTTCATCTCGACGGCCCCGATGACGAACACTCCGGCCGGCGCCAGCACTGTGCCTCCGCGATCTTTATTGCAACTGTCGATGGCAGACTGCAGCGCGGTGGTATCGAGCGTGGCGCCGTCGCCTTTGGCTCCGAAATCGCGGATGTTGTAAACCTTGTCGACTGGGAACTTGCCGGTGGCTGGCTGGGCCTGTGCGGCGGGTACCGCTAACATGCCGGCCGCCGACGCGCCGCCTAACCATTTTCGTCTGGAGATGGATTCACTCATATTGCCTCACACCCACAACAACGGCTGTCGCACCGGCCAATTGCGCAAGACTTCTTCCACTGTGGGGTCATGATCGAGCTTGCGCCAAAGTGCGACATACGCCGGTTTATTCAGCGCCAGCCCGGCGAACAACAGCGATGGCTGCGCGATCGGCCACTCCTTGTCGTACATCACATCGGGTGGGAGCGGCCACTTCTTTTTGTCGAGCATGAAGGGGTACATGTACTCCATGGCACGCGCCATGCCGCGGCCGTCGGACAGATTCCACTTCCACAGGTCGAGAGTCTGCGCGATGATGGCCAGGGCGTCCAAATTGAAGAGCGAGTAGCCATACGGCTTGGTGCGGCGGAGTTCTTCGGGAAAACTGCCGTCGGCCGCTTCCTGGTTCGGGATGAGCACCGTCTGAAGACGGTCGCGGCAATACGCCGTGAGCGTGGAGTTCCCGGTGAGCTCGGAAAATGCCGCAATCTGCGCTACCCAACAAGTGCCGTGATTGTTCTTGGCATCGCGCTCGGCGATTCCGTAGGCATGCGTATTCATCCACTCGCTGTAGGCCGCGAACCAGCGGCTCACACCGTCTCGATCGGCCGCGGAAAGTCCCACACGCGACGCCGCTCGCGCCACTTCCACAAGGTGCAGCGTGTCGATAATGCCCGTGCCGCGCCCGGTGAAGCGGCCCTTGATGGCCTGCGCGAATTGCAGGTTGGGATTCATGCGTGTCGCATCGTCGATAAACCAGGCGCGCAGATGGCGGGCGGCGTGGTCGGAGTATTTGCGCGCGTGTGTGATCTTATACGCCGCGGCCAGCGAGGGCACGATCAGACTCAGGCGGATCATGGCGCGGCGATGCTCCACAAAGTTGTCGGGATTGCTCATGCCGTCGCGCTGGATGTACGGGCCGTTGGGATTCTGCGGATCGGGCCACCAGTAATCGCCTTCGGAAAAGAAATCGTGCAGCCCGCCCGCGCTGCGTGGGGAATGCGAGGCGGTCACCGTTACAGGGTGCTCGCCGAGGTATCGATCGGCGGCACGGAGAACGCGGGACCGCTCGAAAGCCACCAGGTCAAACTTTTGAGCTCTGGCCGGCGGAGTCGTGAGAGCCGCGCCCAGAGCCACTCCGCAAAAATCCCGGCGGCGCATGGCTAGCGGATTCTCCACAGCACGACGCCGTGGGCCGGCACCGTGACGGCGCCCGAAGAGTTTTCGTCGCGGTGAGCCCAGAGGTCCTTCACATGGGCCGGAGGCTGCATCTTCAGGTCGGCCCAGCGGACGGTCACTGCCGCGGGCTTGCCGCCGCGATTGAAGACCGCTACCGCGCGGTCTCCCCCATCCAGATCGCGAACCCAGATTTCCTGCTCGCCCGCTTGCCACATTCGCCGGCCCTGCTTGCCGCCCTTGTCCTGATCGATGGCGATCACGTCGCGGTTGGTCAGAATCGCCATAATGTTGCCCGGAACATCGCGCAGATCGTTGCCGGCCAGCAGGGGCGCGGCGAGAATCGACCAGAGGCTCATGTGGGTGCGATATTCGTCGTCATTCATGCCGCCATTGCCGATCTCGAGCATATCGGGGTCGTTGAAGTGGCCGGGCTTGGCCCAGCCCGCGAGGTCGTCCTGTTTGAACCCGATATTGATCATCGACACCCAGGTATCGCGAATATCCCCGGTGGTGCGCCAGAGATTTCCGCCGACTTCGGGCCCCCACTTCCAGACATCGGCGCGCCCATACTGGCAAAGGCTGAAAACGATGGGCCGGCCGGCAGCGCGGAGGGCGTCGCCCATCTTCTGATAAACCGCCTCCATTTCTTCGTCGGTGTAAAGGTTCCGCGCCGAGCACCAGTCGTACTTCAGATAATCGATCCCCCAGGCTGCCCAGGTGCGCGCGTCCTGTGCTTCGTGTCCGTAGGCGCCCTCGTATCCGGCACAGGTTTCGGGACCGGGTGAGGAGTAAATGCCAAGCTTGAGACCTTTGCCGTGGACGTAATCGGCGAGGGCTTTCATGCCGGGAAACTTTCGGTTGGGGACGATGTTGCCGGCGGCGTCGCGGCCTCCTTCCCAGGTGTCGTCGATGTTCACATAAAGGTAGCCGGCCTCCTTCATGCCATTGGAAGCCATCGCATCGGCGATCCCACGGACGGCGGCGTCGTCCACTCGTCCGGCAAATTTATTCCAGCTGTTCCAGCCCATGGGCGGAGTGCGCGCGAGGCCATTATCAGGGACGGCGTGCAAAGCCGGAATGGCAATACGGGCAGGATACGCTCCTTCGCCTGTCGGCGCGCGGTGGGCCACCAAAGCCGAGAGCGGCGCGTCGGCATTCCGCCGCGTCCCGAGCTGCAGTTCGTCCCCGGCCAGCTTGCCTTCGTACTTGACGGTGCGCTCATTGTGGCCGTCCATCATGCTGCCGGTGATGGTGAAACCTTCCGGCCCGCCGGTGCTCTCCTTGATGGTGTAATAGAACTGCGTTACGCGGATGTGGCCGGTAATGCGTTTGCTTTCCAGCTTGAGGTCGAAGTAAGTGCGGCGCACGGCGCCATCGGTGGCGTTCGGCTGGGCTACCACCCAGTTGCCGGTGAGATCGGCCGCGCAAACCACGCCGGACAGCAGACAGGGCAGCAGGAATCCACTCCAAAAGCGCATTGAACTACTCCTTGCGTCGGCTGGATTCGCGAATTACCAGTCGCGGCGGGATAAAGATATGACGAGCGGTCGCCGGCTTCCGCGCGTCCATGCAAGAAACCATAAGGTCGGCCGCCATTTCGCCCAGCGTGGTGCTGCTCTGGTCCACGGTCGACAACGGGACACGCAAAAGATCTGAATAATGGACATTGCCCGCGCCAATGACGGCGATGTCCTGGGGGACCCGCAGATTGGCTTCGAGAATCGCTTTGATGGCTCCGGCGGCGACAGGATCGTTGTAGCAGAAGACTCCATCGGGGAGCGGATTGGTTTTCAGCAGTTGACACATGGCGTCGTAGCCGGTATTGTCGCCGTACTGTCCGCTGGTAATGTACTCCGGGGCCGGAGTAATTCCGTGACGCGCCAGAGCTCGCCGGTAGCCGCGGAGACGTCCGGTGCCCGTGGCCACCGCGGGGCCGCGAATATGGGCCACACGCTGGCACCCTTGAGCGATCAAATGCTCGGTGGCCAGAGTCCCCAGGTCGTCGTCCTTTACGCCCACGTAATTGGCGTCGGTGCCCGATATCATGCGGTCGATGAGCACATAGGGTGTCTTGTTGGCGTCCAGCATCTGGAATAGTTCCATCTGGCCCTTGCGTTGGGCGGAGGCGATTATCAGGCCGTCCACCTTGCGGTTGACCAACACGTCCACCTGGCGGCGTTCCACTTCGCCGTCTTCCCCGGTGTCCGAAATCACCACGTGATAGCCCAGAGGCTGGAGCTTGCGGGCCACGCCCTTGGCGACCTCAGCGAAGAAGGAGTGCATCAAGTCTGGCAGCACCAGGCCCACCAGGTAGGTGCGCCGGGTAACCATGCTGCGCGCGATCCAGTCGGGCTGGTAGTTCAGTTCGCGCATGCGCTTAAGCACGCGGTCGCGGGTCTTCTCGCTGATGTCGCTGTGGTTGCGAAGCGCTTTCGAAACCGTCATCAACGACACGCCGAGATCGTCGGCAATATCCTTCATGCGAACGGCCAAATGAACTGCCTCCTGATTGGTCTTAAACTCCCATTATACGAGTACAGTTAGCGTTCAAGCTCACCTTATACAGGGCGATTTCGGGTCGGATCGGCAGCAGCTCCCGTCCTATCAGAGCCGCGACCGTAAGGGAGTCGGTCGCTTTTCGCCGCATTAGAAAAGGAATTTCAGCGCCAGCTGCATAGACCTCGGTGTGTTGGCGATATTGGTGATCACTCCGGCCGAGCCGTAACTGACGGCCCCATTCGAGAACGACGGCGCAATCGACGTCCCTGGCGCTGCCAGAACCATGTGATTGAATACGTTGAATGCCTCGGCCCGGAACTGGAGCTCGGCGGTGCGATTCACTTGCGACAACTCCGGGAATCCAATCGGCGGCACGGCCCAGCCGCCGCCGCGATCGTCGGTGTTGATGATGCCATCCATGTAATATGCGTTCGACCGGTTGGTGGCTCCGTTGGCCGACACTTTATACACGGTGGAGCCGGGAATGGAGATGTTGCCGCCGTCGGGGTTGCCGCCTGCGCCAGTCTTGCCGGAGGAGTTGCCCTGCGAGGTGTCCACCGGATTGATGCCTGGCTGCAGGATGAGCAACTGGGTGAAGTTGCGTCCATTCAGCGGCAGTTCGTGCACCATGTGTTCGTCGAAGGTTGTTCCTAGTTCAGTGGTGGCGCGCTGCACCATTAATCCCACCGAGTCGGCGCTTACTGTCACGGTTTCGGTGGACGCGCCCACCTCCAGCCGAAGATTTTCCGCCAGTGTCTGGTTCACATCCAGCTTGAAAACGGGCAACCCCAGCCTCTTGAATCCAGCTTTTTCCACCGACAGTGTGTAGTTGCCGGGCAGCAGATTGATGATGGTGAAAGTCCCATCGTTGCCCGTGTTGCGCGAGCTGGCAACATTTGTATCCTGGTTGATCGCCGTCACTCTGGCGTCCGCCACACTGGCGCCAGTCGGGTCTGTGACGGTGCCGTTGATTACCGCGGACGGCGTCTGCGCCACCAGCGCTGCGGCGGAAAACAAACAGAGTAAAAGGCCACACATACCTTGTGCGCGCGTCGAGATCATTGCAACTCCTTCTCATTACCCGGGCTGACGATGGCCGGTTATGGCTCGGTTCAGTTACCTTTAGCGTTAAAGCTAGGCATCTGCACAAGACTATAACGCTAAAGTTTTAGTGTCAAGAGCATTTTTCCCTAGTTGACTTCCGGAAACTTTAGCGATAACGTGGCGGACATATGAAATTCCCGATCACAGCGGCGCTGGCGGTTGCGATGGCGCTACCCGCCGCCGCGCAAGACCGACTGACCTGGTGGACCGAGGCGCGGTTCGGCATGTTCATCCACTGGGGCATTTACACCATTCCGGCGGGTGAATGGAAGGGAAAGCCGTTCGCCGGCCTCGGGGAGTGGATCATGAATCATGGCAAAATCCCGATTGCCGAGTATGAACTTCTAGCCTCTCAGTTCAATCCCGTACAGTTCAACGCCGACGAATGGGTTGCCGTGGCCAAGAATGCCGGCATGAAATACATCACCATCACCGCCAAGCATCACGATGGCTTTGCCATGTTCGGTTCCAAAGTGACCCGCTATAACATTGTCGACGCCACTCCGTTTCACCGCGACCCCATGAAAGAGTTGGCCGCGGCGTGCCAGCGAGCGGGTCTGAAGCTATGCTTCTACTACTCACAAACTCAGGATTGGCACGAGCCCAACGGCGTAGGCAACGATTGGGACTTCCCCGCCGGACCGCAGAATTTCCAGAAGTACTACGACGAGAAAGTCATTCCCCAGGTCCGCGAACTCCTGACCAATTACGGCCCCATCGGCCTGATCTGGTTCGATACGCCGCGCAACATCACGCGCGAGCAGAGCCAGAAACTGGCCGACCTGGTACACCAGCTGCAGCCCTCCTGCCTGGTAAGCGGCCGCGTGGGCAATGGCTTGGGCGATTACGATTCCGCCGGCGATAACCAGATCAGCATGGGAGGCGCCAAGCGGCCCTGGGAAACCCCCGTGACTATCAACGACACCTGGGGATTCAAGAAGGACGACCACAACTGGAAATCGCCCCAAGTGCTGATTCGCCAGTTGGCCACTACCGCGAGCCGCGGCGGCAACTACCTCCTGAACGTGGGTCCCACATCGTTAGGTGTGATCCCGCCGGAGAGTGTCGAGCGCCTGGCCGAGGTGGGCAAATGGACCCACGCCAATGGCGAGTCGATCTACGCAACCGCGGCCAGCCCCTATCCTTACGACGTCTCCTGGGGCGTCCTCACCTCCAAACCGGCCCGCCTGTATCTGCACGTGTTCCGCTGGCCGGGAAAGCAACTGGTGATGTACGGACTTACCAGTAAAGTGGAGCGCGCCTCGTTGCTGGCCGGTCATGCGGCAGTGAAATTCACTCAGAAGGACGATCCCAAGGCCGGTTATACCGCCTTGACCTTGTCTCTGCCCGCCGAGGCGCCCGACGCCAACGACTCGGTGATCGTGCTCGACGTGGCCGGCAAAGTCAGCGTCGATCCGTCGCTCCAGCAGCAACCCGACGGCGCCATCACGCTACCGCCGCTGCTGGGCAATCTGCATAAGTCCGAAGGTTCCGATGTGCGCCTGGATTCGCGGGGCGTCACCGAACGCTGGACGCGCGCCGCCGACTGGATCGACTGGAGCTATAAGGTGAACCATCCCGGTGAGTTTTCCGTGGAGATGGTGACCTCGCAGCAGAAGTATGGCAACGGCTGGGATGGCGATCAGCGCGTGCGGCTCAAAATCGGAGACCACGAACTGGCTGGGGTGGTGGCTGATAATGGTAAGGAAGTGAACCCCGCGAACCCGTACTGGCCTTACGTGATTACTAAGCTGGGGCGCGTGAAGCTGGATCGAACGGGAACTTATACGTTGTCGCTCAAACCGGAAGACATTCCGGCGGGGCAGAAGTACGGACTGACTCTGGTAGCAATAAGGATGGAGCCTGTGCAGTGAGAAACTCCGGACTGTTCACGCTGGCGGTGGCGTTTTGCTGGGCTTCTCCGGCCTGGGCCCAGCAGAAAGAATTCGCCAACTGGCCCGCGGGAACTTCTCCCCGCGAAATCGGCAAGCGCGTGGCGGAGCATTTCGTTGTCAGCGCGCACGCCCGCGAGAATACCATCATCTATCCCGAAACCTGCGCCTGGTACGGAGCCCTGGAATTCGCCCTGCAAAGCGGCGATAAGGACCTGACGCGGCGGCTGGTGGAGCGTTTTCAGCCGCTCTTCACGCCCGAGGGGTCGAAGCTGATCCCGCAGGGCCGCAACGTGGATTCCTCCGTGTTCGGCTCCGTACCTCTGGAACTTTACATCGAAACCCGCGAGCAGCGCTATCTCGATCTGGGTAAGGGTAAGGCCGATCGTCAGTGGGAAACCTTGACTCCCGAAGGACTCACTACCGAGACGCGCTTCTGGATCGACGATATGTTCATGATCACGGCCTTGCAGGTGCAGGCGTACCGCGCCACCGGGGAGGCCAAGTACATAGACCGGGCGGCACTGGAGATGACTACCTATTTGGATAAACTCCAGCAGCCTAACGGGCTGTTCTACCACGCGCCGGACGTTCCTTTCTTCTGGGGCCGCGGTGACGGCTGGGTGGCCGTTGGAATGGCGGAGATCCTTCGCTCGCTGCCGACGCATCATCCGGCTCGCCCGCGCATTCTGGCGGGATACCGCAAGATGATGGACTCACTGTTGAAGTTTCAGGCGCCCGACGGCGCCTGGCGGCAGTTGCTCGACCACCCGGAATCGTGGACCGAAACTTCGTGCACGGGCATGTTTACATTCGCCATGATCACCGGCGTGAAGAATGGCTGGCTGAGTGAGAAGACCTTCGGCCCCGCGGCTCGCAAAGGCTGGCTGGGCTTAGTCAGTTTCATCGACGCGAACAGCGAAGTGAGTAACGTCTGCGAAGGCACTAACAAGAAGAACGATCTGCAATACTATCTCGATCGCAAGCGCAACACCGGCGACCTGCATGGCCAGGCTCCGATTCTCTGGTGCGCGGCCGCCCTGTTGCAGCATAAGTAGCGAATTACTTTTTCTTCCCACCGGTGTCGGACCGGGGACAGAGCCTGCGCGATTGGGCATTGGCCCCTTGCAGGGGATTCTCGCCGATGACCGCGCTCTCCGGCGCGAAAACTTGGCCGCGCGTTTCCCGGATTCCGGCCGGCGGCATCTGAACGTCGAAATCGCATCGGGCGGCCGAATTATGCCCCAGGGATTTGTGCAACAAGCTGTTGCACAATCACCTCCTCGGGCCAAGCCTCGGCGAAGGCCCGCATCTACTTCAGATTGCCAGCCTCGCGCCGGATCAGGTTCGCATCTTCGACGACGGGTTCCTCTACTTGCTGACGCAGCTGAAGCGCAGAAGCAATGGACCCGCGCTTATTTCGCGTAGCGCATGTGGTTGAACCGTCCCAACGCCGAATCGCGCAACGCCACCGGTTCAACATCAACCTGTTCACTCTCGAAATGCGCTGGAGAATGGCGAACTGTTCGGAGGCGGCGGACCGATCGTCAAAGACGGCTATGCGGCTCTTCCGAACGGGCCCGGGTTGGGAGTCGTGTTGAACGAGAAGGTAGCGGCCGCCCATCCCTACCAGCCCACCAACCGGCCGGAGTACAAGTTCGGCGATGGTTCGTCCGCGGACCAATAGCTGAGTAGCCGTACGGGGAAATCGCGTGGAAGACGCTCTCCACCCGCTGCCCCATGCGGCGGCGGCCCTGCGATTCCCGATGCCGCGCTTCCTAGAAACGGAACCTCAATCCGAGTTCGATGATGCGCATCGGCTGCACCGTCGTAAGATTCACCTGGCCTTCGCCGTTGATATAGCCGACGAATCCGGGCTTGCCCGCGGCTACCTGCGCGGCCGCCAGCGCGGCGCCGGTATTGATGATGCTGAAGCCGCTGGCATAAGTCGGGCCAAGAGCCTTGTACTGAATCGACGAGTTGATGCCCAGCCGCCGCACCTGATTGAACGGATTAAACGCGTTGATGCGCAGTTCGATCCCGTGTTCCTTAGCGACCCGGATCGTCTTCACCAGGCTCATGTCGTTGGTGAAGCTGCCGAGGCCATTGAGGAAATTGCGCGGACCGGTTCCAGTCGAGCCGAGCGCGGGAAGTCCGAGTCCCGAAGCGTCGAAATATAACGGCCCGGAAGCATTGTTCGGCGAACCGGTGACTTGCAGCCGCGGCGTCAGGTCGCCCGTGCCCAGGAAAATATTCCCCAGGCTTACGCTGGTGGTGGTGTTGGCTTGCTGGATGCTGAACGAGGGCGAGTACGGCGCGCCACTGAACGCCGTGAAGGCGCCGGTGAAGCGCCAGTCGTCGAGCAGGCGCTTGCCAAACCCATTCTGGAAATGCAAAGCTTGCGACAGTTTCGGTATTTCGTACGTGTAGCTGATATTAAACACGCTCCTCCGCTCATTGGCCAAAACATAGCCCGTGTATGCCTGCCAGTTCGAGTTGAAGAGGCCCTGGTTCTCGAGGTTGCCGGCGGTTTGGGCCAAAGTGTAGGACGCCTGGAATGCTAATCCGTGGCTCATGCGCCTGGCCAGAGTGACTTGCAGCGAATTATAGTGTGCGTTGCCGCTGTTCTCATTCATGGTCAGCGAGTTGTACCCGGGATAGGGACGCATGATCGAGGGGTCGGCGGCGTTGCTGCCCGGCAGCGGGCCCGGATTGCTCGCCGACACGGTGCCTGCGAAGTTGCTGCCTGGATTGCTGGGGTCGGCATACTGCGGCAGGTACGCGACTCCCGGATTGACGGCATTCAAATTGAACTGGATGGGCTGGTGACGCTGCTGGTTGCCGACATAAGCCACGTTCAGCATCATGAAGGACGGCAAGAGGCGCTGCACCGATAAGCTGTAGTCGTAAATCGTCGGTACTTTGTTGTTCGCTGTGTCGGTCGCCCCAAGGCTGAGAATCCCGATGGGTTTCACGTTGGATGTCGATGACAGCGTGGCCAGGCTGGTCAGCACGGTGTCGGTCTGCTGAGCGTTGCCGTTTTCGAAGGCGTTGAGCGCTTGCGCGATGTTGGGGCGATTGTAACCCCATCCGAAGCCGCCGCGGATCACCGTCTTATCGCTGTCGCGCGGCGACCACGCAAACCCTCCGCGCGGCGCCGCCAGCAGGAAATTCGGATTGATGATGCCATTGTTGCCGATGCCGTTGGACCCGAAGACCGCCACGCCGTCCCGAGGGTTGCCCGAGCCGGGGACGATGGTGTACTTCAGAATGTTTGTGAGACTGGCAGGCAGAGGGTTGTCCGGACTCGCCGGATCGATGACCTGAGTCGGGCTCTTGGGATCGAGCACATACAGGCGCACGGCCTGGCTCGCGGTCCACAGGCTCGGAACGAAAGTCGCATCGTTGGTTTTCGCGGGATCGAGCTCGTGCTGCGAGGGCATGTGGTAAAGACGCACGCCGTAATCGAATGTCAGGTTATGCTTCACCTTCCAGGTGTCCTGAATGTAGAAATCGGTGTCGTCGTATTCGGCGTCTTTGTGAGCGATGTACTGAGTTTGGGTGAAGCTGTTCAGCGAACCCAGAAGGATATTCGATGGACCGTATCCGGTATCGAACGGGCTGTTCGCGTTCGGCGAGAAGTCGAAGGTTCCCTTGTCGTTGCCCGCGCCGGGACCGCTGCTGTCATCCTCGTTCTTATAGTTGCGAATGTGCAACACGCCGAATTTGATGATGTGCGTCCCCTTCGACCAGGTGAAATTGGTCGAAAACTGGTATTCGTCGGTATAGGAATCGGCCGGCGTGCGCGGAAATGCGAAAGCCGGGTAAGTGCCGAATGTCATGGCAGGCAAAATATCGTTAGTCGGCGTATAGGCCAAAGGGAGACCTTCCAGCCCGGTCGCGCTCTTGGTGAGAGCCGTTGGATTCGTAAGGATCCAGTCCACACGATCGAAGCTGTAGCCAACCAGGGCGTCCATCACGAAGGTGGGCGAAAAAGTATGGGTGAACGTGCCGGCGGCGGCGCGGTCCGGACGGGGCCGTTTGATAATCGCGTCGGCAAGGTTTCCGGACGTGATGTTGATGTTGGGGCCGGCCTCGGTTCCGCCATCCTGCGTGTACCGTCCGGATAGCCTGGAATTCTGGCTGATGTTCAAGTCGCCCTTGGCAGTGAGATCCCACCGCGGCATCGTGGTCTCAGATTGAAAACTGTAGTTATTGCTAAGGCTGCCCGTTAAGTTCGGCTCGGGGAACAGCTTCATGATGGCCGTGCCCAGCGGGTTGATCGAAGTCGCCGGGATCATGTTTCCAGGGAACGGAATCCCGCTGGCGCCATTGGTGAGCTGGGTGCCGGGTTCATAAATAATCTGCTGTTTGCCGGTGCTCGGATTGAGCGTCTGCGAGAAGTCTCCGGCGCGTTCCAAATCGGTGGGCGTCCGGTCTAGCGTTGTGCCAATGGGCGTGGTCTGGATGAAGTCTTCGAAGTTGGCGAAGAAGAATAATCTGTTCTTCTTGATGGGCCCGCCGAGGTTAGCGCCCGCATAGTTATAACGATATTTCTGGCGCGGAGCATTGGTGCCGCAAGCCACGCAATTGCCAGCCCAACTATTGGCGTTCAGATCTTCGTTGCGCAGATTGTCAAAGCCCGTGCCATGGAACTGATTGGTCCCGGATTTCGTGATCACGTTGATCACGTTGCCGCCGCGGTATCCATACTGCGCCTGGAAGTTGTTGGTCAAGACGGAAACTTCTTCGATGGATTCTTCGCTTGGCGCCACCGTCGTCTTCGCATCGCTGCCCTGGTCCACAATGCTGCCGCCATCGAGATTCACCTGGGTGTCTCCCACCGGTTTACCGTTGATGCGGAAGTCGGCGTAGCCCGTGGCCGTATACTCGCGGCCGTTAAAAGCGATGCTGTTGTTGGTAGAGGCGATCGCATTGGCGCCGGGAACCACTTTCAGCAGCGTGACCCAGTTGCGGCCGGCCAGCGGGACTTCGTTCACCTGCGCGGCATCGATGGGAGTCATCAGCGCGGCCGTATCCTTCACCAGATCTTGATTGGCCGTGACAGACACCGTCTCCACCGGACCTTGACCGACTTCCAGCGTCAATTTTCCCAGGGAAACCTGCTGATAGGCGCTCACCTCCATGTTTTCGAGTTGCCTGTCCCGGAATCCCGGGGCCTTGATGGTCAGATTGTAGTGCCCCACCGCGACTGAGGGAAAGGTGAAGATGCCGTCGTCGTTGGCCAAAGTGGCCAATTTGGTTTGCGTGGAGGTTTCCACCAATTGAAGGTTGGCGTGAGGAAGCTTGGCGCCGCTCGGGTCCACCACTTCTCCGGTAATCGACCCCAGACCGGTCTGGCCGAACAAGGGCAGACCGAACGAAAAAAGCGCCAACGTGGCGATAGCGGTACGACATGTGAAAAACATATTGTTTATAAGGTTTATCACAAAAAGCGCAAAATGCGCCCGAAATCTTTAGCGTTATTTATTGGGGTTTTTGCCTATATCTTGCATTGTGAAACGGTGCTTGACGCGTTGCGGGAGCTTTTCGAGCGTCAAACTTGCCAGCCGCGATAGCTCTTGCTAGCATCGCATCTTGCGAAAAGCATCGGCGACCACGCGGCAACTCCCGGTATGGGCCATCTGCACCTTCATGGCGGCGACTGTATTTCTCGCTCTCTCGCCAACATGGAACAATGGGTTTGTCGGCTACGACGACCCCGCGTATGTGACTCAGAATGCGCATGTCAACACGGGGTATACCTGGCAAAACATCGTATGGGCTTTCCGTGGAGCGCACGCCAGCAACTGGCACCCGTTAACCTGGATTTCTCTCCAACTGGATGCCAGCTTATACGGGTTAGACCCGGCAGGTTATCACCTGACCAGCCTGATTCTTCACGTCGCCAACATGTTACTAGTGTTTCTATGGCTGGGCGATATCACAGGGCATCGCGGCCGCAGCGCTTTTGTTGCTCTAGCCTTCGGCCTTCATCCCGTCCACGTGGAGTCGGTCGCTTGGGTGTCCGAACGGAAAGACGTACTCAGCACCCTGTTCTGCATGCTGACCTTTCTCGCATACACGGCCTACGTCCGCCGTCCCGGTCTCACGCGCTATCTTGCAGTTGCGGCTCTATTCGCCGCGGGCCTTTTGTCGAAACCCATGCTGGTCACGCTGCCCATCTTGCTGCTCTTGCTCGATTGGTGGCCGTTGCAGCGCAAAGAAAGTTGGCCGCGCCTGGTTATAGAGAAACTGCCTCTGTTGGCGCTCGCGTCACTCTCCGCGGCTGTCACAGTCTGGGCGCAGCGTGAAGGGGGATCCCTCACCGCGCTCGACCGCCTGCCGCTTGGGAACCGGCTGGCCAATGCCGTAATCTCTTACATCCGGTACATCGGAAAGACACTTTGGCCGGCGGATCTGGCAGTCTTCTATCCGTTTCCGATCCCGATCCCGGCTTGGGAGGTTGCGGGGTGCGTAACCCTGCTGGTCATAGCCACGTGGTTGGCGTATCGCGAGCGCCACCGAAGGCCCTGGCTGATGGCCGGTTGGTGTTGGTACATTCTCTCTCTGCTCCCCGTAATCGGAATTGTCCAGGTAGGTATGCAATCGATGGCCGACCGCTATCTGTATGTCCCCATGATCGGGTTGCTGATTGCATCGGCGTGGCAGGCTGCCGAATCCGCCCAAGGTTCGCTCGCGCGGATCCGAATCGTCACCGCCGCCGCCAGCTTGGCCTTGACCGCCTGCGCCGTGTTGTCATGGCGGCAGGCGCAGGTTTGGCGCGACGGAGCCACGCTCTTCACACACGCCATCGAAGTAACCACCGATAACTTCGTCGCGCACGATAACCTGGGCGTGGAACTGGACCGGCTCGGCCGGCCCGAAGAGGCGCTCGCGGAATACCGCGAAACGTTGCGGATCCGGCCCGGCGATCGCAACGGGGAAGAGAATTTCGCCCAGGCCAGCTTCACGAAAGGCGAACGGCTCCTCGGCCAAGGCGATGTCAATGGTGCAATCGCCGCCTTTCGCGACGGCCTTCGATTTCGCCCGCGCAATGCCGTGGCGCTGACGTCGCTCGGAGCGGCGTTGGCACGCTCGGGCCAGAGCATCGAGGCGCGCAAAGTATTCGAGGACTGTGTGCAAGCCGACCCTTCGAGCGTCGAGGCGCACTACGATCTAGGTTTGGTTCAGCAGGCCCTGGGCGCCTATGCCGAGGCGCTGGAATCTTACGATGCTGCGCTCCGTTTGCAGCCCGGCTTCGGCGCTGCGCAGGCCGCACGGGCGGAAGCATTGTACACGCTAGGCCGGTATCGGGACGCTTGGGACGCGGTGCTGGCCGCTCGTGCGGCGCATGCCGGCGTCGACCGCGGCTTGGCGGATCGAATACAGGCGAACAAATAGCGTCTGGAAATCCACGGCTCTATTCATGACGCAGCGCGACCGGCGGGTCAAGCCGCATCGCGCGCCTTGCCGCTCAGTAGCAGGCGAGCATGGCCGCACGGAATCCGAAGCAGCAGAATCGCGTTGCGGGCGTGCGCCTCTATCGGCGGTGTTCCAGGCATCGCGCCCAAGCACGATCTTCGTCGCTATGGGACTGGGGCGCGGCAGCATTGTCGACTTACCGGTCGACGCCAATGGACGGCTCGCCGTCGAGACGTTACGCGCCGCGCTTGCAGCTTCACCCGCGAGCCCAACCATCGTCCTGCTGCAGGCGGGCGATTTGAATATCGGCCCCTAAGACCCCTTCGACACCCTGATTCCGCTGGCGCATGAATTCGGCGCCTCGGTCCATGTGGACGGGGCTCTCGGACTGTGGGAGGCTGCCAGTCCGGCCCATCGCCACTTACTGCGCGGCGTGGAACTGGCCGATTCCTGGGCCACCGACGGCCATATGTGGCTCAACGTGCCCTACGATTGCGGCGACGCCTTCGTGGCCGATGCGGAGTCGCATCGGGCCGCCATGTCGCATCGCGAACCTTATCTGACGCACGCGGTGGAAGCGCGCGATGCCATTGACTGGACGCCGGAATGGTCGCGCCGGGGACGCGGAGTGGCCACTTATGCGGCACTGCGGCAACTGGGCCGCGGGGGCCTCGCT
>Ga0302325_10005739_pt1 | contig 28127 bp, 27 predicted proteins | sample Palsa_T0_2_FD_201948 | JGI IMG/M metagenome (GOLD analysis project Ga0302325, IMG submission 201948) | Peat permafrost microbial communities from Stordalen Mire near Abisko, Sweden - Palsa_T0_2 | ecosystem: Environmental > Terrestrial > Soil > Palsa > Peat permafrost | place: Sweden: Abisko... | reverse complement strand
CAGCGATTCAAGAGGCTTGTCCGTCTTGGTTCCATTCATGGCGACGAGCTTTTGCTTCTCCTTCTGCCCGAAATAGCTGAGCTGGATGGTAAGGCGGTCGGCCTTAATATTGGTGGGACTGGTCCGGTCGGTGCGCTGCACTTGCTCGGTGCAGATGAAATCCGGCAGCTTGGCAGTGTAATGAATGGCTATGTCGCGGGCGGTATCGAGAGTGCGCTGTTGATCCACCGGAGCGGGCCGCTGGGCCGCCGAAGGGATGCATAGGAGGGGACCGAGAGCAGTGATCATCAAGTGGCGTCGCATGTCTATTCTCCTCTTCCAAACGTCTGTCGGGCGGATCGATTCTATCATTATTCCTGGGTTCGAAGGACGCAAAGCCAATCCAATATGTGTCGCGGCGAGTACGCCGCCGCCCGTGGGGCCGCGCCACGGTTTGATACAATTACGCCGAATGGCACAGGATAACGATCTTACGCGCCGCGACCTGATTAAGGCCGCTGGAGCCGTCACCGCCGTGACCGCCGCTCCGTTTATTCAAAAAGTGAAGGCTGCTAACGATCAGGTGCAGTATGGCATGATCGGCACCGGCAGCCGCGGCAGTTATCTGCTCAAGCACTTGAAGCAGATCGATGCCGGGCGCTGCGTGGCCCTCTGCGATATCCGGCAGGTCGCGCTCGACCGCGGCGTGGAGACCATCGGCGGCAGTCCGGCGACCTATAAGGATTACCACGAATTGCTCAACCGCAAGGATCTCGACGCGGTGTTCGTGATTACGCCGCTATTTACCCACTACGGCATCACGCGCGACGTGCTGCAGTCGGGCCGCCACGTGTTCTGCGAGAAGTGCCTGGTGTTCAAGCCGGAGGAGGTGCACGGGCTGCGCGCGCTGGTTCAAGAACGTCCCAAGCAGATTCTGCAAACGGGGCTGCAGCGGCGCTACAGCGGCTTCTATCAAGCCGTAAAAGACATGGTGGATAAGGGCATTCTGGGCGACGTCCATCACATTCACGCGCAGTGGCACCGCAACATGATCAACAAGCCGAGCTCGCTGTGGACGATGAAACCGGGGGGCGAATCGAATATCGAAAACTGGCGCGTTTTCCGCTCGATGTCGGGCGGTCTCACGGCGGAATTGACCTCGCACCAGGTGGACGTGGCCGACTGGATGCTTGGCTCGCAACCCGATTTCGTGATGGGACTGGGCAGCCTCGACACGCTCAAGGACGGCCGCAATGTCTGGGACAACATTCAGTTGATTTACCGCTATCCGAACGGGCAGAAACTGACTTATTCGGCGATCAGCACCAATCAGTTCCTGCCGTACTTCAACGGATCGCGGCCGGAGATGGGCGAGATCATCATGGGTACGGATGGAACCATCGAGATCACGGTGGGCGACGATGTGAACCCCGCCATCGCCTGGTGGTATCGCGAGCCGCCCAAGACTGCGACCGTGCAGCCGGCGGCGGGCAAGAAGGAAGAGCACTTCGTAGCTGGCGCAACCATGGTGGCGTCCGGCGGCGGCGCCGTGGGGCCGATTCCGATCCTGACCAGCGACGTCGCGATGACGGGCAACGACGGCTTCATGGACCGCGAAGTGAAGTTCGCCAAGCGCTGGCTCTATTCGAAGGGCGTGATGGTGCAGGAAGAGCCGGTGAATCCGGTGGACACCGAGCTGAAGAGCTTCTTCCAGAATTGCCGCGACGGACAGAAGCCGCGCGCCGATCTGGAAGTGGGAATGAACGACGCCGTGGCGGTGATTCTCAGCAACCTGGCGATGGACGAAGGCCGAAAGGTCTACTTCAGCGAAATCGAGAAGATGGGGCGGGACGAGAAGCCGGCGCGTAAGACGCTGTAGCGGCAAGCAAGACCGGATCGCTTATAGCAGAGCGCTGACTGTCACCGTGACCGTCACTGGTTTGCCGTCCCGTTCCAGCTTAAGCCGCTTGACGCTGCCAGCCTTGCCTTGAAGTTGCTGCGCTACGGCTGCCAGCGGCTTGCCCGCTAACGCTACATCGTCCACCGCTAAAAGCGCGTCGCCGGCGTGGACGCCTTGCTTGACGTCGGGCGCAGCGTTAGAAGAGATGCCGCTGACCGTCAGGGATTGCCCGGGTTGGGCTGCCAGGATCAATCCTACCGAGACCATGTCCTGATCGGCCGAGGTTCCCGATTGCAGGAGATATGTCTTCTGGGCCGCATAGTCGATCTCGACGCGAAAATCGCGCAGGAGGTTGCCAGCCAAAGCGCCGGCGATAGGGCTGTCATCTGGCGGCTCATTGACTTTTCGTAAGTTCCGTCGGGCCTCGAAACAGCGGCAACGCCCTTTATCGCGAAGGCGCCTAGCTTTAATTCGGCAATGCGCAGCATCAGCGCTTCACTTTCCATTTTGCCGCCGAACATATTGGCGAAGCCCGTTGCGCCTATGGCGCTGGGCCACGGCGGCGCTTGCTTCACCCATGTCTCGAGCAGGACGCGGCTGATCATAGTGAAACTGGAGCCGGTGTCGAGCAAAAACCCGTAGGTTTTGCCGTCGATTTCGGCCTCGATCCGCGGGAAGCCGGCGGGATCTGATATGGGCGTCTGGAATTCCACGCCTTGCGGTTTTGACGTTCCGGGCTTGGAGAGAGTGAATCGCCGGCCAGGGTAATCGAAGACCACGTCGTAATGCCGTAGTATCCGGGCGGGGATCATGCCTTCCGCATCGTTCCGCGGTATTAGCCGTTCGCTGCCGGGCGAGCCGAAGATTCGAACGCCTGAGAGATCGAGCTCCATATCGCCGAGTCTGGCTACCATGGGGCGAAGCGGAACGAATGTTCCTTCTCCCGATTTCAAGACCGCGGCCGCGGGTTGCGCGCCGATATCCGCCATGAGTTTCGACCCTAGGATGAACGATCCGCCGCCGGTGTCGATCACAAAGCGGGCCATGCGAGGGGCGCCGGCAGCCGTGCGGAACTCCAGTTCGACAATAGGCGCGTTGCCTTCGACTATCAAAGGTACGGTCGCCGTTTGGGCGGTGACGCTGAATCCGGCTAGCAGCAGGCCGCAAACTGTTTTCATCATTGGGGTTGGCTCAAAGTTAGGTTACTACGCCGCAATCTTGTACGTATCCTTAAGATTCTTTACGATAACGGTACAACTCTTGCAGGGGTTCAAGCGTCGGATGAAGTGGAGAGGCGGATTTATGAAAGTAATGATTGAAAACCACACTAGGGGGCAGGTATTGTGCCCGATCTGCACGCACACCGTGCCTGCGGAGGTCGATCTCAAAGGAAAGCTCAAGCTTGCACGGGTGGCGCCGGGGCAACGATGCTCGCGCTGCGGATCGTCGCTGGATGTCGCGGTGGTGGTCGAGGTGCCGCAAGCGGCTTAGTGCTGTATATGGTGGGTTAATAACCACGGTTAGAGTTGTCGGATGGGAAACTTTCTGCCATAGTGGAGACGGACAGAGGATTGTATGAAGCCGAAACCGAAGGTTCCGATGGCGCCCAAGCGCGCCCAAACAATCAGAGGTACGGAGTTGGCCGTGCCGGTGCCGCCGGAATTGCTTGAATTGGCGAAGCGCGCCGTGTCCGCCGACCGGATCAAAAAGGCCGCCAAGTGCTCTGTCTGCAACGCTGAAACGCTCAGCGCCGGCGATGAACCGCTATGCTGGGTTTGCCGGCGCCTGAAGATCAGCGCTTGGCGCGAGATTGAGCAGCAGATCCCGGTGCAGGAATAACCGGTTAAGATCCGGCTTCGGTTAACTGCGCCACTTCCTCCCATTCGGAGAGGGTCGCGGCCAATTTAGACTTGTGGGCTTCCAGCAAGTCGTTGGTTTTCTTAGTTTCTTCCACGCTCACGAAATTAGAAAGGGCCGACTCGTAATCCGCAATCTGGGATTCGAGCCGCGCGATCTGCGCTTCAATCGCAACCTGGCGTTCCTTCATCTGCTGAAGCTTCATCGGGTTGACGCGCTTTTCCGGGGTCTTTGGACCAGTTGGCGCGGCGGCTACGCTGGGCTTGTCGAGCGAAACCGCGACCGATGCCGGACCGCCGCTCTTCCGCCATAGATAATCTTCATAGTTGCCCGGGTAGACGTGAACCCGGCCTTCCTCCACTTCAAAGACGCGGGTGGCCAGCTTATCCATGAAATAGCGATCATGGGAAACGAATACCACGGTGCCGGTATAATCCTGCAGAGCCTCCAACAACACGTCTTTAGCGCGCATGTCCAGGTGATTGGTGGGCTCATCGAGCAGCAGGAAATTGGAAGGCATCATGAGCATCCGGGCCAGCGCGTAGCGGTTCCGTTCGCCGCCGGAGAGCACGCCGATCTGCTTGAAGACATCGTCCTCGGAGAATAGAAAGCTGCCTAGAATGCCGCGCAGTTCGGTGTTGGTGGCGCGGGGCGCGACGGTGCCGAGATCGTCCAGCAGACGGGCGGCGGTGTCGAGTTCCTTGTATTGATCCTGGGCGAAGTAATCCGGTTGCGCGTTGTGGCCCAGGGTGAACTCGCCGGCGCTCAGCGGCTCGGCCCCGGCAAGAATCTTGATGAGGGTGGATTTACCGGCGCCGTTGACTCCCACCAGCGCTATCCGCTCGCCGCGCTCGATGATGAAATCGACGCCGGAAAAGACCTGGTGATCGCCATAGCTCTTGGCGACGTTCTTGCATTCGGCCACCACGCGGCCACTCGGCTTGGGCTGAGGAAACTTGAAGTGGATGGTCTTCTCTTCCGGCGGAATTTCGATGCGGTCGATGCGCTCGAGTTCCTTGATGCGGCTCTGCACCTGTTTCGCCTTGGTGGCTTGGGCGCGGAAGCGGTTGATGAAGGCTTCGAGCTGCTCGATGCGGTCGCGCTGATTTGCGTAGGCCGCCTGAAGCTGGGCGCGGCGCTCGGTCTTCTGTACCTCGTACTTGGTGAAGCCGCCGGTGTAGAAATGGATGCGCTTGTTCCACAGCTCGGCTATTTTGCGGACGGTGACATCGAGAAAATAGCGGTCGTGCGAGATCAGCACGAAGGCATTGGGATAGGAGCCGAGATAATCTTCCAGCCAGTTGCGGGCTTCGATATCCAAATGGTTGGTGGGCTCGTCGAGCAACAACAGGTTGGGCGCTTCAAGCAGGAGCTTGGCGAGCGCGATGCGCATCTGCCAGCCGCCGGAAAACTCTTCGGTGCGGCGCTTCCAATCGCGCTGCGAGAAACCCAAGCCGGAAAGGACGGAGCCGACCTGGGCTTCGATGGAATAGCCGTCGCGCGCGCGGAATTCGCTCTCGGCGCGTTGAAAACGTTCGGCCACCTGGGCATACTCGGCGCTGTTGTGATCGAGCTCGGACATGCGGTGAGCCAGCTTTTCCTGCTCGTCTTCGAGGGCGCGCAAATCGTCGAAGACAGTCATGCATTCGGCGAATACGGTGCGGCCGGAAAGCGATAGGCCGTCCTGGGGAAGGTAGCCGACGCTGGTTCCTTTTTGGGTGGTGATGGTTCCGGAATCGAGGCCCTCGATGCCGGCCAGCACCTTGAGCATGGACGATTTACCGGTTCCATTGGCGCCGACGATGCCGGTGCGCTCGTTGGGGGTGACCAGCCAGTCGGTATTTTCAAAGAGGATCTTGGGGCCGTAGCGTTTGCCCGCCCCGGTGAGTTGAATCATCGAGTATTTTTAGTTTAACTGAGTCGGGCCGCGGGACAGACCGGTGTTACAAGCGCAAAGGCTCCGGATTGCGGGGCCCGACGACCGCTCTCCGGAGCCTTGAAGACAAGGAGAAGGAGTGCTTCTTAATCCCTGCCATTACGTGAGACGCGCGCGGAGGCGGTCCGGTTTATAGCCAGTATTGCCACTGACCGGCCGCCATCACGTACGCGGCCAGCAGCGCGTTGGTGACGGCATGCGCCAAGATGCAGTCGGCTAAGCTCTTTGTTCGTATCATCCACCAGTTGAAAACGACGCCGGCGATGAGACCCACTTCCCAGTAGGGTCCATGCTCGGAGGCGAATAGAACGGCGGTGATCCAAAACGCCGCGGCTGCGTAGGTTCCCAGGGGGACCTTCTCGAAATGGGGATCGATCAGCCACCGCATGAGCCAGCCGCGCCAGAATAGCTCCTCGATGATGGGTACCAAGGCGACCGAGCCGAGGGTGCGCAGTGCCAGGAACCAGAACCTGGCCTGCATCTCGGCGGGAATGGACGTCGAAACCGAACCGGTGATGGCGTTCTCGAAAAGCCAGAAGTGGCGGTAGCCGAATAGCCGGTCAGGGGCGGTCCAAATCAGAAAGACCGCGAGGCCGATGGCGATGCTGGCGAGCGGCTGCTGAGGACGCAATTGTAAATAGGGCCAGGAAACGAAAACGACCACGGCCGAGACAATCAGAAAGCGGATCGGGTAGAGGAGCTGGGAGTGCGGGAGCAGGACGCGTTCCACCGCCATGACGCCGATGAAGACGGCGAAGGGAGCGACGTAGGCCAGCATGGCGCTACGCCAGGCGGTGGGCATAGTTAGCGCCGTTTTGCCGAGGCGGCCGGAGTACGGGCATTAATTACGGGGATGAGACTATTGGCGCTGGAGGTCTCGGAAAAACGCACCGTGCGCGATGCCAGCTCACGATTGAGCGAGGCCACGAATTCCTGGATCTGCGACTGCATCTGGTCCATCTTCTCGCGCATATTGAGGATGATTTCCACCCCGGCCAGATTGACGCCCAAATCGCGCGTGAGGTGAAGGATGACTTCGAGGCGCTCGAGGTCGCCATCGGTGTAGAGCCGCGTGTTGCCTTCGCTGCGGGACGGCTTCAGCAAGCCCTCGCGCTCGTAGAGGCGCAGGGTCTGCGGATGGATCTCGTACTGCTCGGCTACGGACGAGATCATGTAGGCGGCCTTGGATTTGGACTTGGCCATAGGACTAGACCTTACTCCACATCTCGGCGCGCGGATCTTCGGGGTGCAGCGTAGCCATTTCGCGCAGCAGTTCCTTGGTGCGTTCGTCGCGGGGTTCGGGGGCCTGGATGGCGACTTCGACGATTTGATCGCCGCGCTGGCCGGTGCGGGAATTGGGGACGCCTTTCTCGCGCAGGCGGAACTTCTGGCCGTTTTTGGCGCCCTGCGGAATCTTGAGCAGGCTGCGGCCATCAATGGTGGGCACCTCGATCTTGGCGCCGAGCGCGGCCTCCCAGACGGCGATAGGCGCCTGGATTTCGATGTCATCGCCTTCGCGGTGAAAGAAAGGATGCTCTTCGACTCTGGTGGTGATGTAGAGATCGCCCGCGGGTCCACCCATAGCGCCGGCATTGCCCTTGCCGGCGACCCGCAGACGGGATCCGTTCCGTGCGCCGGGGGGAATGCGGACCTCGACGACCTCGGTGTGCGACACGCGGCCATCTCCGCCGCAGGTGGGGCAAGCATTCTTCAGCTTTCCGGTTCCACCGCACCGCGGACAGGTCAGGTTGAAGCGCATCGCGCCGGCCATTTGGGTGACTTGGCCGGTGCCCTTGCACTGCGGGCAGGTGACTTCACCGGCGCCGGATGTGCCGGAACCGTGGCAGGTTCCGCAGACTTCATAGCGGGTGATGTTCAACTTCATCTGGGTGCCTTTGATAGCCTGCCAGAAGTCGATATCCATCACATATTCGAGGTCGTTGCCTTTTTCCGGTTCCGGCTGCGGCTCGCTACCCTTGCCGCCAAAGAATTGGGAAAAGATGTCGCCGAAACCGCCGCCGGATCCGCTGGTGCGGCGTCCGCCTGCGCCGGCCCCAGGTCCGGCGCCGCCGGAAAAGGCGTCGGAGAAATCGAAGCCGCTGAAATCCATATTCGGTTGCTGGCCGCGGCCTTGCGCGCCTGCCGGTCCGGGGCCGGCCCCGGGGAAACCGTTCTCCGAGTAGAAGCCGTGCTGGTCGTACATGGGCCGCTTTTTGGGATCGCTGAGAATGTCGTAGGCTTCCTGGACGTTCTTGAAGCGCTCCTCGGAGGACTTGTCGCCCGGATTGAGATCGGGATGATATTTGCGGGCGAGTTTCCGGTAGGCTTTGCGGATGTCATCCGCAGTGGCGGTCCGGGGGACGCCGAGGGTTTCGTAGTATTCGTGTTTCGGAGGAGACATATAAAAGTGCGGGGAAGGCCGGCCCGGGGGCCGGCCGCGGACCAAGGGGTCCGCCCCACTTTTTTACATTACTTCTTGTCTTCGACGTCTACGAATTCGGCGTCGACTACATCGTCTTTGGGCTTGTTGCCGTCGGTTGGCGGCGGCGCGGCTCCATCCTGGCCTGGCCCGGCGCCGGGTTGCGAGGACGATTTGTACATGGCTTCGGCCAATTTGTGGCTGGCTTGAGTGAGGCGGTCGGTGGCCGAATTGATGGCGGCCGGATCGTTTCCGGTCATCGCCTTCTTGCTCTCTTCGAGCGCCGACTCGATTTCCTTGGCTTCGGCTTCGCTGATCTTGGAGCGATGCTCCTTCAAGGTTTTCTCGACGTTATAGACCATGGCGTCGGCGCGGTTGCGCGCTTCGATGGTGTCGCGCAAGGTCCGGTCATCCGCGGCATGCGATTCCGCATCCTTCGCCATCTTCTCGACCTCGTCCTTCGACAGGCCGGAGGAAGACGTGATGGTGATCTTCTGCTCGTTGTTGGTGCCGCGATCTTTAGCGGTCACGTTGAGGATGCCGTTGGCATCGATATCGAAGGTCACTTCGATTTGCGGCATGCCGCGCGGGGCCGGCGGGATGTTGCCGAGCTGGAACACGCCCAGCATGCGATTGTCCTTGGCCAGGGCGCGCTCGCCCTGAAAGACCTTGATCTCTACCGACGACTGATTGTCGGCCGCGGTGGAGAAGACTTCGCTCTTGCGCGTGGGGATGGTGGTATTGCGCTCGATGAGCTTGGTGAACACGCCGCCCATGGTTTCGATACCGAGCGAGAGCGGGGTCACGTCGAGGAGCAGCACATCCTTCACTTCACCGCCGAGCACGCCGCCCTGCACGGCCGCGCCGATCGCGACCACTTCATCCGGGTTCACGCCCTTGTGCGGTTCCTTGCCGAACAGATCGCGCACGATCTGCTGGATGCGCGGCATGCGGGTCTGGCCGCCAACGAGAACAACCTCGTCAATTTTCTGCGGCGTCAAGCCGGCATCCTGCAGCGCTTGTTTGCAGGGACCGACGGAGCGCTGAACGATGTCTTCCACCATCTGCTCAAAGCGGGCGCGGGTCAACTTCATCTGCAAGTGCTTGGGCCCGGTGGCTTCGGCGGTGACGAACGGCAGGTTGATCTCAGTTTCGAGCAGCGTTGAAAGCTCCATCTTGGCTTTTTCGGCGGCTTCCTTGAGGCGTTGCAAGGCCATCTGGTCGCGCGAAAGATCGATGCCGTTCTCCTTCTTGAATTCGGCGACGATCCAATCGATGATGCGCTGGTCGATGTTGTCGCCGCCCAGGTGCGTGTCGCCGTTGGTCGATTTAACTTCGACTACGCCTTCGCCCACTTCGAGAATGGAGATATCGAAGGTGCCGCCGCCGAAATCGTACACAGCGATGGTTTCGTTCTTCTTCTTGTCGAGTCCATAGGCGAGCGCGGCGGCCGTGGGCTCATTGATGATGCGCATCACTTCGAGCCCGGCGATCTTGCCGGCGTCTTTGGTAGCCTGGCGCTGCGCGTCGTTGAAATAGGCCGGAACGGTGATCACGGCCTGAGTGACTTTTTCGCCCAGATAGGATTCAGCGGCTTCCTTCAACTTGGTGAGGATCATCGCCGAAATCTCGGGCGGAGATTGCTTCTTGCCATTGATGTCAATGCGGACGTCGCCATTTTCGCCCTTGACGACTTTATAGGGCACCATTTTCATTTCTTCGCTGACTTCATCGAAGCGGCGGCCCATGAACCGCTTGATGGAGAAAATTGTGTTCTCAGGATTGGTGATGGCCTGCCGTTTGGCGACCTGACCGACCAACCGCTCTCCGGTTTTGGTAAAGGCGACGACCGACGGAGTGGTGCGCTGGCCTTCCTGATTTGCGATGACGGTTGGCTGGCCCGCTTCCATCACGGCAACCACTGAATTGGTGGTTCCGAGGTCTATGCCGATAATCTTTCCCATGCTAAATCTGCTCCTCCCTTAGTACAAGTTCATTATCAGATATGAGTGCTAGATTGTCAAGTATTCGTTTAGTCCAGCGGGCTCAATGAATTAGCGCGGTCGAGCAGCGCCTGAAGGAGGGCGGGATGGCCATCGAGGGGTGGTGTGACCGAGATGAAGAGGCCGGGATGGGCTTGGGCGATGGCTTGGACGAGGCGGGGCAGATCGCGTTCGAGATGCATGCCGAGTGTAAGGAAATATGGGATTACTAGGATGCGGGTGGCGCCTTGGGACATAAGTAAGGTGACGGCGCCGTCGAGGGAGGGCTGGCCTAATTCGAGGAAAGCGGCTTCGACGCGGGGGAAATTGCCGGCGCGGGCGAGATCGGCGGCGATGTCGCGGACGGCCTGGTTGGCGGACTCGATGCGGGACCCGTGGGCGAAGACGATGATGCCGGTCATGGTTTTGGGAGAGACGAAAAGAAAAAACGAAGCCGAATTCGGATAGCCGGGCGCGCCCCCTCTTCTTTATTGATTGTACCTTGGCGACGCAAGCGAGATATAGGTAAGTTACTGGTGGGATTGGGGAAATGGCCTTGTGACTGAGTTTGGGGAGACTACTCTGACCACCGTTCGCCGGCTAATCCGCTGCCCTTAACGATGGCTCGTATAGTGCCGAGAGGAAGGACGTTACCCAACCATCACCTCGACGAGCTTGGCGTTGTCGGACAAGTCGAGATCGGATGGCGCGAGATAGAGGCGGATTGCTTCTTCGATATTCTGGCGGGCTTCCGCTTCTGTTTCTCCAGCCGAGGCGCAGCCGGGCAACTCCGGGCAGACGGCTGAATAGCTTCGAGCTTCGGAATCGTATTCGAGGACAACGCGGAAGGTCACGTAGTCAGTATACGCCTGGCGGGTGAGGCGTCCAATTGCCGCCAACGATGGATGTCACGCCGGACCACCGGCGCTTTCGCGCGATGGCTGCTGCGACGAGAGGGGAATTGCCGGAGGGAGGTTGGCAGGCGTGCATAATTGGAAACATGTCGCGTTCACACGAGTGTGAACGCTGCACGCATGAGTGCGTGCGCCACGGGAACGTTCATAATAGGACGATGACGCGGCGAGGGAAGATCGTTGTTGCGAAGACGGCGGTGGTGCTGGCGGCGCTGCCTGTCCTGCTCTGGGCGTACCAATCCGACGGGCCGGACCCGGGGTACGCCGGCGTTCCCGGTGAAAATGGCGGGGTTACCTGTGCGACGTTGGGCTGCCATTTGGGAACCGCCAACAATCCGGCGAATAAGGGGAGCGTCAAGGTGAGCTTTCCCAATGGGGCTACTTATGTTCCCGGCGTCCCGCAAACTCTGACCGTCACGATTTCGGACCCCGTACAGAACGCGGCCGGGTTTGAGTTGACGGCGCGCGTGGCGTCGGCGCCATCGTCGATGGCGGGGAGTTTCGCTGCGACCGACGCGAATACGCAACTGGTCTGCTCGCAATCGAATTTGACGGTGTTTGAAGACGTTCCGAATACCAGCCCGCAGAGTTGCCCTTCCGGCTACACGCTGCAGTACATCGAGCAATCTGCGGCCGGGTTCGACAACTCGGTGGGCAAGCTGCCGTACACTTTCTCCTTTATTTGGACGCCGCCGTGTACCAGTGTGGGCAACGTGACCTTCTATCTTGCGGGAGATGCGGGGGCGGGAATTCCTACCACGGCGGACAACGACCATATTTACGCAACCACGTACACGGTGACTCCGGCGACGGGCAGCGGCGCGCCCAATCTGGCATGCGGCGGGGTGGTCAGCGCGACCGCGTTCGGGGGCTTTGCGGCGGCCGCGGCGGGATCTTGGATTGAAATCTATGGATCGAATTTGGGACCTGCCACCGGTTACCAATGGCAGGGCAGCGACTTCAACGGGGTCAACGCGCCTACCAAGCTGCAAGGCGTGAGCGTGACGATTGGCGGGCAGGCGGCATTCCTCGATTACGTGAGCGCGGGGCAGGTGAATGCGCAGGTCCCCAATGGAGTAGGTACGGGACTGGCGAACCTGGTTGTTTCCAATTCGAATGGGGCAAGTCCGCCTTACGCTCTCATGATCAATCCGCTCGAGCCGGGCCTGTTGGCGCCCAGTTCATTCACGATCGGGGGAAACCAATACGTGGAGGCGTTCAATTCGGATGGGAGCTATACGCTGCCCGTGGGCGCGATTCCCGGTTTGACGTCGCGCCCTGCGAGGCCGGGAGAGACCATCGTGATGTATGGCGTGGGCTTCGGGCCGGCGACGGCGAACGGTGTTGCGATCCCGCCCGGCGTGGTGGTGATGCAGTCGAACTCGTTGAGTACTCCGATGCAGATGTTTCTTGGCGGCACGCAGGCAACGCTAGCGTACCAGGGCCTGGCGCCCAATGCGGTGGGGCTGTACCAGTTCAACGTGGTCGTGCCGGCGATCGGTAACGGTAATGCGGTGGCGTTGACGTTTAATGTGGGCGGGAATACGGGGAGCCAGACGCTGTTTACGGCTGTGCATAATTAGAGGCGGCTGAAGGACGCGTGCCGCTTCGCGGACACGACGAACGAGGGCAAGCTAAAGCATGCCCCACCTAGGAGCCTCTGCACTGCATGGGCGAGGTATGCACAGCATAGTATTGCGGCGCCGTGGATAATTAAGCCGTGGAGCAATTTTCGCTGGAATTCGATTTGACGCCGCAGCGCCGCGTGTTCAGCGTGATGGAGCTGAATGCCACGATTCGGGCGCTGCTGGATGCTGAGTTTTCGGATATTTGGGTTTCGGGCGAACTCTCCGGCGTCAAACTGGCCCCGAGCGGTCATTACTACTTCACCCTCAAGGAGCGCGAGGCGCAGGTGAGATGCGTCGCTTTCCGCTCTGCCCACCGCTACTGGAAATTCAGGCCACAGGATGGACTGGCGGTGCTGGCGCGCGGGCGCATCGACGTTTACGAGGCGCGCGGCGAATACCAGCTGTTGGTGGAACTGATCGAGCCGCAAGGCTTGGGCGCGCTGCAACTGGCCTTCGAACAACTCAAACGAAAGCTGGCCGCCGAAGGGCTGTTCGCGCCGGAGCGGAAGCGCCCGCTGCCACGGTTTCCACGGCGCATCGGAATTGTGACTTCGCCGCGCGGCGCGGCCATCGCGGACATGATTCACATTCTCTCGCGCCGTTCACCGGGGCTGCATATCCGGCTCTATCCGGCGCTGGTGCAGGGCGAAGGCGCGGTGGAAGAAATATGCCGCGGCATCGATTTCTTCAGCCGGAAGGAATGGGCCGATTTGGTGATTGTGGGGCGCGGCGGCGGCTCGCTTGAAGATCTGTGGAGCTTCAACGAAGAGGCGGTTGCGCGGGCTATCGCGGGGTGCGCGGTCCCGGTGGTTTCCGCCGTGGGCCACGAGACCGATGTCACGATCGCCGATTTTGTGGCCGATCTGCGCGCGGCTACGCCCTCGGCGGCGGCGGAGCTGGTGGTACCGACGCGCGAGGACTTGATCGAGCGCATCTCGACGTGGCGCGCTAAAGGCACGCAGGCATTGCGCTATCGCCTGGCGATGCTGGAGCGACGTTTGCGCCAACAGGGGATTGAGCGCGCGTTGAGCGTGCTGCACCGTCGCGTGGGCCGGGGGTTGCAGCGCATCGACGAGCAGGAGTTTCGTCTGCGCGAGCGCATGCGCGCGGCGACGGACACGCGCGAGCGGGCGCGGCGCGGGCTCGAAACGCGGCTGCGGCGCTTCGATATGCGGCCGCGGCTGGCGATGGGCCGGCGGCGTTTGGAGACTGCGACGGCAGCAGCGGAGCAGCGCATCCGGTTGAGTCTGGCGCGCCGGCGAGGGCGGCTGGATCAACTGGACGGCAAGCTCTCGCAGTTGAGCCCGCTGCGGATTCTGGAGCGTGGCTACGCGATTGTTTCGAATGAGGCGGGGGTTGTGAGCGATAGCGCGGCGGCGCCGGCGGGGTCGCGGATTCATGTGCGATTGGCGAAGGGTGAGCTGGATGCGGTGGTGGAGTAGGAGCAGCGTGGTGCGGGCTCTGGCGCCGAACGGTCTCCACGATTGAGGAACCTGAGGACGAACCACCCGAGGCAGAGTTGGATATTGGAGTCAGGAGCGAGCGCGAAATTGCCCGCCTGCGGAGCAACAGTCGGGAAAATCGTGCTTCGCGGGCACGGCGGGAGGGCAGGCTAAAGCGTGCCCCACCTTTCTTTCTCAGCTTCTTGCGCCATTGTTTCTACGTGGCGCGTGGCGGCGGATGCCAGGCCGCTTAGGTTGTAGCCCCCTTCCAATAGGGAAACTACTCGACCGGATGCATGTCGGTCCGCCATTTCCATTACGGCGATGGTCAGATCGGCGAAATCGTCGTCGGTAAGCGTGAAATTTCCCAGCAAATCGCCGATGCGGGAATCGAAACCGGCTGAGATCAATAACAAATCGGGCCGGAACTTTTCGGCGGCGGGGATCAAGGAATTTTGCACGGCGCCGAGGATTTCGGCGCGGCCCGATCCGGCCGGGAACGGAAAGTTCATGGTGGTTCCGGCGCCCCGGCCTTCACCGGTTTCGTCGGCGCGGCCAGTGCCGGGATAGAGCGGCCACTGGTGGGTGCTGAAGAAGAAGACGGAGGGGTCGGAATAGAAAATATCCTGCGTTCCATTCCCGTGGTGCACGTCCCAATCGACAATCATCACGCGCTCCAGGCAGTGCTTGCGTTGCGCATAGCGGGCCGCGATCGCTACATTGTTGAACAGGCAAAAGCCCATGCCGCGGCCGGCTGAGGCGTGATGGCCGGGCGGGCGGACGGCGCAAAAAGCATTGCGCGCCTGGCCGGAAATTACCGCGTCCACCGCATTCAAGACGCCGCCCACGGCGTGCGAGGCAACGTCCCAGGAATTCGGCCCGATGTCGGTATCGCCGGTGGAAAGAGACGGCAGGCCGGCGTCGACGTCATGTTTCGCGATGCGCAGAAACTTAGACGTGTGGCAGAGCAGAAGCTCTTCTTCGGCAGCCGCGCGTGGTTTGACCGGCAACAAATCCTGCACGAGGCCGGACTGTTCCAGCGCGCGGATTACCGCATCGTAGCGTTCCGGACGTTCCGGATGACCGGAAACGCCGGCCAAGTGCTCCCGATAAATGGACCCTGACAATAAAGCGGTGGGCATGACTAATATTTCACGAGCTCTTCGAAATCGACGTTGCCGCCGGAAAGCACCACGCCGATCGACTGGATCTCCGGCGGCAATTTGCCGGCGAGCAGCGCGGCCGCGGGCACGGCGCCGCTGGGCTCGACCAGGATCTTCAATTGCAGGAGCAGGAATTTGACGGCGGCGCGAATTTCGCCGTCGCTCACCAGGATGATGCGCTCGACAAAGCGCTGCACCACGGGGAATGTAAGCGCGCCGGGACGGGGCGAGCGGAGACCGTCGGCGATGGTTTCGGGATGCGCCACGGTGACGCGCTAGCCAGCCGCCATGGAGAGAAACGTATCGTTGGCGCCTTCGGGCTCGGCGCCGAAAACGCGAATGTCGGGGTTCATCGCTTTGGCGATGGTGGAGCAACCGGAGATCAAGCCGCCGCCACCCACGGGCGCGATCAAGGCGTCAAGCTGGCCCGCCTCTTCGAACAGTTCCATGGCAGCGGTGCCCTGGCCGGCCATGATCATGGGGTGGTCGAACGGCGGCACGAGGGTTCCGCCGGTCTCCTCGAGAATTTGCGTGGCGATGGATTCGCGCGATTCGGTGCGCCGATTGTGGGTGACGATCTTTGCGCCCAGGGCGCGCGTGGCCTCCATCTTGGCCTTTGGCGCATCCTCCGGCATCACAATGGTTGCCTGCGCGCCGACGTGCTTCGATGCAATAGCCACGGCCTGCGCGTGGTTGCCCGAAGAATAGGTCACGATGCCGCGGACCAGCGCGGATTCCGGCAAGGAGAGAATCAGGTTGGAAGCGCCGCGAATCTTGAAGGCGCCGCCGCGCTGGAGATTTTCGCACTTGAAAAAGACGCGCTTGCCGGCGGCGGCGTCGAAGCTGGCGGAGGTCAGCACGGGCGTGCGGCGGGCCAGGGGCCGGATGCGCCCGGCGGCGGCGCGTACGTCGTCTGCTTGAATGGCGAGGTCCATTCTTTTGAGTCTACAGGAGCGGGCGCCGTTCACCGCGGAGGCGCGGAGAGGCGGAGTTCAGCGCGGAGTTTTCTGGAGTCTTCCGAATTCAACTCCGCGTTGCCTCCGCCGCTCCGCGCCTTCTGCATCACGTCGGGCTGCATGAGCGAATTGATCCTTGTTATGGCTTGGAACTCGCACCGGATCCGCCGCCTGCCGAGGTGCTCGCCTTTGCCGCGGTGTTCCGGGTGCTGGAAAAACTGAGGCCCGGCAAGGGCGTTATACTCATCCTTATCGCATGAGTACGCTTCAGGCCGCACTTACGGAAGAGCCCGCGCTGTCCAGCGAGGCCGAACTGGCCCGTAAGTGCCTCTATTACATGGTGATGATGCGGGAAATGGAAGACCGCATCGAGCGCAAACTGTACCGGCAGGGCAAAATTCTGGGCGGCGTATACGTGGGCCGCGGCCAGGAGGCGATTCCGGTGGGGACGGCGCTGCATTCGCGGCCGGAAGACGTGATGTTCCCCTCGCACCGCGATATGGCGCTGTTCCTGATTCGCGGAGTGCCGGCAGGCGAGATTTTCGCGCAGTACATGGGGCGCGAAGGCGGGCTGACGCGGGGGCGCGACGGCAACATGCACATGGGCGACTTGGGCCGGAACATTATCGCCATTATCAGCGCGCTGGCCGCGACCGTTCCGGTGGCCACAGGGGCTGCGATGGCGCTGAAATATCGCGGCATAAAAGGCGCGGCGGCCTTCAGCTACTTCGGCGATGGCGCGACCAGCCGCGGCGACTGGCACGAGGGCGTGAATCTGGCGACGGTGCAGAAGGCGCCGGTGCTGTTCATCTGCAACAACAATCAATACGCTTACTCGACGCCGTTGAACCTGCAGATGGCTTGCGCCAATGTAGCGGATCGCGGTCCGGCGTACAACATGCCGGCGGAAATCGTGGACGGCAACGACGTGCTGGCGGTCCACGCGGCCACGGAACGGGCGCTCGCGCACGTGCGCGGGGGCCATGGACCATACCTGCTGGAATGCAAGACCTTCCGCATGACGGGCCATTCGGCGCACGATGGGGCGCACTACGTCCCGGCGGGGCTGTTCGAAGAGTGGGGCAAGCTCGACCCGATTGCGCGGCTCGAAGCCAAGATGATCGACCGGAAATGGGCCGATCAAAGCGAGATCGATGCCGTGCATGGGCGTATTCGCGGCGAGATCGACGAGGCCGTCGCGTGGGCGGAGCGCAGCCCGTTTCCCGACCCGTCTACGCTGCTCGACGGCGTCTACGAAAGCTAGTTCCCCATGCCGACAACTTATCTGGAAGCAATCCGCGAAGGGCTGTGGGAAGAGATGGAGCGCGACCCCAACGTCTTCCTGCTGGGGGAAGACATCGGCGTCTACGGCGGCGCGTTCAAAGTGACCGCGGGATTTTTCGACCACTTCGGCGAGAAGCGCGTGGTGGATACGCCGATTTCGGAAGGGGCGATCGCCGGCGCGGCCATCGGCGCCAGCTTCGTGGGATTGAGGCCGGTGGCGGAGATGCAATTCTCCGATTTCATTACGTGCGGCTTCGACCAGATTGTGAATTTCGCCGCCAAGTGCCGCTACCGGTGGAACGCGCCGGTGCCGATTGTGGTGCGGGCGCCTTCGGGCGGGGGCATTCACGGCGGGCCGTTTCACTCGCAGAACCCGGAGATGTGGTTCGTGCGCACGCCGGGCCTTAAGGTGGTGGCGCCGGCGACGGCTTACGATGCCAAAGGGCTGATTAAATCGGCGATCCGCGATAACGACCCGGTGATTTTCTTCGAGCACAAGGGGCTGTATCGGCGCATCAAGGAAGAGCTGCCGGGCGAAGAATACACTGTTCCCATCGGCAAGGCTAGGATCGCGCGCGCGGGCAAGGATCTCACCATTGTTACGTACGGGGCGATGGTATGGACGGCGCTCGAGGCCGCGGAACAGCTCGCGCAGGAAGGCGCCTCGGTGGAAGTGATCGACCTGCGGACGCTGGTTCCGCTCGACCGCGAGACGGTTTGCGAGAGCGTGAAGAAGACATCGAAGGTGCTGCTGCTGCACGAGGACACGCGCACGGGGGGCCTGGCGGGCGAATTGGCGGTGACGATTACGGAGAGCGTGTTCGAATATCTGGACGGACCGATTGTCCGGGTGACGGCACCGGATACGCCGGTGCCGTATAGTCCGCCGCTGGAAGACGCGTTTCTGCCGAATGCGGCCAAGGTGGTGGAGAAGGCTCGTTGGCTGCGGGAGTGGTAATGGGCGCCACCCTGTTACCATTAGCACGTGGAAGACAGTATCCTTCTCGATCTCTTCGGCTCGTTGTCGCGCGAGATTGGCGACGTGCGGGCAGATCTGTCGCGCGAAATCGGCGATGTGCGGGCGGAGATGCGAGATGGCTTCAGCCGTCTCGAAAAAAGCCAGGCTCAGGCTGAATCGACTCTGCGCAGGGCAATCCGGTTGGCCGTTCGCGATGCCCGCCGGCAGCGCGAGCGGAGCGCGGAGTTCGATAGATGGCACGCCGAGTTCGAGAAGCGCGATCTGGAGTTCGATAAGCGCCATTCGGAAGCTGAGGAGCAGATGCAGGAACTCCGGCTCATGATGAAGGCATTCCTTGAACGCGGCGGCAACGGGACGCACTGAATATTAACCCGTGAGAACGCTCGTACTGGCACTCCTGCTGCTCAGGTTTGCGGCCGCGCAAACCGGAGGAATCCACGGCTCCGTGGTGGATGCCCGAGGCGGCGAAGCGCTTGCCAATATTCAAATTCAACTCGCGGGAACGGCCTACCGCACTACTTCCGATGGCGGGGGCCACTTCAGCCTCGCCGGCATCGCGCCGGGCGATTACACGCTCAACGTCTCCACTGTCGGTTATCACATGGAGAAGCATGCATTCCATCTCGACGCGGGCGAGACCAAGGAGTTCAGCATCGTCCTGACGCCCGATACGCTGCGCCAGACCGAAACCGTGGAAGCCAAAGCCGACCCATTCGAAACCGCGCGCGGCGATAGTCCCGATGCGATCACGCTGGCCGGAAACGACGCCAAGAATCTGGGCAGCGTGCTCGCCGATGACCCTTTGCGGGCCGTGCAGAGCCTGCCGGGCATCACGTCGAATAACGATTTCGAAGCGCGCTTCTCGCTGCGCGGAGCCGACTTCAGCCGCATCGGACTGTATCTCGACGGCATTCTGCTGCACGAGCCGTTCCACATGCTGCAGGGCGAGGGGACCACCACCGGATCGGCGTCGGCCTTTAACGGCGACATGGTGGAGGAGATGGAGATGCACGAAGGCGCGTTTCCGGTCCGCTTCGAAGACCGCGACGCGGGCGTACTCGATGTGGAGACGCGCGACGGCAGCCGTGATTCCACCATTTTTCGCGCGGCCGCCAGCGCTTCGAATGCCGGCTTCATGGCGGAAGGGCCGCTGGGACGCCGCGCCAAAGGCAAGGCCAAGGGATCGTGGCTGGTGGCCGTTCGCAAGAGCTATCTGCAATACATTCTGGCCCGCACCTTTCCCGACGCGTCGCTGGTCTTTGGCCTGGAGGACGTGCAGGCGCGGCTCGCTTACGATCTGAGCGCGAAGAATACGCTGACGTTTTCGGTTCTCGAAAGTTATTCGAATCTCGACCGGTCCAGCGACAAGCAAAACCTGGGCATCAATTCCGTGATGGAAGCCGGCTACCATTACACGCTCACCAATCTCGGATGGCGATACACGCCCACGACGAAGCTGCTGATTGTGAATCACGCCGCGTGGATGCGCGAAAAATACAACGACTCGAGCCCCACTCCGCTGCCGCTCGCCGGGGGTTATTACGGCGAGTGGGTGTGGAACTCTACGGCTACCTGGATGTGGAGCGAGCAGGCGCCGCTCGAAGCGGGATTCTCCGTGCGCCGGATCCGCAATCAGGATTTCTCAGACACGTATAATACCGCCGCGGGCGCTCCACGGGTTCTGGACCACGCCGACGGCACGGCCATTCGGCTTGGCGGGTACCTGCAGCAATCCTGGTCGGGATGGTCGGGCCGGCTGAAGTTCACGGCAGGCGCGCGCTGGGACGATCAATCCATCGACCTCGTCTCGACGGTTTCGCCGGCGGCCTCGGCCTCGCTCGGGTTGACGAAGACCACGCGCTTGCAATTCGGCTGGGGCGAATACGCGCAGTATCCCGAGATTTCGGTGTTGCTGTCGCCATTGGGCAATCGCGCGCTGCTGCCGGAGCGGTCGATTCACGCGATTGCGGCGGTGGACCAAAAACTCGGCGGGCGCAGCCGATTGAGGGCGGAGTTCTACAACCGCGCCGACCGCGATATGCTGTTCCAACCATTTTACGATCCGCGCATTTTGAATGGAAAGATCTTCACGCCGCCGTCCAATCCGCTCTGGTACAACTCCATGCGCGGCTACTCGCGCGGCGCCGAGATTTTCCTGCAACGCAGCAGCGCCAACCGCTTCACCGGCTGGGTGTCATACGCCTACGGTCACACGATGTATGGCGATAGTATTAGCGTGCAGCGCTTCCCCTCCGATTACGATCAGCGCCACAGCGTGAGCGTTTATGGCGGATACCGCCTGCGGCCCACGGTCAATTTGAGCATGCATGTGAGCTATGGCAGCGGCATGCCGATTCCGGGTTACTTGCGGCAGGTTGGCGCGGTGGGGACCACGTACTTCCTGGCGTCCGGCCGCGACCAGACGCGGTTTCCCTCTTACGGGCGCGCCGACTTCCGCGTGAACAAGGCGTGGATGCACGCCAAGTGGAAATTGACGCTTTACGGCGAGGTGATCAATATCACCGACCGTTCCAATTACGTCTTCGAAAGCTTCGACAGCTTTAATAGCAAGACGGGCCAGGCGTACATCACTATCGATAAGACGTTCCCGGTTTTGCCTTCGGCGGGCACGGTGGTGGAGTGGTAAGTGCGCTTACCAAGGAACAGATTTCGAGGCATCCAATAGGAAGCATTCCCGCCCTTTGTCATGATGCCAGAACGGCGGCTCGGGGCCCGGGTAACGGCCGTCCGGTTGGCGGGTGGAGAAGCTAGCGCATAATTCGTATCGCGGGCCGGAGATCACGCGATAGTCATAGGGGGCGTTAGTTTCGGGGTCCGCAAGCTGGGTTGCGGAGAGCGCGCCTTTGGCTTGAATGGCGGATAGTGCGGCAGGCATGATTGGCGTGGAATTCGCAAGGCCTGCGTGATCGCGCCATGCTTTCACGGCGAAGGCGATCCCGCGGAGATCCTGCACCCGTTTGATATCGGCTTGCAGGCGGCGCTGCGCCGACGGCGTTCCGGCCACTCCGAGGCCTATAGAGAAGGCAGCAGCGACGGCCACGCTTGCGCCGATTCCAAAAGCCAGCGTGCGCGCTTTCGAATTATTTACACGCAGCGATGCAAGATAGTAAAAGAAGACGGCCCCGCAAATCACCATTACGGTCAGCGCCTTCAAAACGAATCGGGCGGTGAGTTCTCCGGCGAGGAAGTAGTCGAGGAACCAGATCAGATCGCCGATCATGGTACCCGCCGTTCCCAGGAGAGCGATGTAGGTGAGCCATTTGCGAACGCCGGAGTGCAGACGCTCAGGATGCTCGCGCACCTCGCGTAGTATGGTTCGCATCAACAGCAGGTATACCGGAAATGCGACCGCGATGCTGGCCATTTGCCAGGTGACGGCTTGGCGCAGATCGAACTGCATGGCCGCGACCGGGTCCGGGAACCAGCGATCGATGAATTGAAAGAGCATCGAACCAAGCGCTGTTGTCCAGGTGGCGAGCAAGGAGAACGAGAGCAGATAAAAGAACGCGTCTCTGGAAGATTCGCCGGTCCCAGTTGGCTTGGGGAGCGAGAGTCCCGTGGCGCGCTCCCAGTAACCGCCAAGCGCCTCATATACATTGTCCATGGGCCAGCCCCGGCGCGTCAAAAGCGCAGCGAGAAATTCATCCGACGCGCCCTTTGCCTTGCTCGCTTCCACGAAGCCGTTCAGTTTGGCTGCATCCTCTTTGTGCATATCGCTCCTTGTTGGCTCGAATTCGGTTGACCCGACCTGGAGCCGGACGTGAAAATGCATTTGCCAAGCCAACTTTCGCGACAGGAGAAACTGGTTTGGAATCTGTCGGTTAGGTTCGAGCAAACGCGACGCCGGGTAACGTTGCCTTGCAGTGAATGTATATCCATGTACACAGAATGTATTGAATGGCTCTAAGAATACGGCGCGGCACGTCCTGATCATTTCCGACAGCCGCTACTGGCAGACGGGCGGCAGCGCTTTGGAGCGTTGGCGAAGCTCCGCGAGTTAAACCGTGAGGGTGAGTTGTTGATACGCCCGCAAGCGGGCGAGGCAGACGAAACCGTCTGCCTCACCGTGCCGGCTTTGCTTCCATAAGCTTTACTTCCAGTTGCAACCTTACGCGGACTTCGGTAATCTCAATAGAGTACCTATAGATTAATCCCTATAGAGAAATGGGTGATTATGGCCACAGTTGTCCAAGAAGACCTATTGCAGCGCGAAGCCTTTGAGAATCAGCATGATCAGACGGTTCGGCAGGAGATTGAAGTCTTCCGCCAGAAGGCTGCGGCATTCGCCGCGGGAGAGATCCCGGATGATGAATTCCGCCCGTTTCGCCTCAAACACGGTATTTACGGCCAAAGGCAACCGGGCGTGCAAATGGTCCGCGTGAAGATTCCCGGCGGCCTAGCGACAGCGCGGCAGTTTGAGCAGTTCGCGCTCATCGCCGATGAATTCGCGGGGAGCAAAGGCCACCTCACCACACGCCAGAACGTGCAGTATCACTTCGTGCCTTTGGAACGCACCGCCGACCTGATGCACATGCTGGCGGACGCCGGCCTGACGGTTCGGGAAGCCTGCTTCAACACTGTCCGGAACGTCTGCACCTGCGTATGGAGCGGCATCGCGCGCGATGAAGTGTTTGATGTGCGTCCCTACGCGCAAAAAGTGGCCTACGCGATGCTGCGGCAGGACCTCACGCAGAACCTGCCGCGCAAATTCAAGATCTCCTTCGATGGATGCAATGGCAAAGACTGCATCGCGGGCGCGATCAACGATCTTGGCATCCGCGCGGTGGTGCGCGACGGCAAGCGCGGATTCCGCATCGTGTTCGGCGGCGGCTTGGGACCGCTGCCGTGCGAGGCGCAGCTGCTCGATGAGTTTCTGCCCGAAGAACTGCTGATCCACCGTGTGGAAGCGGTGATTCGCGTCTTCAACCAGCACGGCAATCGTAAGAACCGTAATACGGCGCGATTGAAATTCCTGGTGCGCACGCGCGGCGCGGAGTGGGTGCGGGAGCAGATCGAGAAAGAGTACGCCGGCATCCTCGCGAACGGCGGCATTGCGTGGCCGGAGCGTGTTCCCGAGGGATTCGGCGGCTATCAATCGAATCCGCAACCGCTGGGCAACGGCGCTCTGCTGCCGGTAGTGAATGCCAAGCAATCGGGCGATGCGGCTTATGACGCGTGGCTTTCGAGCAACGTGGTGGAGCAGCGCCAAACGGGTTATGCGGCCGTGATCGTAAAGGTGGATCAGGGCAACCTCAATAGCGACCAGTTCCGCGGCATCGCGCGGCTTGCGTCTACCGCAGGAGATGGAACCGTCCGCGTGGATATCGGCCAGAACCTGGTACTCGCATTTATCCCGCTGGCGCGGCTGCCGCAGGTGTATGCGGCGTTGGGCGAGCTGAATCTGGCTGAATCTGGCGCGGGCCAGATTGACGATGTGGTCACCTGCCCGGGCGCGTATTCCTGCAACCTGGCGCTGACGAAGACCATGAATCTGGGCGCGGCCCTGCAACAGGCGGTGCGCGGATATACCGATTCGCAAGTGAAGAACCTCGCCATCAAAGCCAGCGGGTGTCCCAATTCTTGCGGCCAACATTGGATCGGCGATGTGGGGTTCTATGGCAACGCCCGCAAGATCGGCGGCAAAGAGGTTCCTTATTACCAGATGCTGCTGGGCGGCGGCTATGACGAACAGGGCATCGCGCGTTTCGGCTTGGCCGTGCAATCGGTGCCTGCGCGCCTCGCGCCGGAAGCCTTGACGCGGGTGCTCGATCACTTCCTGGAGCATCGCGAAAACGGCGAGAGTTTCCGCCAGTATGTGCTGCGCAACAAGGTGGAGACGTTCCGCGCACTCACGGCCGAATTAGCCAAGCCGGCTGAGTTGTTCCCGGAGATCTATCAGGATTGGGGGGACAGCGAGGCTTTCTCGCTGCAACTGGGGCGCGGGGAATGCGCGGCGTAGGGGAACGTTCACCGCGGAGCCGCTGAGGGCGGAGGCGACGCGGAGTTCTTGGAGGGAAGACGCGATTATTCCTTGCAAGCGACTCGACGGAACACCTACCTAGAACCTGGTCTCCAGATATTCGCCGGTGCTGGCGTCGATGACTACCGATAAAGCGGCCATGCTCAGGGATTCGCCCCAGACGACGCGCCAGACGGGGTCGCCATACTTAGGATTTTTTTCGAGCAGGATCATTACCGGTTTGCCGGCGTAGGGCGCGGCCGCCTTTCCGGCTTTGACAAGCGCGGCCTGATAAACGCCCTCCGTATCCTTCTTCACCGCCGCGATCAGGAAGGACTCGCCGTTGAAACCTTCTTGCGGCCCGCCGTAGACATCTTTGTGAAGGTCGGGCAACTGCTCGACCATGGAATCCGTATAAGATTTCGCACGGCCAAGACTGGGTGAATAGAAGGTGGCTTCCCAGGCGGCGGCCTGCCCGGGCGGCGGCTCGGGAACGCCGTCGACGTGCATACTCGACATCTTCACCACTTGCGCGTCCGATGCCCATGAAGCGCGGGCCACCTGATACATGTGAAAGAGCGCGGAGAGGCCGGTAAGCGGCTGCGGGGGCGGCTCGGCCTGCTTTTCGGAGGCGGGTTGCGGGCTGGAGCAGGCGGCGAGCAGACAGAGCGCCAGGAAGCCGGGCGCAAGAGCGATCCGATTCATCCAGGCTATTGTAGCGTAGGGCGATGCATGGGCTGAATTGAGGGGGGCGCGCAACCTCGGCTGGCCGACCGGGGGGCTGGCCGCGGACCAGGGGGTCCGCCCCACTTTTGTAGCATGCTACGTGCGGCGGTTAACAACTGCCGGACCGAGGTTGTGTCATAATGGCGGGCAGAATCGGAGGGTGGTATGACTCCTCGGAATTTGCCCGCATTGCTCGTAACGGCATGCCTGATTTTGCCGGCGCTACCGGCGTTCGCCCAGAAGCCGCCCGCGACGACGGGGACGGCGACCGCGCCGGGAAACACGACTACGGGGACAAACGCGGGCACGACGAACATCGGCACGACCAGCCCTCCCGGCAGCACGAGCACGAATAATTCGACGAGTACAATGGCGGCCCCGCCGATCTTTCTGACCGGGCGGGTAGCCCTCGACGACGGATCGGAGTTGCCCGGGCCGGTGACCATCGAACGAGTTTGCAACGGAGCGACTCACACCGAGGGATTCACCGATATGAAGGGCACCTTCGGTATTCAGTTAGGTAACGAGACCGGCGTGTTTCAGGACGCGTCAGATTCTCCGAGCCGATCAAACGCGATGGGCGCACCGATGAGCGGCAGTTCCGCCAGTGCCATGGGCGGCGCAAGCGGGGCGGCCATGGGCACTAATTCCCAGAATCGCATGCTGGAGAATTGCGAGCTTCGCGCCAAACTTCCCGGCTTTCGCTCTCAATCGATTATGCTGGCTGGACGGCGCCCTATGGACAATCCCGATCTGGGCACCATTCTGATGCACCGCGAAATTCCAGGGGAAGGGTCGACGATTAGCGCAACCACCCTGAATGCGCCGAAGACGGCGCGGAAAGCCTTCGAAAAGGGGCAGGAGCTTCTCAAGAAAAACAAGCCGGCCGACGCCCGTGACGAATTCGAAAAGGCCGTGCAGATCGACCAGGATTTCGCGGCGGCGTGGTGCGAATTGGGCAAGCTGCAGGCGGCGTCGGGTGATGCCGCAATGGCGCGCGGCTCGTTCCGGGTGGCCTTGAAATCGGACCCCAAGTTCGTTGGGCCGTATTTGGAATTATCGGCCTTGGCGATGAATGACAGGAAGTGGCAGGAAACAGCGGACCTCACCGACCAGGCGCTCAAACTCAACCCATTCGATTATCCCCAGGCTTACCTCTACAACGCCGCCGCGAGGTACAACATGCAAGAGATGGACGCCGCGGAAAAGAGCATCATGGAAGCCGACCGGCTGGATACGCGGCATCAGTTTCCCGATGTGGCGCGCCTTTATGGCCTGATTTTACAGTACAAGAAGGATTATGCGGGGGCGATCACGCAGTATCACGCGTACTTGAAGATGGCTCCGAACACGGACGATGCTAAGACGGTGCGGAAGCAGCTGGAGAACATAGATAAACTGACTACCGCTCAGAAATAGGGGCGGTAGACAGGCCAGAAGGCCGGTCCTACCTACCCGGCACTCCCATCCATGTGCGCGAACCGAAGTCGGTGTAAGTCATACCGATCAGGATTAGAAACCAGAGTACGCCGCCGGCCAGGACGAGCTTGGTGAGCTTGGTGCTGTGACGCACGTGCATAAAGAACAACACCACAAGCAACATCTTGCAGATGGCAATCGCCAGGGCTACCACCACGCTGAAGGGGCCGAGATCCACAAAGGCGACGGCGGTAGTGAGTATAGTGGCGGCGATTAGCGCGAGAAAAACCAGCGCATAAGTGGCAACGCTATCGATGTGTTCGTTGGTTCCGGTATGTTCTTGCATGGCTATTTCAAATGGCGATCGATCAAGTAGAGTAGCGGGAACAGGAAAATCCACACGATATCGACGAAGTGCCAGTAAAGGCCTGAGATATCGACGGGCGTCATGTACTCGGCGGTAAACTTGCCTTTTTTGGTCTCGTAAATCAACCAGGAGAGAATGCCCACGCCTACGATCATGTGCATGGCGTGCAGCCCGGTCATGGCGAAGTAGAGCGAGAAGAAGATCGAAGCCGGCCCTTGCATGCTGGGGCCGACGCCGTTCAGATGGAAATTGGCCATGCCCGGAATGTGGTGCAATTCGAACTTCTCATTCCACTCGTAAGCCTTGACGCCCAAAAAAGTGAAGCCCAGAATCAGGGTCAAAATCAACCAAAAGACAATGTTGCCGCGCTGACCGAGCTGCGAAGCGCGTACCGCCATCACCATGGTGAAGCTGCTGCACAGCAGCACGACGGTGTTGGCCGCGCCGATGTATACATTCAGGCTGGTGCTGGCGACCGCGAAGACTTCGGGAAATTTTTCGCGGTAAATACTGTACGCCAGAAACATGCCGCCGAAGAACATGACTTCAGTGATGAGGAAGATCCACATCCCGAGGGTGGAAGCGTCCCTTTGCTGCGCGGCGGTATCGAATTGCTCGCGCAGGGCGAGTGATTCAGTTTCGCTATGCATCGAAGGGCTCCACGTTGGTGTAGTCGTAGGCGTCATGCGTCACGATGGGAATCCGGTCGAAGTTATGCGTGGGCGGCGGCGAGGGAATCTTCCATTCCAAACCGCTGGCGCCCCACGGGTTAGCGCCGGCAATCGGGCCGTATTTCAGCGACCAGGCGAAATAGATGGCGGGCAGCAGATATCCGATGGCCAAAATGGAAGCGCCGGCGCTCGAGAGCACGTGCAGCACTTGAAACTCGGGAGGGTAAGCGGCATAACGGCGCGGCATTCCCAGGTAGCCAAGGATGAATTGCGGGAAGAATGTCAGGTTGAAGCCCAAAAAGATGATTCCGGCCGAGAGCTTGGCCCATCCGTCGGGATACATGCGGCCCGTCATCTTGGGCCACCAATAGTGGAGCCCGCCCATGTACGCCATGATGGTTCCGCCCACCATGACATAGTGGAAGTGCGCGATGACGAAGTAAGTATCGGTGACGTGTACGTCGAATCCGAGAGATGCCAGAAACAGGCCGGTGAGGCCGCCGATGGTAAACAGCCCGATGAAGC
>Ga0302325_10005735_pt1 | contig 28136 bp, 26 predicted proteins | sample Palsa_T0_2_FD_201948 | JGI IMG/M metagenome (GOLD analysis project Ga0302325, IMG submission 201948) | Peat permafrost microbial communities from Stordalen Mire near Abisko, Sweden - Palsa_T0_2 | ecosystem: Environmental > Terrestrial > Soil > Palsa > Peat permafrost | place: Sweden: Abisko... | reverse complement strand
CCCCCACCGCGATGGTGCTGCCGTGCCGCAACACCGAACCCACCGCCGCCTCGAATCCGGCGGCTGTCATCCCCGCGGCTCTTTGGGCAACCCCAGCACCCGCTCGCCGAGGATGTTGCGCTGAATCTCGCTGGTGCCGCCCAAGATTGTTTGCGCCCGCCCCACCAGCATCTGATGCACCAGTTCGTTATCCGCGGGGTCGGCACACACATCGGTGCCGAGCACATCGGTAGCCAGGTCGCCCAGATCGCGTGCGGTTTCTGACGTCATCAGCTTGAGCACCGAGAAGGCCGGCGAGCTGAGATCGCCGTCCTCGATGGCCCGCTGCGACGTGATGCGCAGCAGCCACATTCGCGCCCACAGCTTGGTCATCGCCCTGGCCAGCACCGGATCCAGCAGGTTGCGGTCGCGCGCGGCCTCGACCATCCGCTCATGCAGCCGAAACATCGACACGGCTTGGGAACCAAGCGTAAGCCGCTCGCGACCGAGCGTGACGATGGCGATGGTCCAGCCCTGCCCGACTTCACCGATCAAGGCGTCGTGGGCAAGCTCGGCACCGTCGAAGAAGACCTCGTTGAACTTGCTCTCGGCGTCCATCTGCTTCAGTGGCCGCACGGTGACGCCGGGCGTCTGCATCGGGACGACGAACATCGACAGCCCGCGATGATTCTCTGGGCCGGTACGGGCGAGTAGCAAGCCGTAATTGGACGACGCCGCAGCCGAACTCCATACCTTCTGGCCGTCGACACGCCAGCCGGTTGCGGTCCGCTCCGCGCGGGTGCGCACACCGGCTAGGTCGGATCCCGCGCCGGGCTCGGAGAAAAGCTGGCACCAGATATCGTCGCCGAGCCGAATCGGCTCGAGGAAGCGGGTCTTCTGCGCGTCGGTGCCGAACTTGATCAGCACCGGGCCGACCAGGTCGGCGCCTGTGATGTTGAGCTGACGCGGCACCCCGGCGCGCGCGCATTCCTCGGCGAAGGCGGCTTGAAATGCCACTGTGGCGTCGGCGCCACCGAATTCACGCGGCCAGTGCAGGCAGGTGTAGCCGTGGTCTGCCAGATACCGGTGCCAGTGTTGTCCGGGTTCGACGTCGGCCACGGTCGGCGTGGGCCCATAGTTGCGCAGCCCGGCGGGCTTGGGCGCGCTTTCCAGAAACCCGCGTATCTGACTGCGCAGTGCGTCGATGTCTTCGGTCTGGGCTGGCACCATCACTTCCCGTCGAGGTACTCGTTGTATTCGCCCGCTATCGACTCCATCGCGTTCAGGCGACGGGCGAGCACGGCGAGTTCGGACTCGTCGGCGTTGTTGGACTTGAGTTCGTCCAGTTGCGTCCGGCAGCGGCCGATCTCGCCGATCAGGCGGGTTCTCGCCTCGTCCTTGGTCAGCAGGTCCTGGTCCGCCCAGTCCGATACCGGCAACTGCTCGATTCGGTCCATGCTCATGCCGCCCGCGGAAAGTTGTAGAACTCACGGGCATTCAATTCCACCATCCGGTGCACCTCGTCGTCGGGCACGTTCTCCAACGCCTGCGCCGCGCGCTCTCGACTCTGCGGCCAGAACGAGTCCGAGTGCGGGTAGTCGCACTCCCAGGTGATCTTGTCGACGCCGATGCGGTGTCGCGTCTCGACGCCGAAGTCGTCCTCGATGAAGCAGCCGTGCATGTGTTTCTTGAACAGGTAGCTCGGCGGGTGATCCTGGTTGATGTTGTTGTAGAAGCGGTGTTTGCGCCACACGCTGTCGCAGCGCTCCAGGATGTAGGGGATCCAACCGATGCCCCCCTCGGACAGGCCGATCTTCAACTTCGGGTGCCGGTAGAGGGTGTTGGAGAACAACCACTCCGTCATCGTGGTCATCGAGATGGTCCCCATCAGCGTGATGAATACGGCGAACGGCGCGTCGGGCGCACTCGGCGGCGGGAAGCCGCCGGAGCCGAAGTGTTGGGCAAGCACCATGTCCGTCTCCTCCATCGCCGACAGGAGCGGGTCCCAGTGATCGGAGTGCACGGACGGCAGGCCAAGCCGGTCTGGCAGGTCGGGGAACGTCACGCACTTGGCGCCCTTCGCGGCGACGCGGTGGATCTCCTTGACGCTGGCATCGAGGTCCCAGAACGGCAGCATCGCGACGGGGACGAATCGGTCCGGGGCTGTCGCGGCCCACTCGTCGAGGTGGAAGTCGTTCCATGCCGCCGAGCACAGCTTGGCGAGTTCTTTGTCCTCGCCCTCGAAGAAGACCGCGCCGGCGAACCGAGGGAACGATGGGAAGCACGTCATCGCCTGTACGCCGTCGATGTCCATGTCGGCCACCCGCGCCTTCGGGTCATAACAGCCGGGGATCATGTCGTCGTAGCGGACCGGTTCGATGCCGTACTGCTCGGGCGTCTTGCCGGCGACCGCATTCAAGCCGATGTAGGGGTAGATCCTGCCCTCGTATTGCCAGACCTGACACATCTGGCCGGTGTCGGGCCGCGCCCACTCGATGATCTTCGGCCCGGCCTCGAGGTGCTTGGTCGGAAGCCGATCGGACCACACCTTCGGGTGCTCGATCAGGTGATCGTCGACGGAAATCAATTCCATCCAGGGCTGCAACGGCACGGGTGCCTCCTCGTGTGGATAGATCGTCGTTGGACAGGGCAAATTAGAAAAATATTTAGTTATTTAGCTGGATTCTAATCACCGTCGAGGGCGAGCGGCAAGGCAGCGCCGTCGATCGGGCGGGCAGTCTCACAGCAGCTTGGCCTGCGCAGATACCCGGTCCCAGTGCTGCCCGGGACCGCCGAACAACACCTCGTCGGTGCGGGCGCGACGCAGGTAGAGATGGGCGGAGTCCTCCCACGTGAAACCGATGCCTCCGTGGATTTGGACGTTCGCGTGGGCCGCGTTGCGCAGGCTTTCGGAACACACCGCCTTGGCCATGCTTGCGCGCCAGTCGGCTTCACCGGACGCGGCCTGCAGGGCCGCTTGTGATGCCGAGCGGGCCCATTCGAGGTCGACGAGCATATCGGCGCATTTGTGCTTGACGGCCTGGAAGCTGCCGATCGGGCGGCCGAACTGCTCGCGGGTGCGGGCGTAGTCGGTGGCGATCTCCAGTACCCGTTCGCACGCTCCCACCTGCTCGGCCGACAGGACGGCCAGTGCCAGGTTGACGTTGCGCTCGATGAGATCGTCTGCGGGGCCCTCGCAGCTCAGCCGCACCGCCCGCGCGTCGTTGCAGGTGACGGCGGCCATCGGCCGGGTGCCGTCCAGCACTCGCTGCGGGACCACGGCGACGCCTCCGGCGGTCCGGTCCAGGAGGAAGACCGCGGGTTCGCCGTCGACGATCGCCACGACTAATACATCGTCGGCGGCAGCGCCGTTGAGGACATGACGGGCCACGCCGTCGACGCGCCAATCTCCGCCGCTGTGTGCGGCGGTGAGCGTCACGGCGGCGCGACACCATGGCCCGCCGTCGCCGGTGATCGCGGCCGCCGCGGTCCGTCGCCCGTCCAGCAGGCCAGACAGACTGGTGCCGGGATCGCCGGCGTGGGCGTCGAGCAGCAGCCCGGTGGCCAGCACCGCGGACGCGACGAACGGGACCGGAGCGAGCACGCGGCCGAGTTCATGAGCGACGACGCCCAATGCGGACGCGCCGTAACCGGCCCCGCCAAGGTGCTCCGGCACCGCGATCGCGGCCACCCCGACCTGAGCGCACAGCACCGTCCACAGCTCGGTGTCCACACCGCCGCAGCTGTCGTCGCCGTCGTAGGCGGCGGCACGGACCCGTTCTTCCGACGCGAACTTCTCGCAGGCGGCGCGTACCGATCGGGCGAGCTCCTGCCGCTCGTCGGTGGGCAACACCGTGTCAGCCGACACGTCGGCCCGGGGTGAACTTCACCGGTAGCGCTGACACCGCATAGACCTCACCCGCGTCTTCGAAACGCTTTGGTTCGCCGGCGATTTCGAAGTCCGGGAGGCGCTGCAGGATCTGGCCCAACATCACTTGGAACATCATCTTGGCGTAGTGCGAACCCAGGCAGCGGTGTACTCCTACGCCAAAAGCCATCTGCTTCTTCGCGTTCGGTCGGGATAGGTCGAGCGTCTCGGGGTTCTCGAACATCGCTGGATCGCGGTTGGCCGCCGCCCACATCAGGATCGCGCGGTCGCCCGCGCACAATGACTGCCCACGGAACTCGGTGTCGCGGGAGACGGTGCGCGCCAACCCAAGTGACGGTGTGTACACGCGCAGCAGTTCGTCGGTACCCGCCTTGATCAGGTGCGGATCCTCGATCAGTTGCTTGCGCAGCTCATTGTCTGCACACAAGTGCAGCAGCACATTTCCGGTGAAGCCACTCGTGGTGTCCATGCCGCCCAGCATCATCAGGAACGTGTACATGGCGATCTGGGTGTCGTCGAGGGGTTCGCCGTTGATGGTGCCGCGCAGGATGTCACTGAACAGGTCGTCGCCAAGACCCTCGGCGCGGCGCTCCTCCATGTGCTTGTTGATCTCGGCGAACAGCTCCATGCCCACCACGGCGGCCCGCTCCGGGTCGTGGGCGCGGTCATGCACCACGGTATGCACCCAGTCCACCCACTCCATGGACCGGGACTCGTCGAACTTCAGCAACCGCAGGATCAGCCGCGCGGGTACCGGCGTCGTCAACTCACCGACCAGGTCGCACTCACCGCGCTCGATGAAGGCGTCGATGGCCTCGTCGGCCATCTTCAGGGTGGTCTGCCGCGTCCTCTCGGCCGAGCCGGGGGAGAACTGGCGGAGGGTGACCTCGCGCAGCTCTTGGGTGACCGGCGGATCGGATTCTATCGGCAGGATGGGGAACGGCATGCCGCTGGCCGGGACCCCGACCGACGGGTAGGAGTTGAATAGGTCGTCGTCGCGGGCGGCTTCGAACACCGACGCGTAGTCGACGAGTGTCCAGAAGCCGTCGTAGTGATCGGAATGCGCTACCGGACAACGGGATCGGATTTCGTCGAACTTGCCGTGCGGGTCCTCGCGGAACCCGGGTGAATGGTGGTCCAGGTCCACCTCAGCCAGCTGCTGATGCCCTGCGTGGGTGTCGGTCATCTCTGGCGCGTCTCAGGCGTGGGCCAGCACCGGCGGCTTCACGGCGTCCGGGTCGGGATTGGCGATCGGTAGTCCGAGGAAGCGACGGGCGTTGTCGCCCATGAAATCGTAAGTGCGCCGCCGGTCCATGCCCTCGGCGTACTTGAAGAAGCCCTTCGGTTCGGCGAGGCCTTCGGGGTGCGGGTAGTCCGAACCGAACATCACGCGGTCCCAGCCGATCGTTTCGACGACATCGGACACCGAGCCCTCCCAGAACGGGCTCACCCAGATGTTGCGGCGGAACACATCGAGTGGGTGTTCCTCGAAGTTCTGCGGCATCTTTTTGTAGATGTCAGCGAGGTCGTGGAAAAGCGGGTGGATCCAGGCGCTGCCGTTCTCCACGCTGGCGATGCGCAGTTTCGGGAACCGGGTCAGGGTGCCGTGGCAGATCAGGCTGGTGATCATGTCCGAGATCTCGCGGTGGCCCAGCGCGACCCATTTGAACGCCGACATTTCGAACGCGCTGTTGGTGTCCGGCGGCTCCCACTTGCTGACGTATTCCTCCAGCGGGGGCTGGCTGGCATGCAGGACGATCGGCAACCCGGCGTCCTCGACGTCGCGCCAGAACGGGTCGAACTCGGGCAGCGCCGGCGAGCGCCAGCCACGGAAGCCTTTGACCGGTCCGGGTTTGATCAGCGCCACTTTGGCGCCGTTCTCCAGTAGGTATTCCAGTTCACGCCGGGCGTTGTCGACTTCGGCGCAGTTGATCACCGGGGTGATGTACAGCCGGTCGGCATAGGTGAAGTTCCAGGTCTCCAGCATCCATTCGTTCAGGGCGTGGATGATCGCCATTGTCAGCTCGGGATGCTCCGCGGCGGAGTGCTCGACGAGATTGGCCAACGTCGGGTAGACCAACGTCTCCTGCACGCCCTGGCGGTCCAGCTCCTTGACGCGGTCCGCCGGGTTGCGGGTGGCTGCCGGTGCCTCGATGGGGATGCCGGTCATCTCGCGCATCGTCAAGCCTTCGGTGTTCTGCGCCGCGTAGAACTTTTCATGCGCGCCCGGGGCGGCGACCCGCTCGAAAGTCGGGTTGGGGATGTACTCGGTGATCTGGCCCATGATCGCGATCCGGGTGTGCTTGCCGACCTGGACGAACTGGACGGCCTTGCGGTAGCGCTCCGGCAAGTACTTGGTGAGCGCGTCCGGCGTCTCGTACATGTGTTGGTCCGCATCGAAGATCGGCGCTTCGGTCAAGTGAGTCATCGGTGATCTCCCTGCTCCGCTTTGGTCGATAGCGGCCCCGGCGGGCCGGCCAGCGGGGCCAGTCTATACCGTTAAATAGATATCGGTATAGCGAGCGATCGGAGGCAGCCGTTGACGGCGACCGGGGACCCCGCAGATCTGACGCTAGGCGACATCATCACCGACAACGCCACGCGGTTTCCCGACGTGCCGGCATACCGATTGGGCGACCGGATGGTGACTCACGCGCGGTTGCGTGACCGCGCGGTGCGGCTGGTGTCGGCGATGGCGACAGTAGGTGTCCGGCGGCAGGACCGCATCGCGGTGCTGAGCCGCAACAGCGTGGAGTTCGGCGAACTGATGGCCGCCACGCAGCTGAGCGGGGTCGTCATGGCCACGGTCAATTTCCGGCTTTCGCCGCCTGAAGTGTTCGACGTGCTGCGCCGAGTGATACCGTCGATTGTTTTCTGCAGCAAAGAATTTGCAGCGACGGTCGCAGAACTTGCACCACGATTGCTGGTCAGGCCTGTGCTGGTATCCATGGGCGGCCCCGAGATGATTGATTTCGAAGACTTCATCGCCGGCGGGAACTGCCACGAGCCGGCATTCGTCGCACGCCCCGACGATATCGCCTGCCTGTTGTTCACCAGCGGCACCACCGGCGCTTCCAAGTGCTGCGTCCTAGGGCAGCGAGAATTGCGACGCGTCGCGTTCACGATGAACGCCGAAATGCGTTCCGGCAGCGCGGACCGTGGGCTGATCAACATGCCTATGTTCCATTTCGGCGCGATGGGCATCATCGGCGGGCTGCACGCCCGTGGCGGAACGGTGGTGTTGGAGAGGCAGTTCGACGCAGCTGAAGCTGTCAGATTGATCAGCGAAGAATGCATTACGGTGTTGCACCTCGCGCCGGTTATGTTGGGGGCGCTGCTCGACGAGATCACGGATCATCGCACTCTCGAAAGTGTTCGCACAGTGGTGTATTCGGCCGCGCCTATGGCCCCACCGACGCTACAGCGAGCGCTGGCCCTGCTGCCCCACGCGGGGTTCCTCAATCTGTACGGGCAGACGGAGGCGATTGTGTCGGGGCTGCCTCGCGAACTGCACGTAGCCGAGGGCCCCGACGCGGCTGACCGGTTGCGGTCGGTCGGCTTCCCGTTTCCCGGCGTGCAGGTAAGGATCGTCGGTGAGGACGGCCGCGATGTGCTGGCCGGCGGCGCTGGCGAGATTATCGTCCGGTCGGACTCCCGCTTCCGCGGGTACTGGGACGACCAGGCGGCAACGCTGAGGACGCTGCGCGACGAATGGTGTTACACCGGAGATATCGGGCGGTTCGACCACCGCGGCCTGCTGTACCTCGTGGATCGCAAAAAGGACGTCATCATCAGCGGCGGAGAGAACGTGTACTCGCCGGAGGTGGAGGACGCGGTCAGCGGGCTCGATGAGGTGGCGGCCTGCGCCGTGGTCGGAGTACCGGACGACCGGTGGGGCGAGGCTGTCTGTGCCGTCGTGGTGCCAGGTTCGGGCGCTAACCTCACGCTGGACGCGGTTCAGGATTTCGTCCGACGCCGACTAGCCGGCTACAAGATCCCGCGACGGCTGGTAATCGTCGACGAGTTGCCGGTCTTGGCCAGCGGCAAGGTCGACAAGAAACGGCTGCGCGCTGAGCTCGCGAGCGGTGGGGAATGAGATTTATTGAGCCGCTTGGGCTCCTGCGGGTAGCGTTGCGCGGTTCCGCTGCTACCGAGGTCAGTGCAGCCGACCTTCGACGAAGACGCTTTCCGGGACCGCGGCGTCCAGGCCGGCGGGTGCGGCCCGGTTGCTGGCGGCCATCAGATCGTCTGCGCTCTTCGCCGAGGTGACGGACCAGCCGTGGGTGCGTAACCAGTCGACAACTTCCGTTCGTTCCTCCTCATAGAGCAAGTTGCCGGATTCGGTGATGTCTTTGCCGCCCAACTTGATTGCGGCCTGCCGGTAGCGTTCGGTGTGCTCCTCGCGGCGCGCGAAACTATCTGCGCTGAAGAACTCGTTGGTGAACGCCTCGACCGCGACACGGCTTCTGGGAGCGCTGAGCGACTGGATCCGCTCGAACAACAGGTACTGGGCGTCGGCCGTCAGATACGGCAGCAGCCCTTCCGCCGACCACGCCGTCGGAACCGACGCGTCAAACCCGGCCTCCGTCAAGGCTTTCGGCCAGTCCAAACGCAGATCGATGCCGACGCTGACGTGGGAAGCAATCGGGTCGACAGCGTGAGATTCCAGTGTGCCGGTCTTGAATTCCAGCACCTTGGGTTGGTCGATCTCATAGACCACGCATCCGGCAGGCCAGGCGAGCCGCCACGCGCGTGAGTCCAGACCGGCCGCTAGGATGACCAACTGCCGGATGCCGTCGCCGGCCGCCGCCAGAAAGTAGTCGTCGAAGAACTTCGTCCGGCACGCCGTGTAGCCCAGCATCGCCTGCATCCGGTCCTCGAATTGTGGATCGACATCGACCAATTCGGCCGGCAATTCCTCGTCGAGATAAACCCGCCAGATGCCGTCGCCGGCCGCTTCGAGGAACAATTTTGCGTAGGGATCGCTGATCAGCGGATCGGCGCTTTGCGTCTCTTTCGCCCGCCCGCCCGCAACCCCCAACGCGGTGGCCCCGACGCTCTCATTGATATCCCACGTGTCGTCGTCAGTTCTGGCCATTGGAGTCCTCTCGCTGCTCTCGGTGCAATGCGCTAGAACCAAGCCTATACGAGAACTTAGCCAAGCTTATAAAATGGGGCCGGCGGACCCTCGTAGGCGTCGTTGGCAATGGTCACGGCGCCGCCCGCAGCACTTTAGCGTGCTAACCTCAGCGATAGCACGGCCCACTATCGCCATAGTAGAACGTGACAATCGGCTAGAGAGACCTCGACAGGCGTTGTGGGAATGGGCTATCTGAAACAGCGTGTTAGAGGTCCGACTTTCGCCTTCAGAAAGAGAACGACATGGGCGCGAAGGAAGTGATGACTGATCTGGTGGGTGGAATTCGCCCGCTCTCCTACGAGCGCGATGGCGTGACGTTGGGGTACTCGGTGGTGGGCGACGGTCAACCCATCCTGTTCGTCCACGGCACGACGGCGACGGGGGAGTTCGAGTGGGGTCGGCTCGCCGCCGGGCTGGCGTCGGATTATCACTGCGTCCTGCCTGATTTGCGGGGGCACGGGCGATCAGAATTGGGCGATTCATCCGATATGGGCCAGGCGATCTGCGCGGACCTGCGCCATCTCATCGAGCACCTGGGCCTCGACCACCCCCATATCGTTGGGTTTTCCTACGGTGCAGAGATCGCGCTCATGGTTGAACTATCAGCGCCCGGCACCGCAAAATCGCTTGTCCTGGTAAGTCCGGGCACCGGACGCCCCAGCGACTACAAGGTTCCTCGCCTCGAGCACCTCTACCGCACCTGGCCATTCGCCTTGCGGCGCCTACACGAGACCCACCATGGCCCTGAGCACTGGCGCCAGCTTGTGACTGCGATGCATGTGGACAGTGTCGGCAGATCCGAGTTCTCAACGGAAACCCTGGGCGGTGTTGGGTGTCCCGTGTTGATGGTGGCCGGCACCGACGACGAGTCGACACGGCGGGCTCAAGGTAAGCGGTTCGCAAATGCCAACCCGTTGGCGCGGTATGTAGAACTCGACGGCGCGGGACACGCGGTGCACCACAAGTGCCGCGATAGGTTTGCAGAGGTCATCAGTGCCTTCCTGACCGAAGTCGACAGTGAGAAAGCGGGGAGCCATGCCGCGGCAAAAGACAGCTGAGCGCAAGCCGGCCATTGACGAGCCGGCGGAGGAGTACGTTCCGAGCTGGCAGCGGGACAGTGTCGATCGGTCGCTACGCAATGCGATCGACCGGGCGCGCAAGCGCAGTGACCGGTTCGTTGACGCTGCCGTTGAACTGCTGTCCGAACGTGACGAGGGTGACTTCTCCATCCAGGATGTCGTAGACCGCTCCAGCCAATCTCAACGCACGTTCTATACGTTCTTCGACAGCAAAGACAGCCTGATGCTCGCCGTCTACGAGACGATTCTGCGCAAGACCGCGATGCCGATGTTGCAGGCGCGGTGCGAGGGCATTGACGATCCGGTATTGCGGCTCAGGGCGCTGCTGGACGCATTGTCGGAGATCACCCAGATGCCGGCGCGGTTGGCACGGGGGCTGAGTGTGCTGCACCTGCGGCTCGCCGAGACGCGGCCAAAAGACCTTGCCGGCGCGGTGGAGCCCTTGCACGCTTTCATCGTCGAACTGCTGACAGCAGTGGCCAATTCGGGCCGGCTACGTGAGGACCTCGGACTGCACACGCAAGCGGCGCTGCTTCAGGAACTGCTGGTTGCCTCGACGCACTCCAGGGTGTTGACGGGCGGCAGCCAGACCACCGTCGACGATCTGTGGGCATTCTGTTCGGCGGCGATATTGCGTCGCGAGGACTGAGCGCCGGTACCCGTTGACGACCTGATTCAGGTCACGGCACCGGCGATCTTGAGGCTGATCAGCTCGTCGTCGGATTTTCCGAGTTCGTACAGGATTTCGTCGGTGTGTTCGGCGAACTGCGGTGCGCGGCTAAGGCTGGCCGGCGTCTCGTCGAATTGCACGGGGTTGGCGACGAGTTCGCGCCGCGCGCCGTCGGTGTCGAGAACTTCGGCGATCATTCCGTTGGCCCGCAGCGCGGGGTCTTGCCCCACTTCCCAGGGATCCTGCGCGACGGCCCATTGCCCCTCCATGCCGCTGAACTGTGACGTCCAGTCGGCCAGCGTCCGCCCGGCTAGGACCTTCTGTACGACCTCGGCCGCCTCCGCCGCGTTGCCCATGAGCGCATCGACCGTCGCGAACCGCCGATCGGTGATCAGATCCTCGCGACCTATGCGCCGACAGAACTCCGGCCAATAGCGTCCCGGTTGCAGCATTGCCAGCACTAGCCAGCGGTTGTCGGCGGTGCGGTAGTTGCCGACGAGCGGATTAGTGCGAGCAGCGCTCGTGCTCGGCTCGCGTTCGGGTGACCCACCGGTCAGCAGCGCGAAGCCGACCGACAGGGCGTTCGCCCAGGCGCCCACGCCGAGCAGCGAGACGTCGACGACCGACGTCTCGCCGGTCCGTTCGCGGGCCAGGAGCGCTGCGGCGATGCCTCCAGCGATGGTCATCCCGCCGAGCGAGTCACCGTAGGCGCCCGCGGGCATCTTGCACAGGCCGTCGAACTCCGTTGGCGTGGTTCCGAGCGCGGAACCGCCGCGGGCCCAGAAGGCGGTGCTGTCATAACCGCCTTTCTCGCTGTCGGGGCCGCGGCTACCGAAGCCCGAACCGCGCACGTAGATGATGTCGGCGTTGATCTTTCGCACGTCGTCAAGCTCGATGCCGAGCCTTCGGCGCGCCCCGGGCAGGAAGTTTGTCAGGAATACATCGCTGGTTCGGATCAGCTCGTGCAGGACCTCCAATGCCTCGGGCCGCTCCAGCGCGAGGCCGATGCTGCGCTTCCCGCGGTTGGGGTGCTCCATCAGCGGCGCAAAGGAGCCGGTGCCGACCGGCATGTCCATCAATGCGCTGAGGCCTCGTTGGGCGTCGCCTGTTTCGGCGTGTTCGACTTTGATCACGTCGGCGCCCCAGTCCGCCAGCACCGCGCCGGCGGCCGGGACAAAGGTGAACTGAGCCACCTCCAGCACGCGCACGCCTTCCATCGGCTGGATCACAACGGTCTCCTATTCTGATTCAGTTCGATTGGCGCCGAACCGATCTCATGCTCAGCTACTCGCCGGGCGAACGTGGATCACATCCATCATCAGATCGCGCGGCTGGGTCAGCACGTCGTACAAGACCTCGGCGACACGCGCCGAAGTCAGGAGTTGCGTTCCACTCATCCGGGTCAGATACCCGTCGGCTTCCCAGATCGGCCAGGCCCGTTCCAGGTCACCCGGTCCGAAGTTTTCGTGGACCGCGGAATCGCCGACGGCGCCCAAGATGACCAGGGTCACCCGGATCGAGTCGCGCCGGAGTTCATGATTCATCGCCTGGGTGAAGCCATTGAGTCCGTGCTTGGTCGCCGCGTAGAGAGTCATCATCGGCAGGTAATCGAGGGTGATTTCCGAGGAGATGTTCATGATGTCGCCGCCGCCCGCCGCCCGCAGCAGCGGGATCGCGGCGCGCGTGGTGTAGATCGGCGCGACGATGTTGGTGTTCACGGTGACGGCGATGTCCTCGTCGCTGGCCTCCTCGATCAGGCGGATCCGGCTGGCGCCCGCCGAGTTAACCAAGACGTCGACGCGTCCGAATTGCGCCGCCACCTGTTCGAACGCGGCGCACACTTCGGTGCTCGACGTCACGTCGGTGGCGATCGGCACCGCGTTGGGACCGAGGTTGTCGGCGATCTCGTCGAGCAGCAGCTTGCGACGCGCTAGTAGCACCACAGTGGCGCCCTCCTGCGCGAAGCGCTCAGCAGTCGCCCTTCCCACACCCATCGAGGCTCCGGAGACCACTACGACCTTGCCTTCAATGCTGTGGGACATTGCAAGCCTCGATTCCTCGAACTCCGAGATGACGAAGTGCGTCCAGTGTCTGCACCGCTGATGCAGTACGACATTGCGTTATACGCACATGTCGTTCTACCATGACGCGCACGTGATAGTCATCACCTGGCCCGCGAAAACGTGCGGGCGTTTGTTCGGAGGGAGTCCGTTGTGCCCACACGCGTCACGGGCAAGGAGGCCAAGCAGTGGGCGGTCGAGCATTTATGGGGCAACTGCAGCTCGCTCTACACGCCGTTTTCGGGCCGGGACGGCGACAACATCGATTTCGAGGCACTGCGGACGCTCGTACGCCACTGCTTGGTCGATCTGGATCAGGACGGAATCTGGCTGACCGGCGGCATTGCTGAGTTCTGGTCGCTGACCACCGAGGAGCTCAAGGAGGTTGTTCGGGTCGCCGTGGAGGAGGCGCGCCGAATCAAGCCCGGGGCTCTTGTACAGGTGATGTCGAGCACCGATACCGCCAAGCAATGTGTGGAGCTGACGTTGCATGCGCAAGAACTCGGCGTCGATATCTGTTACGTCTTGACGCCATACTTCGAGTGCTCCGGCAAGCCAGGCGTTCTGGAGTATCTGCGCTACGTCGCGGATCGGACCGATATGCCGCTGGGATTCTTCAACTCCCACTCCACCGGCCTGGTGCTGACCCCGAGCGAATGCGTTGAGCTTTACCACGAGATCCCTGCGCTGTGCGGGCTGAAGAACGGGCTCCTCGACGCCCAGCACAGCCTCAAGGTCCACACCTTGGCGCCCGAAATGGTGCTGTGGGAAGCGGACGACGAAGCCGGCATCCGGCTGGGAATACCTCATCCCGGTGCGCTCGGATCCGCGCTGTATCTCTACGAAAAACCCGGACTGCCGCTGTTCTCGCAATGGCGTTCGCTTCTCGTGGCCGGCGACTTCGAACGGGCCGAGAAATTCGCCGCCGAAACCGGGTTGGCGGATATGAAGGCCGCCAGCCGTCGCTACCAAGCACACCCCGCCCGCCCGGGCTCGTTCACGCACTGGGGCGCGGGGTTCAAGTTCGGTGCCTCCCTACTCGGGCTGCCCATCGGCGACTACCCCCATTCGCGGCCGCCGCAGACGGCCTTTCCCGACGAACTGAAGGGCCCGATCATCGAGGCGTACGCCGCATCCGGGTTCATCAAGTCTTGAGAACGGAGCGCTGACGTGCAGGTGCGCGATTTCCGCGCGGGCGTGCGGGACTGGATCGACGCGCGCGGCGACGAGATCGTCGCCGCGTTGGGGGACGACAGTGTGGATGCCCAGCTCGATCACCAGCGCCGGGTCCAGCGGATGCTGTTCGATGCCGGCTGGATGCGGTGGGGATGGGCGACACGCCTCGGCGGATTCGGCGGCTCGCCGATCTTTCGCGCCGTGCTCGGCGAGGAGCTCACCGGCCGCGCCCTGGTGCACACCGCATCCTGGTCGATGCACGAGGTCCTGGGTCCGGCGGCCGCCGAGTTCGGTCAGCCCGAACTTATCGAAGAGATCTTTCCGCGGCTGCTGCGCGGCGACGAATTTTGGTGCCAGGGGTTTTCCGAGCCCGAGGCGGGCAGCGACCTCGGATCGCTGCGGACGACCGGACGTCAACAGGACGATGGATGGCTGATCAACGGCGAGAAGCTGTGGACCAGCTTCGCCCAACACGCCACCCGCTGCGTCGTGTTGGCCAGAACCGGTGAGCCGGGATCCCGGGGCATCAGTGCGTTTCTGGTGGACATGGACACCCCCGGCGTCACCGCAAGCCCGTTGCGCACAATGGCCGACGTCGACGAGTTTTGTTCCACGTCGTTTATCGACGTCCAGGTGCCCGCACACCGCCTGCTCGGCGAAATCAATGGCGGGTGGCGGATTGCCCAGTACATCCTGTCCTGTGAACGCGGGCCGATCTTCTGGCAACGCGGCGCGTGGCTGGGTCACCACTTGGGCATGCTTCTCGGCGCGGCGCACGACGCAGCGTCACAGACCACCCTCGGCGAGGCGTACGAAATGCTGTGGGCGTTCCGGGCCCAGTCGAAGGCCACTCAAGACCGGATCGCCCTTGGCGATCTGCCGGGCCCCGAGGCCTCCGTCGACAAGGTCCTCATCGCCGCTGCTGATCAAGCGGTGTTCGATGCAGCCCGCGAATTGCTATCCGGCGTCATCGAAGTCGACGACACCCCGCGGGGACTGGCCTGGCGGCGAGAATGGGCCTATTCACGCGCGGCCACCATCTACGGGGGCACCAGCGAGATCCAGAAGGACATCATTGCTACACGCTTACTCGGATTGCCCAGGAGCGCCTGATGGCCGAGACCATGGAGGCTACCGAACGTGATCTGATGGCACAGACGCTGCGCCGCCTCGCCGAGCAGTTCGACGGCGAGCCTTTGTCAAAGGCGCTTGCGGACTTCGGGTTCGGCCAGCTGCTCGAGGAGGCGCCTCGCGAGGCGGTATCGGCGTTGTTCGATGCGCTCGGACGCGCCGGTTCCATGTCGGCGGAGCTTCACGACGTGCTGCTGCAGCCGTTGACCGGACTGCTCAACGGCGCAACCGAGGCCCACTGTGTCGTGCTGCCCAGAATCGGTGCTGCCGTCTCGGGGTCACTCGATGGCGGCACCGTCACTCTGCGGGGACTGGTTATCGGCAGGCGGCCGACCACAGTATTCCTGGCACCGGTGACGGCCGGTCATGACACCGCGTGGGTCAGTGTCGCCGATTCCCCTGAGCTGACGAAAAGGGATGTGGCAGGCCTGGATCCAGCACTCACGGTTACCGATCTAAGCGCTATGGGGGTCGCTGCGACAGTGGTAGCCCAAGGTGAGCAGGCAAGCATTCTGTGGAGGGCGGCAGCGACCGCGGGACGGCGGGCGCTGGGATACCACATCGTCGGGGCGGTCGGCGCGATGATCGATCTGGCGGTCGAACACGCCTGCCATCGCGTGCAGTTCGGCCATTCGATCGGGTCCTTTCAGGCTGTGCGGAATCGGCTCGCGGAGGCCCATGTGGCGCGCACGGCTGCCGCGGCGGCACTCGAACTGGCTTGGGAAGCCGATGACGAATACCTGGCGGGCATGCTGGCCAAATCGTTGGCCGGGCGGGCGGCGCGGATCACGGCGACGCACTGCCAACAGGTGCTGGCCGGGATCGGGTTCACCGCCGAACACCCGTTCCACCGTTACCTGGCGCGCGCCCTGGTCCTGGATTCACTTTTAGGATCGACCACCGAGCTGCGCAGAGCCATTGGCCGGCAACTGGTTTCAGCAGGGACCATCCCACGGCTGGTCGAGCTGTGAGCAGCAACGAGCATCCCGCCGTATTCGCTGAACCCGCCGTGCGCGTCACCCGCGACGGGCCGGTGGCAGTGGTCGCGCTTGCCCGCGCGCCGAAGTCCAACGCGATGGACGGTGAAGTCACAGTTGCATTGCTGGACACCCTGCGGGCGCTCTCGGCGAGCGGCGACGTCCGCGCAATGGTTCTCACCGGCGACGGTCGATCGTTCAGCGCCGGCGGCGACATCCAGACCATCCGAGAGATGGGCGCGGACAAGCGGGTTCGCGAAGCGATCCTGGACAAGCACCAGGAGTTGTTCGGGGCGATGAACCGGCTACCGTTCGCGACGGTCGCGGCGGTCAACGGCGCTGCTATCGGGGCGGGTGTCACCGTCGCGCTGCTGTGCGACCTGGTTGTCATGGCACAGGACGCTTTCCTGTCCGATCCACGCGTCGCACTCGGCCTGCTCGACGGAGCGGGCGGAATTGTGTTGTGGCCGTTGTTGACCAGTCTGTCTGCGGCAAAAGAGCACTTGTTGCTCGGCGATCGGGTACCCAGCACAGAAGCTCACCGGCTCGGCCTGGTCAACCGTGTCGTTCCCACCGAGGAAACGGTAGCGGCGGCCGTCGACCTGGCTCGTCGGCTGGCCGCGCTACCCCAGCATGCGGTTCGGGAGGCGCGGCGGTTGCTGAACTCCCACATTGAGCGGGCGGCCCCGCTGTTGTCCGAGTGCGCGCGCGCGGAGAGCGAATGCTTCGAGACGGACGAGCATCGCGCGGCGCTGGACCGGTTGAGCGTACGACTCGCCACGAGACCGCCCAGGGAGTCCTAGTGGTCGCAGGCAGCCGGGTCGCGCTGGTGACGGGAGGCACCCGCGGAATCGGGCGCGCCGTCACCGAGCGGCTGGCCGACTCCGGGGTCGACGTGGCCGCCGCCTACGCCACCGATTGTGTTGCAGCGGAATCTGTCCGGCAACGGTGCGAGAAGGCCGGCGCCCGCGTGACCCTGCACCGGGTGGACGTGGGCGACCCGAACTCCTGCCGCCGGCTCGTCGACGAAGTCGTGGATCAGCATGGACAACTCGACTACCTCGTCAACAACGCCGGCGCGGTCACCGAGCAGCGCTACGGCGACATCACGATCGACAGCTGGCAGCAGCATCTGGCGGTCAACCTATCGGCGGCGTTCTTCTTGTCGCAGGCGGCCATGGGCGCCATGATCGAGCGCCGGTTCGGCCGCATCGTCAACATCGGCTCGGTGTCCGCAACGATGGGTAGCTCGGTGCAGATCCCTTACGCCGCAGCCAAATCGGGACTCATTGGATTGACGCGGTCGACAGCACGCGCCGTGGCACGAAAAGGAATAACGGTGAACTGCGTGATCCCGGGCAGCTTCGACACCGATCTATCGGAGGGGCTGGCCCTCACCGCCCGCGACGTCGTGACATCGATGATCCCGGTCGGCCGCTGGGGGCGGCCCGAAGAACTCGCGCACGCGGTCACTTTCCTGCTCGACGACCTGGCGTCCTACATAACTGGGACCGTTCTGACTGTCGACGGCGGAATGAGCATGGGCGGATGAGGACGAACCGAACTCGACTCACAGCGACCCATATCCTGGCGCCCCCGGTGGCCCCGGACCGCCTCGCGGAATACCGGCGCTTCGGCTACGTCAGCGACCTGACGATGTCTGCGTCGGTTCTCCGTGCCGCACGGCAGTGGGGTTCGCGGCCGGCGATCATCGAAGGTGGCCACCAGCTGACCTACCAAGAGCTGCTCGAGGTGGTCGAACGCGCTGCCGCGTGGCTAGCCGGAGCGGGCGTCGGGCCCGGCAACGTGGTGTGCTGGCAGACGCCGAACTGGTGGGAAGCCCACGTGCTGGGCTTGGCGATCTGGCATGCCGGCGCGGTGAGCTGCCCGATCGCCCCGTTCTACCGGGAACACGAACTGCGTCAGGTCATCGAACAGGTACGGCCGGCCGCGGTGGTGACCGCCGAGACGTTTCGCGGCTTCGCCCACGCCGAAGCGTTCGACGACCTGCTCGCCGGGGCCGGCCTCAACGACGTCGCCCGCGTCGTGCTGCGCGGAACCCGGCCGGGCTGGTCGCCGTTCGACGTGGTCGTCTCGCACGGCCGACGCCAGGAGTCCGCCGCCGTCGGGCCCGATGAACCCTGCCTTGTCCTCTTCACTTCCGGGACCACGTCGGGTGCCAAGGCCGCGGTGCATTCGTCGCGCACCCTGCTGGCTGAAACCCGCCAGCTCGCCGACGCGTGGGGCCTGTCTTGGGAGGACGTTGCCTACATGGCCGCCCCGCTACAGCACATCACCGGCGTCCTCAACGCGATGACGATCCCGTTGTTGGTCGGCGCCTCTGCGGTGCTGGCGGACCGGTGGGAAGCCGACGTCGCGGTGGCCGACATCATGCGTCACCGGGTGACCTATTCGGCCGGGGCGACGGTGTTCCTGCAGGAATTGACCGACGCTGCCCGCGCCGCTCGCGTGCATCTACCGCTGCGGATGTTCGCCTGCGGTGGGGCGGCGGTGCCGCGCGTGGTGATGGAACGCAGTGAAGCGCAGGGAATTCCGGCTGCGCGGGTGTACGGGATGACCGAGCTTCCGACCGTGACAGTGATGAACCGCGCTTATCCGTTCGACCTGCGCGCGGAGACCGACGGCGCGATCGCCCCGGGGGTACAGGTCCGGGTCGTCGGGACGGATGGCGAGCCACTGGCCGCGGGCTGCGCAGGCGAACTGCTGGTGCGCGGGCCCGAGCAGATGCTCGGCTACCTCGATCCAGACGCCAACCGGGCGGCCCTGGACGACGCGGGCTGGTTCTCCACCGGGGACGTCGGTGTGGTCGATGCCGCCGGCTTCGTCACCATCACGGGGCGGGTCAAGGACGTGATCAACCGCGGCGGCGAGAAGTTCTCCGCCCGCGACATCGAAGACCTGCTCGTTAAGCACCCCGCGGTGCGCCACGCGGCCGTAGTGCCGGGACCCGACGCACGGTTCGGCGAGGTGCCTGTGGCGTTCGTCGTGTTCGAGCAGCCGGGCCAGGTGTCAGCCGAAGACCTGTCCCGTCACCTGCGCGCCACCGGACTGGCCCGCCAAAAGACGCCCGTCGCATGGCATTTCGTGGACGCTTTGCCGATGACACCATCGGGCAAGGTCAAGAAGTTCGAGCTGCTCGCAACGGCGAGCACAGTGGAAAGGCTGGGATGAAACTCGATCAATTTCGCGCCATGCTCACCCTGGGCGACGACACCGAGGGCCGCACCGCGCTGCCCGTCCCGGACCCAAGCGTCGAGCGGATCTTCGGTGGACAAATCATGGCTCAGCTCATCGTTGCCGCCGCACCGCCGGGCTCGGCCAAAGCCGTGAAGTCACTGCAAATTGCGTTTCCCCGCGCCGGACGCGCCGCTGAGCCGTTGTACCTGGACCTGGAGCAAACCCACGACGGTCGCTCGCTGGGGCATCGGCGTGCCGTGGCGTGGCAGGGCCGGGAATCCGCCCGCCGGGTGGTCGCGACCGCGTCGATCCTCGTCGACCGCGCCGACGACGGATACGACTATCAGTACAGCGCCGCCGCGGCCGGTGATCCGATGGCGGCCAAACCCATTGACTTCGCTGTGATCCCGGGCGAAGCCCGTTTGATCGGCGAGGGTCTGGATGTCGAGGATGCCGCGACCGCGGACCTGGCGTTCTGGATGCGCTGCCCGGACTTCACCGATACCGCGCTTGCCCAACCGGTCATCGCCTACATCTCGGACTGGCCGCTGATCGGCACCCTGCTCAAAGCGGTGCCCGGGATAAGTCAGCGTGATGCCCATGTCACCGTACAAACCGGTGTCGTGACCCATTCGGTGTGGTTTCACCAGCCGTTCGACGTCGCGCAGTGGCTGCGGGTGCAGATCCACGGCGTGCGATTGGTCGGTGGCCGCGGCTTCGGCACCGGCGACGTTTACACCCAGTCCGGATCACACGTGGCGTCCTTCGCGCAGGAAAGTGTCATCAGGACCCCACCGAAAGGAATGCAGCCATGACAGCTGAGCACTTCGTCCGCTACGAGGTCGACGACCGGGTCGCGGTCATCACCTTGGACCGCCCCGGGGCCGCCAATGCTCAAACACCGGGCGTCCTCAAGGATCTCGATGACGCGTGGCGCCGCGCCGACGAAGCTCCCGATGTCCGGGTCATCGTTTTTCAGACCACGGGTAAGCACTTCTCCGCCGGACACGACATGTCGGGCAACGACCCGTCGGCCGACGGGCGCAACCTGCGCCCGCAGCGCACCGACGGCAAACTCCTCGCGGATACCTACTACGACTGGGAGACCCGCGGCTACCTGGAGTATGCGAAGCGCTGGCGCGACATCCCCAAGCCGTCCATCGCCGCGGTGCAGGGCAAGTGCATCGCGGCCGGGCTGATGCTGTGCTGGCCGTGCGATCTCATAGTCGCCGCGGACAACGCGCAGTTCTCCGACCCGGTGGGTCTGATGGGCATCATGGGCATCGAATACCACGCCCACACTTGGGAACTCGGGCCCCGCAAAGCCAAGGAGATGCTGTTCACCGCGGGTTCAGTGACCGCCGAGGAGGCGCTGCGCACTGGGATGGTCAATCACGTGGTGCCCTTGCAGGACTTGCAGTCGGCCACCATGACTCTCGCTCACCGCGTGGCCCAGACCGACCCCTGGGCGCTGCGCCTGGCCAAGCGGGCCGTCAACCACACCCTGGACACCATGGGCTTCTCGACCGCGATCGCCTCCTGTTTCGACATGCATCATCTCGGACACACCAGGGCGCTGGCCGCGACCAACGGGCAGACCGTCGTGATGGCCAACCTGGAACAGATGAAAGACGCGGGCCGCGGGAAGTGAGACCACGTTGATACCGCCAATTGCACCGCGTTCAAGGCAGATTATCGCGCGCCGGGATCAAGCCGATTGCCGCGCAGACAATTTGCGAATTGCGTACCACCCCGATAACTAAGTCAATGGGGGGAATTGTGACAAGAATTGTTAATGAGACCGTCCGGAGTTCATCGCCGGTCAGTTACCGAAATGTTGTTTCTGTCCTTATCGTGCTGGTCACATTATCGCTAGTGGGATGCTGGTCCGCTATCGCGCGTTATGGGGTTGATAGCGTCATCTCGTCCAACGTGTTCGTCACCATCGCGACAACCTCCATCGTAATTGTCCTTCTATTGCCGTGGTTCACTCTCAAAGGACAAGAGAATCTTGGTCATGAGCGGCGCATGGAGAGAATGGCTGCTTCGTGGTTGGTGGTCCTTGGCGTGGCACATCTGTTCTGGGAATTGCCTTGGGTTCTATTTCACAAGTACTTGATGAGTAACGAAGCTCAAGGACAGCTGTGGAGCTATCTTTGGTGGATTTATGCCGATGGTGGGGACACCCGCTACATTCACCCCGACGGCAATCTGCTTGCGTTTGAAACCGGGGCATCGTTCCTGGGTGTGGCTGCAGTTGTGCTCGCCTGTTTACGCAAGCAGGCAGGGCGGTTCACCGATAGCCAGCTGGTGGCTGTTATCGTGTTGACGGCGTGCGAATTCTATGCAACGGTCCTTTACCTCCTTTCGGAGGTTTACGAGGGCATGCCGCACGTAAATGGGACTGTCAACTTAGTGGTGAAATTCATCTATGGGAATATTCTTTGGCTTGTTGTGCCTTGGATCGTGTTTCTGTGGGCGAGGCGCGTTCTCGTCTCGCGCGTCGCTGGGCCTCACTAGGCAACGCAATTGCAGATGCGTCACATTTGTGCGCACGTGCCCCTCAACCCGTCGCGGCGCGTAAGAACACCGTCGAGCAAGGCACTTAGATAGCGGTCGGGCAGGCCGGGGTCGTCGCGGTCGGGGGCATGCCGGATGGCGAAGCCGACTCCGCACAACAGCAGCATGACGTCGGCAACGGTGAGAGCCGGATGCATTGCGTCGGCGGCGGCCGTCCGAGCGAGAAGATCGCGGAGCCCGTCTTGCAACCGGTCGCGTAGGTGCTGGCTGTCGGTCGTGACGGGGTTCGGGTCGGTGATCGCCGCGGCGAACGCGTCATCCCGCAGGTAGACAGTCAGCGCGGCCTTCAAGAAATTTCGCAGCCCCTGCTGCGTGGGAGGCGCGGCGGCCGCCTTTCCGATCAGGACGGTGAATTGATCGGCCGCGAGGGCTTCAGTGAGGGCTTCCGGCGTCGGAAAATGGCGGTAAACAGTGCCAACACCGACGTCGGCTGCCTGCGCGACGGCGTTGAGCTGCAACGGTTTCCGATCATTAACCAGGGCCCGCGCAGCGTCCATGATGCGGCCTCGGTTGCGCGCGGCGTCCTTGCGCAACGCGAACTGCTGCGTGGCGTCCGTGCCCTTCATGCATTCACACTACCAATCGAATCGGACAGTATATCGACTTGGATACTTCATCCGAATAGATATACTATCCGGATATGCATGGCAGATTCCCTCTCTGCCCGCGTTTTCTAGGACGGAAGTTTTCATGAGAACAACGTCTAAGGTCAGCGTCTCGCGGGAGTCGGTACAGGTCGGCGGCCGCACCCGAACAATGATCGTCGTTCGCCACCAGCAGCCGGGCTCGAGGACGGTACCGGTGGTGCTGGTCTTTCACGGCTCGATGCAAACCGCGAAGGTGATTCGCTCATTCACCGCGAACACCTTCGATCGGATCGGGGCACCGTCGGGGGCGATTGTTGCCTACCTGGACGGCTACAAACGGCACTGGAACGATGCCAGGATCGTCAACACCTCCGCGGCACGCACCGACCACGTCGACGACGTCGCTTTTACCGCGGCAGCCATCGATCTGCTGGTGCGCCGTTTCAACGGCGACAGCTCGCAGGTCTACGCGATTGGCTTCTCCAATGGCGGCCAATTAGTCATGCGCTTGATCCACGAAATTCCCTCGGCTCTCGCGGGCGCGGCCATCCTGTCCGCAACCCAGTCCGTCCCGGAGAACTTCGCCCCGGACCGGACCAAGAAGCAGCCCCTGCCTGTCATGTTTGTGCACGGCACCCAGGACCCGATCACCCCGTATTTGGGCGGAATGGCCAAGATGGTTCGATTCTTGCCCCGAGGACTCGGCCTGTCGGCACAAGAGACGGCCGCCTACTACGCACACCGCAACGGCATCACCACTGCGCCCGCCGTCACGCCGTTGACTTCGGCCGAAAAAGGCGCAACGCGAGTGGATCGCACCGACTACCGGCAGCCCGACCGCCTGCCGGTGACCCTCTACACCGTGCACGGCGGCGGACACTCGATCCCCGGCCCCAAAAGCGCTGCTCCCCGCTTCCTCATGGGCCGAACCGATCACACACTCGACACCGCGCAAGCAATTAGCGAATTCTTCGGCCTCGCCCACGCCTGAACAGGGCGGATAGTCGCAAGCCATTACTTCGAAAGGGTTCAGGATGTCCTCCATCAAAGACAAGGTCGTCGCCATCACGGGGGCGAGCAGCGGCATCGGCGAGGCCACTGCACGTCTGCTTGGCGCGGACGGCGCGGCTGTCGTCCTTGGCGCACGCCGAACCGAGCGTCTCGACGAGATCGCCCGGGACATCCGCGAACACGGTGGCCGTGCCCTCACTCGCGCTACTGACGTCACTCGACGCGAGGACCTCGACCGACTCGTCGGACTTGCGGTCGAGGAGTTCGGCAAGCTCGACGTGCTGGTGAGCAACGCCGGCATCAGCAAGATCGGACCCATGGCCGACCTCGACACTGACGGGTGGTCGGCCATGATCGACGTCAATCTGCGCGGGGTGCTGCACGGCATCGCCGCGGCACTGCCTGTCTTTCAGCGCCAGGGCCACGGCCATCTCGTGACGACGGTGTCGACGGCCGGGCTCAAGATCATGCCCACCATGGCGGTCTACGGCGCGACCAAGAACGCCGTCCGCACCCTTTTGGAAGGGCTGCGGCAAGAGTCGACCGACGGTGTGCTGCGGACAACTTCGGTGTCACCCGGCTTTGTCCGCACCGAACTCGACACATCCATCGACGACATCGGCGTCCGCGAGCAGATCCGCCGAAACATGGACGAATTCGGGCTCCCGCCGGAGGCCGTCGCCCGCGCCATCGTCTTTGCCATCGAACAGCCCCACGATGTCGAGATCGGCGACATCACCATCCGCCCAACCGTGCAGAACTAGCCACAAGAATGACGGGCAACGGCGACGCGGCCGCCGACTCTCGGTCGCCCCGGGAGACCGTCCTGGTCACTGGCGGATCTGGGTTCTTGGGGGGCTGGACGGTCGTGGAGCTGCTTCGGCGAAAGTATTCCGTGCGCACGACGATTCGCGATCTCACCCGCGCGACGCAAGTTCGGGCGATGGTTGCGACAGAGGTTGATCCGGGTGATCGGCTCCGATTCGTCCAAGCCGATCTGCTGAAGGATCGGGGCTGGGATGAGGCGACCGCCGACGCGGATTTTGTCCTGCACGTCGCTTCGCCGATGCCGGTGGGCGAGTTCCGTGGGCAGGATGTCATCACACCGGCCCGCGAAGGCACTCTGCGTGTCCTGCGTGCGGCACGCAAAGCAGCGGTCAAACGCGTGGTGATTACCTCTTCCACGGCAGCAGCCGCGCCACCGGCCGGGTCCGCCGGTGTCGTCAGTGATGAAACAATTTGGACCGACCTGCCCCCCAAACCGATCCATAATTACGCGCGGTCGAAGACGCTGGCGGAGCAAGATGCCTGGGCGTACGTGCGCGACAACGGCGGTATAGAACTGACGACGGTGCTACCAAATCAAATTCAAGGCCCCGTTTTGGGTCACGATTTCTCGCCGTCCGTGTCGATAATCGCAATGATGCTCCGCGGGAAATTGCCCGCAGTCCCGCGTATCGGCTGGGGCATTGTCGACGTGCGCGACGTGGTCGAGCTACACATGCGTGCGATGAACTCGCCGAAGGCGCCCGGTCAGCGATTCATCGCCAACAGCGATTTCCTGTGGCTGAAAGATGTCGCGCAGATCCTGCGGGAAGAACTGCCCGACAAGGCCGCAAAGGTCGGCACTCGAACCCTCCCCAACTTCGTTGTGCGCCTGGGAGGTCTGTTCAACTACGAAATGAGGCAACTCGCGGCCGGCCTGGACGACAAACCACTTCTCAGCGCAGCAAAGGCAAAGCGGGTGCTCGACTGGACGCCCAGGACTGCGCGTGAGGCCGTGGTCGCCACCGCCCACAGCCTCATAGACAAAGGCTTCGTGTAATGGGCGCGTCGCCTCCATCGGCCGAGTCTCGCCTTGAGATGTATAGACCACGCAATCGGACCACCTGCCAGTCGTCAGTCCGTCGTCAACAACCTGACCAGTCCCTGGCGGTCGAGTTTGCCGGTGGGCAGCATCGGTAGGTCATCTTCAGCGAGCACGCGAATGACCCTGGGAACCTTGAACGTTGACAGGTTGCGGCGGGCGTGGACAACGATGGTCTCGACCGACAACTGAGCCCCCTGGGCGGGCACGACGGCGGCGCCAACCACCTGTCCGCGGACCGGGTGTGGCAGGGCGACCACGAAGCTGTGTAGGACTTCAGGCATCGAATCCAGAACCGATTCGACCTCGGCCGGTGACACATTGGATCCCGCGGTCTTGATCAGGGTGCTTGCGCGTCCGGTGAAATGCAGGTGGCCGGCGTCGTCGAACCATCCGCGGTCCCCGGTGTCGTACCAACCGTCGTCGGTGAAGATCTCGTGGCGTTCTCGCTTGTAGATCCCGCTCATCAGGATCTGGCCGCGCACCTGGATCTGGCCCTCCTGCCCCGGCGGCGCCTCCAGCCCCGCGGTATCCACGATCCGGTGCTGCACGAGCCCGGGCAGCGGAATCCCCCAGGAGCCGCGCCGTTGTGGTGGCAGTGGGGTGTCGGGCACCTCGACCATGGTGTGCGGTCCGCCGGTCTCGGTCATGCCGAGCAAGTTGGGGGTCAGCTCGGGTTCGCTGGGTCGACGTTCGGGAGGCAGCGCCTGCAGCATGGTGCCGCCCCGGACGCTGGACAGGTCACGTTTGGCGAAGTCGGGATGGTCGGCCATGGCCTGGCTCGCCTGCGCCCAGCACGAGATGAACGTCGCACGTTCCCGCTCCAACAGCGCCAGCGTGCTGCCCGGCTCGAATACGTCTTGCGCGAGGATGGCCGCGCCGGTCGAGAGTGCTTGCAGCACAACCATCGTCAGGCCGCCCACCCAGAAGAACGGCATCGGCGAATAGATGCGGTCGGTCGAGTTGACGCCACGATGGCGTGCCAAAATGTAGGCGTGGCGTACCAGGCTGCCGTGCGTGTGGACGACGGATTTGGGGAGTGCCGTCGTCCCGGATGTAGTGACGACGACGAGGTCATCCGCGGGCCGCACTTCTTCTTCAGCCGAACAGGCCAGTGGCACAGCTGATTCCGCGCGTGATGGCCAGGGTGAGGCCCAGGCGCGCTCACACCTCGGCCAGACGTTGATCCGCCGCAGATACGGCACCGTCGGCTCGGCGATCGCAGGGCCGCCGCAGTCGAGGCCGGGCAGGGCGTCCGTTATGCGTTCGACCAAATCACGTTCGGTGATGGCGCGACCCATCAGCAGAACCTGTACATCGGTGTGCCGCAACAGCCGTCCGAGTTCCGCACCGGGCGCGAAAGTCGAGAGGGGAACCGTCAGCGCGCCGATGCGCGCGACTGCCAACCAGCAGATGAGCCACTGGGCACAGTTCGGGAACAGGATGCCGACCCTGGTGCCTTTGCCGACGCCAGAGGCCAACAGCGCGTCGGCCAGGTCCAGCGACGCGGTGTCGGCTTCACCGAAAGTCAGTCGCTCGTTGTCAGTGACAAGGAACTCGCCGTCGGGTTCGGCACGCCTCATTTCGAGGAGCTCAGGGATGCTGGCCGGCACACCTTTCGGCGCCGAATCCTCCGCCTCCAGGGCGCCGACCATCAGCTGACGTGGACGGGGATGTGCGAATAGCCGGCCACATTGGACATCGTCACCCGTTGCAAACCGTCGGTGTTGACCGCTAACCGCGGCCAGTGCTCGCGTATCGCGTGCATCGCGACTCGTGTCTCCAGTCGCGCCAACCACGAGCCCAAGCAGCTGTGTGCGCCGAATCCGAAAGCCAGCGTGGTAGAGCCGCCCCGTTTGATGTCGAACACGTCGGGCCGATCGTAGGCCCGCGGGTCACGCGTGGCGGCACCGGTGACCAGTAGGGTGGGCGATCCCGCCGGGATGGTGCCCCCCTCGAGCACGACGTCTCGGGTGGCAAACCGGCCCTGATACTGCGAGGGCGGGTTGAGCCGCAGCATCTCCTCGATCGCTCCGGGGATCACGCCAGGGTCGGCGAGCACCAGCTCCCATTGCTCCGGATTGTGGTGAAAGGCCATGACGCCGTTGCCCACCAGCTTGGTGACCGTTTCGCTGCCCGCCGCCGCGATCAGCACCGCGAACGTGGCGATGTCCTCGTCGGTGAGCCGATGCGTCACCCCGGTCTCGTCCTCGTAGGTCGCGTCCACCAGCCTGCTGATGATCAGGTCGTCGGGCTGGCGGCGTTTCTGCTTGGACAGCTCCAGGAAGTAAGCGTTCATCGCCATCGAGTCGGCAACGCCACTTTCGGTGGCGAAGGGGTTGTTCGGCTCGCGGTGCAGGAACCCGTCGGTCCAATGCCGGATCTGCTGGCGCTCTCCCGGGGGGACGCCGAGCATTGAGGAGATGATTTCGACCGGGAACAGCGCCGCGAAGTCGGCCACGAGGTCGAAATCGTCTCTGCCACTTAGGGCGTCGACATAAGACCTGACGACGTCGGTCACCAGCGGCTCCAGGTTGGCGATCGCCGCCTTGGTGAAGACCTGGCGGACCAGCTTGCGAAGCAGTTCGTGTTCGGGGGGATCCATCAGGATCAACATCTTGAGTTCGTCGAACCTGTGGCGCATCGACAGTGCGTCCAGGGTGACGCCGTAGGCGCTGCTGAATGTCTCCCAGTCGCGGTGGGCGGCAACGACATCCTCATTCCGGGTCAGGGCATAGAAATCCCACCGCTCGCTGTAGTACACCGGCGCCTCGTCGCGCATCCAACGGTAG
>Ga0302325_10005734_pt1 | contig 28139 bp, 25 predicted proteins | sample Palsa_T0_2_FD_201948 | JGI IMG/M metagenome (GOLD analysis project Ga0302325, IMG submission 201948) | Peat permafrost microbial communities from Stordalen Mire near Abisko, Sweden - Palsa_T0_2 | ecosystem: Environmental > Terrestrial > Soil > Palsa > Peat permafrost | place: Sweden: Abisko... | reverse complement strand
CTCGCGCGTCGCGCTCAACCTTCCGGGCATCGATCGTCGCGCGATCCGGCGCGGACAAGCCATTGTGGGACGCGAGCTCTCCGCGCGGCGGAGTTTCGGCGTGCGCTTCCAGCCGCTGCGCGACGCCGTTCCGCTCCTGCGCCGGCGAACGCCGGTGCGCGCCTATGTCGGCTCGGCGGAGATCCTCGGCACGCTCGTGATGGACGAGCCGATCGCAGCGACTGAAGTGCGCGCGCGGCTAAACCTGCGCGAAGAGGTCGTAGCGTTCTCGGGCCTGCGTTTCGTGCTGCGCCGTCCCTCGCCGATGACGCTCCTCGGCGGCGGGTTCGTGGAGGATATCGAATCGGCGGTGCCCGACGATGGGCGCGATCCCAATGAGGACGCCGTGCTCGGCGTGTTGCGGGCGCGCAAACTCGAACCGTCCACGCGCAAGGAGATCGCGTCCGGCGCGAACGTGCGCGAAGACGCCGCAGATGCCGCGCTGACGCATCTCGTCGAAGCAGGCGATGCGATTCGAGTCGAGCGTCCGGCGGCCTACGTTGATGCCGAAGCGGCGCAGGGGCTGTTCGTGTCGGTGGCTGCGCATCTCGATGACGCGCATCGCGCCGAGCCGTGGGCGATGGGCGAGACGTCGATCGCCCTGACGCGCGCGACCGGCGTGCCGGAGACGGCGCTCGTCCGCATCCTCGAGCACTTCGTGGCCGACGGGAGGCTCGTCAATCGCTCCGGGTATTACGCCGCGGTCGATTTTCATCCGACGCTCGACCCGCAGCAGCGCGCGTTCTTCGAATACTTGCTCCCGCTCGACGACGCGCAACCGCTCTTGCCGATTCCGTTTGCCGGCGCTGCCGCCGCGGTACGCCGCTCCCAGGTGGCCGGCGTTGCGAAAGCCTTCGATACCCTGCTCGCGCAAGGCGTGCTCGTCAAAATCGGCGACGATCTCTACCGCGGCTCGCAAATCGCGCAGATCCGCGCCCGGCTTGCAACGCACTTTGCCGAGCATCCCCGCATGACGGCCGCCGAGTTTCGCGATTTGCTCGGCACTTCGCGCAAGTACGCCGTGCCGCTTCTCGAATGGCTCGATACGCACGACGTGACGATTCGCGACGGCGACTACCGAACGCTACGCAAGAGGGAGACCAAGCAATGAAGGACCGAGCCTCGTACGCATCGCTTGCTGTTGGAGCGCTTTTGCTTGCCGGCTGCGCCGGAACGCCGAGCGGCGTGGCGCCGCTCGCCCCAGGCGCCGGAACGAGCGCGACCGTTAGCGTAAGCGCGAACGATATCGCGCAAGCACGTGACGCGCACGTACTCTCGTATCACATCATGCGCTTGCGCGATCGCACGCGCGACGGGAACGCGCCGGCGGTACGCAAGAAATACCCGGCCGATCTGGTTCGGAAGAACGGGCCGATCATGAAGTCCGCCGCAGCGTTCAACATTTACGTGAACTGCAAGAGCGGGGGCGAGACGTGCTGGGGCGATCCCGAAGGCTTCCAAAAGAATCTCACCTCGAGCCATTTCGTCGAGCTATTGAACCAGTATACGAATGCCTCGCCGGGCGCGTATACGCTCGGCGGCACGCTCTCGTTGAAGTATCATACCTACACGAAGCTTTACTATCAGGACGACCTCTTGACGATCGTCCACGCCGCGCTCGCGGCAAACGGGATGCAGGCCGGATACTCGACGATCTACCACGTCTTTCTCCCCAAGGGCAGCGACACGTGCTTCGATCGCACCCGTTTCTGTTACTCACCCGATCGTTTGCGCACGTTCAACTTCTGTGCCTATCACGAGAGCGTCTCGTTCAAGGACGTGGCGGAGAGCGTGATCGTTTCGATCGAGCCGTACCAAGACGTCTCGGGCTGCGCGTCGCGCGCCTCGGCCGGCGCGAGCGCGCTCACCAACTCGACCTCGTCCACGCTCGGCCACGAAACGTTCGAGTCGATCACCGATCCCGGCCCTGCGTTCGCGTGGTTTAATTTCACCTACGACGACGAGGTTGCCGACCTCTGCGAGACGTTCGAGTGGAAGATCGCGGTGAACGGCGTGCAGTATAGCCTTCAGCCGATGTACTCGAACCACTATCACGCGTGCGCGGATGGTCCTTAAAGGCGAACGTTGCACGCTGCGCCCGCACCGCAGCGACGACGCAGAAGCAATCTGCGCCGCGGCCGACGATTATATGGTCGCGCGCTGGATGACGCGCGCCTTTCCGCACCCCTACACGATTGCCGATGCCGGCCGCTGGATCGAAATCGCAACGGCGAATGGGCGCGGGCGGTTTTATGCGATCGAAGTCGACGGCGCGCTCGCGGGGGGCATCGGGGTTCAACCGTATGTTGCCGAGCGCGGTGGAAGCGCGGCCTTTGGATATTGGCTCGGCCGGGCGCACTGGGGGCGCGGCATCGCGACCGATGCCGCCAGGACTCTCTCCGACGATGCGCTTGCGCGCGGCGGCCTACGCCGCCTGGAAGCTCGCGTTTTCGCGCAAAACGTCGCCTCGGCTCGCGTCCTCGAGAAATGCGGATTCCGCTTCGAAGCGCGCCTGAAAGCCTACTATATCGATCGTGAGAACCAGATTTGCGACGCACTTCTCTTTGCGCGACTCGCATGATCGCGATCGAATGGGCGCGGCGCGCCCGGCTCCTTTGCGGCCTAACGATCGCGCTGCAGGCGTGTTCTGGGCCGACCGGCTGGACGGGGCCGTCCGACCTGCGGAGCGTCCGGGCCGCGCACACGCTGCTCATTGAAGGGCAGCATCGTCGGCTCTATCGAGGACTGCGCGTTACTACGACGAGTGGCGATTGCGTGCGAATCCTCGGCTCGACCGATATCACCATCGAGCAATCGCAGATCGGGCCCTGCGGCGGCAACGGCATCGTCGTCAGCGGCGGCGGCGTCGTGCGTATCTACGATAGCTACATCCACCCGGAGACACGCAGCAAAGGCTGCTGCGACAACAACGACGGTATTCTTATGGAGAACACGCACGACGTAACCGTTCAAGGCGACGTCGTCGCCTACGGCGAGTCGAACGTCGAAGCGCCGCAGAGTACGAGCAGCATCACGATTTTAGGCAACTTTCTGCTCAATCCGCGCGGTCCGTATCCGCGCGGCCAGAACGTGCAGGTCTGGAACGGCGGCAACATTACCGTACGCGACAACTATACGCTGAGCAGCCGCGACCTCAAGCGCTACCGCTACCCCGACGATCAGGAGGACTCGATCAACTTCGGCATGGGCAGCGGGTTCGTCGCGCAGCGGAACTACGTCACCGGCGGTCACAGCCGCTCGGGCTGCGGCCTACTCGCAGACGATGGCGCGAACTCGGTGACGTTCGGTGCCAATCGCCTCGTGAACACCGGCCAGTGCGGCATCGGCGTCGCGAGCGGCACCAATGCGCGCATCGCAGGCAACCGCGTGCTCAATAAAATGCCGGTTCGCGGCGGCGGCAATACCGCGATCTACGTGTGGAATCAGTATCCCAGCGAACCGTGCGGTCCGGTCGAGGTGAGCCGGAGCGTCGCAACGGAAGTCCGCGGCAACGGCAGCGAGTCGGGCTTTTGGAACGGCGGCGGCTGCGATCCGGTGAGCCTGCATCACAACGTCTGGGGCGAAGCGGCGCGCAAACGTCTAACGCCGGTGAAGCAAGAACTGCCGCCTCCGCCGATTCCCCCGCAGCCCAAACGGTGCGCGATCGAGTCGCCGTACACCAATCAGACCGCCTACCCGCCCTGCGGTTGAGCTAACCGGGCAGCGCGACGAAGAGCAACCCGACGTAGGCAAGCGTCAACACCATCGCTTGCGCGGTGATCCATTCCTGCGCCTTGCGCGACGGCACCGCGAACGCAATGAGAATCACCGCGTCGAACGCGAGCAAGAAGATCAGATTGAGCACCGAGCTCATGTGGCCCGAGCGCGCTATCTCGTCGGCGATGCTCAGCGTGGGCAAGAAAAACATGATGCCGAAGAACCAGCGGCGATTGTCGAAATACCAGTCGCCGAGATCGACGATGCCGTTCTCGCTGCGCTCCGGCAGCACCAAACTCGAGAGCAAGAAGAGATCGACCGGCACGAGCAGCTGCAGCCAATACGTACCGAAGCTCCAGGTCGCGGTATGGCGCACGCCCCACTGCGCCCACCAGTGCTGCACGGCTACGAAGAAGAGCCAAACCGCCCACGCCAGCGGGGGCCAGTAGAAGTTGTATCGCGCGCGGGCGGTGATGACCGTGGCGATCCGTCCGAGCACGTTGGCGATTGCGAGCCCGAGCACGATCGAAATGAGAACGCTGAGATAATCGAACGGGGTCACGTCGCGGCGCCTTCACACGCCGCAAGGATTCTCCTGCAACCAAACGTACGCCGGCGCGGTATGATAGTAGGGCAATGAATGTAGAGAAAATGACGGAGCGCGTTGCCGACGGACTCAACGCCGCCTATTCTCGCGCGCTGCACGAACATAACACCCAGACGGCGCCGGAGCATCTGCTCGCGGCGCTGCTCGAACAAGAGCGGGGCATCGCGCCCGATATCATCGCCGCGGCCGGCGGCGACCCGAAGGCCTTCGCGCGTCAGGCCGACGAGGCGATCGGACGGCTGCCGCGCCTGAGCGGCGGCAACGCCGACAGCGCGCAGGTCACACTCTCGCCGGAGCTCGCGCGCATCATGAGCGTTGCCGAGAACGAAGCCAAGGCGCTGCAAGACGACTACACCTCGGTGGAGCACGTGCTGCTCGCGATGGCGCAGGCGTCGGGCGCCGTCGGCAAACTCTTCCGCGATGAAGGTCTCACCAAAGACAAGCTGCTGCAAGCGCTGCGCGACGTGCGCGGCAACCAGCGCGTCACCACCAAGGATCCCGAAGGCACGTACAAGGCGCTCGAGCGCTACGGCCGCGACCTCACGCTCGAGGCCGAGCGCGGCAAACTCGACCCGGTCATCGGCCGCGACGAGGAGATCCGGCGCATCGTGCAAGTGCTCTCGCGGCGTACGAAAAACAATCCGGTCCTCATTGGCGATCCCGGCGTCGGCAAGACGGCGATCGTCGAAGGATTGGCACAGCGCATCATACGCGGCGACGTTCCGGAAGGGCTGAAGAACAAGCGCATCGTCTCGCTCGACATGGGCGCGCTCATCGCCGGGGCAAAGTACCGCGGCGAGTTCGAAGAGCGTCTCAAAGCCGTGCTCAAAGACGTCGCCGCCTCCGAAGGGCAGATCGTCCTCTTCGTCGACGAACTACACACCGTCGTCGGCGCCGGCAAAGCCGAAGGCGCGATGGATGCCGGCAACCTGCTCAAGCCGATGCTCGCGCGCGGCGAACTGCACCTCATCGGCGCGACCACGCTCGACGAATACCGCCGCTACATCGAAAAGGACGCGGCGCTCGAGCGGCGCTTTGCCCCGGTGATGATCGATCAGCCCAGCGTCGAGGATACGATTTCGATCCTTCGCGGGCTGAAAGAAAAGTATGAGGCGCATCACGGCGTGCGCATCAAGGATGCCGCGCTGGTCGCCGCCGCAACGATGAGCAGCCGCTACATCTCCGATCGCTTTCTCCCCGATAAAGCCATCGACTTAGTCGACGAAGCGGCCGCGAAGCTGCGAACCGAGATCGACTCGATGCCGCAGGAGCTCGACGAGGTGTCGCGGCGCGTGATGCAGCTCGAGATCGAGCGCGAAGCGCTGCGCAAAGAAGACGACACCGCGAGCCGCCGGCGTCTCGAGCAGCTCGAAAAAGAGTTAGCCGAACTGCGCGAAGATCAAGCACGTTTGCGTGTGAAGTGGGACGCCGAGAAGAGCGCCGCGGTAAAGCTGCGCTCGCTGCGCGAGCAGATCGAGTCGACGAAGGTGCAGATCGAACAGGCCGAGCGTCAGTACGATCTCAATCGAGTCGCCGAACTCAAATATGGCACGCTCGCCGACCTGCAGAAAGAGTTGGCCGCGGAAGAGGAGCGGCTCGCGCGTAAGGACGGCGGGCGCTTATCGAAGGAAGAAGTCGACGAAGACGATATCGCCGGCGTTATCTCGCGCTGGACCGGCATTCCGGTCACCAAACTGCTCGAAGGCGAGAAGCAAAAGCTGCTCCACCTCGAGGACGAGCTTCACAAGCGCGTCATCGGTCAGAACGAGGCGGTGGACGCGGTCGCGGAGGCGGTCTTGCGCTCGCGCTCGGGTCTCGCCGATCCGAACCGGCCGATCGGATCGTTTATCTTCCTCGGACCGACGGGCGTCGGCAAGACCGAGCTTGCCCGGGCACTCGCCGAGTATCTCTTCGACGACGAGCGCGCGCTGATCCGCATCGACATGTCGGAGTATCAGGAGCGCCACACCGTCGCGCGGCTGCTCGGCGCGCCGCCGGGATATATCGGTTTCGAAGAGGGCGGTCAGCTCACCGAAGCCGTGCGCCGCCGGCCCTACTCGGTGATTCTCTTCGACGAGATCGAAAAGGCGCACCCCGACGTCTTCAACGTCTTTCTGCAGATTCTCGACGACGGACGCCTCACCGACGGCCAAGGCCACACGGTCGATTTCAAAAACACGATCGTGATCATGACGTCGAACATCGGCAGCCATCGAATCCTCGATTATAGGGGTTCGGTCGACGACGCCGATTTTGCGATCATGCGCGCGACCGTACTCGACGAGCTGCGCCAGCACTTCCGGCCGGAGTTCCTTAATCGCGTCGACGAGATCATCGTCTTCCACGCGCTCGACGAAGCCGAGCTGATGAACATCGTCGATCTCCAGTTGCATCGTCTGCGCCAGCGGCTCGCGGAACGCCGGATCGCGCTCGCGCTTAACGACGCTGCCAAACGGCACATCGTTAAGGTCGGGTACGATCCGCATTACGGCGCGCGCCCGCTCAAGCGCACGATTCAGAAGGAGCTGGAGACGCCGATCGGGCGCAAGATCCTCGCCGGCGAAATAAACGAAGGCGACAGCATCGACGTCGGCTTCGACGAGAACCGTAGCCAGCTCACGTTCACGGTAGGGGAGCGCACGGCCGTCACGGCGTAGGCAGCGGCATGCTTGCCGTCTTTACGCTCGCCCAAATCCTCGGCTATCCGTTCCCCGCTGCGCTCGTGCGCGACGACCGCGGCACCGCGATCGCATACGCGGTCGACACGCGCGGGGTGCGAACGCTCTGGTTCGCGCGCGCGCCACAGTTCGCGCCGGTTCAGCTCTATTCGTCGGCTTCCGACGACGGCCAGGAGTTGAGCAACCTCGCGATTGCAAACGATGACGGACACGTCGTCTTCGTGCGCGGCGGCGATCACGACGCCAACTGGCCGTTGCCGCTCCAGCCTGGCCCCGCAGCGATGCCGCAGGAGCCGCAGATGCAAGTCTGGGCGGTTTCAACGCAAGGCGGCGCACCCAAACTGCTCGGCGACGGCGATTCGCCGGCGATCTCACCCGACGGAACGCGCGTCGCGTACACGAGCGACGGTGCGGTGATGGTCGCGCCGATCGACGGCAGCGCGCCGGCGAAGCGTTTGTTCTTCGATCGCGGCCAAGATTCGGATTTGCAATGGTCGCCCGACGGATCGGGGCTCGCGTTCGTTTCGGCGCGCACCGACCACAGCTTCGTCGCCGTCTATCGCAACGACGCCACGCCGATCCAGTTCATCGCGCCGACGACGTCGCAAGACATCATGCCGCGATGGTCGCCCGATGGGCAGACGATCGCGTTCGTTCGACTGCACGGCGACGGCGGGGCGCCGCAAAATCCCGTGAACTGGAATCCGGTTCCCTGGGAGATTTGGATCGGATACGTACAAGGGGGCTCGGGCCAGCGAGTTTGGTCGAGCACGAATACCACGCGCGGGTCGCTGCCGCAGACCGCCGGGGGTCCGTTCCTAGAATGGGTGGCCGGCGATCGGCTGATCTTCAAGAGCGAGCAGGACGACTGGGGGCACCTCTACGCCGTATCGGCGGCGGGCGGCACGCCGCGACTGCTGACACCGGGTGAGTTTATGGTCGAAGACGTCGACGTCTCGCCCGACCGGCAGTCCGTCGTCTACACGGCGAACACCGGCTCGGCGCAAGGCGACGACGACCGCCGCCATGCGTTCAGCGTCGACGTGCAAACCGGAGCGATCACGCAACTGTCGCCGGGCGCGAGCAGCGAAACGCTGCCCGTCGCGCTCGCCGGCGGCGCGTACGCGTTCAACCGCGCGACCGCGCAGCAGCCGTTGATGGTCACCCTGCAACAGAACGGCGCGCAGCGCGTGCTCGACGCCGACCTGCTGCCGCCCGACTTTCCCTCGTCGCAGCTGGTCACGCCGGTTGAAGTCTCGTTCCGCTCCGCCGACGGCTGGCTGATTCACGGTACGCTCTTCCTGCCGCCCGGCGGGGGCAAACATCCAGGCATTATCTTCGTTCACGGCGGTCCACCGCGGCAGATGCTGCTCACGTGGCATTACATGGATTACTACTCGAACGCGTACGCCGTCAATCAATATCTCGCGAGCCGCGGCTTTGCGGTCCTGTCCGTCAACTATCGGCTCGGCATCGGCTACGGCCACGACTTCAATTTCCCGGCGAACTGGGGGCCGACCGGGGCGTCTGAGTATCAGGACGTCGTGGCCGGCGCCCGCTACCTGCAGCACGATTCACGCGTCGATCCGCGTCGCATCGGCATTTGGGGCGGCTCCTATGGCGGCTACCTCACGGCGCTCGCGCTCGCGCGCAACTCGAACATCTTCAAGACCGGCGTAGATTTTCACGGCGTGCACGACTGGTCGCTCGACATCGACAATCCGGTGTGGGGAGGGACGCAGCTCAAACGCTACGAGCAGTACGATACGCGCGCGATCATGAAGCTCGCGTGGGAGTCGTCACCCGATTCGGCGATCGCGACGTGGAAATCGCCGGTGCTCCTGATTCAAGGCGACGACGACCGCAACGTGGAGTTCCACCAGATGGTCGATCTCGTCGAACGTCTGCGCGTCGCGCACGTGCCCTACGAGCAGATCGTCATTCCGAACGAGATCCACGGCTTTCTGCGCTACGAAGCGTGGCTCGAGGCCGATACCGCGGCTGCCAACTATCTGTCGCGGCAGCTCGGCGCGCCCTAGCCGGTTTTATCGGCCGGCGGTGGTCGCCTCGCGTTTTCGTACTTTGAGGCGGTCGCCCTCGTCGAGAATTCGCTTGCGCAGACGAATCGTTTTCGGCGTGACCTCGACGAGCTCGTCGTCCTCGATGAACTCGATCGAACGCTCGAGCGACAGGTCTTCGGGCGGGGCGAGTCTCACGTTCTCGTCCGAGCCTGCCGCGCGCATGTTGGTGAGCTTCTTCTCGCGCACCACGTTGATCGCCACGTCGTAGTTGTCGTTGGCGCGGCCGACGATCATGCCCTCATAGATGTCCGCGCCGGGTCCGATGAAGAAACGGCCACGCTGCTCGAGACCCATCAGCGCGTAGCCGGTGGCGCGTCCGGTATCGCTTGCGACGAGCGCGCCGACGTTGCGGCCGGGAAGCTCGCCCTGCCATTCCTGATGGTCGTAGTAGGTGTGCGATAGCACGGCGGTGCCGCGCGTGAGGGTGAGCAACTCGCCGCGCAGTCCAAAGATCGCGCGTGTCGGCATCGTGTACTCCAGCCGCTGCGACTCGGCAATCGCGAACATGTTCGACATCGCCGCCTTGCGCCGCCCGAGCGCTTCGATCACCGCGCCGGCATACGCTTCCGGCACGTCCACGACGACGTACTCGACCGGCTCCCAGCGTTTCCCGTTGCGCTCGGTCACGATGACCTGCGGCTTGGAGACGGCCAGCTCGTAGCCTTCGCGGCGCATCGTTTCGATCAGGATCGCGAGATGCAGCTCGCCGCGCCCGCGCACCTCGAACGTGTCGGGCGACGCCGTCTCTTCGACGCGCAGCGCGACGTTCGACTCGAGCTCGCGCACCAAGCGCTCGCGAATCTGGCGCGACGTGAGAAACTTGCCCTCGCGCCCGGCAAACGGCGAGTTGTTCACGCTGAAGAACATCGAGACGGTCGGCTCGTCGACGGCGACGGCGTGGATCGGCTCGGGCGCTTCCGCATCGGCAATCGTGTCGCCGATGTTGAGATCGTCGATACCCGAGATGCAGATGATATCGCCGGCCGAAGCTTCGTCGACGTCAATGCGTTCGAGGCCGGCGAAGGTCAGCAGGCTGGAGAGCCGCAGGCCGGTCGCGACCGCGCCGTCGCGTGCGAGCTTCACGATCGCGTCGTTGCGCGCGGCGCTTCCGCGAAAGATCCGCCCGATGCCGATCCGGCCGACGTAGCGGTTGTGATCGATGGCGGAGATGAGGAGTTGGAACGGTCCCTCCTCGGCCGGCGCTTCGGGAATCCGGGCGACGATCGTCTCGAAGAGCGGCTCGAGTGAATCGCTTTCGTCGTCGAGCGCGCGTTTGGCGATGCCGGCCTTGGCATTGGTGAAGAGCACCGAAAAATCGGCCTGCTCGTCGTTGGCGCCAAGCTCCACGAAGAGATCGAACGTTTGGTTGACCACCTCTTGCGCGCGCGCGTCCTTGCGGTCGATTTTGTTCACCACCACGATCGCGCGCAGATCGAGCTCGAGCGCTTTGCGCAGCACGAATCGCGTTTGCGGCATCACGCCTTCGGCCGCATCCACCAGCAGCAGCACGCCCTGCACCATCTGCAGCACGCGCTCCACCTCGCCGCCGAAATCCGAGTGGCCGGGCGTATCGACGATATTGAACTTCACGGCGCCGTGGCGGATCGCGGTGTTTTTGGCCAGGATAGTGATGCCGCGTTCCCGCTCGAGCGGGTTGGAATCGAGCACGCGCGTCGCGACCTGCTGGCCTTCGCGGAAGACGCCGCTCTGCTTGAGCATCGCGTCGACCAGGGTCGTTTTGCCGTGGTCGACGTGCGCGATGATCGCGACGTTGCGGATGTCGGAGCGGGTCTTCATGCCCGATAGGTTCGACCTGCGGCGGCAGCCTTCATCGGACCGTACGAAAAGACCGATGGCTTAGCGGTGGGGCAGGATTGCAGGTGCCTTTCCGATATCCCAGGCGCATGGAGATCGTCGTCGCGGAGCAGGGTGCCTTTTATCTCGAGCCGCAGATCACGCCGGAAGAAGCGCGCGGACGTGCCGGCGCGCACAAGGTTTCTGCCTTCGGCACGCTCTCCCGGCTCTTCTCGCGCCCGAAAGACGAGGATATCACGGTATCCGACCAGGGGCTTTGGTACGTACCGATCTGGCATGCCAAAGCACACCTGAACTTCGTATTCGATCGTCGAGAGTCGTATAAAGTTCCGATCAAGGCGCCCCACGCCAAAACCGTAACCGTCGGCGGAAGCGATCACCCGGTAACGGGCGGCACGGTCGAGTTCCCCGTCATCGAGCACTGCGAGCGCGACGAGCAGCGCGAGCTTTGGCTCGACGCGCTGACCAGTCAGCCGATCAACGCCAAGCCGTACCTCAACGCGCATCCCAATCCGGTGAGACTCGACGAGTTCGCACCCGAAGGCGTGAAGATCATCGCGCCGTCGGTACGAGCCTCGGCCGTCGTCCGCGCGCTCTTGGGCGAAGACTTTCGCCCCGCGGACGCCGATGAGGTCAAGAACGAGAAAGTCGAGGTTGATTGCATCGACCTCTACCTTCGCCCGACGTTCAACTTTAAGTTCGAGTGGACGGCAAAGAACAAATCCGCGGACGTCGCGATCGATGCGATCAGCGGCGAGTTGCAAACCCAGCCGTCGGCGGCGATGGCCGTCATGGCCAATCTCTTGAAGCCCGAGACGCTTTTCGATATCGGCGCGGAGACGCTCAACCTGGTGATCCCGGGCGGCGCGATCCCGTTGAAAGTCGCAAAGGCGTTTTCCGATAAACGGAAGGTCTAGAGCGTCACTTTCTGCCCGCCGAGCATAACCATGGCGGGCTGACGTTCCATCAGCGCGATGTCGCGGCTCGGATCGCCGTTGAAGACGACGACGTCGGCGAGTTTACCCGGTGCTAAGACGCCGCGATCGCTAACGCCGATGAGCTCGGCTGCGTTCGACGTTGCCGAGCGCAGCACGTCGATCGGTCGCATGCCGAGGCCCACGAGCAACGCGAAGTCTTTATTGTTCTCCTTGTGCGGGAAGACGCCGGCATCCGTGCCGTAGGCGATCTTCACGCTCGACGCAACGGCCCGGTGCATGCCCGCGTTGCGCAGCGTAGCGGCGTACTCGGCTTTCTGCACCGAGCTCGGCGGTATTTTGTTCGGGTTGCCGGGTTGGAGAATCGAATCGAGCGCCCAGATGGTGGGAACGAGATTCGTTCCACGCTGTACCATGATCTCGAGCGTCTTTTCGCTCACGCCCGTGCCGTGCTCGACGGAGTGCACGCCGCCGTTGACGGCAATCGCGATGCCCTCATCGCCGTGCGCGTGCGCCGCAACCTTACGGCGGAACTTCGTCGATTCTTCCACGACCGCTTGCACTTCGTCGAGATTGAACTGCGGGATGTCCCAGACGTCGCCGTAGGAGAGCACGCCGCCCGTTGCGAGAATCTTGATCACGTCCACATGCAGCTTCACGTGCTCGCGGACGAGCTCGCGAAAACCGTATGGACCGTACGCGATCGCCCCGATCCTGACGCTCGGATCCTCTTCGACCCAGCCCGGTACGTCGTTGGAGTCGCCGTGACCGCCGGTAATCGAGAGCGCTTGACCCGCGGCAAAGATGTGCGGTCCGACGATCGCGCCGTTGTTGATCGCATTGCGAACGGCGAGATCGATCCCGGCGCCGCCGCCGACGTCGCGCAGCGTCGTAAAGCCGTTGCGCAGCATCACCTGCGCGTTGCGTACGCTATAGATCGTCGCCTCGGGAACGTTGTCGGCCGCACGGTACGGCGCGAACATCAGCGTGAGATAGTGCGACGGCACGACGAAATCGGCGACGTGCGTATGACAATCGATAAGGCCCGGCATGATGGTCGCGTCGCCGAGATCGATCACGGTCGCGCCGCTTCCGGCATCGCCTTCCGTCATCGAGACGACGCTCTGGCCGTTCACGACGAGCACGCCAGGCGAGCGCATCGAATGGCCGTCGAAGAGCCGCGCCGCTTTGATCACCGTAACGCCGGCCGCGCGCGCCCGCCACGGCACGAGCAGCGCCGCGCCCAGCGCGGCTGCGCCCGCTAAGAACGCTCGGCGGCCAAGCGCGCGTTGGGCCTCCTGAAAGACTCGGGGCGAGAACGGTGCGTGCGGGCAGCGGCATTCTATCATCTTGGTGGCTTCGGCAGGTCGGGCGCGATTCGCTCCGGGAGCGCGGCAGCGCGTTGCGGAAGATTGGCTGCCCATCTTGGAGGCTGCGCGCATGAAACGATCGAGTGTTTTCGGGCTCGCTGTTGCAAACGTGATGGCGGTCGCGCTTTCCGGCTGCGGCGCGCAATCGGCGCCGGCGGTGGCACAGGCGCCGGCGCCCGCGGGGACCGGCATTCCGATGGTTCCGCGCGAAGAGCGCCGCCCCGGACGTGCGGTATCGCGGGCCGTCACTGGCCCGTATATTTACGTCGCGGGCGGTCGCCACGGCGCTATCGAGATTTTCTTGGAAAAGGAAACGCTACAGCATGCCGTCGGCTCGATCTCCGACGGCGTGAAGGCGCCGTACGGCCTCTACGTCGACAAGCACGGCAACCTGTACGTTGCAAATCAAACCGGATCGGTGACGGTCTATCCGAAGGGGGCGATATCGCCGTCGATCACGTACCAGCAAGATCTCAGCCGCCCGCTCTATCCGATCGTCGATCGCTTCGGCAACGTTTTCGTCGGCAATGCCGGTGGCGGTTCGGTCGTCGAGTACGTCGGCGGGAGCACGCAAAGCACGCAAGTGTTGGTTACCCCCGGCTACGAAGCCGACGGTCTCGCGTTCGATCCCGCCGGCACGCTGTACGTGGCCTATCGCGCGCACCGGCATGCGGGTATCGTGACGTTCGCCGCGGGTTCCGCGCAATTCCAGAAGCTTCCCATGTCGCTCGACCAGCCGCAGGGTTTGATTGTCGACTCACACTTCAACATTCTCGTCGTCGAAACCGGAGACCGGGATCGCATCGACCTGTTCGAACCCGGCAAGAAGAAACCGTCGGCGGAGGTACAGATCCCCAACGGCGATACGCCGACGCAGATTTCCCTCGTCGACGACGAGAAGACGTTGCTCGTGTCGACGTTGTCGGGTGCGGTTTACGGGATTCCATATCCGCTGCCGGCCGTGCCGTCTCTCAAAGATCAGCTCAGAGGTTTGATTCAAGGCGTTGCGGGCAGCAACGATCAAATCTGAGCAATCGAGAAAGGAGATACCTATGACCCAAGCCGTCCGCTTCGTCGTGAGCATCACGATTCACGATGGGAAATACGACGAGTTCGAAACCATCGCGCGTGCGATGGCCGAGGCAACCGCGCAAGAGGACGGCGCCGTTGCGTATGAGTTCTTCATCAGCCCCGATAAGAAGCGCTGCCGGCTCTACGAGGAGTATCGCGATGCGGCCGCGGCGTTTGCGCATCTCTCCGGCCGCGTCGTCGGCGAACTGGTCCCGCAAGCGCTGGGCGTGGCGGATCTCGATAGCTTCGAGCTCCTCGGGGACCCCGGTCCCGATGTGATTGGAATCGTCAGCGGCTTTGGAGCGCGGACGTTCGGGCACTTGCACGGCGTCAGCGCCTAACGACTCAGCGTGAATTCGGCGCCCTTTCGCACGCTGCTCGAAACGCCGTTCGGCAGCATGCAACTGGCCGTCAACGGCGACGGCGTTCTCGTGGAGATATTGCTCCCGAACCGAGGGCCGTCGAAGTCACCGTCGGCTCAACCTTCGGCCGCATCATCTCGGGGGATGCAAGACGTGCGCCGGCAGTTGGACGAATATTTTCGCGGGAAGCGCCGCGTCTTTGATTTGGCGCTTCAACCTGCTGGTTCGGTGTTCGAACAGCAGGTTTGGACCCGGCTCCTAGCCGTGCCATACGGAGTCACTGCGTCGTACGGCGCGATCGCCGCCGAGCTCGGCCTCGTCAATGGCGCGCGTGCCGTTGGAAGCGCGAACGGTGCGAACCCCATACCGATCGTCATCCCGTGTCATCGTGTCATCGGTTCCGACGGACGCCTCACCGGGTATGGTGGTGGGTTGCCGCTCAAGCGCGCGTTGCTCGAGTTCGAGGGCGCGATCCAAGCCGAACCGCGCCTGTTCTAGGCACAGCCTTAGCACTTAGGGATACGCGCGTGGGCCGGTGGCTCGTAGGGATCGCGCGGTGAATAGATCTCGCGAAGCGGGCGGCGCCCATCGACCGTGACGTCGTACGTAGGTTCGCTGCCGCACCAGGTGTTGAAATCGAAGGTCTGGCCTTGGCGGCTGAGCTTCGTCACCGTGAGTTTGCTCGAGACGAACGGTTCGCCATCCGTTAGTTGCAGCGCCGGACCGCCGCGAATCAGGAATGCAGAGCCGCCCTTGTATTGCAGCAGCAGCGCGCCGATCCCGTGCTTATCGATGACGAAGCCGCTCGCTTCGTCTACGCCGATTCCCAACACAACGGTTGGCCGGCGCCGCACGCGCCCGTCGGCAATTTGACGTGCCATGAAGACTGCGGTTCTTCCGAAGCGGTTTCGCGTGACGAAGTGCATGTCGGTGATGGCGTCATCGACCGGCGCGAAATGCAGGAAGTGGTACGTGAATCTGATGAGCCGTTCGTAGGGGTGCCGCACGGCGTTGAGCGTCGTCGCATCCCGCCGGTTGTCGTGCAGTGCATTGAAGACGTAGTCGCCTAAGATCGCTTCGCCGGCACTCGTGCCGCCGACGACGCCGCCTTCGCCGTAGACCTCTTGCACCGCCGACTGAATCGGCGTATCTTTCCAGATTACATAGTCGGCCTGATCGCCGCCGGCGAAGAAGACTGCCGAGGATTTCGCCACGATCGCGGCTGCCTCGGTGAGCGTTTCAGACGACGAGCACGTCGGCAGAAGTAACGTGCGGACCGAATGATACGGCGCGAGCCGATAAATGTAGCGGTCGTAATCGTTGTTGCCCGTCGCCCGCAAAACCACGAGATCGCCGCCGCGGCGGTCGTGCGACCCGACGATGGTGTCGTGAATCCAGACGAACTCGCCGTTGACGTCGGTTCCGCCGCCGCCGAGTACGAGCCCCGGCCCGTGCAATTCGATTTGATGCGGGTTCGGTGCTCCAACTGGTTTGTAGAAGATCGGGGCGCAGTGCGCCGGCGATCGCGCCGTGTCGGTTGTCGACGAGGAGCGGCTGATGGGAAGCAACCCATTGCAACCGCATAGGAGAGCTAGGCTTATGGCCATTGCGCAGCGGTTTCGCACGACGCTGCAGTAGTTCGGCGGAGGGCTCGCAAAGTACCGCATCGCTGCTGTCGTGGGAGCGTACGGGTCTGGTGGCCCGCACGGTCTTCAAAATCGCTGAGGTCGTCGCAAGGCGACTGGTAGGTTCGATTCCTACACGCTCCCGCCAGAATCGCGCCTTGACTCGGAACAATCAAGAGGCTTTGTTTCGAAACGTTACTCACCGCTCGCCTTCCGGCCAGAATCAACTACGCGGTCGAAGGTTTGCGCCTCCTCCAGCATTGCGGGGGATACGTGCGCGTAAATATCCACGGTGAGCCGTTACGCTCAAATAGCAACGTCGCCGGTCCTGGACGCCCCGCTTCGGACGACAAAAGCGCTCTGCTTGCTCAAGACGATGACGACGTAGGCGCCTCCATGGCAAAGGCGGGCAGCGTGACCGTTCTGCGCGATCGTTTCGTTTTCGGCGATTTGAAGTTTAGCTTGTAGCTCGTGCGCTTCGCGGTCCGCACGGTCACGCGCTCCAATGAGCGTGCAATTCGCAACGTACTGCGATCGAAGTCAACGTCAGACAGTCGAAGAGGGCTCCAGACCGCTTTACCCCGCACGTGCAGTCGCCGTCGCCGGCGACCGCCCTCGCCGCCGCCACGTTAAATAAAAGAGGCTTAGCTAACGCTGTCCGAGCCTTACTGCTTGTCAAACCGAGCGAGCTCATGCTATGTTTCCGAAATACGGCCGCTTTGCGGGCCGGCTAATGACGGCTCCTGAAAACGCCGAAAACACGGTCAACCCCAGAGCATGGAGGGCCTGTGAACTATCGCTTGCCGGTCGGGTTCGTCACACTTTTGATCGCGGTCGCTGGCTGCAGCGGCGTCGCTAATCTTCCATCAGCGCCCGCCAATCAAGCGGCGTTTTCCCCGGCGGTGCAGGTCTCCAAGCGAACCGTTCGTTCCCATCCAGGCGGTTCGGCGAACTTTCAGGTCGTCTACACGTTCCAGGACAGTTCCGACGGCGGAAACCCCTTTGCCGGCCTGACCGTCGACAGCGCGGGAAATCTTTACGGCACGACGAGCTCGGGCGGCAGCGGTTACGGCACCGCCTTCGAGCTGAAGAATACGGCCAAAGGATATAAGTACGTCGTATTGCATACGTTCGCCGGCGGCAGCGACGGCGCGAATCCCTACGCCCGCTTGATGCCGGCCGGAGGGAAACTGTACGGGACTACCGTGAACGGCGGCGGCGGAGCCGGAACGGTCTTCGAATTGCTGCCGGGCAAGGCGCCCCGTACCGAACGCGTACTGTATGCTTTTACTCAGAGCGTCCAGGGCGCCAATCCGTCCGCCGGGGACCTGACGATCGACTCAAACGGCGCAATCTACGGCACCACGCAATATGGCGGCGCCTACGGGCAGGGCACCGTCTTCAAGTTGTCGCCCGCAAAGGGAACCGAAAAAGTCCTGTACAGCTTTGGTGCGAACTCAAACGACGGTACGCAGCCGTACGCCGGGGTCACCTTTGACCGGGCGGGAAACATTTACGGCACCACCGCGCTCGGCGGCGAAGGTTACGGCACCGTCTTCGAGCTGACCCCGTCGAAGAGCGAATGGACCGAGCAGATCATCCACACGTTCGGTAACGTGAGCGACGGCGGGACTCCGTACGCCGGCCTGAGCTTCGATGCGCAAGGCAATCTTTTTGGCGCGACCACCCAAGGTCCGGGCAGCGGGGGGGGCACGTTTTTCGAACTGACGCCTTCGAACGGAAGCTGGTCGTTCAACACGATCTACAGTTTGTCAGGATGGGGGATCTCGGGCGAATTCCGCACCGCTTACCTCGACCCGAGCGACAATATCTTTGGGACCACCCATTGCGACGGTCAGGACAGTTCCGGGTCGGTGTATGAGCTGCAGCGCTCGGGGAGCACCTACAACTACGTCGACCTGTACGATTTCACGGGCGGAACCGACGGACAGTACGTTTTCAGCAATCCGGCGTTCGATTCACACGGCAACATCTTCGGCACGACCAACGTGGGCGGTTCCGGGTACGGGGTCGTTTGGGAAGTTCGGGCAGCCGGCAAAACCGTCGGGCGCCACGTGTAATCTCGACTGCTCCGGGTTAAACGTCCATTGCCATCGCCGGGATCTCGTTAACCGTAACGCCCGGCGCGAGCTCGCGTAGAATGAGGCTGTCGGCGCGCGAGCATGGCCGCCGCGCGATGAGAGGTGGCTCGCAAAGCGCTCGCAGTCCAAACGGATTCTCGTTGTCGCTACCAATAAGGGCCCGAGTTTCGGGCCTTTTCTTTCAGCATGTCAGCCACAACTAGGTCTCCACGTTCATTTCCCGGGGGCGGCGATGTCGTTACGAACACGGTCGGGTCAATCGTCTCTGGAAAAGCAAAATGCGAATACCCGGCTGACCGAGTCCTGTGGCCGCTTGGCCACCGGGTTGAACCATATCGCTTAGCGGGGAGGAAACGTAAGCGGGGGCCCGCATTCTCCCTAAACGTACCCGCCGCTTGGCGGGTAACGTTTTCGCTAGTTTTCTTCAGAACTAGCAAGGAGCGGACAACATGCGTTTAGGCTTCCTCTGTGCTAGCGCCGCCCTCGCCGGCGGCCTACTCCTCTCAGCGTGTTCCAGCAGTACGGGCTCGTCGTCGGGCCTGCCGTCTTCGGGCGGGCAAGGCCTAGCGATGGGTCGATCCCATGGCCACACCTACAAGACTCACCTGATGCCCGGCGTCAAGCCGATGACGATCGGATGCGACTACAGCGTGTACGCCTTCTGCTTCTACGTCGTACCGAATGACCCCGGACCGTATATCGAAACCGGAACCAGCCCAAGTTACGAACTCTACAACAACGCGTACATCCAGAAAGTCGGGCAGGCCAAGAACAACAAAAAGTTCAGCACTTACTTCTATCCAGATCCCGGTAACCCGACCTATCAGTACATTACCTATACCGGCAACACCCCAAAGAAGGCGAAGTCGGTGAAATTCGTCGACTACTACTGCATTGGGTTCTCGCCAAGCGACTGCACCGGTACCACCTACACCTTCAAGCTGGGTATTGCCATTTCGCCTCCGAGCTAAAGCTCGCTAGGCCAAGAACGGCCAACCGCAAAGAAAAAAGGGGTCGGGCGTCGCGCCCAGACCCCTTTCGTGCTTCACGGGTGAGAAGCCGCAAAGACGACCCCAAAGCGGCTTATTGACCTGCGCCGGCTACGCCGATCGCTGCCCTACGAGATCAGTGCCAGCGGCGAGGATAGCCACAAAATACTGGGCGAAAGGGCCGTGATGAAACCTAGACTTGAGGGCTCCCTGGGCGTCGTCGCCTTCGCCGGTCTCTTGAGCGCTTGCGGCGCGCCGGCCGCAATGCCGGCGACATTATCCCCGGCCGCCGGCGACACGGCTATGCGGAGCGTGCCCGCGGCACGATCGCGCGAGTTCGTATTCACGTGTCAGAACGGCACCGTTTTCGATTGCCTCATCTACACCGAGCACGGAAAGCTGCTTCGAACGCTGACGACGGGCGTCGAGAGCCCGCTCGGCGTTGCAGCCGGCCGCGACGGTCTCCTCTACGTCGCGAATGAGTTTGCCGACAACGTTCTGGTTTATTCCGTCGGCGGCCGTTCGTTGCTGCACGAGCTCGACAACGGCGGCAACGCTCCGATCGACGTCGCCGTCTTTCACGACGAGGTGGCGGTCGCGAACGAGCACAACGTGACCGTCTTTAAACCCGGTGCAACGAAGCCGACCCGCACGCTCAACGATCCGAACGTTCTGCAAGGCAGTGGTGTCGCGTTCGATGCGAAGGGCAACTGCTACTGGAGTATGTCCACCGAAACGTCGACCGTCCAAGTCGATGAGTTCGTCGGCTGCAAAGGATCGCCAACCGTCTTGAACGTTCGCCCCGGATCGCCGTACGGCATCGCGTTCGACTCAAGCGGCAATCTCTATTACGCCAGCTACTCGTCCTCGGCCGACGGCGTGTATCGGTGTTCCGGTACGAGCGCGTGCAAGCTCGTCTATACTCAGTTCGTGGATCCCGAATATTTGAATTTCTCGGGCGATTTCAAGGATCTTTGGCTCAACGATCCCGGCAGCTCCAACGGCAGCGCGATCGACGAAGTCGATGTCAAGACGGGCAAGACGATCGAAACGATCACGAACGGCCTCTCGTTCTTCAATCCGCCCAGCGGAGTCGCGGTCGCGCCGGGGCCGTTCTAACGTGCCGCATCCCGTGGTGCTCCTCGTGCGATCGGCACCATCATCCGCCACTAGGCTGATAACCGCTCGACGCGCTCGCGGCCAGGAAGGCCCCCGCCGCAAAGACGGCGATCATCCCCAACACGAGCGGCGTATTGCGGCGGCCGGAATGCGCCATCATCCACCCGTTGGCGACGCCAAGCGCACCCGAGACCGCGATCAGCGCAAATGCAACGTTGAGCTTGCCCAAAAACTGGGCGGCCGCATCGCTGCCGCGGGTCGCCCCGTTCGCTGCAAAGATCTGATCGATCCAGATCCATACGCTGACCATCAGCACGACCAGAAAAACGCCGGCCCCGAATGCAATCCAGCCGCGCCGCTGTTGGCTCGCGAGGGTCCGCAGCGGCATTTTGCACTGCGAGCACTTCTCGACGTCGCTACTGGCCTTGTTGCAGCGAACGCAGATCATTGGTGCCGCCGCTACTGCTTGTGACAATTTACCATCCAGTCGATTCCATACTTATCGGTCAGCATCCCGAACCTCGCGCCCCAGAACGTATCGGTCATCGGCATCTCGACGTTTCCGCCGGCGGCGAGACCGCTGAAGACGCGCTCGGCCTCCGCGAGGTCGGTGGTGCCGAGCGAGAGCGAGATCGGCCCCTCGCCGTAGGTTTTGTCCGGCGAGGAATCCGACGCCATGAACGATACGCTCGGCGAACGGAACGTCGCGTGCATTACGCGATTCGCCGTTTCGGGCGTCACTTCGGGACCGCCCGAGTTCGGCGGCATCTCGCTCCAGCGCGAAAGTCCCTCGATCGTGCCGCCAAAAATCTCTTTATAGAAGTTTAAGGCTTCTTCGCATTTCCCGCCAAAAAACAGATACGGCTCGAGTTGCATTGCGGTGCCTCTTTCAAAAGGTGAAGTGCTGAGCGGCGATAATTGGCGGCGCCACCGGGAACCCCTACTGCCCAGGAGAAGAGGCCCAGTATGTTCAGCAGTTTCATCCGTTCTGCGTGCGCGGCGGCGCTGGCGGGCGTTGCAGCGTGGACGCTCGCGGCCTGTTCGGGTTCGTCGGGTTCGCACGGCGCGTACGGCACCGGCGATCCAAATCTCGCGGCGTCGAATCCGGGCGGCGGTCCGATCGATCCGTTCTTGACCGACGGTCACGCCGTGACGCAGGCGCTCGACGCCATCGCGCAGCGCTCCGGGCGTCCGATGCGCATCACGTCGATCTCTGCCGATCGCATCAACGGCCTAATGGTCGACGTGCAGGAGCCCGCGCATCATATCAACGTCGATCGCTACGTCGTCGGGCCCGACGGCACGCTCTCCGGGCCGACGCCGGTTAAACTCATGTCGATGGACGGCGGTCCGATTACCGTGCAAAAAGTCGACGCGCGCGCATTTAGCGCCAACGCGATCGCCTTTGCCGATCTCGCCGCGACCTCGAAGGCCGCGATCGCCAAATCGGGATACGCCGACGCGCGCGTCACCGAGTGGGAAATCGACGGCATCGGTCCCGACGATCGCCGATTCATGTATCTCGAGTCGGCGCGGGCACGCCCGTCGGCCGAGATCAGCCCGCAGCTCAAAATCGTGCGGATGTCGTTTTGAGGCTGGTTCGCGCCGTAGCGCTCGTTCTCGCGTGCGCCGCGGCCGCGCTGCCTGCGCTCGCCGGCGATCCCGGTCAGATCGACGCATACGTCACTCCCTACTACAACTCGTCCGGACCGTCGGTGCACGTCGGGCTCTATAGCGCCGGCTTAGCGACGAAGAATCAAGCGGCCCTGGTAGCCACGATACGGCGGATGAAGAAGCAGTGGAACGATTTAAATTTCGCCGAGCTCTATGTCGGCGCGATTCGTCTTTACGACTTCGGCTTTCGCAATGAGGCGACGTATTGGTTTTACACCGCGCAGTATCGCGGCCGTCAGTTCGCGGCGCTCGCCGATCAGAAGAAGCTCGGCAGCATTGGCGATCCGTCTTTTGAGCTCTATCACGCGCAGAATGCCTTCTTCGAGCTCGTCGGCCCCAATGTCAACGGCTTTGCGTTTGGGAACGTCGACCTGCTCGTGACAATCGTAAGGCGCGTGCAGCACGAGAATCGCAACGTCGGAAACCTGCGCGCGATCTATCCCGGCGCCGCCTTCGTGCCCACGTCGCAGTGGCAGGCGAAAAACGCGCGGATCAACAGCGGCCTTGGCGATCTGGCCGATCAGATGGCAAGCCGGAAGAGCGAGATCGCGCGCGAACGCGCCCAGAACGGCACGGAGGCCCGCTTCGCGCATCTGAACAGTACGCCGTTTCCCGGCGGGTATTAGGGCCTACACAATGTCGTCCACCGTGCCGGCGTGCTCGTCTTCTTGGTCTTGGCGATTCGGATCGAGGCTGCTGTCGCCGTACTTCTCGCGCTCGAGCCGCACCGCTTCGGCGGGGTCGAGCGGCAGTTCGCGTTGCGGTGCCACGTCGGGCGCGATCGACTCCTCGTCGCTGGGCAGGGGGCGGTTGTCGTTCATGGCCTTGTGCTAGGGCACCCCGGCGCCGAAAGCCTCTCGCGCCGGAAGGAGGTCCGCCAACCAGGAGCGGCCGCCTGCCGGAGGGAAAAAATCAGCCTATCGTAACGCACCGAAACGGAGTTCTTATGCACCGTGCGTATTTGGCTATCTTGGCCCTGGCGTCGCTCTCGGCGTGCGCCGGCGGCAACCAGGCGGCCGGTCTCCCGCTTGCTGGGAGCGCCGGAATTCGTCCGCTGATCCTTCACTCGTCCGACTTTACGCGGGTCGTCGCTTGGGGCGCCAAAGGCAAGCCCGCCGTGGCGCAGTGCCCGCAAGGCGACGAGGTCGTCGCAGGCGGCTCGAGCAGCAGCGACGGCAGTTCCGTGAGCACCGGCTCTCCGAGCAGCGGCCGAAAGGCGTGGGTCGTCCAGCCCGACTCGAGCGCGAGCGGCGAAGCGTTCGCGACGTGCGTGACGCATGACGTCGCGCGCGCGAACTTTGAGTGGCGTTCCGCTTCGCCGACGAGCGGTCTCGCCGACGCGCAGTGCCGCAGCGACTATCAAATCGTCACCGGCTACGGAACCGGAACCGTGAGCGCTTCGTGGTACGACGCGAGCACCAACAGCTATTGGGTAAGCGGCGGCAGTGAGTCGTTTGCATCGTGCGTACGAAGAAGCGCCGGCGTCATCATCAAGCACGCGTGGAATCAGAGCCAGAAGCCCAAGGCCGTCTACGCGGGGTGCGGCAGCGGATACTCGGTGATCGCCGGATCGATGGGAAACAGTCAGTGGCCCGGTCCGCCGATCCAGCAGCATCCCGGCGGCGCATCGAAGCCGAGCGAACACGGCTACAATGGATGGTGGACGTTCAGCAACGCGCTCAACGAGCTGACCTGGGCGGCCTGCGTTTCGACTTAGGGCGTGTAGGCCTGCGTCGTGGCGTAGAACGTCGCGCCGTACGGATTTCCCGAGCTCGCTCCGCTAAAGCAATACAGCAAACCATTTAGCGTGACCGCGCCCGGCGCGACGGCGGCTTGCGGCATGTCGGCCAGCGACGTCCAACTCTTGCTCGAAGCGTCGTATGCATCGAGAATGCCGGTGTCCGGCGCCGAGCCCGGATTGTAGCGATAGACGTTTGCGATACGTCCCGACCCGCTGCTGTAGCCACCGATCGTATAGATCAGGCCGCCGTCGACCGCGAGCGCCGGCGCATCCGCAATCGGCAGCGGCGCCTTTTCCGACCACGAGTCGTGCGCCGAGTCGTACGCTTCGACCACGTCGGTCAGGCCGGTGATCGTCGTGTTGCCGCCGACGACGTAAAGGATGCCGTTCACGACCGCCGCGCCTGGACACAAAACGGCGGTGGGAATCGATTTCTTCACGCTCCACGAGTTGTGATGGACGGCCGCCGGATTCGAAACGGCGGAGCCGGCGATGGGGACCGGCGGGTTGGTCGCGGCGCAGCCTCCGAGGGAGGCCGGCGCAGCCGTTGCCAGCGCGAGAATTGCGACGTATCCGAGACGCATGAATCGCACCTCCTGACGTTGGCGCGCTTCTTTGCCTTCCCGCCCGCCGCGGCCCTCTCGCAGGGAAGAACCGCGAGGGAAAGGAAGGCCGCCTCCTGCTTACTTTGATCTGTTTAGGAGAGAGAACGGGATGAACACTTTCGGTCGCCTGATCGCAGCGACGGTCGTTGGACTTGCGGCGGTGACGGCATCGATGTCGGTCGCGCGGGCGGATGCACCGATCCTCATCAAGAGCTGCACCGTTGCGAAACCGAAGCCGATGAGCCACCTGGCCGGCGGCGTCAACATTACCTACGTCAACTTGGGCAAGAAGACTGCCGCGAGCATTACGTTCGCGGTCGGCTATCGTAACGCGGCCGGGCACTATCTGCGCCGCGTCTCCGACGTGGGTTCGTTCGCGCCGGGCGCGACGATCACGCACACCTTGAACCTCTACACCGACGTTACGTACGCGGGCGCGCAGACGACCACGTGCGCTCCGGTCGAAGTGAAGTGGGCGGGCGGAACGCTCTGGGTAGCGCCGTCGTCACACTAAGGCTCTCGCCTCGGGTAACTAAGGGACCGGCCGCTTCGGCCGGTCCCTTCTTTTAATAGGATGCGCCTGGAAGCCGTCGAAGCGCGTGGCGTGCGCGTCGGGTTACGGACGATCCTCACGCTTGCCGTATGCGCCGCTGCAGCGTCGGCGGCGATCGCACACTTTGCCATCGACGTCGTCGGCGACTTTCTGCTGGCGCGCGACAGCTACGACCATCTTCGCCATGGCTCGCGCGAGCTCGTCACCGGGATCGCCGTCGTCGCCGCGGTCGTGCTGGCGGTTCGCGGTTTGCGCGTTTGCTGCGAGATCGCAGCCAGCCATCGCGCGCGCCTGCTTCGGCCGGTTTTCGGGTTACACGATGCGGTCGTGGTCTTCGCCGGTGCGGCGTTGACGGGCAGCGCGGTCGTTCCGGGGATGGAGTATCTCGACGGCGGCCTCGACGGCACGCCGGTGCATCGCTTGCAAGATGCCTTCGGCGGTTCGATCTCGCTCGGTCTCGCCGTCACGATCCTCTGCGCCGCAGTCGTGACCGCGTTCGTGTGTGCCGTTGCGCGATGGCTCATCTCGCATCGCGACGCCGTCGCAACGATCATCGAGACGCTGCTTCTGCTGGCGGCCGTTCCCGACGGCGACGGCAGCTACGATCTTTACGCGCAGCGCTTTACGCCGCGCCGCAAGCACGCGGCGCACACGCTCAACCTTTCGAAACGGGCGCCTCCTGCGATCAGCTTCGCCTAGTTTGTAACGAAGCAGCACTCGCCCATAGGAGCACCCCATGAGGATTCTCATCGCATGCGTGCGCGCATGCGCCCTTTTCGCACTCGTAGTATCGTTCGCCGCGGCCGGCGCCGGCCTGGCGCGGGCACAAAGTTCGGGCAACGACGTTACCGGCACCGTGGTCGCCAACGATGGAGTCCCGGTCGCCGGCGCCGCCGTCGTCCTCACTGCCGGGAACCGCTCGTATAGCGGACGCAGCGACGCGCACGGCCGTTTCGTCATCTCCAAGGTGCCGGCCGGAACCTATGCGCTCCACGCATCGGCCCCAGGGTATGAAGCGATTTCGCAGCGCACGGTAACGCTCAGCAGCACCGACTCGACGCTCGCCATCGCGCTCTCCCCGGCGACGACGAACTCGCTGATCGTTATCGGCGAGGTGCGCGCTTCCGCGGGTGAAACCGTTTCGACCGCGTCGGCGCCGAGCGTCACGCTCAGCGCGCAAAACGCTGCGGCCCAAGGCGTCACCGCGGCGTCTGCAATGGTGTGGCCTCAGCTCTCGGTTACGCCGGTGATTCCGCTTGGCGGCGGCAGCAACGCTACCGTCACCTTTGCGGTGCGCGGGCCCGATCCGACCGAAACGCTGGTCGACATCGACGGCCATCAAATGAACAACGGCAACACCGGCGACTTCGATCTCTCGCTGCTCGACCCGGCGGCGCTGCAGGAAGTTCAAGTGCTCTACGGCATCGCGCCGTCGTCGCTGATCGGGCCCAACACGATCGGCGGCGGCATCAACATCCTCACGCTGCAGCCAACGAGCACGCCGCACACGTTGCTCCGCATCTTCGGCGCATCCTACGGGACCTTCGGCGAGACGTTCCAAACGACGGGCACCGAAGGACGCTTCGGGTACGCCTTCTCGATTCATGGCACGAACTCGGACGGTTCGGTGAATCAAACCGTTGTCGCGCCTCCGCCGGGCGGCGCGCCGGCGGGCGACGACGCGCGGCCCCTGGATCAAAACAACGAGTATCCGCAAAACGTCGGCAGCGGATCGTACGGAAGCTCGATGATCGCCAAGGTCCGATATCAACTCGGCGGCGACAACGGCTACGGCTATTTGCAGTTCGACGTGCGCAATCAAAACGTCAACAAAGACGAGTCCGCGCTGCTCACCAACTACACCCCGGCGGGCTTTAGCGGCGGCGGCGACGACGCGCTCCATCTCGGCAGCGCGGTCGCACCGTTCGACGACGATGAGAGCGGCGCTTATCAGACCTTCACCGGAACCGACCTCGGCTCGCATCAAACCAACTACGGCTTCGACGCGCAGGTGCCGATCGGTGCCGCGCTGGTCAACAGCGCGCCGGCAACGCTCGTTCAGTTTAGCCACCTCACCTCGCTCTGGTCGCAGTCGGTCTCCGGACCGGGCGAAGCCACGATGCCGTACCTCTACAATCAGCGCGACACGCTCGGCGACGATTGGATCCAGATCGATCAGCATTTCAACACCGGCTTGCTTACGTTCAAGTACGACATCGAAGACGAGACCTTGACGACGAACTACGTTCAAAGTCAGGTCATCGCCGAGGCCCAGCCGATCGGCGGTTCGTTCGGGCCGGATTCGATCGTCACGCCGGACCACGTTCCGCCCGTGCAAACGCTCGGAATCGGACAGACGGAGCGCTCGGCGGTTCTGCGGTATAACGGCGACCCGACCAGCCACATCCATTATTCGATCGCTGCGTACAACAGCGACTTCAGCTCGTTCGGTCACAGTTTCGATCCCCGCGCGGGGTTCGTCTGGACGCCGACCGGCAACACGGCCGTGCGCGCATCCGTCGGAACCACGTTCCAAACGCCGCAGCTTTCGGAGCTGGTCGTTCCTCCTCCGTCGGAGCAAGTACCGGTTGGCGGCGTCATCTACCTCGGTAATCCGAACCTCCAGCCCGACCGCGCAACCGATTTCGATTTGGGAATGGAGCAGATCTTCGGCCGCGCGCGGCATCCACTGCACCTTTCGATGGACCTCTATCAGACGAACCTGCGCTCGCCATCGAGCCAGCTCAACGTGATTCCCAACCCGCACTGCGAGACGACCCACAATCCGACGCCGTGCCCCATCAGCATGCCCGTCAACGCCGGCAACGGCGTCTATCGCGGCATCGACGTTCACGCCGATCAGCAACTCGGCTCGAACTTCCACCTTCGCGCCGGATGGGACGTCGACAGCTCCTTCCTAACGGTCATCCCCGTCTCAATCCAAGACGGAACCCTTGCGGCGGGAGAGCAGTCGCTCGGACAACCGCTGCACAAAGCGTACTTTGCGGTCGAACAACAGCCGCAACTCGGCCTCAGTTACGGAGCCGAGCTCAACT
>Ga0302325_10005732_pt1 | contig 28149 bp, 27 predicted proteins | sample Palsa_T0_2_FD_201948 | JGI IMG/M metagenome (GOLD analysis project Ga0302325, IMG submission 201948) | Peat permafrost microbial communities from Stordalen Mire near Abisko, Sweden - Palsa_T0_2 | ecosystem: Environmental > Terrestrial > Soil > Palsa > Peat permafrost | place: Sweden: Abisko... | reverse complement strand
CCGTTTCTGTTCGTTGTTGCAGTCGGCATAAACTCTCCATTTCCTCTGATCCAACTGTACAGTTCGACCAAACGTTGGTCAATTCGCTCTCGAATGAAATTGATGAGCGTTGGCTCAGCTTGAGTCGAGGGCCGCAGAGTGGAAGTTTGGAGTGCCCGGCCAATTCTGTACCAGTGTGAATGAGACAAACTGGTATGGAAGGAGCCTTGAATGGCACGAGGAAAGCGGCATACTCCTGAGCAGATCGTGAACGTGCTTCGGCAGATCGAAGTGGCGATCGCCAACGGCAAGACGACTCCGGCAGCGTGCAAGGAAGCCGGATTTACGGAACAGGCCTACTACCGCAAATTACCAAACTCTTCCTTGAGCCGGATTGCTAATCCCTTCTTTCTCTGTATCGCATTGATTTCAAAAAAGACAACCCATTCACTACTGGCGAATTCAGGTAGTTTTATCTCCAATTCTCTCGATTCTAAAAAAATACTTGCATGTGCTTTGGCGTTATGGTTAACTACAACACCATAGATGCCGTGGACCCTACAGCCTGATTGGGGGGCCGGAGAGAAAGGCGAGTTCGAGGAGGATTCACAATGAGAGTGTTCCGTGTTGCTGTGTCGATTTTCATGCTGAGTGTGTGTGCTTTGGCACACGGACAGTCTTCGGCCAAGCCCGTTGCCAGTTCCGACGCGCAGAGGTCTTTCGACCTGTTGAAGACTCTAGCGGGGACTTGGAAAGATTCGATAACGACGGACAATGCTGCCTGGTCTACGGACTAGCCGATGCCCCTTTCCATCCGGGTTGCATCAAGTGGAAACGCGTTGATTCACGAGTTGAGCACACCTGGTCCCGAGGTCACCGTTTTCTATCTCGATAGCGATCACCTAACGTTGCTTCACTACTGCGATTTCGCTAACAGGCCGCATATGGTTGCTCGACCCATGACTGACGGCAAAACGTTAGAGTTCGACCTTGTAGAGTTTTCCGGCAGCGATCAAATAGGGCATGTAAGCCACGGAGTGTTCACCATCTTTGACTCCAATCATCATGTCGAAGACTGGACTTTTATGCCGGCGGGAAGCAAGCCTGTGCATGCCCACATGGATTTTAAGCGCGTGCAGTAATACGCAAGGCTCCGGTCGTGAACACGCTATACCAGCACCGACCGGATCAATCCTGACAAGTCGGAGCCGATCTGAAGGATCGTTTTGACCGTCAGATGTGACGGAGAGCAAAGGATATTTGGAACAGAGGATGGATTTCGAGTGGAACGACAGTCAGCCGATCTATCGCCAGCTTCGCGACCGGGTTGTCGCCATGATGCTCGACGGCGTGCTCAAGGAGGGCGACCCGTTGCCCTCAGTGCGCACGGTGGCGGCCCAATATCGGGTCAATCCCCTGACGGTCCTGAAGGCTTATCAACAACTGGTCGACGAGGAACTGGTGGAGACCAGACGAGGGCTGGGCATGTTTATGAACGTCGGCGCACGCGCCTTACTATTGCGAGGCGAACGTCAAAGATTCCTGGAAGAAGAATGGCCCAAGGTTTGTGCAACCATTCAGCGGCTTGGCCTGAAGGCGGAAGATCTGCTCGATGCCGCACACTCGAAGAGCGCCAAGCCGCGTTCTCGAAAAGAGGAGCGCTAAAGCCATGGCATGCATAGAAGCGCGCGGTCTCCGCAAGCAGTTTGGAACGACGGTCGCGTTGGATGGCATCGAAATGCGTGTCGAAGAAGGCCGCATCCTGGGACTTATTGGTCCCAACGGCGCGGGCAAGACCACCGCGCTCAACGCGATTCTTGGCTTGCTCCCATATGAGGGTGAACTACAGGTCCTCGGTCGCGACCCCTGGACGCAGCGCGATCAGCTCATGCGCGATGTGTCGTTCATTGCCGATGTCGCCGTATTACCGCGCTGGATAAAGGTGTGGCAGGTGCTCGACTATGTTGCCGGCGTTCATCCCCGGTTCGATCGCGCGAAGGCGGAAAGCTTCCTTGCCAAAACCGCTATCGGACATACGCGCAAGGTCCGGGACTTATCCAAGGGTATGGTGGCACAGCTGCACCTTGCCCTGGTCATGGCGATCGATGCCAGATTGCTGGTGCTGGACGAACCGACACTGGGGCTCGACATCCTTTACCGCAAGCAGTTCTACGATTCGCTGCTGAACGACTATTTCGATCGCAGCCGCACCATTGTCGTGACGACGCATCAGGTGGAAGAAATCCAGCACGTCGTCACCGACCTGATGTTTATCAACCGGGGCCGCGTCGTGCTCAGCTGCAGCATGGAAGAGGTTGAGGCCCGCTTTCTCGAAGTGATGGTACGTTCCGGCGATGTAGAGACGGCGCGCGCACTCAAGCCCATAGACGAGCGCCAGGTTCTCGGTGGCAACATTCTGATATTCGACGGGGTGGATCGGCAACAAGTGACTGCGCTGGGCGATCCTCGAACCCCCGGCATCGCCGACTTATTCGTTGCCGTGATTGCTAATCAAGACAAGCAGGCACAAGGAGCGGCAAGGTGAGCAGTCAATCGAACGTAATGCCCGAATCCACTCTCCGGTCGAAGGGAATCGCGGCCGTGACGATTCCCGCGGCAAGGCTCATGTACTGGTCAGTGCGGCGCGAATTGTGGGAGAACCGGGCGATCTACGTTGCTCCCGTCGCGGTCGCTTGCGTCTTCTTGTTTGGCTTCTCGATCAGCATCCTTCACGTGCTCGTCGAGATGCATGCCGCGCCCTGGCTCGATGTGATGCAGCAGCGCGAGTTATTTGGGCAACCATACGAGTTCGCTGAAGATCTGATCATGGGCGCCGTAATCGTGGTTGGGTTTTTCTATTCCATCGAAGCCCTCCACGGCGAACGCCGCGATCGCAGCATTCTGTTTTGGAAGTCGCTGCCGGTGTCGGATCTCATTACGGTTCTGTCGAAGGCTTCGATTCCGATTGTGGTTCTTCCTTTGCTCGCATTCGCGATCACCGTTCTTACCCAATGGATGATGCTGGTGATCAGCAGCGCAGTGCTGCTGGGCAGCGGCCAAAACGTGGCGATCCTCTGGTCGCGGGTGGGGATCTTCCACCGCTGGCCTATGCTTCTCTTCCATTTCCTGTGCATTCACGGGCTCTGGCAATCGCCAATTTATGCATGGCTCCTGCTGATCTCAGTCTGGGCACGGCGCGTACCGATTCTCTGGGCTGCGTTGCCGCCGCTGACCATCGGCATCGTGGAGAAGGTTGCCTTCAATACGACGTATTTCGGTTCTTTGATTGGCAACCGTTTCACCGGCGGCTCCGAAGGCATCGCGATCATGGAACGTGGCAGGGCAATGGATCCGATGATGCTATTCGCGCCGCTCCATTTCTTCATCAATCCGGGCTTATGGATTGGCCTGGCGCTTACGGCCGCGTTCCTTGCCGCAGCCGTCCGTCTGCGCCGGGATCGCGGACCAATCTGATTCGCATACCGGCTTGATTCAATCTCAAGCCTCAAGCAAGTTTCCCATTATCGACGGCTTCATTCAGTCCCAAGGAGGACCCATGGAATCCCTCGTTTCTCTGAACTGCGCGGAACAGGTTGTATGCAGTTCCCCGTCACCCAACGCTTCGATCTGGCAGGACATCCTAGCCCAGGCTGTAACCGGCGAGCTCATGGCTGCGATGAACTACAGCGCACTATCAACCATTTGCGACGACCCCGAAGAAGTTGCCGACGCCCTCGAGCACGCCCAGGGAGAACAGGGACACGCCGCCGCGTTCGCTGCCGAAGGCCGGAAGATCGGAGTGGATGTCCCCAACAATATCAACGCCAGATACTGGAAGCGGATTCGCGAAGCATTCATGCGCTCGATCGCGGAGCGCGACTTCATGGCCTGTCTGATCGTTCAGGAGATCATGCTCGAATCGTTCGCTGTCGCAAGCTATACCCGTGTCGGCAAGGCCGCTCCGGGCAGCCTCGGCAAGACCTTTGCCGCGATCGCTGCAGAGGAGGAAGGCCACATCGAGCACGCGATGGAGATTCTCAGAGCCGAGCGAGCCCGGGATCCACAGCGCTTCGATGACAAGGTGTATCGACTTCATCTCGAAGTCATGAATACCCTCACGGAGATGGTTGCCAAGGAATGCCGGCATGGACAGTGCGACCTATGCCACAGCAGCTGTGTGAAACCATCGCTTTCCGAGGTCGGGCTGACCACAGTCGAACTGCGTGGAGCCTCGCTGCAACAGTACCTGAAAACACTCGACGCACTGGGACTGCCAGGGGAGGTAACACTTCAATGGGTCGCGCAGCTGCCAGTGTAACCGCGCTGGAGCGGCGGACCTTAGAGCGGCGGACTGAAGTCGATTTCGCTCTCATCGGGCATCAGGAAAGCTGGCGCTCAGCGGCGGATGTCCTCGCCGTCCTGCGCGGGGCCGAGCGGGCGCGACTACCCGACGAGGAGATCCGGGAGATCTTCCCGTGGATTCCGCCTCGTGCCGTCTGTAATGTCGAGATTGCATCAGCAACTGGCGCGAAAGCGCGCGGCCTGTACATCGACTGCTTCATTCCTCCAGATCGTCTGGATTGTGATTACCTCCACGACAACGTCGGCCGTGTTCGGGCCGCCGCTGCCTGCGCAATCAACAGAGGAGCGAGAATCGTGAGTCTGGGTGGATTTAGCTCCATTCTGATCGAAGGCAACTTCGATCAGCTTCCCGAAAGGAGCGGTACGGTCTTCACGACCGGCAATACCCTGACAGTTGCGTTTATTGTTCAAGGCATCAGGAAAATGTGCGCGCTGGATGGACGGGAAATCTCAAAATCGACGCTCCTCATCATTGGAGCAACAGGAGATGTGGGTTCCGGTTGCGCCCGCTGCCTGACGCCGTTCGTCAAACGCGTGATGCTATGCGCGCGCAACGCGGAGCGGCTGCGCACACTTGCGGCCGAGTTGGAGGCGGATGGATCCGAGGTTGAAATCGCAACCCGTCTCGATCAACTTCCGTTTGCGGCCGACATCGTGATCTGCGCGGCGAGCCTGGCTTCCCCCTCGCTTCGGCTGGGCCGCATTGCACCCGAAGCAATCATCTGCGATGCGGGCTACCCGAAAAACCTGAATCCTCGTGGGGATATGACCGACGCTCGAGTCTTCTTTGGTGGTCTTGGACAGATTGCGGGCGGATTGAGTTTCATGCCGGATTTCAAAGGCGTTCTGAATCGGCATCCATTTCTTGATGTGGCCCATGGATGTTTGCTCGAAGGCATGGCCCTGGCTCTGGCACGGCGTTTCGAGCCGTTCTCCCAGGGGCGAGGGCTCATCACGCGAGAGCGGGTCGAGGAAATCGAGACCATCGCCACACTGCATGGAATCCATCTCGCGCCGCTGTTCAACGCTGAAGGGCCGCTGGAGGGAATGCGCGTTCTGACGTCGAATAAGCGACCTGAAGTTGGCTTTGCACCAGGAAACCTGAAATGATGCTGCTGCCAGTTCCATAAACACCGGCTGGCCGTGCGGCACCTGGGTATCGAGGCAATCCGCCGAAGGGCGGGCGAGAATTGCGGCAGCGAAGAAAGCGTGCTGGAATAGCCCGCTATTGCGCAGGGTGGTTGGAATTCGAAAGGGTTTTATTGCGCGGATACGATTGCCCAACGGCCGCGGCAAGGTCAGAAGCCAGCTTTTGGTCAGCCATGCCCGAGAGGAACAAACGGTAGATTTCTGATCCGGGATCGATGCTCTTGCCGAAGGCTTTGAACAGCCAGAGCACACCGTCAAACCCGTAGAAGCTGATGTAGGTCAAAAGCGTTGCGCACCAGGCTGCGTCCTCGCGGTTGCTCGTCGGCGGTGCGATGCTGTCAACCCAGTAGCCGATATAGGGTCGAAGAGATGCAACCTCAATCAGACCGGTTTTGACATAGCTCGAGGGCTTTTCCAGCCCATCAAGGAATGCGTCGTAGCGGTCGCGAATCGCAGCTTCGGGCAATCGAAACGCCTCGCGACGTGAGCCAATCACCTTCACCGCCGGGGCAGTCCCGATAGAAACCTAACGTTTATCAAGACCTATCTGAAAGGTTCGCACGATAATTCGGATTTTTTGCAAATCCTGGAGCGGCAATCTCATTGAGAAAAGCTTGACTATTCAGCCCGTTGATCAATCTCACGTAGCCAATGATTTGAAGCCGTACCGGGAACGGCGTTGACTTTGTCGCGTGCTTTCTTCGCATTCTTCTTCAGGGTCGGCCTGTCCCTTGCGCCAGTTCAAGGTCGAGCCCCGCGCGCTCACCGTTGATGAGCACAATTCCTTCATTGATGAGTTGTTGACCAGTGCAATCGTAGGATTCATAACGGCGAAGCGCATCCAATGGAAAGAAAAATTCGACCGACAGAGCCCTCGCGGCGGGCGTGCCCGGTTTCATTCGAGGTCGGACCGTAGTGCTGAAACTAATTCCGTCGAAGTTCTGATCACGCCGATTCGACCCTCTAATCTAGAAGGAATCCGGGTGCAACTCCTCAAATTCAGCGATGCCTTCGACCGGCGGCCAACCGCGGGCGAAACACAAGCGCCTCAGTCGGTTGTGTACCTGATTTCAAGGCTGCGAATTCGATAGCAGGAGTAAGTCAGCACGCCCGCAATGAGCACGACCAACCCGATTGATGCAGCCCAACCGGAAACAGGTTCCGTCTCAATGGCCAGCAAAGCGAAGATGCCCTGACCCGGCACGCTGATTGGCATGAGATGACGAAGATAGGATGCCACGCTGAGCTTTTGCAAAAGGGATGGCATGACCGGATTAATTGCTTCCCAGCCAAGGACGAGCATTGCGGCCGGAGTGGGGTTGCGAAATATCATGCTCAACAGAAGAAAGACCGCGCCATAGCCCAGGCAGCCGAGAACGGTGATGAGGACATAGGCGTCTAACTGACCGAGACCGGGGCCATTGAAAATATAGTCGCGTCCCGCAGATCCGTATCCGGCAAACATGAGCGCAAAATCGGCCACGATCGCGGTGACAAACAAAGCCAATGCTGTGATTCCTCCCGCCGCGAATTTGGAGAGCAGCAGGATTTCGCGCCGCACGGGCGATAACAGATAAAAGTGAAGACTGCGTTCGACCATTTCTCCACGAATCATCCGGGAGAAGATTCCGAGGCAGCCGAAGAAGATTCCAAGACGGATGTAGTAGAACTGCACGATCCCCGCGAGGATACCGGTGTCTTCAGCCATGGCAGATGCGGGATGCCCGCCGATCAACAGATGAAGGAAGATGATGAAGGTGGGCGCGAACGCGAGAAAGTAAATCCAACTCGCCCTCCAGGAAAAAAGGGTTCTGCGCAGTTCGATGACGGTCAGGCGCCGCCCTTGAATCCACCATAGGCCCCATGGCTGCTGCTTGAGCAGTGCCGCAACATCTGCTGCGTTCCTCGGCGTCATGAGGCGCCTCCATCTGTTCCGATCAGATACTGGTAGATTGCATTGGCATCGTCGTCGGCAGGCGTAACGCCCTCGATCTTCACGAGTCCCTCGGCAGCGATTCCGTTGAGCATGAAATAGAACTGATCGATATCGCCGGTGCGAAGGAAGACACCTTTACCGTCCACATTTAATCTCGCTTCGACGCAGTGATTGACAGCGAACATCTTCGATGCGAGGATCTCGGGACGGTCGCACCGGATGAGGACCTGCATCGGCTTGTCGCGTACCTCCTGCCGAACCTGATGGATATTGCCCTCCGCTACCAGGTAGCCTCCGGTGATGAGGACGACGCGGTCAGAGATCCTGTCGACCTCATCGAGAATGTGGCTGGAGATAATCAGATGCATGCCTTGGCGGCCCAGTTCCTGAAAGAGGGCGAGAGATTCGGCGCGCGCCACGGGATCGAGTCCGTTGAGAGGCTCATCGAGCACGAGCACCTTTGGGTGATGGGCGATGGCCTGGGCAAGTCGAATCTTTTGGCGCATGCCTTTGCTGTAGCCTGCAATCTTTCGTCCGGCCGCATCGCCGAGCCGAGTACGCTCAAGAGCCTCCATGGCCAACTTGTAGGCTTCGGGCTTGGGTATTCCATGAAGCAACAAGCTGTCGAGGACAAACTGCCAGCCGAGAATTCCACGAGGGAAGGAATCGAATTGGGTGCAGTAGCCGACGTTGCGGAAAAACTCCGTGGCATTGCTCGGCGAGATACCTAAAACCGAGATAGAGCCGCTCGATGGCTGAACCAGTCCCGTCATGAGGTTCATGAGCGTGGTTTTGCCTGAACCATTGGGGCCAACGAGAGTCGTGATCCCCGGCGGGATGTTCAGCGAGACTCGATTGACGCCGAGGATTTCCCCGTAGAACTTCGATACGTTATCGAAGACGATCCGGTCGTTCATCCGCGGACCACCTCTCGAGCACGCACGCGCGCGTTCAGCATGGCAACGCTGGCCGCGCATACCAGCGCGAGCATCGCAGCAATCGCCGTCGTCGGTAACAACCCTCCGAAGCGAGAAAAATCGGGCACGCCCAGCAGGCGCCGCCAGAGGACCGACATCATGTAAGGAACGTTGAGCAGGAAGCCCCATCGCGTCCGCAGGATTGCGCTCATGACGCCTCCCACACCGGCGGGAACGAAAATCGCGGCGAAAATGATGCCCGTCGCCACGATGCGCCATTTGACCCAGGAAGAAAGAGCCAGGCCGAGGATCGAAAGGAATGTGATCCAAATAACCGCGCCGAGGAGAAGGCCGCCGGCAATGCGAAGATTTGCGCCGATCCACGGCTCAGGCGAGGAGTAACCCTGGTAGGCAAAGAGCAGCAGGCAAGGAACCCAGGTCACTGCCGAGAGGGACGCGAACAGCGCGATGAATTTTCCGAAAACGTAACCGAAGCGCGAGATTGGCCGGCTCAACAGAACGGGAAGAGCATTGTCGGAGAGGTCGTAGCTTATGAGACGAGGCGCAACCCACGACGTGATGGCTAGCGCAATCCAGGACTGGGTCTGAAGAATCTGGAAGAAGTAACGGGCGTCGATTGCAAACTCGCGAGAATTCCCTTTCATGATCAAGGCTTGCGCGATCGGGTTGTTGGCGACGTAGATGATGACCATGAAAACGACCGTAGGCAGCAGAGAGAGGGTGAAGAGCGCGACGGTGATCTTCGAAGACCAGGCCTCTGCAAACGCGTAGCGCGTGAGAACCAGAACACGTGTCCAGAGCGGCGTAACCTTGCCGTCATACGCGCGATAACTGTGCTTATACACCGACATTTTCTGTCCGTTCCCCTTCGTTATCCATTGCCCTGAGGAAGATGTCTTCGAGAGAATCGCGGCGCCGGTTCATGCGGCGGATTTGCACGCCCTGGTCAGATGCGATGACATAGAGGTCTCTCGTTTCGATGTGGTCGGGCATTACGAGCTTGATGCGGCCGCCTGCAAATGCCGCACACTCGCAGCCAAGCGCGCGAATGCAGGCGGAAAATTGTTCAGTGGCGCCGGCGGTTTCAAGCTCGATGAAGTTTCGGCGGGAATTACGCTCTTCTTCGATATTGCGAAGCGCCGCGATGCGGCCGTCTTTAAGTATCAGCACTTCGTCACAGGTCTCATCGATATCCCGCAGCAGGTGAGAAGAGATGAGTAACCGGATGCTGCCTTCTTTGCGAATCTCTTTGATCACCTGAATCATGCGTTGCCGCGCCATTGGATCGAGCCCGTTGGTGGGCTCGTCGAGGATCAGCAGACGGGGACCATGCGCCAGCGCCTGCGCAAGCTTGATGAGCTGCTTCATCCCCAACGAGTAGGTTCTGACCTCGCGGTATCTAACTTCGCCTAGCCCGACATAGAAGAGAGCTTCATGAGCGCGTTCGAGAGCTTCACCTCGAGGAAGGCCGGCGAGCTCGGCCATGTAGCGCACAAAGCGCACGCCGCTCATGTTGCCGATGAACGAATCATTCTCCGGCATGTAGCCAATTTGTTGGCGGATTTGCGACCGGTCGCGACGCGCATCGAAACCAAAGACGCGCGCAGTTCCCCTTGATGCTTGATGAAAACCAAGCAGCGTATTGATCAGCGTCGATTTTCCAGCGCCGTTCGGACCAAGGAGGCCGATCGCGTGGCCTTGCAACGTGCCCGTGATCCCATTGAGCACGATCCGATTGCCAAGCCGAACCTCCAGCCCTTCAAGATCGATGACGCCCATGTCATTCTCTTACGCTCTGGACAGGCATCTTGTTCCTGGAATTCATCAGGGCTCCAAGAGTAAAAAAATCGAATCCGAAAAGACGGCTGTCGCTGGCCGCTTCAATGCGGGTATCTTTTCCCCACGCACAAATCGCAGTAGGTCTCGAGTCAGCTGCCATTTCGCGAATCGCGTCCGCGGATTTTCCACTGAACTGAGAGAGCAGAGGTGTCAGACCCGGGCCAAGGTTCTGGTAGACAACCGCCGAATAATTCTCGTTCGCGTCTTTTGGCAGCAAAGCCCGGAAGGACTGCGCGCGGGAGAGTGAATTTCCAGACGCGTGTGTTTGCAATGCATCGAGCACGATTGCCCGCGTGGGAGCTATCACCATGTAGCCGTCCGCAAACACATATTGTGCTGCAATCCGGCCAGACTTGAGATCGTGAAGGTCGTAGAAGCGCTGCGCTCCAACTTGGCTCGTCTCGATGACAATGTTTTGAGCGGTCTCGTTGTGAGCACCGCCGCGGATGGATTGGGCCAACTTCTCCAGGGTCTGCTCCAGCCGCTGAGAGTCACGAACTTCAATGACCGCCTTCCATGAAGGGGTCGGCAGCACAGGTCCATCAAGCGATACCAGAAAGTCCCCGCCGAGACTTGCAGCCAGATCGTCGCGAATGCTGATATGAAGCTTGGCTTCCGCGTCGTTCCAAACTTTTGATTTGTCGCCGCCGCTCTGCTCGGCCATGGCCATTAGATCGTCAGCAATTTCCTTGGGATCTTTCGAAAGTCCTGCAACTACAAGGGCAGCATTGGGTGAGACAAAATCAAGCGATCCGATGGGCGCAGGAGCAGCGAGCCATGAGGCAACGCGCTGCCTGGTCCCCGCGAACTGCAGGTTCAAGTGGTTCTCTGGCGCTCCGTTCGATTCGCGATGTTCGGCGATGAGATATTGAACATCCTCCAGTCCACTATGTCCGGCTGCGTCCTTGTTGCCCTGAGAATGGGTCAGGTTGGCTCTGTCAACGATCATCTGATGGAGATCGGCGGCTAGAATTATCCCCGCGCCTCGCCCATATGCGTTTGCGATTTGTTTCCCGAAATCTCCAGAGGTGAAGCCGCTCGCGCCAGCGTTGAGCTGGGCATTCAGAAGTTTCAAAGTGGCAATGCTGCTCGAGAAGACCGCTTCATGGGGACGAATGAGGGCATACGAGCCGAGCTGTTGAGTCCGGGCGCTGGGCGCGGCGTTCAATGCTTGTTCATCCAACACCGTAAGCGTGCCGGGTGAGGGCAAAGACGCCAACTGTTGCTTCAGCAAGTCGGCGAGGCCGCTATTCTTGACGTCGGCGATGACGCCAAAGCCGGTATCTTTGGATTGCCTGACGCCAACGATTACGATTTCATCGCCGAGATACTGGCTCACGTCGTGAAGCTTCCCGACAAGCTCGTCGATCTCGGCGCCTTTCCGATTGCCTCCGCGTGACCACCACTGCTGGAGTTCAGGACTCCGCTGAAGCTGATCTTTGAAGATTGTGTTTGCCTCGTTTATGAAATCGCCGAGATTTGGAACGCTGATGTATAACTCAGTGCTAGCCGGGACTCGAGGCAGCAGATCGCTGTTATATCTGGACTCAGGAAAAGGTATGGTCCCGATCCGTTCGCGAAGCGTGGCGAACTGAGCCAGGAGCGGGAGATACTGGTCGCGATTGTGGCTCCAACTGACCTGCTGGTCGAGCGGTTCGGGGCTCAGGTTCTCGCTTGTTGCGATCTGGTCGCCGGCTTGGAGCAGCGAATCGCGTCCTGCGAAGGCAACATGCACGGCGCCCTGCAATACCGCGACGCGTGAGCCTTTTATCCCCGCATCGACTGAGAACAAAGTGCCAGTAACAGCAACGCGGCAATCCGGAGTCCTTACGTATAAGTGGCCCGATGTGCGTTTGGCGGCGTGAACGATTACTGCGCCTTTGTCCAACGTCACTGTCATGTCATGTCCACGCGCGCCGATCGCGAAAACACTACGCTCATTGAGCTCGATGGTTGACCCGTCTGCGAGGCGAACAACCGCATGCGAGCCGCCGGCCGTTCGCAGGTGCTCTCCTTCTTGCAGTCCGTCTCCCGCACGGAGTTGCCGATTTTCGCTTCCCGAGATGCGATAGGCTTCGCCATCGATCGATTGCACCTGTGCCTGAACTCCCTGGGGAATCTGCCAGTACGCTCTGTAGACGAAGAGTGCGCCAACTGAGAGAAGGAGACAGGCAGCGAGCGCCCAACCAATCGCCTTGGGACGCCAGGCAATACCCTGGGCAGTCTTCGGTGTGGACCAATCGATTACAGGGGCTCCGGATTTGCTGCGGGACTCGTGAAGGCAGACAAGGCATTCGCGCAGGTGCGCTTCAACCATCAGCAATTGGGATCCGGAGAGCGTTTTTGCACGATAGGCGCCCAGCAGCCTTTTCACGTCCTCGCAGTTGTTGATGGCTTCGATCGAAATGTCGTCGACGCCGTCGATTCCGAGGCGTCCCGCTAACCGCCTGGCAGAGGCCGATAACTTTTCATCGCCGGGCTCGTCTGCGTGCAACGACTCAATCGCGGACCTTAAGAGCGATTCTGTCCTGTGGCTCATTTCTTCCCCCGTTCCAGTTCGCCAAGCCGCTTCTTCAATCTGGCTCGCGCCTGATGGAGTGTCACGGCGACGACTGCCTGCGATGTGCCCATGCATGCAGCGATTTCTCGATTGTTCAAATCGTCGAGATAGCGCAGTGTGAACATCTCCGCGGCTCTCGGACTTAACTCGCCGATGGCCAGTCTCAGCCACGCTCGGAGTTCCTCGACCCGTAAGCCGGCTTCCGGTGAGTTCGACGGACGAGCCGTCGCGTCGCCGGCAATCAACTCCATTGGTTCAAGCGCCGCGGATTTTCGGCCGCGCAGCAGATCGAGCGCTCCATTAATAGCTGCACGGTAGAGATAACTTCCCGCATTCACCGGCGACGATGTGTTGCCCGTTGCCAGGCGTAGAAAGACAGACTGAGCTACATCCTCAGCGTCGGCCATGTTGCCCGTGATCTGGTAGGCCGCGAGAAGGACGCGCCGGTGATGGTCTCTGAAAAGCGCGGAGAGCCCCTCACTGGTGTCTGCTAGCGAAATCGGTGCGACGGCCGCGGCCACGAGTACACCTTCTTGGCTTTTCATAGTGATGACGCTTCAAAACGATGGATATTAATGAGCCCTACAGAATCTACGCGAAAATGACCTCGTACGTTCCGGGTTACTGTTCTGGAACGCCAAACGGGCAGAAAATCTGGCCGCATTGGCTCCAAGATCGGGCTCGAGAGACACGATCGGAGACCAGCACCGCCTTGAAGCTTCGGAAGCGGTGGGCTGTGGTCTGAATGGAGAATTCGCTTGCGCACCCTCTAGGCTTGTGTGTTACATTCGGTAACACTATGAGCGGCGGCGCAAAGGCAAGTCACGATCCGGCCGAGTTGGGCGAACTAGAACGGGGCATTCTGCTCATCGTCTGGCGCCTCGGCTCTGTCACCGCCGACAAGGTGCGCGAAGAGCTCGACCGACCACTCAAAGATTCCACAGTTCGCACGGTGTTGCGCCGACTTGAGGAAAAAGGCTACCTGGCGCACAGCATCGACGATCGTGCGTTTGTCTACCGACCTGTTCAATCCAGGCAACGCGTAGCGGGACGAGCCGTCAAACGCATCTTGGACTGGTTCTGCGAGGGATCCGTCGAAGCGCTGCTTGTCGGCATGGTCGATTCAAAGGTGCTTGACCGCGCAGAACTCCATCGCCTCGCCGCGCGTATCACCGCAGGGCAGAAAAGCGCTCCAAACGCAAAGAAGGGGGATCAATGATTTCCATCCTCATCGAAGCAGCCCTCCGTTCACTTCTCTTCGGACTGGTCGTGGCGATTGGTCTGCGCGCCTTCCGAGTCCGAAATGTTGTGGCACAGAAGTCCGCGTGGACCTTCGTGCTGGTTGCGGCTTTTGCGATGCCGCTGTTGCGTCCGGTTACCGTGCGGTGGCACCTTCTGCCCGCAGGCGCGAACATTCTGCTGCCTGCTCATCCGATGACTCTCCTGGAAGAGTTGCAGGCGAAGATTCAATCCCATGGCGGTTTTGGTTTTAGACACGGGCCCATCGCTGAGGATATTCCCCAAGGCGCCAGCCCATGGGCAGAGAAGCCCTCTGTGTCCGAGTCGGGGCCAGCGCAGAATCCCCATGTCAAAGAAAGTCAGCCGGGTACTGCGCGCGCCCGACAGAAACAGACGGAGGTCGCGCCTGTTCGGCGTGGCGTGAGTCTCTTAGCAAGTCAGTCTTCGCCTAGACCCAACCGCATCCGGCTCACTCTTTCCGGATTCGCGTCGGGGCTCTATTTTGGTGTCGCTGCGCTTCTCGTGTTCCGTCTGGTGCTTGGTCTGGCAGCAACACTGAGGCTCTGGTTAAGGGCCACAGCGATTCCCTCGCGCACGCTGTCAGTCTTCCCTGCCTCGGTCCGTCTTCGCGCCAGCAAAAGGATTCATTCGCCCGTCACGATCGGTTCTGCGATTCTGTTGCCGGCGGACTATGAGAGTTGGGACACGGAGAAGCTGCGTATCGTGCTCGCTCACGAGCACTCGCACATTCGTCAAGGCGACTTCTACATTCAACTGCTCGCCGGCCTTTATGCAGCGCTCGTCTGGATCAGCCCACTGGGCTGGTGGCTGAAACGCGAACTGGCTGACCTCGCCGAGGCCATCAGCGATCGTGCCGGAATCGAGGCGGCTCAAAGCCGAACCTCATACGCACAGATTCTTCTTGAATTCGCTGCCATGCCTCGAACCACTGCAATCGGAGTTGCCATGGCCCGTCCCGGAAGTCTTGCCCGCCGCATCGAGCGTTTCCTCAACGATCACGCGTTCCACCAGTCCTTCGCAGACGGTCGCCGCGCGCTCGTCGCCGTCATGCTTGTTCCCCTGGCCCTGTTCGCCGCGGCCGCAATGGTGCGCGTCGAGGCGGCACCCGTCGCTCACTCCGCAAAGAAAGCTCTGCTTGCATCCGCTGCCAGTCTGGCGGTGCTGTCACCAGCTCCGCAGCCGGAAGCCGCCGACCTCGCCGAACAACAAATTGCTGAAAATCAGCAGGTGAGTGATTTTTCCTTGGAAGGAACGCCAATGCCGAGCCCGGCGCCTGTGCCCGAGCCCGAATCGCAAGGGGCAGCGTTGCCTGAGATTGCCGCCGCTCTGCCTGTTCCGTCCTTGTTCCGGGTTGCGGCCGTCGCTCCCGCGGCCGCCGCTGCAGCAGAATCGGATGGATCGTCCCTGTCTTTCGATCGCACACTCTCCGTGAGTGGGGAGACGCAGCTGATGGTCTCTACAGGTTCAGGAAATATCCGTCTGACCCACGGCTCCGCAGACCAGATCCGCATTCATGGCCAGATCCATACCAGCCGCGAGGCCAGAGAAGAAGAAGCGCGGGCGATCGCCGCGAACCCTCCCATCCAGCAAAGCGGCAATATGATTCGCGTCGGTCCGCACGACGAGCACTGGCACGGGATTAGCATCGACTACGAAATTGAAGCTCCCGCAGGAATTCTTCTCGGTGCGATGTCGGGTTCCGGCGATATCGTCGACGAGGGCGTTGGACAGAACGCAAAGCTCGAGACTGGCTCAGGAGATATTCGTGCGAGCGGATTGCAGGGGCCATTCCTGGTAAAAACCGGCTCCGGAAATATCACCGCAGAGCAGACCGGCCAGGGGGATGTTAAGGCCGAAACCGGCTCAGGCAACATCGAGATCAAGGACATTCACGGCGGCTTCCGCGCTCAAACCGGTTCGGGCGATATTAAAGCAACGGGCACGCCAGCCTCATCCTGGACCCTGCAGACCGGTTCAGGCAACATCGACTTCTGGCCCGGCAGTGCGCCGCTCACCCTCGATGCGTCCACTGGCTCGGGCTCGGTGACCACAGATCACGAGATGCTGGTGAAAGGGTCTCTCGATCACAATCACATTACCGGAAATCTGAATGGTGGCGGTCCCACGGTCCATGCGCAAACGGGCTCGGGCGACATACACGTTTACTGAGGACCGCAACGCAGAGCGGTGGTCCCCCGGGAGTGTGCCCGGACGGCGGGCTCAGGAATCCTGTGGTGCGTGACATGGTTTTTATTGTGCAAGCCGACGTGCGTGGAGGTTAGGGGATGAGATTTTTGCTGCAGGATCTTGCGTTTGCATTCCGCCAATTGCGCAAGGCGCCGGGGTTCACCGTTACCGTGCTGCTCACGCTCGCGCTCGGCACCGGCGCGAACTCGGCCATCTTCACGCTGGTCAATGCCATCCTGCTCCACAACCTGCCGGTTATAGATCCCAAAACCCTCATCCGCATCGGCGACAAAGACGACTGCTGCGTCAATGGCGGCTGGCACGACGACGGCGACTATTCGCTCTTTGCCACAGACACCTATTCCATGTTCAAGAAGAGCCTGCCGGAGTTCGAAGAGCTGGCCGCGATGGAGTCCGGCTACGCCTGGCGGCCCATTACCGTCCGCCGCGCAGGATCCCAGACGCAAGCGAAATCCGTCATGGGAACCTTCGTCTCCGGCAACTACTTCCGCGTCTTTGGTCTTTCGCCCGCAGCGGGCCGGCTCTTTATGGACACCGACGACCAGAAGGGCGCACCCATTACCGCTGTAATGAGCTATGACGCATGGCTGCAGGACTACGCTGGCGATCCGAAAGTGGTGGGAAGCGCGTTTTACATAAATACCAAGCCGGCCACGATCATTGGTGTTGCTCCAAAGGGATTTTACGGGGACCGCATCGATACCAATCCGCCCAAGTACTTCCTTCCCATGAATTCGATGGATGCAGTCATCGGCGCACCGTACTTCACCGATCCCGACACTCAGTGGGCCTACATTATCGGTCGCGTTAAGCCGGGAACTTCCCTGCCAGCCCTCCAGGCTAAGGCCAGCACGCTGCTCAAGCAGCAATTTGCGGCGCTCAAGACATTTACCGATCAGCGCGCCAAGAAGGTTCTCCCCCACACCCAGGTAGTGCTCACTCCCGGCGGCGGCGGTATCCAAAACATGCAGGACGGTTATAAGGACCACCTCAAGCTGTTGCAATGGATCGCCGCGCTGGTTCTTCTCGTCGCTTGCGCCAATATCGCCAACCTGCTGCTGGTGCGTGGCATGAGCCGCCGCGCGGAGCTTTCCATCCGCTCAGCACTTGGGGCGCAGCGCAGCCGTATTGTGCGCCAGCTTCTTACGGAGAGCGTTCTTCTCTCGGGCATGGGCGGGCTGCTCGGCCTCGCCGTCTCCTATCTAGGAGCGCACGCGCTACTGGCGCTTGCCTTTCCTAATCAGCACAACATGCCGGTCGCAGCTTCGCCTTCGCTGCTTGTCATCGGCTTTGCCCTTGCGCTTTCGCTCGCTACGGGAATCCTCTTTGGCCTTGCGCCGGCGCTGATGGCCGCGCGTGCGCAGCCCGCTGAAGCCCTGCGCTCCAACGCCCGTACGACCGCCCACGGAGCATCCTTGCTGCAGCGCGCACTCGTTGTCCTGCAGGCTGCGCTCTCCCTCGTGCTGCTGGTTGCCGCGGGCCTCTTTGCGCAGAGCCTCAGCAAGGCCGAGAACGTGGACATGAAGCTGGATGCAACGAACCGATACATCGCCCACATCAATCCACAAGCGGCTGGCTACAAGAACACAGAGGTCGAGCCCCTCTACCAGACCATCGTAGACCGCTTCCACGCGATTCCCGGCGTTCTCAAAGTCGGCCTCGCCACTTACACACCGATGGAGGAGAACAACTGGGGATCAGGCGTAAAGGTTCAGGGAGAACCCGACCTCAATAAAGGCGCATCCTGGGTAAAAGGCACCCCGGAGTACTTCGAGTCCGTTGGCACCCACGTCGTGATGGGCCGCGGCTTCACGTCGCAGGACACGCTGAACGCCCCGCCCGTTGCCGTCGTCAATCAGGAATTCGTCAAGCTGTTCTTCGGCAACCGCAACCCTATCGGCCACCGCTTTGGTTTTTCCGGCCCCGGCCAAGCTGGCATGGATGGAGCGCATGAGATCGTCGGAGTAGTGGAAGACACCACCTACACCAGCATCTATTGGAAGAACCATGCGATGTACTTTCTGCCGCTCACACAGCGTGCTGGAGTCGCCACCGACCCAGACAGCCCTATCGAACACGACCAATCCATGTACGCCGGAGCTCTGGTTATCCAAACTAATCGTCCTGTTCCCGGTTTTGAAAAGGTCGTCGGCGACACTTTGGCGAGCATCAGCCCCAACCTCACCATCGTAAAGTTTCAGACATTCCAGCAGCAGATTGACGATCGGTTCATCGAGGAGCGGCTGATCGCCCGCCTCACTTCCCTCTTCGGCCTGCTGGCGCTTCTGCTCGCCGCCATTGGTCTTTATGGAGTCACCGCTTATACCGTAGTCCGCCGCACGCCGGAGATCGGCATCCGCATGGCGCTGGGAGCGGCGCGCAGCCGCGTCATCGGATTGGTCATGCGCGGAGCCTTGCTGCAGACCGTTGCCGGCCTCGCCATCGGCATTCCGGTGGCAATCTTCTGCGTGCGGTACGTCAAGTCGCAGCTTTATGAGATCACTAGCGTGAATGTGCCGGTCATGACCGTCGCAATTGGAGTGCTGGTGCTCGCGGCTGCCATTGCCGGCATCATCCCGGCCCGACGCGCGGCCTCCATCGACCCCGTAAGGGCCTTGCGCGTTGAATGAACTGCTTTCGTAACAGTCTTTGGCAATTGCACTTTGCCGCCCAACAAACTCATCGCTCATTCGAGAATTCTGAAGAGCCAATTGTCCAATTCGACTGTCCAGCATGACTGAAAATTAAGCATCAGCAAACGCCCTTGCGCCAGGATTCGGCATTCCGGTTGTATGACCGCCCGCCGTCATGTATGGTCCGGCGCCGTTTTGCAAGCGAAGAATGAGGATGACGAAATGGTCTGCGCGCATGTATACGGCCTTTGTTTGGAGGATGAACTCCTGGCCTGGATGGAATGCGCTGCGCTCTCGTCCTATTTAGTTACGCGGCCTCTGAAGGGCTTTTGACGGGTACAGGTTTCGAGAACGCCGGGATCGACCGTTGTGCCATCTCATGGTTCGCCAGCAAACGTGGTAGGAACTTGGAAAAGTCAGATTAGTCAGCCCCCGCAGCAGATGGTTTGCGGATGTGGGAATCGCGTAGCGATTTCCCAGCCTGTCGTTAGGCAGGCGTCATCTGCAAGCCATTTCCGCGGGCGCAGGAATTGGACAGCAAAATCCAGAATCGAACCGGGATTTGCACCCACTGTGGTTCAGCGCCTTTCACGGCGCACAGTAATCTCCGGTTTGTCCACAACACGACCGGAACCCGGAAATCGGAATGCTGTCCAATCCGATTTCGCCCTGAATGTGCATGCGCTCAAGATGCATTGGCATCCACTGTGGGGACCTCCTGCATCGAATCACCTACCGGAGGCGATATGACCGAAGGGTGGAAACCCGATGGGAGGCGCATGTCGTCGCAGCGCCCATGAAAGCTTGCCAACGAGTTGCGTGAGTTGCGAGTTATGGAGGTTGGTATGAAAAAAGCACTCCGAAGTTTAGCTCCATTACTGTGGGTAGTGCTCTTGGTTTGTTCCCTGCTTCTACCCGCTTCGATGTACGCTGAAAACGATGTGATGGGAGAGATTCAATTTGAAGGAAAATCCCATGTCGAAAAGACTTCTGGGGTCTGGGTGGACGGAGGGTACGTAGGCTATCTGAAAGAACTCAAGGGATCGAAGAAGGTTCTTCTTCTGCCTGGCGAACACGTAATTAGCGTGCGACAGGACGGCTACCAAGACTTCACAGAACGAGTTCTTGTCCAGCCCGGACAGAAGGAGCTGGTTCGCGTGGTCATGGAGAAGGCTGTTACGGGACCGCTTTCCGCTGTGACGGCCACGGTGAAGATCGCGGTCAATCCTTCGAGGGCCGCGGTTTTCCTGGACGGCCTTTTCGTGGGACACGTCGGGGAGTTTGAGGGAGCGGGTCGAGGGATGCTGGTGGCGCCGGGAACACATCAGATCAGAATCGCTCTTCCCGGCTACCAAACTTTTGAGACGGACATCAATCCGATCGCGAATCAGAATGTTGAAATTAAGACTGACTTGGTCAAGAATGGCGCTCCTCTGGCAGGGCCCCTGGTCAAGTAAGGCTCAGCCTGGAGCTATCGCCACCGGCCAGCGATCGGAGCCCGGTTGCGCAGGCGACAGGAAGGGCTTCCCCCAGAGATCACCGAGATTGCATGGAAAGCGCAGAACCGTCTGCACAAGCGCTACATGGCGCTGACTGCGCGAGGCAAAGAACAAAGAAAGACCATGACGGCAGTGGCACGTGAATTGTTGGGCTTCATCTGGGCCATCGGGGTCAAGGCCGAAGCATCCTCCAAACAACAAATGGCGGCATGACAAAAACGAGGGAACAAAAGCAAAAACTTTCCAAATAAGGAAAAAGCAAAAAACAAATCAAACCATGAACAACGTTATCCAAATCGAGGACAGGGTCAGCCGCAGCCGGAGCAAGCACGAAGGAGAATCCTCGGCTTCCCTTTGCGACAGGCTCAGCCGGACTCGCGTAGTAAGTCAGAGGCAGCTCCCGACGGATCATGATTATGCGGTTCCGACCCGCGAATATCAGCTTGATCAATCGTCGCCATTACCTGCCACGGCTGCTGCTGATCCTGTTCTCGAAAGACAACAGCAAAAACAACCCCAACGATTTGCAGATATTGACAGGTCACACCATATCGGGAAGGATGGCCCACATTTCGCCCAGAGACTTCACGGGTGGTCCACAATTCAGAAACCATCGAGTAGGCTCTGCAATTGGCGGTCTTAACAGGGTCTGCCGAGTGATCCGACATCGGCATCACGTTTCACGAGCAAGATGGTGACATCGTCCTCATTAAATTGTGGGTCGACCAACGATTTTAGAATTTGCATTGTGCTTCCCGAAGCATCGGCTAGAGCATTTCGCAAACGATCTTCAGCATTGTCTCCGGAAATCGAATCCGTGAGTCCGTCGGTGAAGAAAAGGAGAGTACCGCCTGGAGGAAGAAGAGCTGTTTCGGATGTATAGGTTGATTCAGAGAATAGTCCAAGAGGCATGCCTGTGGCTTCCAGCGATCTTGCAGATCCGGACCCAGAAACAATCGGCGCGTTGTGTCCGGCATTTACGTAGTTCAATTCTCCCGTTTCACGGTTCAGCACCACGAACACTGCGGTTGCAAAACGATCGAGAGGGGTATATCGACTCAAATGCCTGTTCATCTGCCGGACCAAGTCCAGCGGATCCGTACTGACGCCCGCAATGCTTCTGACAAGAGCCTGTATGTTTGCCGCCAGCAGCGCTGCTGGCATCCCTTTTCCCGACACATCCGCGACCGCAAAAAGCGTTCGTTTGCCGCCAAGGTCGACAATATCAAAGTAGTCACCGCCCACGTCACGCAAGGGCCTATAGAACGTCTCCACCTTATACCCCGGCACCTCATCGACTTTAGCCGGAGTGAGTGTCTGCTGGATCTGGCGGGCGGCAATCTGGTCGGCTTCAAGCTGAGTCTTGCGAAAGAATTCCGAAGTCAGCATCCCGTTCATCAGCGCGGCGCCCACGCCGTAAAGCAGAGCCACAATTACGTATAACGGCAGTCCTTTGGGCCACATCAGGGGCCACACCAGGGACCGCGTCCAAAGGACAAACACAGCGTATCCTTGAATCAGAATTCCGGCCCATGTGATGAAGCGCCTCGACGGCGCCATTCCGCGAGTCCAGTCGTAGAAGGCATAGTGAATTGCGAGACGGACAGGCCTGATGGACCCGGCAAGACCACCCTTGAAGGTGCGAAACTGCATTGCTGAAGTCTACCAAGATGCGAGTAGACCAAGATCCTCCACGAACTGCGAGACCGGCCCGCGAAGGATTTGGAAACGAGGTTTGGTTCGTTCTCTCCCGTCGAGGCTCAATTTCTGAATCGCCCGTCATCGGAAGTGACCCAAAACTGGGTTATATCCGAATCGTCCACTACTCACGCGGAACCCGGCGACCCGAAGATCGAAGGGCCAAAGAGATTAATGATCAGGATTTTCTGCTCTCCGCCAGACTAGTTGCGTTGCCGTGAAAGTTCCGGTTGGCGCAGTCGGGCGAATTCATGCTTTGCCCAGATGGCCATGATCGCAAACGGCGTCGTCAACCCGCACACTAACAATCGGCCGATCCATGGGGTTCTGATGCACATGGTCGGTGTGCAAAAGGATTCGCGGGCATTCCAGACCGAGGACAATCCGAAAGCAAGGACGGCCGTCCAGAACCCGCAATAAGCGCCGAGGACAATTGCCCCGGCACGAATGCGAAACAAAACCAAGAAGAATGCAAGGCAGCCAGCGATGGTGGGCACCAGAGTCATCCACAGCCCAGTCCGGCCCGTCGTCCTAATCGCTCCGAGGTTCAGTGAAAATCGCGGATTGCCAAAGATCCCCACGATCCGCCCGCAATGTGCTCATGCAGCCTGTTTTTTGAATCGGTGACGGTGTTTATCCAATATCAAACAGAAGATCACGAACTCAACAATCAGATGGATCAATCCCTGAACTCGAACTTGGCTTGAGGGGGCATGCTAGCGCAAGCGGCGAGGAGAAAATCGAAGCATGTCTTACCTCGTAGAACACAACGGCAAGACCTTCTCCCTAGAGGAACTGCCTGGCCGTGTCGAAGCCCAGGAGCTGGCGCTCACCTACCTCGCCCGCGACGAGTATCATGGCCGCCGGTTCCTAGCGGATGCCCACCTGCCCTCGTACGCTTTCGATTAGCTTCCGCGAGTCGTAGCCCACCCCGTTCTTGAAAACTGTCTCTACGTTCTCGATGTCCTCGATCTTCCGTGCAGGGTCTCCCTTAATCAACACCATGTCGGCCTGCTTCCCCGCCACCAGGGTTCCAATCTTGTCATCGCGTCCCAGATACTGCGCGCCATTCTCGGTGCCAATCTGAATCGCATGCTCCGGCGTGAATCCCGCCTCTACCAGCAATTCGATTTCCCGCTGATCGCCAAATCCCGGCAGCACACCGCCGTTTCCCGTCGGATCAGGCCCGGCCAGCAGCAGCCCTCCGGCCTTCACAAACGCCACTTCGAAATCCATCTCTTTCCGCATCAACGCAGCCACCGGTGAGTCCAGAGCGACCCTGGCCCGCGCCGTCAGGTAGCTGGCCGTCGACTCCGCCGACATAGCATCCAGCGTCCGCTGCTCCAGCTTCGGTCGTCCCGGCACGCTCGCCTCAAACACCGGCAGCGTCGAAGTCACCGCCACGTGATGCCGCACCAGGTCCTCGATTAGCGCCTTCACAGGTGCGCTATCAATGTCCACTTTCACCCAGCTCGCAGATCCCCCCGTGGGGCATAGGTTCTCCTTCTTACCCGCCACAAACTCGGTGTCCGCAAAAACCGGCCCGTGCTCCAGATTGTCGATGCCCAGCGCCACCGCCTCCGGCCATGTCACCGAGCACAGATGTCCCGTCAACTTCAACTTGTGCGCGTGTGTTTGGGCGATCGCAGCCCCCAGTTCCTCGCGCGAAATGTTCATATAGGCCTTGAACGACGTCATCCCTTCCGCTGCCCAGTAGTCCACCGTGCGCTTCGCGTCCTCGGGGCCGGTCAGCTCGCGCATCTGCGCGAACCGGGTCGGCGCACCCTCCAGATACGGAGCCGTCGCATCGATCGCCGGTCCCGGCATCAGGTTCGCATCGATCCGACTCTTTACTTTCAAATCGGCATATGGCTCCACGCTTCCCGTCGTCCGCATCGTCGTTACGCCAGCGGCAAGGTAAAGCCGGGGCCCCGTATACGCAGTTTCGGCCACCACCAATCCCGGCTCTTGCAAGCGCCCGTCATGCACTTGCACCGCATACGAGTCCGTGTAGTAAAGGTGATCGTGCATCCCCACCAGGCCAGGAATCACCGTGTACCCGGCGCTCTCGATCGGCTGCGCCTCCTTCGGCACAGCCACGCTCCCTGCCGGTCCGGTCGCTTCGATCCGCCCGTCGCGCACCACGATCGTCTGATCCTCGCGCGCCGCCGCGCCCGTTCCATCGATCACACGGACATGCTCCAGCGCAAACACCGGCGCGTTCAGACTGACAAACGGCTCCACATCCGGCCCCGGCGGATTCTGGGCCGCCGCTACTCCGGCAAACGCAAACAGCCATACACGCAACGGCAACAAACGCATCGAACATCCTCTCTTGGTTGGTCGTCGGATAGGGAAGGAGTCAGTGTAGCGCACCCGCCCTCCCCGAGAGCGGCGCTGGGTGGTGTCTTAAATGTGCGTTGATGCAGCCTTTTGTTTCTCTGGATGGAGGAATACCAGGTAGTCGTGCAGTTTGAAGTACAGCGTGAGCCGGGGCAATGAAAGCAGTACGGGACGCACATCCAAAGTACCCCTGCTAACGAAAGTGTGTATTGACCTGAGAAGGAGACCATACTTAGCATCTAAGGGAAAGCAATCCTACATCGTCGTAACAGGAGTACCCGAGTGAACAAGTTGCTTTTCAGCATCTTCGTGAGGTTGCATGAACTGATGAACAGGGAAGAGGGTCAGGACCTGGTCGAATACGCGCTCGTTGTGGCGATCATCGCGTTCGGTGCGGTTACCGGGATGAAGGCCCTGTCCGCAGAGATCAAGATCGCGTTTGAGACGATCAGCGCCAATCTTGCCACTAGCTTATAGAGATCTTCGGCAGGACCATCAAATCCCCCGCTAATCCTGACAAACAGCTACCGCTTGCTTTTTGTTTACTTCGATCCTATTGTCGAATCATGCCATCGATTCAGACCGAACTCCGCACCTTGAAAAACCTCATCTCGCAGGCCGACAGGATTCTCGCTACTGCACCCGAATTACCTGAGAACCGCACAGCGGCTTGTCGTGAGGTGCTGAGTGCCGCTCTTGCTCTGTCTGACGATCTTCTCAGGGAATCTCGCCCCGCTAACGCTGCTGTGGCTCTAGGCCGCAAAGGTGGCGCTACAACATCCCTCAGACACGGTGTTGAGCATTATCGCCAGATGGCAGCAAAGCGGAAGAGTTTCGGCGGCGGTAGGCCGCGCAAGGAATCTGAGTAGATTAAGTGTTTCCAGCGAATGCGGTTCATGGCTTTTCCGCCTGTGCTGTAACGATTACGCAGTAGCCAAGACGCTAAAGAGGGAATGAGAGCAACCACAAAGACACGGAAGCCTGGGACCACCAACAGCATTGCAATCACGAATAGCCCGGTGACTCCAATTACGGACCAACAACGGCAACTCAAATATACAGCCTCCAAAAATGCGACAATGATTGCTTGAAAACGAAAGCCCGGCGCGATGGCCGGGGCTTCCGACGTGCGGCTGGTTACCCACATCGTAAGCCCTTCACCGTTCCGGTGCAAGGGTGCGCGTGCGTCCGGAAGACGATCCTTCCTTAACATTCGGCGCAATGGCAGAGCTTCTCGCCTCCACAACTGGCAGCTTAGAGGAGAGGCTCTCTTATTGTCTGAGCAATCCCCTGGACAAGGCGAACCATCCCGTCATGAAGGCGATGGTAGATGCGTATATCAGTCGGCTCCAACTGGCATTGGACAACATCAGGCGAGGGGCCATTGGCCTTCGATATCAATACGAGAACCATCCACACCTGACAGAGCAAATTCAAGAGTTGGAGTCGTGGCTCTTCCATCCAAAACCGCGAGAATCTCAGCCAAAGATAACCACGAAGCAGGAAGAAACTATTGGAGATTGGCTCGTCGGCACAATGCGCTACTCCTACTCGAAAGCGCGACGGCAGATAGAAAGTTTCAAGCGATCCATCAGCACAAGAGGCGCGCCTTCGAAGAGGGTAGAGACATTATTGATGATGGATGCCAGGATTTCTAACGGCTGGTCTTATCCAACTCTGGCTTCTAGGATGTGCGATTGCGGCGGTTCCGATCATGGGGTGCATTGCAGCGAACGCATTCGCAAACGGATAAAAGAACTAGAAGGCGTGCTGAAGAACTACGGCATTCCGCTCCATGCATCGGAGGGAGGAGAAAAATAGACGATCACTTTTCTCCTCCCCGGAGAATATTGCGCGAGTCTCATTATCCGCCCGGAATTAAATCGCGCCGGAACCTTTCTCCAGTTCACAAATGGCTCAAGATGCATTTGACTCAAAGGGTGCCACACTAGACACGAATTCGCGGACCACCAATGCCTAAAACGCAGGAAGGGGGAGCATATCTGCTCCCCCGGATTTGTTGGTGTGCGGATGTGGTGGAATGGCAAACACAGCGGTCTCTAAAACCGCACGCATTTGCTCAGGTTCCTGTCTAGAGCAATGGCGCATGGGATTCCCTTGGGGCGTCCAATCCGCCCGAACCAGAGCACTTCAGCCTCGTTGAGGGTCCCAATGCCGGCACACCACCGAACCGAATAGCATCGGGGTTGACGCGTAATCGCCAATGCGCGTTTCCAGACGCTCGGGCTTTGGAAACGCGCATTGGCCTGTTAGCACCAGGTGAGGGCTGCCAATGAGATTCTCCTTGCCCCAGCCTCAATCCTGCCTTTGCCTTACCAGTGGAATGCGAGCGCGGCCAACCAGAGAAAGCCCGCTCTGCACTATCGCCAGGTTGCAGATGTCCGATGACGACCTCCCGGTCAGTTTGGTACAGGGTTTATTAGACAGTCAATGCTAGGATTGTGCACTCGGACATTGCGAGCCCAATTGAGGTTCCCCAATGGGTACGAACCATCGGCCGCTCGTGCTGCTAACGGGAGCCTCGGGTTATATCGGAGGTCGCCTCCTCAGGGCGCTTGAGGCAGCTGGTCAGCCCGTACGCTGTCTTGCCAGACATCCCGATTTTCTCCGGTCGCGGGTTTCTTCCTCTACGGAAGTGATTCAGGCGGATTGCCTAGTTCGCACTTCGCTTGCACCGGCAATGGCCGGGGTGCAAACCGCGTACTACTTCGTCCATTCCATGGGCTCGGCGGGACAGTTCGAAGAAGAAGACCGGCAAGCCGCCCAAAATTTCGCCGACGCCGCTCGCCAACAGGGCGTCGAGCGCATTGCCTACCTGGGCGGCCTTGGGAATCAGGATCAAGCGTTATCCGCACATCTGCGGAGCCGCCATGAGGTGGCAGATATCCTGCGCAGTTCGGCCATTCCGACGATCGAATTTCGAGCCTCGATCGTCATCGGCTCCGGAAGTCTCTCGTTTGAAATGATTCGTGCTCTGGTACAGCGCTTGCCGGTCATGATTTGCCCTCGATGGGTCGAGGTCAAAGCCCAGCCGATTGCGATCGAAGATGTAGTCGCTTATCTTGTGGCAGCGCTGGAGCTACCGGCTGGACAGTCCGCGATCTTTGAGATCGGAGGTCCCGACCAGGTCAGCTATGGCGAGATCATGCAGGAGTACGCGCGGCAATGCGGACTGCGGCGATGGATGATCCCGGTGCCCGTCCTGACGCCGCACTTGTCGAGTCTGTGGTTGGGCCTGGTCACTCCGATCTATGCCCGCGTTGGTCGCAAGCTGATCGAGAGCATGAGGAACCCGACGCTGGTCCGCGACAAGTCGGCGCTGACCGTCTTCCATATTCGCCCAATGGGTCTGAGAGAAGCCATTGAGAGGGCTCTTCATCATGAAACCCTGGAGTATGCCGCGACTTTCTGGTCCGACGCGCTCTCGTCTAGCGGCAAACCCGCGTCTTGGGGTGGCGTCCGGTTCGGGACCCGGCTCGTCGATTCCCGGACCGCGTTAGTGTCCGTTCCACCCGCCTTGGCCTTTGCTCCCATCCGGCGGATTGGAGGTTCGAACGGATGGTATTTTGCCAGTTTTCTGTGGCGGATTCGCGGCTTCTTCGATCTCCTTGTCGGTGGAGTGGGACTGCGCCGGGGCCGCCGCGATCCTCAAACGCTCGTCGCTGGCGATGCTCTGGATTTCTGGCGCGTCGAGAGTTTTGAACCGAACCGCAGGCTGAGCCTG
>Ga0302325_10005726_pt1 | contig 28156 bp, 25 predicted proteins | sample Palsa_T0_2_FD_201948 | JGI IMG/M metagenome (GOLD analysis project Ga0302325, IMG submission 201948) | Peat permafrost microbial communities from Stordalen Mire near Abisko, Sweden - Palsa_T0_2 | ecosystem: Environmental > Terrestrial > Soil > Palsa > Peat permafrost | place: Sweden: Abisko... | reverse complement strand
ATCGGCGAGAACACGCTTGATGTGCTCGCGCGCCACCAGGACAAATTCAAGGTCGTGGCGCTCGGGGCGCACCGCAACGTCGCGAAGCTTGCACAACAGGTCCTAAGCGTGCGCCCCTTGTGCGCGGTGCTCGCCGACGTCGCGGCGGCGCGCGAGCTCACCGAGCGCCTCGCCGGCTGCGGCTCTACGACGCGCGTGCTGAGCGGCGAGCAGGGGCTCATCGAGATTGCCTCCATGCCGGAGGCCGCGGTGGTGATGGCCGGCATCGCCGGGTCCGCGGGCTTGCGTTCAACCCTTGCCGCCGCCCAGGCCGGCAAGCGCGTGCTGCTCGCCAACAAGGAGTCCCTCGTGATGGCGGGGCCGCTGCTGATCGCGGCGGTACGCACCGCGGGCGCAACGCTGCTGCCGGTGGACAGCGAGCACAGCGCGATTTTCCAATGCCTGCCGCCCGGCAGCGCTGCGGGCGTGTGCGCGCCGGGCGTGCGGCGCGTGCTGCTGACGGCCTCCGGCGGTCCATTTCTTGATTCGCCGCTGGAGTCGCTCGCGGCAGTCACACCCGAGCAGGCGTGCGCGCATCCGAAGTGGGTCATGGGGCGCAAGATCTCGGTTGACTCAGCGACACTCATGAACAAGGGCCTCGAGCTCATCGAGGCATGCCTGCTCTTTGGGCTTGCGCCGGCGCAGGTCGAGGTGGTGGTCCACCGGCAGAGCATCGTGCATTCACTCGTCGAATATGTGGACGGCTCGATGCTCGCGCAGTTGGGCTCGCCGGATATGCGCACGCCCATTGCCCATGCACTCGCGTGGCCGGCGCGCATCGCCTGCGGTGTCAATTTCCTAGATCTCGTGCGCACCGCGCGCTTGGATTTTTGCGCGCCGGATTTGACCCGTTTTCCGAGTCTTGCGCTGGCGCAGGCGGCGGCGCGCGCCGGCGGGCTTATGCCAGCTATTCTCAATGCCGCCAACGAGGTCGCCGTGCAGGCATTTCTCGATCGCCAGTTGAACTTTCTTGACATTCCGCGGGTCATTGAAGGCGTGATCACGCAAATGTCCCCGGGGTCCATTGGCAGCTTGGAAGATGTGCTCGCGGCTGACGCCGAGGCGCGCCGGCGCGCGCACGAAAGGCTCGCGGCGCGCGAGCCGCTGGCGATGCGGGCGGCGATATGAATTTCATCTGGTACCTCTTGTGGTTCGTGGTGGCGGTGAGCCTGCTCGTCACGGTGCACGAATTCGGGCACTTCTGGGTGGCGCGCCGGCTCGGCTTCAAAGTGCTGCGCTTCTCGGTCGGCTTCGGGCGACCTTTGTGGAAGATGACTGCCGGAGCTGACCAGACCGAATACGTGCTTGCCGCCATTCCACTCGGCGGTTATGTAAAACTTCTGGATGAGCGCGAGGGACCCGTGCCGCCCGAGGACCTGGCGCGCTCCTTCACCCGTCGGCCTCCGTGGCAGCGCATCGTCGTGCTGCTCGCCGGGCCCGGCTTCAATATCCTGTTTGCAATTATCGTGCTCTGGGGCATGTTCTGGGCCAACGGCGAAACCGAGATCAGGCCTGTGGTGGGCGATGTCGTGCAGGGCTCGGTCGCGGATCGCGCCGGGCTGCGCTCCGGGGACGAGATCTACGCCATCAACGGCACGCCTGTTGCCGGCCAGCGCGACGTGGTATTTGGGCTCCTCGATGCCATGAGCGGGCAGGGCGAGGCGCTGCTCGCGGTGCACGGGAGCGGGGGACAGGCGCATACGGCTACCTTGGCCGTGACAAATTCCGCTGAGCGGCGCCGGCTCACCGAGCCTGCCGAACTCTTCAAAGGTCTGGGATTCGAATTTTGGGAGCCGACGGTGCCGGCGGTACTGGGACGCGTGCTGCCCGACGGGCCGGCGGCGCGCGCGGGGCTGAAGCCGGGCGATGAGATTACGGCGATCGACGGCGAGCCGGTACGCAATTTCCACGATGTGATCGCGCGCGTCGCGGGCCGACCGGGAGCCGCGATCACCGTGCATTACGTGCGCGACGGCAAGCAGTTCGATGCGCGGGTGATCATCGCGAGCGAGCGCGTCGAGGGGCGGCTCGTCGGGCGCATTCGCGTGACCACCGCCTCCACCGTAAAGCTCCCCGACTCGTATCTCACGCATACGGATTTGACGCCGCTTGCGGCGCTCGCACGCGCCGCCGGTGAAGCGGAAAACATGACCGTACTGCAGGGGCGGCTGTTCTGGCGCATGCTCCTCGGTCAGGTGTCGCTGAAGAATTTGAGCGGCCCGTTGAGCATCGCCGAGTACGCCGGCGATTCCGCCCAGGCAGGGGTTGCGCCCTTCCTCGGGTTCCTGGTGCTGATCTCGCTCAGTCTCGGATTCTTGAACCTTCTGCCGGTGCCCATTCTCGATGGCGGCCAGATCGTCTTCCAGCTGGTGGAATGGCTCAAAGGCACCCCGTTGTCGGAACGCACGCAGGTTCTCGGGCAGCAGGTGGGTATCGCGCTGCTGGTCGTCCTTATGGGTGTTGCGCTGTTCAACGACATCGCGCGCCAGTTGAACTGAGCACACCCAGCGCAGTTCCGGCCGACTTCGCGTATGATAAATTGTCGACCGCGGCAGGCATTTTCATGCCTGTCATTCAATAAGGGGTAGATGTACCGTGAAGGGCGTTGTCAGTTCGATAGTTTTGGCCTTGGGCGCAGCCGCGCTGCTGAGCGCCGCACCGGCGTCGCCGGCGGAATTGAAGTTTGCAGTCGTCGACTACGGCAAGTTGATGCAGGAGGCGCCGCAGGCGAAGGCGGTCTCGGACGCACTCCGAAATGAGTTCACGCCACGGCAGCGCGATTTGCAGGCGCAACAGGCTGCGGTCAAGGCAAAGGAAGATCGCCTTGAGAAAGATGGGGCGACGATGACGCAGGATCAGCGCGCACGCGCCGACAAAGAACTGCGTGACGGTGCGCGCGATTTTTCGCGCAAGCAGAGCGAGCTGCAGGACGACTTCAATGCCAGAAAGAACGAGGAGATGTCGCGCCTGCAACGCGTGCTGATTGAAGAAGTGCGCACCTACGCCAAGGCGCAGGGCTTTGACCTCGTATTTGCCGACGGCGTCATCTACTCCACTCCCACGCTCGACATCACGCCGGCGATCCTGACGGCTCTGCAGGCGCATGCGGGGCATGCGCAGGCGGCGCCCGCCGCGACACCGGCGACGTCGACTCCCGCGGCAAGCCCTAAGACTCAGAGTCACTGAGCGGCGCCGGGCGGCGAGAGCGGTCCGGCCCCGTTATGTCTGTTTCGCTCGGGGAGCTTGCCGTACGCTTCGGCTGCGAGCTGCGCGGCAATCCGGATACGCGCATCGATGGCGTGGCGGCGCTTGATGCCGCCCATGAACGCGCCATCTCCTTTCTCGCCCACTCGCGCTACCGCCGCACACTGGCAAACACGCGCGCGGCCGCCGTCATTCTCGAGGCCGCTGCGGCGGCGGAATGTCCGGTCGCCTGTCTCGTGTGCGAAAACCCCTACGCGATCTATGCGCGCGTTGCCGCCTGGCTGCATCCGCAGCCCGCCGTCGTGCCTGGCGTACACGTCTCCGCCATCGTCGACCCCGAGGCGCGGGTCGATCCGAGCGCCTGTGTCGGGCCCTTGGCGGTGATTGGCGCCGGCGCGCTGATCGGTGCACGCGCATTTATCGGCCCGCATTGCTTCATCGCACCGGGGGCCAGCGTCGGCGAGGATGTGCGCCTCATCGCCCGCGTGACGCTCGGCGAGCGCGTGACGCTCGGCGCGCGGACTCTGGTGCACCCCGGGGCGGTGCTGGGCGCTGATGGTTTCGGGTTTGCACCCGAGGCAGGCGCATGGGTCAAGGTGCCGCAGTTGGGCGGATTATGGATCGGCGCCGATGTGGAAATCGGCGCCAATACCACGATCGATCGCGGCGCGATCGGCGATACCGTCATCGAGGAGGGCGTCAAGCTCGACAATCAGATTCAGATCGGACACAACTGTCGAGTGGGCGCGCATTCGGTGCTGGCAGCGTGCGTGGGCATCTCGGGCAGCACGACGCTCGGACGGCACTGCATGATCGGCGGTATGGCGGGTTTCGTAGGGCACATTTCCATCTGTGATGAAGTGAGCATCACCGGCCTTTCCCTGGTCAGCCATTCCATCACGCGCCCCGGCGTATACTCGAGCGGCATTCCGACCGAGGAAGCAGGCGTTTGGCGCCGGATCGTCGGCCGCCTGAAACGCATCGACTCATGGGCCGCGCGCCTCGCGGCGCTGGAACGGAACACGAATATCCGAGGCGATGCTGCGCGGAGCGAAGAGGATGAATGACTCGATTCAGCTCAACATACTGAAGATTCTGGAGCGCTTGCCGCATCGCTACCCGTTCTTGCTCGTCGACCGGGTGCTCGAGTGCCGGCCCGGGCACAGCATCCGCGCGCTGAAGAACGTGACCTACAACGAGCCGTTCTTTCCCGGGCACTTTCCGACGCGACCGGTGATGCCCGGAGTGATGATCATCGAGGCGCTCGCGCAGACGGCGGGCATCCTCGCTTTCGTGACGAACGGCAACGTGCCCAATGAGGCGTCGCGCTTCTATTTTGTGGGCATCGACAAGGCACGTTTCAGAAAGCCCGTCGAGCCGGGCGATCAGCTGCTGCTCACCGCGCAGCTCGAGCGCAGCTTCAAGGGGATCTGGCGCTTCTCCACGGTGGCACTCGTGGGCACGGATGAAGTTGCGCACGCGGACATGATGGTGGCGCCGGAGGCGAGTAAGTGATTCGACGCGTGGGCACGCAGACTACCGTTGACTTGAGGAAGGGTGCACGCATCGATCCGCACGCGATCGTCTCGCCGCAGGCTGAGCTTGCGCCCGATGTGACCGTGGGCCCGTTCGCGGTCATCGACGCCGATGTCGTCATTGGCGCAGGTACGAGCGTAGGCGCGCACGCGGTGATCAACGGGCCGACGCGCATTGGTGCGAGAAACCGCATCTTCCAGTTCGCCTCCATCGGCAGCGATCCGCAGGACAAGAAGTATCGCGGCGAGCGCTCCTATCTTGAGATCGGCGATGAGAACGTGTTCCGCGAGTTCTGCACCGTCAACCGCGGCACCGCGAATGATCAGGGTGTCACGCGCATCGGCAGCCATAATCTTTTGATGGCATACACGCATGTCGCGCACGACTGCGTGCTCGGCGACCACATTGTCATGGCCAATTGCGCAACCCTCGCAGGGCACGTCAAGCTCGGAGACTGGGTGCACATGGGCGGCCTGTCGGCGGCGCATCAGTTCTCCAAGGTCGGCGTGCACGCTTTCATCGCCAACAACACGGCGGTGACGCGCGATGTGCCGCCGTTTGTCATGGCGGTCGGGCAGCCGGCCGAGCCGCACTCGGTCAATGCCGAAGGGATGCGCCGCCGCGGCTTCACCGCCGAACAGATCCGCAATGTGCGTAACGCCTTTCGCATCCTGTACCAGTCCGAGTTGAAGCTCGCAGATGCGGTCGAGCGCCTGCAGGTGCTCGCGGAGTCACAGCCCGAGGTGCGGGTGTTCGTCGATTTCATCGGGACCTCGACGCGCAGCCTCGTCAGATGAGCGCGGCGGCCGGCGAGCGCGCCGCCGGGGCAGCGCTGCGCATCGGCTTCGTGGCGGGAGAGTCTTCCGGGGATCAGCTGGGCGCGGCCTTGATTGACGCATTGCGCGCGCGTGTGCCGCGACTGGAGTGCTTCGGTGTGGCGGGCCCGAGGATGATTGCGGCAGGATGCGAGGCGTGGGCGAGCGCCGAGGAGCTCGCTGTGATGGGACTTACTGAGGTGCTGCGGCATCTGCCGCGTCTCGTGCGCCTGCGGCGCATGCTGGTGGCGCGCTTCGTCGCGGCGCGCCCGCAGGTTTTCGTCGGCATCGATGCGCCGGAGTTCAATCTGGGGCTTGCCGCGCGCCTGAAGGCGCGCGGCCTGCGCACCGTGCAGTACGTCAGCCCGCAGGTTTGGGCATGGCGCCAGGGACGGGTGCGCACCATCGGGCGCTCCTGTGATCTGGTGCTGTGTCTGCTGCCCTTCGAGACGAGTTTCTACTCAAGCCGTGGAGTGCACGCGGTATTCGTCGGGCATCCGCTCGCGGATCAGATTGCGCTCGACCCGGATCGTGGCGCCGCCCGCTGGGCGCTTGGAATCGCGCCAGAGACGCTGCTCATCGCTCTCCTGCCGGGCAGTCGCGTGGCCGAGGTTTCCCGCCTGGGCGCAGACTTTGCCGGCGCGGCCGCCTGGATCGCGAAGGCGCGACCTGGCGTTGAGTTCATTGCGCCGATGGCGACGCGCGCCGTGCGTGAGGTATTTGAGCCTCAGGCGCGCGGCGTCGCGGCGCGCATCCGCCTCACCGACGGCGGGGCCCGCGAGGCACTGGCGGCTTGCAACGCCGCGATCGTCGCCTCGGGAACCGCGACGCTTGAAACCCTGTTGTCAAAGCGGCCCATGGTGGTCGCCTACCGGCTCGCCGCCGCCACGGTGTTGGTGGCGCGCTGGCTCGCTCTTGTGAAGTCGCCCTATATGGCGCTGCCCAACCTCCTTGCCGGCCGCACTATGGTGCCGGAGTTTTTTCAGGACGCGGTGACGCCCGCGGCCCTCGGGGGCGCGCTGTTGCGCGAGCTTGACGACCCGGCGCGCGTGGCGGCGCTCACGGCGGAGTTTCGCCGCATACACGCACAGCTGCGCTGCGGTGCGGCCGAGCGCGCCGCGAATGCAATTCTCGAGTGTGCGGGCGTGCGCGCATGATGCGCGCCGTTCCGACAGCAAGGCGCGTGCGCATTGCCGGCGTCGATGAGGCGGGGCGCGGACCGCTCGCAGGACCCGTGGTGGCGGCGGCGGTGATTCTGAACGCGCGGCGGCCGATTGCGGGATTGGCGGACTCCAAGACGCTCCCGCCCGAGGAGCGTCAGCGGCTTGCCGCGCTCATTCGCCTCCGGGCGCTCGCCTGGGGCGTCGGCTGGTCCGACACCGAGGAGATCGACAGCCTGAATATCCTGCAGGCAACGCTCCTTGCGATGCGCCGTGCGCTCCTGTGCCTGCCACTGTGTCCCACGCACGTGCAGGTGGACGGCGATCGTCCGCCGCAGCTTGCGGACCTGCTCGGCGGCTGCACCGTGGAAGCCGTGGTGAGGGGCGATGCTACGGTCGAGGCCATCAGCGCCGCCTCGATTCTCGCCAAGGTGTGTCGCGACGGTCTGATGGAGCGCATGGATGCTCACTACCCGGGGTTTGATCTGGCAACGCATAAAGGCTACGCGACCCCGGGGCATCTTGCCGCCCTCAAGCTGCACGCGCCGACGCCGCTGCATCGGCGCTCCTTCGAGCCGGTGCGCGAGGCGCTCGCGGCGCTAGTATTGGCACCATGAACTGCGGCTTCGTGCATCTGCGTGTGCATACCGAGTACTCGCTCGTGGACAGCGTGGTGCGCATCGAGGAGTTGGTGGATGCGGTGCTCGCGGCCGAGATGCCGGCCGTGGCGCTCACGGATCAGAACAATCTCTTCGGCATGGTGAAGCTATACCGCGCGGCGCTGGAACGCGGCATCAAGCCCATCGTCGGTGTCGATCTCTTGGTACGCGAGAGCGGCGAGCGCGTGCAGCCGACGCGATTGACTCTGCTGTGTCAGTCCGAGATCGGCTACCGCAACGTCACGCGACTCCTAAGTCGCGCTTACCTTGAAGGCCAGCAGCGCGGTGTTGCGCTCATCGACCGGCGCTGGTTGAGCGCGGAGTCGCTCTCCGGCTTGATCGCGCTCTCCGGTGCGACCGCGGGCGATGTCGGTCGCGCGCTCGTCAACGGCCAGGATGCCGAGGCGGAGCGGGCGTGCGAGTTCTGGCGCGCGCTCTTCGAGGATCGCTTCTATCTGGAACTGCAGCGCGTGGGCAGGCCGGATGAGGAGGCGTACATCGCAGGCGCATTGGCGCTCGCCGCGCGGCGCTCGCTGCCCGTGGTCGCGACCAACGACGTGCGCTTCCTCAAACCCGAGGATTTCGAAGCGCACGAGGCGCGGGTGTGCATCCACGACGGGGCGCTGCTCGCCGACACCGGGCGCGTGCGGCGCTACACCGCGCAGCAGTACCTGCGCTCGCCGCGCGAGATGGCGCTGCTGTTCGCGGACCTGCCCGAGGCGCTCGCGAACTCCGTCGAAATCGCGCGCCGCGCCAGTCTCATATTGAGGTTGGGTGAGATGCATATGCCGCAGTACCCCGTGCCGGACGGGACGAGCGCGGCGGATTATCTGCGCCGCGAAGCCGCCAGCGGACTCGCGCAGCGCCTGGCGCGTGAGCAGGATGCGGCGCGCATCGAGCAGCGCCAGATGCGCCTGCGCAGCGAACTCGATGTCATCTGCCAGATGGGCTTCGCAAGCTACTTCCTCATCGTCGCGGATTTCATCCGCTGGGCACGCGACAACGCGGTGCCGGTGGGACCCGGGCGCGGCTCGGGCGCCGGATCGCTCGTGGCCTACTGCCTCGGGATCACGGATCTGGATCCGCTCGAATACGACCTGCTCTTTGAGCGCTTCCTCAATCCGGAACGGGTGTCCATGCCCGACTTCGACGTCGACTTCTGCATGGAGGGGCGCGATCGCGTCATCGACTATGTCGCCGACAAATACGGCCGCGACCGCGTCTCGCAGATCATCACCTATGGGACGCTCGCGGCGAAGGCGGTCGTGCGCGATGTCGGGCGCGTGCTCGGCATGAGTTACGGCTTCGTCGACCGCATCGCGAAGCTCATCCCCTTCGAGCTCGGCATTACCTTGAACGACGCGCTCGTGAAGGAGCCGGAGCTCGCGCGCCTGTATCAGAGTGAAGATGAGGTGAAGAATCTCATCGATCTGGCGCGCTCGCTCGAAGGGCTGACGCGCAACGCCGGCACGCATGCCGGCGGCGTCGTCATCGCGCCATCGGCGCTCACGGATTTCGCCCCGCTCTACTGCGAGGAGGGTGCGACCAGCGTCGTGACGCAGTTCGACAAGGACGACGTGGAAGCGGCGGGGCTTGTCAAATTCGACTTCCTCGGGCTGCGCACGCTCACCATCATCGACAAGGCGGTGCGCACCATCAATCCCGAGCGCACCGCGCGCGCCGAGGCGCCGCTCGACATCAATCAACTGCCCATGAGCGATGCCAAGACCTACGCGCTCATCAAATCATGCCGTACGACCGCGGTCTTTCAGCTCGAGTCGCGCGGCATGAAGGATCTCATCCGCCGTCTGCAGCCGGACCGCTTCGAGGACGTCGTGGCGCTGGTTGCGCTGTTTCGCCCCGGGCCGCTGCAGTCGGGCATGGTCGATGATTTCATCGAGCGCAAGCATGCCCCGGCCAACACCCCCATCGACTATCTGCACCCGGACATCAAGAGTGTGCTGGCGCCGACCTACGGCGTCATCCTCTACCAGGAGCAGGTCATGCAGATCGCGCAGGTGCTCGCCGGCTACACGTTGGGCGGTGCGGATCTCTTGCGGCGCGCGATGGGCAAGAAGAACGCCCATGAGATGGCCCAGCAGCGCACGGTGTTCGTGGAGGCTGCGGTCGCGCGCGGCGTGCCGCGCGCGCGCGCCGCCCACATATTTGATCTCATGGAAAAGTTCGCCGGTTACGGCTTCAACAAGTCGCACTCGGCGGCGTACGCGCTGCTCGCGTATCAGACAGCATTCTTAAAGGCACACTACACGGCCGCGTTCATGGCGGCGGTGCTGACCGCCGACATGGATCGCACCGAAAAGGTCGTGTATTTGATCCAGGAATGCCACGAGCTTGGCATCGGCGTTGCGCCGCCGGACCTGAACGCGTCGCTGTACGAGTTTGCGGTCGCCGATGTGCGCAGCATCCGCTACGGTCTGGGGGCGGTGAAGGGAGTGGGCGAGGCGGCGGTGCGTGCCATCATCGACGAACGCGCGGCGCGCGGCCCGTTTGCGGGTCTTGAGGACCTGTGTCGGCGCTTGGATCTGCAGAAAGTGAATCGCCGCGTGCTGGAGGCGCTCATCAAATCCGGCAGCCTTGATGGCTTCGGCGTCAATCGCGCGACGCTCATGCTGCACCTGGGTACCGCCATGCAGCGCGGCGATCAGGGCGCGCGCGCCCATGAGGCGGGTCAGGTGGATCTGTTCGGCCTCGCCGCGGAGGAGCGCGCGGGCGAGCTTGAGGTGACGCGCGCGCCCGTCGCGCCGGATTGGAGCGAGGCGCAGCGGCTCGGCGGCGAGCGCGAGACACTCGGGCTGTATCTCACCGGTCATCCCATCGCCCGGGTCGAGCAGCACCTGCCGCGCTTCGTGTCGCACCGCATCGGCGATCTGCTCGGCGAGCGGCCCTTCGCGCAGAGCGCTCGCGGGTTCAGCGCGGGCCGTGCGGTCACTGTGGCGGGTCTCATCGACGAGATCAGAAAGCGCGGCACGCGCGTCAGCGTGAGCCTCGATGACCGTTCGGGACGCATCGAAGTGACGCTTTTCGATGAGGTCTTCCAGCGGCATCGCGATCTCATCGTCAAGGATGCGCTGGTGCTCGTCGAAGGGTTGCTGCGCTTTGATGAGTTCTCCGATGGCTGGCGCCTGGGTGCGCGCCGGATCACCGATCTTGATCAGGCGCTCGAGACCCAGGCGCGGCGCATCGTCCTCAAATGGCCCGCCGGGCGCCAAGCGGCCGCCTTTGAGGAGCTCGGCGAGATCCTCGCGCGCTTCCGTCCCGGACCCTGTCCGGTGACGATTGAGTATTGCAGCGCAACTGCCAGCGGCGCATTGACGCTCGGCGCCGAGTGGAGCGTGCGCGCGACGCGCGAGCTCTTGTTTGCGCTCGAGGAGCTCGTCGGCCGTCAGGGGATTGAGCTGCGCTTCGGATCCGCGCCCGCGGCCGTGATTGCCGAGAGCCTTGCGGATGCGGGCCCGCGCCCGTAACCTTTCCAACCCCCACGGGCAGCGGTAACTTCCTCGATGGCCGTCGCGTTTCTCGACTTCGAACAGCCGATCGCCGAGCTTGAAGCGAAGATCGAAGAGCTCAAGCACATCGCCGCGGAAGATTCCGAGGTCAATATTCGCGATGAGATCACGCGGCTGCAGGCGAAGAGCCGGCAGCTGACGCGGCAAATCTTCGCGAACCTCACGCCCTGGCAGATCACGCAGCTCGCGCGTCATCCGCACCGGCCCTATACGCTCGACTATGTGAACGTCATGTGCCGCGAGTTTCAGGAGCTGCATGGTGATCGGATGTTCGGCGATGATCTTGCGATCGTCGGCGGACTTGCGCGCCTCGGTGAGCGCGCGGTGATGGTGCTCGGGCACCAGAAAGGGCGCGACACCAAAGAGCGCGTGCGGCGCAACTACGGCATGCCCAAGCCCGAGGGCTATCGCAAGGCGCTGCGCCTGATGCGCCTCGCGGAACGCTTCGGGCTGCCGCTCATCACTTTCATCGATACCCCCGGCGCCTATCCCGGGGTCGGCTCGGAGGAGCGCGGCCAGAGCGAGGCCATCGCGCGCAATCTCTTTGAGATGTCGGTGCTGCGCATTCCGATCATCACGGTCGTCATTGGCGAAGGCGGCTCGGGCGGTGCGCTGGCGATCGGGGTATGCGACCGGCTGCTGATGCTTCAGTACAGCACCTATTCGGTGATCACGCCGGAGGGTTGCGCATCGATCCTGTGGAAGAGCGCCGATAAGAAGGAGGCCGCGGCGGATGCCATGGGCCTGACCGCCCAGCGCCTGGCGCAGCTCGGCCTCATCGATGAGGTTCTCGAGGAGCCTTTGGGTGGCGCTCATCGGGATCCGGCGCAGATGTCCGAGCATCTGAAGGCCGCGCTCGTGCGCCACCTCGCAACTCTCGAGGAGGTGAGCCGCGAGGAATTGCGCGCGGCGCGCGGCGCCAAGATTGCCGCATTTGGTGTGTATTCCGAAACGCCCTCGTGAGGGCGCGCGTGCAGGCGGCGTCCTTTGGTCCGCGCTGGCTGCGGCAGCACCTTGCGGCGCTCGTGCCGGCATTTCCCGATAGCCCGCTGTGCGTGGCATATAGCGGCGGGGTCGACTCGACGGCGCTGCTCGCCGCGCTCGCCCGCGGGGCGCGCCTCAAGGTGCGTGCGCTGCACGTCAACCACGGCCTGCACCCCGCCGCCGGTTCCTGGAGCGCTCACTGTCAAACATTCGCGCGCCGCCTGGGGGTACCGCTCAAGATCATTGCCGTCGACGTGCCGCGCACCCGCGGCGCATCGCTTGAAGCGCAGGCGCGCGACGCGCGCTATGCGGCGCTTGCTGCGGAGCTTTCCGCGGGGGAGATCCTGCTGACCGCGCAGCATGCGGACGATCAGCTCGAGACCGTGCTGCTGCAGCTCCTGCGCGGCGCGGGAATTGCGGGGCTTGCGGCCATGCCGCCGCTTGCGCCCTTTGCCGCCGGCTGGCTGGTGCGCCCGCTGCTCGAGCGCTCGCGCGCCGAGCTGGCAGCATGGGTCGCGCGATCCAAGCTCGATTGGATCGAGGATGCGAGCAATGCCGATGAGCGGCTCGATCGCAACTATCTGCGCCACCAGGTGCTGCCGCGACTGCGGGAGCGCTGGCCGGCGTGCGCGCGCGCCGTGGGCAGGAGTGCACGGCATGCCGCGCAGGCGCAGCGCCTGCTCGAGGAAATCGGCCGCGCGGATGCGCACAAAGCCGCCGACGGCGCCGCCGTGTCGGTGCAGGGGCTGCGCGCGCTCAGCCCCGAGCGGCGGGTGAATGCGCTGCGGGCGTGGATCGGCGCGGCCGGCTGGCCGCTGCCGGACGCACGCCGCATGGATGAGCTCGCAGGTCCGCTCGTCGATGCGCGCGCCGACGCCAATCCGGCGGTTGCCTGGGGAGCGGTGGTCGCGCGCCGGCACGCCGAGCGGCTCGGTATTTATCCGGCGCCCGCCGCGCTGCCGGATGAGGAGCTGACCTGGGCGTGGCGCAAGCGGCGCAAGCTTGTGCTGCCCGGGAAGCTCGGCACGCTCGCGCTTGAAGCCGATGCGCGCGGTCCCATTGATCTTGCGCTCTTGCCGGATGAGCTCACGGTTCGCTCGCGCCAGGGGGGCGAGCGGCTGCGGCCGCGCGCCGGCGGCCCGCGCCGCGCGCTGAAGTCGCTGCTGCAGGAAGCGCAGGTGCCGCCCGCAGAGCGCGCGCGTATGCCGCTCATCTTCGCAGGCGCGCAGCTGGTCGCGGTGGCTGACCGCTGGAGCGATGCCTGCATCCACGCGCAGCCGCGCGCCGCGCGCCGCGTCCGCATCCGCTGGCAGCGCGCCTGAAGATCTTTGCCGTGCGCGCGCGATTTTGCTAGTCTGCCAGCCCGTCGTCCATGCAGCCGTCGGGCTGCGGCTTTCCTTCGACGGGATCCCTTAATGTCGCGATTTGTTTTCGTCACCGGTGGCGTCGTGTCCTCATTGGGCAAGGGCATTGCCGCCGCCTCGCTCGGGGCCATTCTTGAGGCGCGCGGCCTCAAGGTCGCGATGGTGAAGCTCGATCCCTACATCAATGTGGACCCGGGGACCATGAGCCCGTTTCAGCATGGCGAGGTGTTTGTCACCCAGGACGGCACCGAGACGGATCTTGATCTCGGGCACTACGAGCGCTTCGTGCGCACCACGACCGGGCGCCACAGCAATTTCACCACCGGTCGCATCTACGAGCGCGTTATCGCCAAGGAGCGTCGCGGCGACTATCTCGGCGCGACCGTCCAGGTCATCCCGCACATCACCGATGAGATCAAACGCAGCGTGCAGCTGGGTGCCGGCGGCGCGGACGTGTGCATGGTGGAGATCGGCGGCACGGTCGGTGACATCGAATCCCTGCCGTTTCTCGAGGCGATCCGCCAGCTCGGGATCGAGCTCGGTCGCAGCAACTGCGTCTACATGCATCTGACCCTCGTGCCCATCGTGGGCGGCTCCGGGGAGATCAAGACCAAGCCGACCCAGCATTCGGTCAAGGAGCTGCGCGGCATCGGCATCCAGCCCGACGTGCTCCTGTGCCGTTGCAAGCAGCCGCTGCCCGAGGAGCAGCGTCGCAAGATCGCGCTCTTCACGAGCGTGGAGGAGCGCGCGGTCATATCCGCCGTCGACGCGGAGGACATCTATCAGATTCCGATCCTGCTGCACGATCAGGGCCTCGATGACATCGTCACCGAAAAGCTGCGCCTGCAGGTGCCGGCGACGGATCTGCCCGAGTGGCGCCACGTGGTGAGCGCCAGAGCGAATCCGGATGGGCGCGTCGACATCGCCATGGTCGGCAAATACGTGCAGATCCGCGACTCGTACATCTCGCTCAATGAGGCGCTGATGCACGGCGGACTTAAGTCCCGCACGCGCGTCAACATCCATTACGTCGAGTCGACGGACCTGGAGAGGGACGGGATCGGCGCCCTTGCCGGGATGGATGCGATCCTCGTGCCGGGCGGCTTCGGCGAGCGCGGCGTCGAGGGGAAGATCCAGGCGGTGCGTTATGCGCGCGAGCACGGCGTGCCGTACCTCGGCATCTGCCTCGGCATGCAGATGGCGGTCATCGAGTACGGCCGGCACGTGCTCGGGCTTAAGGATGCGAACAGCACCGAGATGAATCGCGCGACCGCGGATCCGGTGATTGCCCTCATCACCGAGTGGCAGGATGCCGAGCGCGGTGCGCAGCTGCGCGATGAATCATCGGGCAAGGGCGGCAGCATGCGCCTGGGAGCTCAGGAAGTGCTGCTCGGTGCGGGCACTCTGGTGCGCGAGATCTACAACAAGGATGCGATCATGGAGCGCCACCGCCACCGCTACGAGTTCAACAATAATTATCTCGAGCGCTACAGCCGCGCGGGCCTGCGCTTTTCGGGCTTCTCGCGCGACGGACTCGTGGAGATCATCGAGCTGCCCAATCATCCGTGGTTCATCGCGACCCAGTTCCATCCGGAATTCCTCTCCACACCGCGCGATGGCCATCCGTTGTTCACCGGCTTCATCCGCGCCGCGCGCACGCATCGCACCGCGCAGTTGCCACAAGCCGCAGGAGCATGAAGCTCGCAGGGCACGAGGTCGGTGTCGATCGCCCGTTCTTTCTCATTGCCGGGCCCTGCGTCATCGAAAGCGCCGCACTCACCCACGAGATCGCCGGACGCTTGGCCGAGATCACGGCGCGCCTGAAGATCCCGTTTGTCTTCAAGGCATCCTTCGACAAGGCCAACCGCTCCTCCGCTGCAAGCTTTCGCGGTCCCGGCATCGAGGCTGGCCTTAAGGTGCTCGAAGCCGTGCGCCGCGCCGTCGGCGTGCCGGTGCTCACCGACGTACATGAGGACACGCCGCTCGCCGAGGTCGCTGCGGTCGTCGATGTGCTGCAGACACCGGCGTTCCTGTGCCGCCAGACGAACTTCATCATCAATGCCGCAAGCCACGGCAGACCTGTGAACATCAAGAAGGGCCAGTTTCTATCGCCTGGGGAAATGCGCCAGGTCGTCGAGAAGGCGCGCTCCACCGGCAACGAGGCCATCATGGTGTGCGAGCGCGGCTTCTCCTTCGGATACAACAATCTCGTCTCCGACATGCGCTCGCTTGCGATCATGCGTGCGACCGGCTGCCCGGTGGTCTTTGATGCCACGCATTCGGTGCAGCTGCCGGGCGGGCAGGGGACCTCCTCCGGCGGGCAGCGCGAATTCGTGCCGGTGCTGGCGCGCGCGGCGGTCGCCGCGGGCGTTGCGGGATTGTTCATGGAGACGCATCCCGAGCCTGCCAAGGCGCTCTCGGACGGACCCAACGCCTGGCCGCTCGCGCGCATGGAGCCGCTCCTCGCTACGCTCCTGGAGCTTGATCGCGCGGTGAAATCAAAACCCTTCGAGGAGTCGCTGTTATGAGCCGAATCGCGGACATTCGCGGTCGCGAAATCGTGGACTCCCGCGGCAATCCGACCGTCGAGGCCGACGTGGTGCTCGAGTCCGGTGCCAGCGGCCGCGCTGCCGTACCTTCGGGTGCCTCGACCGGATCGCGCGAAGCGGTGGAGCTGCGCGACGGCGATCCCACGCGCTACCAGGGCAAGGGCGTCTTGAAGGCGGTACAGAACATCAACACCGTGCTTGCGCCCGCGCTGCTGCGTCACGATGTGCGCGATCAGGCGGGCATCGATCGCAAGATGATTGACCTCGACGGCACCGAGAGCAAGTCGCGCCTGGGAGCGAATGCGCTCCTCGCCGTGTCGTTGGCCGCGGCGCACGCGGCCGCGCGCGAGCAGCGCCAGCCGCTCTACGGCTATCTTGCGCAGCATCTGCTCGCCGGCCGGGAAGCTCTGATGCCCGTGCCGCAGATGAATATCGTCAACGGCGGCGCGCATGCCAACAACAGCCTCGACATCCAGGAATTCATGATCCTGCCCGTGGGCGCGCCGAGTTTCCGCGAGGCCCTGCGCTACGGCGCGGAGATCTTCCACACGCTGAAGAAGCTGCTCGCCAAACGCGGCCTGTCGACCGCGGTCGGCGATGAGGGCGGATTCGCCCCCGACCTGGGCTCCAACGAGGAGGCCCTATCCATCATCCTCGAAGCCATCGGGCAGGCGGGCTACCAGGCCGGCGGCGACATCCTCCTCGGGCTTGATGTGGCAAGCTCGGAGCTGTTCCAGGGCGGTCAATATGAGCTCGCGTCGGAGAAGCGGCGCTTCAGCGCCGCGCAGTTCACGCGCTATTTGGCGGATCTGGCTGCCAAATACCCGATCGTCAGCATCGAGGATGGCATGAGTGAGGCGGACTGGAGCGGCTGGGGGGAGCTCACGCGCGAACTTGGCAAGCGCGTGCAGCTTGTGGGGGATGATCTCTTCGTCACCAACACCAAAATATTGAAGCGCGGCATCGATGAGCACGTCGCCAATGCCATCCTCATCAAGCCGAATCAGATCGGCACGCTCACCGAGACGCTCGCCGCCATCGACATGGCCGATCGCGCGCACTATGCCTGCGTCATCTCGCACCGCTCCGGGGAGACCGAGGATACGACCATCGCCGACATCGCCGTGGCGACGGCCGCGACCCAGATCAAGACGGGCTCGCTGTCGCGCTCCGACCGCATGGCGAAATACAACCAGCTGCTGCGCATCGAGGCGGAGCTTGGCAAAGTGCGTTACGCGGGGCGCGACGCATTTCCCGTCAGGTGCTAGGCTCTGCCCCCGTGAAATGGCTCGCCGCTGCTTTGTTGGTCGTCATGGTTCTGCTGCAGTACCGGCTGTGGCTGTCGGCGAGCGGGGTGCAGGAGTTCACGCGGCTCGAGACGGCGGTCGCGCAGCAGCGCTCCGAGGATGAGCGCCTGGCGGATCGCAACCGGCAGCTCGCCGCCGAAGTGCGCGATCTGAAGAGCGGCTTCGGAGCTCTCGAGGAGCGCGCCCGCTCGGAGCTGGGCATGATCGCCAACAACGAGACCTTCTACCAGGTCGTGCCGGCGCACGCGCAGGCGCAAGGCAATTTGCCCACCCGAACCGCCGCGCGGTGACCGGGCAATCCGAGCACCCAGCGGTGCGGTACTGGCTCGTCATGCCGGCGGCGGGCAGCGGCCGCAGATTCGGTCATCCCTTACCCAAGCAGTACGCGCCGCTGTGCGGCCGCACCGTGATCGAGTGGGCGCTCGCGCCGTTCATGGCGGATGCGCGCTGTGCGGGCGTCGTGGTCGCGATCGCGCCGGCCGATACTCACTGGCCGCGCATCGCCGCGCGCCTGCCGGGCATTGAGGTTGCATCCGGAGGCGCGGCGAGGAGCGACTCGGTGAGGAGCGCGCTCCTTAAACTCGCGGGGCGCGCGCGCGCGGATGACTGGGTGCTGGTGCACGATGCGGCGCGGCCGTGCCTGACCTCAGCCGACCGGGACCGGCTCCTCAAGGAGGTGGGTGGCCATGCGGTCGGCGGGCTGCTTGCCACGCGGGCGGCGGATACGCTCAAACGCGCGGCCGACAATCTGAGCGTCGCGATGACGCTCGACCGCACGGACCTGTGGCGCGCGCTGACGCCGCAGATGTTCCGCTACGGGCCGCTGTGTACGGCGCTCGATGCGGCGAAAGCGCTTGAGCGAAATCCAAGCGATGAAGCGCAGGCCTTCGAGTGGCTGGGCGAACATCCGGCGCTCATCGAAGGCTCCGCCGCCAATCTCAAGGTCACGAGTTTGAGTGATCTTGCGCTCGCCGAGGCGCTGCTGGCTGCGCGGCGCACTTCCCCATGAGGGTCGGCACCGGATTCGACGTGCACGCCTTTGGGCCGGGCGATTTCATCATGCTAGGAGGCGTGCGCGTGCCGCATGCGCACGGCGTCATCGCACATTCCGACGGCGATGTGGCGCTGCATGCGCTGTGCGATGCGCTGCTCGGCGCCGCCGGCCTTGGGGACATCGGCGAGCATTTCGCGAATCATGATCCGCGCTGGCGCGGCGCGGCGAGCGGCCATTTCGTTACCGAGGTGCTGGCGATGCTGGCACCGCTTGGGCTGCGCATCGGCAATGTGGACATCACGGTGCTTGCCGAGACGCCGAAGGTCGCACCCCATCGCGAGGCGATGCGCGCTCAGATTGCGGGCCTTCTGCGAGTGGCCCGCGAGCGCGTCAACGTGAAGGCGACGACCACCGAGGGCCTGGGATTTCTCGGCCGTGCGGAGGGCATCGCGGCACAGGCCGTGGTGCTTCTCTATGAGGCGGCGGACGCGGCGGAAACCTAGCGCGACAGCAGCACGTAGAGCGCGCCCGTGCCCCCGTCGACGGGGCGCGCGGACACGAAGGCGACCACGGTCACGATGCGTTGCAGCAGGTTGCTCACGACATTCTTCAGGACCGGTCCGCGCGGGCCGGATCGCAGTCCCTTGCCGTGCACGATGCGCACGCAGCGGATATCGCGCTCGAGCGCGTTGGCGAGAAAGGCGGCGAGCGCCGCCTTCGCCTGCACGACGTTGAGCCCGTGCAGATCGAATTCGGCCTCGACGCGGTACAGCCCGCGGCGCAGATTGCGCACCACCGCCGGCTGCACTCCGGCGCGGCGGAACACGAGTTCATCGCCGCCGCCGATGGCGGAGTCGTCGATGGGCCCCTCGAGACTCTCGAGGAGCACGGCCTTCCGGTCGGCGCGCGCGAACCGGGCGCGGGCCGGGGCCGGCTTCTTCTCAGGCGCACGCCGGTCGCGCACCAGGGGCTTCACATCGCGCACCGCGGCTCTGAAGAGCTCCGCGTCCTCATCGGGAACCCGCTTCACGCTACCTCCGACTGCATTCTTTTGAGTATATTGACGCGCCCGTCTCGGGCGGTAGTTCTCAACGCACCGTCGTGAAAATCCTGATCAGCAACGACGACGGATACCGCTCCGACGGCATCCGCCGGCTGGCCGCTGCGCTCGCCGCGCTGCCCGACGTGACTGTGACCGTCATGGCGCCCGAACGCAATCGCAGCGGCGCGAGCAACTCGCTCACCCTCGATGTGCCGCTGCGCGTCACGCAGGTTGAAGTCGGCGTTTATTTTGTCGCGGGCACGCCGACGGACTGCGTGCACCTGGCGAACTCGGGATTTTTTGATTACGAACATGACATCGTCGTCTCGGGCGTCAACGACGGCGCGAACCTGGGCGATGACGTGCTGTATTCGGGCACCGTGGCCGCCGCCATCGAAGGGCGCTTCCTCGGCCTGCCGGCGCTTGCGATCTCGCTGTGCACCCAGCCGGGGAGCCGTGCGCATTTCGACACCGGCGCCGCGGTTGCCGCGCGCCTGGTGCAGCAGCTGCTGAGGCGCCCGCTCGATCGCGCCCTGATCCTGAACGTCAACGTGCCCGACGTTGCCTATCCGCAGTTGCAGGGCTATCGCACCACGCGCCTGGGATTTCGTCACCGCTCCGAGCCCGTGCTGCAGGCGCACGATCCGCGCGGCCGGCCGGTGTACTGGGTGGGTCCCGCGGGGCGCGAGCAGGATGCGGGCCCGGGCACGGACTTCGATGCTGTGGCGGAAGGGTTCGTTTCGGTGACGCCGCTGCAGATCGATCTCACGCGCCATGCGGCACTGCCGCTGCTGACGGGCTGGCTGGCGGGCATCGATGACTGACGTGCGCATCACCGGCATCGGCATGACCTCGGCGCGCACGCGCGACCGGCTCGTGCAGCGCCTGCGCGATCAGGGCATCGTCAACCCCGCCGTCCTCGAGCGCATCCGCAACGTGCCGCGGCACATTTTCGTCGATGAGGCGCTCGGCAGCCGCGCCTACGAGGACACCGCCCTGCCGATCGGCTTCGGGCAGACCATCTCGCAGCCGTACATCGTTGCACGCATGACCGAAGCGCTTCTCGATGGCGGCCCGCTCGCGCGCGTGCTTGAGATCGGCACGGGGTGCGGCTACCAGACCGCGGTACTCTCGCCTCTGGTTACGACGCTCTTCACCATCGAACGCATCGCACCACTCATGGAACGCGCCCGCGAGCGCATCAAAGAACTTGGCATGCGCAATGTGCGCTTCCGGCACGGCGATGGCAGCGCGGGGTGGAAGGCGCACGGGCCTTTTGACGGCATACTCGTGGCGGCGGCGCCGCTCACCGTTCCGCAAGCGTGGCTGCAGCAGTTGAAGCCGGGCGGCAGACTCATCGTCCCGGTGGGACCTGAGGGTGCGCAGCAGCTCGTGCGCTTCACGCAAAAAGACCAGCGGCTCGAGAAGCAGACCCTGGGGCCGGTCGCCTTCGTGCCGCTGCTCGGCGGCACGGGGTGATTTCTCAGCGCGACGTTACATTAATTATGGATCGTAATGCATTGAATAAAATGAATTAATAATTCATAAAATTGTGCTCGACATGGCGGTGTTATGTGAAAAACCGCTATTTTTGACGGCGCACAGCAATATTCGGGCCGCACATGAGGCATTTGGTCGCCGCGAAACTCCTTGATGAACAAGCCTCTTGCGCTGATATCTAGGACGTGAGTAACATGTCTGCGAACACCGACAGGAGCTAAGTGGCAAAGCGACCAGAAGAAGACACGGGGCGGAGGGGAGTGATAGAAAAGCAATAACATTTGAAACAAGAAAAACAATGCGGATGCAATTGTTCGAGTCTGTCAGCTTCGAATGATTGTTGGGTTGGTTGAAGCTTTCTCCCCCCGTGTCTTCTTTAGGTCGCTTTTTTTTCTGGCGGCTCCTTTGTTAGGAACAATGCCGCGGCGACCCGCCGCTCCTCCTGCACCAGGATATTGAAGGTGCGGCACGCGGCTCCCAGATCCATCACTTCGAGCGCCATGCCCTGCGCGGCAAAGGCGGCGCGTACGCCACTCGGCATAGCGCGGGAACCCTCAGGCGTACCCCACAGCACGATCTGGGGTTGAAGCGCGAAAAGCGGCGCAAGCTCGACCGCGCCGAGTTCATCGGGTGCTCCCGCCTGCCAATCTGTGATAAGTGTGTCGGCAGTGACGATGCAGCTTCCGACCACGATCCGCGCTCCGATCCGCAGCTCGCTCTGCGAGTACGCACCGATGAGATTGACGCCGGAGCGGGCGTCGAGCGTGAACTTCATGGCACTAAAATACCCGCTCGTGCACGCCCCCGTCATCGTGATCGCGGACCTCTACCTTCCCGGGGAAGGCCGCGGCGCTTCGGTGGCACTGCCGGGGCTGGAGCGCATCGCGCGGTTTGCAACGATCAGCGTGCTTTCCAGGGGCTGGCGGCCGTGGCTTGCCGAGCGCGTGGGATGTGCGGAGCTTGCCGATGAAGCGCCGGCCTGCGTTGCGGCACGCTGCTGCACTGCGCTCAGCGCGGGCGCCGTCTGGCTTGCAACGCCCGTGCACTGCATCGCCGGGCTCGCAAGCGTGCACCTGGAGCATCGCGGCCTTCTCAAACTTTCGCAGGCGGAGCTGACAGCGCTCGCAGCGGACTTTCGCGCGGTCTTTCAAGGATCGCCGTTTGCGCTTGCACCGCTGCCGAGCGGCGGCTTTCTGCTCGCAGGTCCGGCGCTTGCCGACGCCGCGGGTATCGAACCTGCGCGCTCAATCGGCATGAGCATTGCCGCGGCGCTGCCGCGGGCGCCGGCATTGCGGCGCCTCGGTGCGGAAATTGAGATCTGGCTGCATGAGCACCCCGTGAACCGCGCGCGCGGCGCGCGCGGGGAGCTGCCGGTCACGAGTCTGTGGCTGTGGGGCGGCGGGATGCTGGCGGCCGGAGCGCGCGCGCCCGCAAGTAGCGGCGCTGCGGCCGATCGCGCCTACGGATCCGATCCGTATCTTGCAGGCCTGTGGTGCGCGCGCGGCGCGCACGCGCAGGCGCTGCCCGAGAGCATCGCCGCTCTCGATGCGGCGCCGGCACGCTGCAGCGTCATCCTCGTCGAGCTCGCCGAGCTCCTCAGGGCCGAGCGCCGCGCAGGCCTGGGCGATGCGCTCGCGCTCCTGGATGCGCGCTGGCTTGCGCCCGCCGCGGCGCGCGTCGCGCGCGGCGCCATGCAATCGCTCACCGTCATCGCCAATGATCGCTGTCTGACGCTCGGGCGGCGCGACTTCATGAAGCGCTGGCGGCGCGCCCGCCCCGGACTTGCGGCACTCGCATGAGCTTGAAGGTCATCCGCCGCGTGGCGTTGCAGGGCGCGGGCCTCGGTGCGCACCTGCACCCCGTGCTGCAGCGCGCCTATGCCGCGCGTGGTGTGCGCTCGGCGACGGATCTTGATATTTCGCTCGGCAGGCTGCTGCCCGTCGGTACGCTTGCGGGCGTAGCGGAGGCGGTGAGCTTGTTGCTGGCGCATCGCACCCACGGCCGCGTACTCGTGATTGGGGATTTCGATGCGGATGGCGCCACGAGCACCGCCCTCATGGTGCGCGCCATGCGCGCGTGGGGATTCGCCGCGGTCGATTTTCTCGTGCCCAACCGCTTCGAGTTTGGCTATGGCTTGACGCCGGAAATCGTGGCGCTCGCGAAGACGCGCGCGCCGACGTTGATCGTGACCGTCGACAACGGCATTTCGAGCGTGGCCGGGGTCGCTTGCGCGCGCGCCGGGCGCATCGACGTGCTGATCACGGATCATCACCTGCCAGGCAGCGCGCTGCCGGATGCGAACGTGATCGTGAACCCCAATCTCATCGGCAGCCGCTTCGGCAGCCCCGCATTGGCCGGCGTCGGCGTCGCCTTCTATGTGATGGCGGGGCTCAAGCGCGCGCTCGATGAGGCCGGGGCGCTCGCGCCGGGCGCGGCCGGCGTTGCCGAGTTCCTCGACCTCGTGGCGCTTGGCACGGTGGCGGACGTGGTGCCGCTCGACTTCAACAATCGGGTCCTGGTCGCGCAGGGTCTGCAGCGCATCCGCGCCGGGCGCTGCGTCGCGGGCATCAGCGCGCTCCTCAAGGTGGCCGCGCGTGGCCAGGCCGATCTCACGTCCAGCGACCTTGCGTTCGCGGTCGCGCCGCGCCTGAATGCCGCCGGGCGCATCGATGATATGAAGATCGGCATCGAGTGTCTGCTCGCGGACGGGGAGGCGAGTGCCATGGAGCTTGCGCTGCGCCTCGACGGGCTCAATCGCGAGCGCCGCTCGATCGAGGCGCGCATGCAATCCGATGCGCACTCGGCGGTAGAGCGCCTGCACGAGAAGAGCCCGCGCCCGCTGCAAAGAAGCGGCGTGTGTCTGTACGATGAAAGCTGGCACCAAGGCGTCGTGGGCCTGGTCGCGAGCCGCATCAAGGAGCGGCTGCGTCGCCCGGTCATCGCCTTTGCGCGCGCGCATGCTGCGAGCCTGCGCGGCTCGGGACGCTCGATCCCCGGCGTCCATATCCGCGACGTGCTCGACTGCATCGCCGCGCGCCACCCGGACCTCATCGTCAAATTCGGCGGGCATGCGATGGCGGCGGGTCTGACGCTCGACCTGGCGAACCTCGAGCGCTTCGCGCGGGCATTCGATGAGGAGGTGGCAAGGTGCCTGGGCGGGAGCGAGCACGCTGACTGCATCGAGACCGACGGCGAGCTCGCCGTGGCGGAAATCGCGCTTGAGACCGCGAACGCTGTGCGCGCCGGCGGACCGTGGGGCCAGGCCTTCCCCGAACCCTCGTTCGACGGCGTGTTCGCCATCCGCTCCGCGCGCCTCGTCGGCGAGCGCCATCTGAAGATGTGGGTGGAGGTGCCGCTCACCGGGCGCACCTTCGATGCCATCGCCTTCAATTACGCGGACGAAACCGGGGAGAGCGCGCTGCCGCAAGGTTCGGCGCAGCTCGTCTATCGTCTGGACGTCAACGAATACCTGGGCGAGCGGCGCCTGCAGCTGCTCGTGGATCACCTCTTGCCGGCCTAAGCCGCTGGCACGGGGTATGCGCCTTCCGTTAGCATCGCCGCCATGGAACTCAACCCAGTCAAACGGCAGCTGCGCGACCTCGCAGAGCGCATCGGCGCTTTACGGGGGTTTCTTTGAGTACGATGAAAAGAAGGAGCGCCTCGAAGAGGTCGGTCGCGAGCTGGAGGATCCCGAGCTGTGGACCAAACCTGAGCGCGCCCAGGAGCTCGGGCGCGAACGCGCACGCCTGACGGGGCAGCTCGACGCACTCGACCGGGTCGGCAAGGCCATCGATGATGCAAGCGAGATCCTCGCGATGGCGGAGAGCGAGGCCGACGAGGCCACCGCGCGCGACGTCGAGGCCGACGCCAAGCTGCTCGAGAACCAGGTGCGCGCCCTTGAGCTGCAGCGCATGTTTCGCGGCGAGATGGATGCGCACAGCGCCTTCCTCGACGTGCAGGCAGGCGCCGGCGGCACCGAGGCGCAGGACTGGGCGCAGATGCTCCTGCGCATGTACCTGCGCTGGGGAGCGGCGCGCGGCTTCACCTGCGAGGTGATCGATTCGACTCCGGGGGAAGTCGCCGGCATCAAGAGCGCGACGGTTGAGGTGCAGGGCGAGTATGCCTACGGCTGGCTGCGCACCGAGACCGGCGTGCACCGCCTGGTGCGCAAGTCGCCGTTCGACTCAGGCAACCGCCGCCATACCTCCTTCGCCTCCGTGTTCATCTCTCCGGAGATCGACGATGACATCGCGATCGACATCAATCCGGCGGATCTGCGCGTCGATGTGTACCGCTCGAGCGGCGCCGGCGGCCAGCATGTCAACAAGACCGAGTCGGCGGTGCGCATCACGCATCTGCCAAGCGGCATCGTCGCCGCCTGCCAGAACGAGAGGAGCCAGCACAAGAACCGTTCCATGGCGATGAAGATGCTGAAGGCGAAGCTCTATGAGCTCGAGGTCAACAAGAGAAATGCCGCCGCGAAGGTTCTCGAGGACTCGAAGTCCGATGTCAGCTGGGGACATCAGATCCGCTCCTATGTGCTCGATCAGTCGCGCATCAAGGACTTGCGCACGGGCGTGGAGGTGGGCAACACGGCGGCCGTGCTCGACGGAGAACTCGATGGCTTCATGGAAGCCTCGCTCAAGGCTGGACTGTAAAGTGCAGTGTAAGATTGAGGCGTGACAGCCGAAGAGCCCCCCAGCGATGAAAACAAGCTGATCGCCGAGCGGCGCGCGAAGCTTGCCGCGTGGCGCCGCGCGGGTGGCGCGTTTCCGAATGCCTTCCGCCGCGACACTTTGGCGGCGCAGTTGCAGATGAGCTTCGGGGACAAGAGTGCCGAGTGGCTGGAGGCGAATCCCACGCCGGTGCATGTGGGCGGGCGCATGATGCTGAAGCGCGTGATGGGCCGGGCAAGCTTTGCCCAGCTCGCCGATCGCTCCGGCCAGATCCAGATCTTTCTGCAGTCGGATGCCCTGGGCGCGGCCTACGAGCGCTTCAAGAGCTGGGACCTGGGCGACATCGTCGGCGCGGGCGGCGTGCTGTTTCGCACCAAGACGGGCGAGCTCTCGGTGCGCGCGACCGAGCTTGAGCTCCTCGCCAAGGCGCTGCGGCCGCTGCCCGACAAGTGGCACGGATTGACCGACACGGAGCTGCGCTACCGGCAGCGCTACGTCGATCTCATCATGAACGCGGACAGTCGCGAGGTGTTTCGCGTGCGCGCGCGCGTGGTGCGCTATCTGCGCGATTTTCTCGATGCCCTCGATTTTCTCGAGGTCGAGACTCCCATGATGCAGCCGATTCCCGGCGGCGCGGTGGCGCGGCCGTTCAAGACGCATCACAACGCGCTCGATCTGGATATGTATCTGCGCATCGCCCCGGAGCTTTATTTGAAGCGCCTCATCGTCGGCGGCTTCGAGCGCGTCTACGAGATCAACCGCAATTTTCGCAACGAGGGACTCTCCACCCAGCACAATCCCGAGTTCACCATGCTCGAGCTGTATCTTGCCTACGCCGACTATCGTGACCTCATGGAATGGGTGGAGAAGGCAATCCGCGGTCTCGCCGATGCCGTGCACGGCAGCCGGCAGGTCGAGTATCAGGGGCGCAGCTACGATCTCGCGGCGCCTTTTAAGCGCATGAGCATTGAGCAGGCGCTCAGCACGCACAATCCCGGGATCGATCCGCTGTCGCTGCGCGACCTGACTTACCTGCGCAAGTTCTGCGCCGAGCGCGGCATCGCCGTCAACGAGCACGACGGCCCCGGCAAGCTGCAGATCGAGATCTTCGAGAAGACCGTGGAGCACGAGCTCCTCGATCCGACTTTCATCCATGCCTACCCGGCCGAAGTCTCGCCGCTGTCGCGTGCGAATGATGCGGATCCCTTCGTCACCGATCGCTTCGAGTTCTTTCTTGCCGGACGTGAGATCGCCAACGGCTTCTCCGAGTTGAACGACCCGGAGGAGCAGGCGGCGCGTTTTCGCGCCCAGGTCGCACGCCACGATCGCGGCGATGAGGAAGCCATGTACTTCGACGCCGACTACATCCGCGCGCTCGAGTACGGGATGCCACCGACGGCGGGGCTCGGCGTCGGCATCGATCGGCTCGTGATGTTCCTCACCAACTCGCCGTCCATTCGCGACGTGATCCTGTTTCCACACCTGCGCCCGGAGAGCTCTTGATCGAGGCGCCGATCGGAGTCTTCGACTCCGGCGTTGGTGGCCTCACGGTGCTGCGCGCGCTCTTGGCCGAGCTGCCGCATGAACAGTTCATCTATCTCGGCGACACGGCGCGTCTGCCGTACGGGACCAAGAGCCCCGCGACGGTGGCGCGCTATGCGGCAACGGCGGCCGCGGCGCTCACGCGGCGCGGCTTGAAGTGTTTGGTCGTCGCCTGTAACACCGCCTCCGCCTCGAGCCTGCCTGCCATACGCCGGCAGCTTGCCGGTGTGCCGATTGTCGGGGTGATCGAGCCCGGTGCGCAGGCGGCCTGCGACGCTTCGGTGAGCGGCCACATCGCCGTGATCGCAACCGAAGGCACGGTGAACGGCCGCGCCTATCAGGAGGCCATCCTGCGCCGCCGCAGCGATGCGCGCGTGCTCGCCATCGCGACGCAGCTCTTCGTCGCGCTCGCCGAAGAAGGTGTGGTGTCGGGGCCCATCGCACGCGCCGTGGCGCGGCACTATCTGGCTGCGCTCGCGGCGCCGACGCCCGCTGCGCCCGACACGCTGGTGCTTGGCTGCACGCATTTTCCCATGTTGCTCGAGGTCATTCGTGCGGCGGTCGGCGCGCGCATGCGCATTGTGGATTCGGCGGCGACGACGGCCCGCGAAGTGCGGCAGCGCATCCACAGTGCGGGCCTCGCGCGCCATGCGGGCTCATCGTCGGTCCATTTTCTCGCCAGCGACGGCGCGGAGCGCTTCGCGCGTGTCGGCAGCCGCTTCCTCGCGCGCCCCATTGCCGCGGCGGACGTCGAAATCATCGACCTGTAGGCGCGCTACTGCGGTAGCTCGTACGGCAGCGGCAGGGGGCGCGCCTCGATCGGCACCGCAGCATCCTCCCCCGGCGCCTCATCGCGCGCGCTCGTGGCCGCAACGGCCAGAAACTCGCACGCGCCATCGTCGAGCCTGACGGCATCGACAATTTTGAACGCGCGCCCGTCGGCGAGGCGTCCCGCCGCGCCGGGCGCGAATTCCTGTGCGGCGTGTGTGACGAAGCGCTGCATGCGGCGTTTGACGCGCCCGCGATAGTGCGCGCGCGCGATCACCTCCTGGCCCGTGTAACAACCCTTGTCGAAGGCGATGGCGCCGAGCGCATCGAGGTTCAACATTTGCGCGACGAACTCCTCGGAGGTTGCGGCGTACACCTGCGGCAGGCCGGCGGCGATGTCCATCCAGCGCCACCGGCTGCGATCGCCGGAGGTGGGATTTACCGCATCCGCCGCCTGGATTGCGAGCCAGCGGTGAGACTCCTTAGCTAG
>Ga0302325_10005725_pt1 | contig 28159 bp, 20 predicted proteins | sample Palsa_T0_2_FD_201948 | JGI IMG/M metagenome (GOLD analysis project Ga0302325, IMG submission 201948) | Peat permafrost microbial communities from Stordalen Mire near Abisko, Sweden - Palsa_T0_2 | ecosystem: Environmental > Terrestrial > Soil > Palsa > Peat permafrost | place: Sweden: Abisko... | reverse complement strand
GGCGTCACATTTTCGCATGACGTCGCGCCGATCCTCTACCGCAACTGCGCCTCCTGCCATCGCAGCGGGGGCGTGGCGCCGTTCAGCCTGATTACCTACCAGGACGCCGCCAAACGCGCGGCCCTCGTCGCCGCCGTCACCAGCAAGCGTTACATGCCGCCGTGGCTGCCGTCCGAACCCCACTTTCAGCATGAACGCAGGCTGACGGAGCCGGAGATCGCCACCCTGGCGCATTGGGCCGAAGAGGGCGCGCCGCAGGGCGACCTCCTGCAAACTCCCCCGCCCCCGCGCTTTCCCGACGATTGGCAACTGGGCAGGCCCGATCTCGAGGTGGCCCCACGCACTCTTTTCAGTGTCCCGGCCGACGGGCCCGACCTCTATCAATGCTTCGACATTCCGGCGCCAGCGGCAAACTCACATTACGTGCGGGCCGTCGATATCGCGCCCGGCAATCCGAAAGTGGTGCACCACGCGTTACTCTTTCAGGACATCACGCATACTGCCCGCCAGCGCGATGCCGGCTCGGGCTATCCCTGTTTCGGCACGCCAGGATTTCTCCCCGCGCGCGGGCTGGGCGGATGGACGCCAGGCTCGCTACCCTTTCAGACGCCCGCCGACATGCCGGTACTGCTCGATGGCGGCGCGGATCTGGTGCTGCAGATCCACTATCATCCCAGCGGCCGTCCTGAAACCGACCACACCCGGGTAGCGCTCTACTTCACCAACCGTAAGCCCACGCGCCACGCTACGGATATTCCGCTAGGCTCGAATCAGATCGATATCCCACCCGGCGACCGCGCCTACAAGGTGACGGATCACTTTACGATTCCCGTCGCGGTCGATGTGATCGCCATCAATCCCCACGCGCACTACGTCTGCAAGGAAATGCTCGGTTACGCCGTGCTGCCGGATGGCTCGCGCCGCACGCTGATTCGCATAGCCGATTGGAACTTCGACTGGCAACAACTCTACGTCTATGCCACGCCCATCCGCCTGCCCGCCGATACGCGCGTCGAAATGGAATTCACCTACGACAACTCGGACGCCAATCCTCGCAACCCTAACCATCCGCCCGCCCGCATCATCTGGGGACCGGGCAGCAAAGACGAGATGGCCGGCCTGCACATCGAAGTCGCGCCGGTGAGTGAAAAGGACGCGGAAGAGTTAGGCGATGCCCTCTGGGGAAAAATGATGCGGACCTTACGCGTGCGTTAGTGCCAGGTGGCGCGACGCTGTACTCTCCGGCCCTTACGGGCGTTCGAAAAGTATTTCGGCATACCGTCGTTCCCGTTTCAGCGCAACGGCGGCGTACTTGACGGCGGGCGGCGGCGATGCGTCGCCTGTTCGTAAGCGTACGCAATCTTCAGCAGTTTCGGCTCCGCCCAGGCGCGGCCGAAAATTGTCATGCCGGCCGGAAGCGCGCCGCCGCGCGTGAAACCCATCGGGACGTTAATCGCCGGAAAGCCCGTAGTCGGCGAATAAAACTGGCTGTTGTCACCGTGAGGCGTATTCAGGTCGCCGATCAGCCTCGGCGGATTGCTCCATGTCGGGTAGATGAAGGCATCGAGTTTCAGCTTGTCCATGGTCTTGAGGACGGCCACGCGTACTTGCTCGCGGTACGTTACATCCGCTTGGCAAGCCGGCGAATCGGGCCCGTTCTCCGCCCCCTTGTCGGCCGATTCCAGGCGGCTCTGATTGTTCGGATGGAAGCGCCCCGATTTCACGATCTCCGTCAGACTCTTCAACGGAACGCGGTCCTTGCGCGCGGCCAGATAGCGATTCATGTCGTACTTGAACCCCATGCAAGGACCCACGTCGCGCGGACGCCGGATCGCGTCCAGCCCCTCCACAGTCGCGGGATCCATGATGGTTGCGCCCGCGCGCTTCAGATCTTCCATGGCCGTTTGGAAGACGCTGACGATTTCGGGATCGGTGGTGGGCCTTTCATAGGCCTGCCGCAAGATTCCGATCACCGCGCCGCGCAGGCCGTCGCGATCGAGAGACGCCGCATAATCCTGGGGAAGATGCTGGCGGGCGGCGGCGGTCACGGGGTCGTCGGGATCCTCGCCCACGATCGCCTGAAACACCTTCACAGCATCTTCCACCGTGCGCGCCATCGGCCCGGCGATATCGGCGAGCGAGCTCAACGGCATGACGCCGGCGCGGCTGGTGAGCCCCATGGTAGAGCGAATTCCCACCAGCGCCTGATGCGAGGAAGGGCCGCGAATGGAATTGCCCGTGTCACTGCCCAGCCCAACCAGGCCGAGGCTGGTGGCAACGGCCGCGGCGGTACCGCCGCTCGACCCGGCGGTTACGCGGTCCAGCGCATACGGGTTCCGGGTGTAGCCCGGCAGTATGGAATTCACCGTTTCATAGGGACTGAAGGCCCATTCCGCCATGTTCGATTTTGCCAGCACCAGCGCTCCGGCCTCTTTGATGCGCTTCACTTCAAAGGCGTCCTTCTCCGGCAGATAACCGGCAAAGGCCAGCGCGCCGTCGGTGGTCTGCAGGCCGGCGGTCTCAAAGTTGTCCTTCACGATAACCGGCACGCAATGCAGCGGCCCGGTGAGCCCGGATTGCGCGAAACGGCGGTCTAATTCATCCGCCTGCTTCTCCACTTCCGGGTTGACGATGATGATCGAGTTGATGCCGGGTCCGTTCTTGTCGTAGGCATCGATGCGCTTCAGATAGGCGCCCACTAGCTCGCGGCAGGTGAGATGGCCGGCCTTCATGGCATCGTGGACTTGCGCGATGGTGGCCTCCACCACTTCGAACGGCGCGGGTTTTTGCGCGGGCAATAAGACCGCGGCGGATAGCAGAAGCAGGACGAGTCGAATCACCAGATTATTGTATGATGCCCGCCACGGATCGGTTACAGATGCGGCGCGATCTTTTCAGCCGCTTGCGCCGATGCGATTACCGGGTGCACTTCGAAATCGATCAAGTCGCTCCGGTTTCCGCAGAGCGTAGAGCGAATCAGTTTTCTTCGAGGCATCGGAAAACCTGGGCGCGGCCGCGCCATCGAGACGGTTCATGGGATCATTATGCTTGAGCGATCAATCATAATGATGCTTTATTTGCAACGTGGAACAAGTTAGTTGATTAATAATTAGCGATGTGCCACCATCGGGCTATGGCAGATAAATGGGAGACGCTATCCCTAAAGGTGGGCTCGGTATTCACTCCGGCTAGCCCAGTGAGCGAAGAGGCGCTTTTTGCGGGAAGGATGGAGCAATTGCGAAGAATCCTCGATGCCGTTCAGCAAGGCGGACAACACGCGATTGTCTTCGGTGAGCGCGGCGTGGGAAAGACCTCGCTGTCATACATCATTTCCAAAAAGCTTCGGCATCCCGGCAATTCACAGGTTACGCCACGAATCAACTGCGACAGCGGCGATAATTTTTCGAGCATCTGGCGGAAGGTCTTTTCCGAGATAGATATGATTCGTGAAACTCGGCCGATCGGGTTTCAGTTGAGTATTTATCATGAGAGTCTCAAAGCATCTGACTTGGTTCCCCAAAACGTGACTCCTGATGAAGTTAGGCGCATGCTCTCTCTGTTGTCTGAGACTACCCTAGTCATTATCGTGATTGATGAGTTTGACAGAGTTACAGATCTAGAGTCGAGGCGAACCATGGCCGACACGATTAAGAGCTTATCTGACAATCTAGTCAAGGCTACTTTGGTTTTAGTGGGAGTGGGCGAGAGCGTCGACGGACTAATCGGAGAACACCCGTCTATAGATAGAGCATTAGTCCAAGTCAAGATGCCGCGCATGTCTCGCTCCGAAATTCAATTGATTCTTGAGAATGGCGTTAACCTATTGGGCATGACAATCAGCGGTGACGCCAAGGCGCATATCGGGATTCTGTCACAAGGACTTCCCCATTATGCTCACCTTTTGGGACTGCATGGCGCCCGCGGCGCGATTGACTGCCGGGATATGAATATAGACATTGGACACGTTGAAAGTGCAATTAGGAAGGCGGTCGAGGACGTTCAACAAAGCCTTGCTACGGCTTATACAACCGCCGTAGCAGTCCACCGCAAAGGAAACATATATTCGGATGTACTCCTGGCTTGCGCACTGGCTAAAGCTAATACGTTCGGATACTTTACGGCAACTGATGTGAAGGACAGGCTATGTGAGATCACAGGCAAAGCGTACGAGATACCAAGCTTCGCGCGCCACCTGGAAGACTTCTGTTCAGATTCGCGCGGTCGGGTGATAACTTCGAAGGGAGAGCCAAGAAAAAAGACATACCGATTCCTAAATCCGCTTATGCAGCCACACGTGATAATGCACGGGCTGGTAAATCACAAGATTACTCGCGCGCAACTTGAGCGCGCGGCGCTATTCACGCATTAGGCTTTGGTCGCCAGCGCGTTGCCGCCGCCTTTCGTGCAATTTCGGCTCTTCGTTCTGGCGACAGCACTGCGGCTCTAGCCTTGCCTCCCTTTGCGCCGCCGAGTCTCCCGAGGGCGACAGCAGCCTCGTTTTTTTCTGTAATTTTAAGCGTGCCGAGGACGAGCGGCGCGCCGTCCGACTTCTCCCCGACAGGCTGCTCCACCACGCGGCGGCCTTTGGTCGTGGAATCGAAATCCTTGCTTGAACGGGTAGGCATGATACGATTATCGCACGTTACCCAGCGCCTCCAGCATGCGCGTGTCGGCACGTATTCTTTCTGCGCCGCCGCGGTCATATTCATACCATTGCGGATCCGGATTTCCGCCCGCCCGCGTTAGTAGCGCGACCAGCGCATAGTAGGGCTCGCGTCCTGTCCCCGAAGAATTCGCCCAAGCGTGTAGCGCCCACTCGAGCGGCGTACCTCCATAGCTCTCGTCTTTCGCGTCGAGCGGGGCGCCGCGCGCGATCAGCAGCTTGACGATGTCCAAGTGGCCGCCATACGCGGCCCAATGAAGACCGGTCTGTCCGTGCGGCTTGCCCTTCCCATCGATCTCGATACCTTTTTGCAGCAGGAACTCGACAACGCTGGTTCGGCCAAATTCACAGGCCCAGGTGAATCCATCCATCATTTGCCGTTGCGTCCCGGGCGACTGGATGCTGCCGTCTTCTCTAAAGAAGCTCTTCACGACATCGAGCCGGCCGATTCCGGCAGCTCCTTCCAGATCCAGGCGCGCGCCGCGGTCCGCCAGGAATTCGGCCGCCTGCCGGCGTCCGTTAGCCAGGCAGCCATTCACCACGCTGCCTCCATCCGGGCCGTCGATGATCGCGCCATGGCCGATCAGCAGCTCCATCAGCGATATCTGCACGCCGGCGTTCTCCGGATGGCAACTCGTCGCCGTCAATCCGAGCGTCGTCGACCGGCCGCCATATGCGTCCGACTCCGCATTCACATCGGCCCCGGCCTTCAACAGCAGCTCCGCGATCGCGACGATGTTTTTCGGCGTTCTCTGACGGAAATCTTCGACGCCGTTCGCCGAAACGTAATGCAGCAAAGTCGAGCGATGCGCGCGGGTGGAACGCTCCCGCGCCAGTTGCGCATGCGCTTGCAGCAGCTTCTGTAGCGTGGCTGCGTCGCCGTCGACGATGGCGTCCGCGGCCGCTTCAAACCCGGCTACGGCGGAATCGGCCAGCGTCAGCGCTTCTAAGTGTTTGGCAAACTTCGGCCAACTCGCGAAGCCGTGGCCGCGTGCCACGAAGTACTGCCCCTGGGCCAGCGTGCACCGTTCGCTCCCATTGGTTTTCCGGAAACCGTTCCAGCGCCGTTCGGTGCGCTCGGCTTCGCCGTCGATCACTCTGCCCAGTTCCGGCGTGATCGTGAGGCCCCGTAGCCGGGTAAGCGTTTCTATCCAGCGCCCGGCCCACGCGCGCACTGCGCCCGGTTCGCCGGAATTGCAAGCGCGTTGAAAATCTTTGGCAAGTTTCTTGTATTGCTCGAGGTTGGGCCGAGGCGGAAGCGGAAGCGCGTCAGACATACGAATCTCCTTTCACTACCTGCCTGGAATCCGCACGAATCAGGCTGAAAGAAGGGTCGCTACCTTCTAACTTGCATCGATGGGTGGGCACGGCCCTTTCCGCGGACTGGATGCGCCCCTAGCGGTATCGCCAATCTAGCGCGGCCCTAGCCGGGAAGTCAATCGCATCGGAAAAAGAACCGGCGGCCAGACCGCCGACGCTACCACGCGGATAGTATCGGAGCGCTAACCAAATCAAATCTAGTCCCCGGCCTCCGCCGCTGCTATTTTTAAGCCAACGTTCCTTTCTACTAACAGGACCCGGCGCATTGAGTTGCGCCGGGCCCTCCCGGTTACTGTTAATCTTTTAGAATGTCGTCGACTGCAGTCTCCCCGCGCACGCGCTTTCGCAGCCAGCGCATCGCCAATTTCACCGAGTCCGTGATTCGCGAGATGACGCGCCTGGCCATGCGCCACGGCGCTACCAATCTCGCTCAGGGCTTTCCGGATTTCCCGGCGCCCAAAGCGCTCAAGCGCGCGGCTGCGGCGGCCATCGACGCCGATATCAACCAATACTCCGTAACCTGGGGCGCGAAGCCGTTCCGCGACGCCATCGCGGACAAATACGCGCGCCATTATGCGATGCGGTTCGACCCGGAACGCGAAATCACGGTATGCTGCGGCGCCACCGAAGGCATGATCGCGGCCATGCTGGCGTTGCTCGACCCGGGCGACGAAGTGGTTCTCTTCGAGCCGTTCTACGAGAATTACCGGCCCGATTCGGACCTCTGCGGGGTGACCACGCGATTCGTTCAACTGCGGGCGCCGGACTGGAGCTTCGACCGCGACGAACTGCGCCGCGCCTTTACGCCGCGCACCAAAGCCATCATTCTCAATTCGCCGAATAACCCCACCGGCAAAGTTTTCACGCGCGAGGAACTGGAATTCATCGCGGGGCTCTGCCAGGAGTTCGACGCGCTGGCGATCACCGATGAGATCTACGAGCACATCGTCTACGACGGCGCGGCGCACATTCCTATCATTTCCCTGCCGGGCATGCGTGAGCGGTCGATTCTGGTGAATAGCATGAGCAAGACCTATTCGGTGACCGGGTGGCGCGTGGGTTGGGTGCTGGCGCCGCCGGATTTAACCGATTCCATCCGCAAAGTACACGACTTTCTCACCGTCGGCGCGGCGTCGCCGCTGCAGCAGGCCGGCGTGATGGCGCTCGGCATGCCGGACGAATACTACACCGGGTTAGCCGCGGAATACGCCGGCAAGCGCGACCATATTGTGGCCTCGCTCGAAAGCGCGGGACTCACGTGTTCGATTCCGCGCGGCGCGTATTACGTGATGGCCGATATCTCACAAAGCGGTTTCGGGGACGATCTGTCATTTGTTCGTCACCTGATCGAAAAGATCGGCATCGCCGCCGTCCCCGGATCGAGCTTTTTTTTACACCCGGCCGACGGGGCGCGTTTTGTCCGCTTCTGTTTCTGCAAGAAATATGAGACCCTGAATATAGCCCGGGAAAAATTAAGCCGCCTTAACGTTTAGGCTTGATCGCGTCGATCCGGGCAGGGAGTCGCCCATGCGTCCGGAATTTTTGTTGCCCGAGACCACTGTGCGCGATGCGGGGTCCGGCCCCGCCATCGATCTCCGCGAGCAGCGGAGCAGGAGATTGTCTCTTACTCTTGGCATCACCCGCATCGTTGAAAGAGAAAATATCGAAATCGGCATTTGGGGTTCCGCCGACGGAGCCGATTGGGGAAGGGCGCCATTAGCGTCTTATCCCCAGAAATCCTATTGCGGCCTTTATCAGATGGAACTGGATCTGAGGCATTGGCCCGATGTGCAGTACCTTCGCGCGCAGTGGGACGTGAGCCGTTGGAACCGGGCCGCGGGCCAGCCGCTTTTCACGTTTTACCTGATGGTGCAGACCCACGACCGCGTATTTGCCTACGCGACCGCGTAGAATAGGAAGGGTAGCCTCCTATCCTTTATGATCTCCCGCGAAGAAGCGCTCGACCTGTTCCGCTCGGACGACCTGATCGGCATCGGCATGGAAGCCGACGCCATGCGCCGTAAGTGGCATCCCGAGGGGATTGTTTCCTACATCATCGACCGCAACATTAACTACACCAACTTCTGCACCGAGTATTGCAGCTTCTGCGCGTTCTACCGCCCGCTGGGCCACGCCGAAGGCTACATTCTGCCCAAGGAAACCATCTACGCCAAGATCCAGGAAACCATCGACTTGGGCGGCACCGGGCTGCTGATGCAGGGCGGCTTGCATCCGGATCTCAAGATCGAATGGTATGAGGACCTGTTCCGCAGCATCAAGGAGCGCTTCCGCATTCATCTGCATTGCCTTTCCGCACCCGAAGTGACCAATATCGCGCAAGTCAGCGGCCTCAACCTGCGCGATACCATTCAGCGCTTGCGCGATTCGGGTCTCGATTCGATTCCCGGCGGCGGCGCCGAAGTCTTGGACGATGCCGTCCGCCATCGCATCAGCCGCTTGAAATGTTCCGTGCAGGAGTGGGTGGATGTGCACCGCACCGCGCACCAGCTTGGCATGCGGACCACCGCCACCATGATGTTCGGCACCGGCGAAACCATCGAGCAGCGCATGAACCATCTCGAGTTGGTGCGGAATCTTCAGGAAGAGACCGGCGGATTCACGGCGTTCATCCCGTGGACGTTTCAGCGGGAAAACACGTCGCTAGGGCGCTTCGTCAAGGAAGAAGCCACGGCGGTGGAATACCTGCAAACGCTGGCGATTTCGCGGATTTACCTGGACAACTTCGAGAATGTGCAATCGTCCTGGGTGACGCAGGGCCTGAAGACCTGCCAATTGGGGCTGCGCTTCGGCGGCAACGATGTAGGCAGCATCATGATCGAGGAGAACGTGGTCTCGGCCGCCGGCGCGCATCATCGGGCCAGCGAAGAAGAGCTGCGGCGGATCATTCGGGATGCGGGCTTCGTGCCGAAGCAGCGGGACACGCTCTACCGGACATATTTCCTCAATTAGCAGTACCGGCAGCCTCCGAAGTAGGGCGGACCCCCCGGTCCGCGCGGGTCCCCCTGGACCCGCTCTTCGCCCCGCAAAATCGGCTTCGTGTGAGGCCCGAAAGGCCGGTCGGGCCGCGAGTCTCCCGCATCAGATTGGCCGAACTGCGAAGGTTTGGTTAGAAAGCTTTCGCAGAGCCTCACTTGCCTCTATATGGATTCTCCTTGCACGCCGCCGCGCCATGCGGATTTTGTGCGTCGCAAGGAAGATTGGATTGCAAGTAGGCGGGAGACATCTCCGGCGATTCCGCGCATGCAATGTCGGATAGCCTTTTGCGCTTAGCGTCGGCTACCTCTACTCCGGCGCCCGATTTTGAACCCGAATACACGCGATAGCGATACGCTCCGTTCGAGAAGCGGATCGAGACCACATAGTCGCCTTTCTTCTCTTCATGGGAGAAGAACAGTGACGGCTTGGCTGCAGCGGGATCCTCTGGAAACATCAGCTCGGGCGGGCCATTCTCGGGTCCGTAGCGATACTGGATATCGCTCCATTTGCCGACATCCGCCGGATCCTGATCGCCACAAATCCGGATGAATTTGCCGTTCGCGGTCCGGCAGGAAAAAAGCGCAGTACACGCTTCCGGTACGAACTGGCCGGGCCGCATCGGCACATCCGAACGCGGAAGCAGTTCGGGGTCTGCGCCCAGCGATCCTCCCTCATTCTCGCCCCAGGCCCATACGATTCCCTGCCCCGTCACAGCCGCGGAATGGCTGCCGGACGCCGCGATGGCTACTACCCCGGATAGCGCGCCGCTCCGCACCGGCACGGCGGATTCCTCGGTCTGCACCTGCATATTACCCAGTTGACTTTCGTGATTGTATCCCCAACTCCACACCGTGCCGTCGGTTTTGAGGGCGAGGGCATGCATATAGCCCGCTGCCACCGCCGTGACGCCGGCGAGTCCGCTCACCATGACCGGCTTGGCCGAATAATTCTCTTTCGACCCGTTGCCGAGTCCCCCCGCCGCCCCGTAGCCCAACGCCCACACCGTGCCGTCCTTCTTCAGGGCCAAAGTGAGTTGATAACCCGCAGCCACCGCTGTGATGTCTGCCAGGCCTGGCGCCAGTAAGGGAACCGACGAGACGCCATAGTTTCCATTACCCAAATCACCCGCGCCATGATCGCCCCAAATCCACACTGTGCCGTCGGACTTGAGCGCAACGTGGTGTCTTTCCGAGGTGGCGATCGCCACCACGCCGCTCAGACCCTCCACCTTGCGCGGCGCCGGCGCGGGCTTCGACGCCGGATCGTCTCCCCATACCCATACGGTCCCGTCAGCCTGCAGACCGAGGATGTGTTGAGCTCGAGCCGCTACCGCCAACACGCCGGTCAACCCGGCGGCTTGCACTGGCTTGGGAGAGTCCTTGGCAGTCCCATTGCCAAGTTCGGCGTATCCGCCCCAGGTCCACAACGTGCCGTCGCTGCGGACGGCCGCGCTAAATTGATCGCCGGCCGCAATATCTCGAATGCCGCTCAGCCCAGGCGCTCGCACCGGGGCAAAGGCATGGTCGCCATCGATGCCGAGTTGACCGTGGGCATTCCCGCCCCAGGTCCAGACGCTTCCATCGGCCTTGAGCCAAACCCCGTGCGTGTCTCCCGTCCGGACCTTGACCCGGACTGCGCCCTCTTGAGCCGCGGCGCCCCACCAGGTGGCTACGCTTCCGGCGCTCACCGCAAGCACGAGCCTGCACAGACGTGCCAGCGCTCGCGCGAAACCGTCACCCGAAAATCCCATACTTGGAAACTATCAACCGCCCCAAGCCCTGGGAGCTGTTGTGTAATCACTATAGCAATCGCACGCGCTAATTCCGGCGATTATGCCGATCCTGAAACTCCTTAAGGCGGACCAGATCGTCGGCCAGCACGGTGCGATCTCGATCCGCCAGGCGGTTGTCGTTGGAGGACTTCCGAATAGAATCGATCACGTCATTGAGGATGCCGTTATCCCATCGGTCCTGATCGAGATCGCCCTGCATTTTCGTCAGCTCTTCCTTCGTCTTGTCCAGACGCCGGCGCTCTTCGTCGCTTGCACGGACCGCGCTCCAAATATGTTCCAGGTCGGTCCTCACGTACAGAAAAACGTGCGGCCGCCAGTCCTCGCCGCGAAAGCGCTCGTCCCGATCGCGATACCAGTCCTGAGCAATGGCGCCCAACGCCAGCGCCGCGATAATCACAGTCGCTGTAACAATTTGCTTCATAGTCTCATCCCCCTGCGACTATTATCACGGAGGAGAGTTGCTGCGGTCCGTGCCATGGCGTGAATATGTCGCGTTGATTGTATCCCCGGTCACGCGTATAAAGGTCGGAGAGGGAGTCTGGAGACTGCGGCCGGCCTTATCTTGTTTTGGGGAGAGGATTGCACCGGCAAGAAGCAGTTCGATTGCGCCGGCTTCGTCCGTTATTGCTACCGCCAGGTCCTGACCAGAGTGCGATTCCGGCAATCGGATCCGTGCGTGCCGCGGCTGATCTGGCCTAGCCGAAGCCCGGTGACCAGCGTCCGCTGGCCGATATGGATGCATGGCCCGCCGATCTTCTCTCCGACGAATCCGGCCACGCCGGCATCGCCACCGGGCACTGGCTTCTAACGGGCTTCGGCGCGACCGACCCCCCGAAGGCGATTCACTGCTATTCAGCCAGTATGGGAGTGGTAATCACCGGGATCGCCAAAAAGGTGGGCTGGAAATACATCTACTGGCCTAAGTGGGAGTAACAGGTGCATTTCCTGCGTGGCGATATGGCTAGGGCCTCGGGTGTTTGGGCTCGTATAAGCCAATCTCGCTTCCACCCGGCAGGCGGATCTTCGTGATCGAACCCCAGCGCTCATGCGCTGGCTCCGAACACTCGACGCCCTTAGCGCCTAATGCGGCCATCTCATTTTTCAGGTCGTCGCACATCAGGTAAAGCTCGTGCCGGTTGTTTCCCTCGGCGGGATGGAAGGCCGCCTCCGCCGCCGGAAGGGCGAAGATCAGCCAACCATGACCAGCATCCACCGACGCAAACCCGAGGACGTCGCGAAAGAAGGCACGGTCGGCGTCCGCGTCTTTGCTGTAGACGACTACATGTGCGCCGTTGATCATTAAGCTTGTTTCCCCTCCATAATCATAAATGCTTGTGCTCGGCGATGGATGGCGGCGCGGCGGTTCCGCCGCCGCTACAATTGAACGGTATGCCGCTCACGGTTTTCGAAATCAAAGGAGTCCCCAGCCACCGTCGCGAGCGCATCGAAGCGGCCGTCGTATCGGCCGGCAAGCACACCGGAGGCCCACATGAAGCCTGGATCTCGGCCGACCCGTTCAGACGCGGCTTTCGCGTTCTCATCACGGGGCCGCACGGCTTTGAGCGTACCGTGATATTTGCGATGGATGACGATCCCGCAGTGATTGCGGAACGCGTACGGGAAACGCTGGAAGAATAGCGAGGTCTGGTGTGAACACTCTCCATCTTGCAGTATAATCGCCCACTATTAGACAAGTGCCTGGCGCGAAAACCTTGACTGCCGTTGGAATTCTGCTGACCGTTCTGATGTTAGCGGCCTGGGGCCTGCTCGCCTCTGACTTGTATGGAATCGTCTCCTCCGGTCCGCCGATGGGCGGGGAAAGCAACTATTCCCGGGCATGGGAAATGTTATGGGCCTATGGTCTCACTGCGGTGGTCTGGCTCTTTCTGATCGTCCTCTTCCAATACCAGCGAATTCCTGGCGGATTCGCGGTATGGATGGTTTCCGCCGCCGCGGCCGTCGGGGCTTATTGCTTGTTCGACGGCGGCAAGACGTCTTGGCCCGCGGCCATTCCACTAGCGCTGCCGCTTCTGTTGGCGGGCGCGGCGCTGAGCGGCCACCGGAGCGCGCTGCGCATGCCGCTGCTGGCGATCGCGGCGATTCCCTGCCTGATTGCGGCCGGCGCCTTCGCATACACCTGGATTGGCCAAGTTTCGGGGGAGAGAGCCGGACGGGCGGAAGTCCGCGCGCAGAACCTGGTATTGGTGGCGCGGATCGACGAGTCCCAGCCCTTATGGCACTGGCTGCCGCTGCTCCAGGACGACAGCGGCGTGCGCGACGAGACGATTGCCGCGCTCCGCAAGCTCAATCGCCGCCAGGCGGATATCGAGCAGATGGTAGCGGAAGAGGCCGCCAATACGATGGACCTGATTCCGCTTCTCGATTTGCAGCCCACGCCGCGCTTACAGGCGCTGATCAACGCGTCGTTGTTGAAGGATGCCGCCTATGCCCGTACCAAACCGGGCGGCGGGGATGAGATCTTGAAAGGCGACTTCATGTTCTCGACGCTGCCGGCGCTGCACTGGATGCAGGCCCACGGTGGTTGCTGCCGCGAAGGAATTTCCCAGATGCGAGCGGCCGCGCTCGAATACCGCGACACCGAGGTCCGGGCCAGCTACCTCAAGGAGCTGGAAGGCCTGCTGCAGTAACCGGCGGCAGCGAGCGTAGGGCGCGTTCCCGGGGGCGCCATGCCCAATCGCCGCCGGACCGATATAGCGCTTTCCGGTCCGGCGTGGTGGATCTCGAAGTCGATCCCTGCCAGCGATATGATTTAGAGGTGGCGGCCAATTTGACATGTCGGCCGCAGCAGATCGGCAGAGGAACCGAGGGTCGCTGGCGAGGGCGCCAAGACCGCGGCCTTCGTCCCGATCGAGCACACGGAGCGCACGAATATGAAGCCAAAGAACACAATCTGCCTCTGGTTCGACAAGGACGCGCATGAGGCGGCGCGCTTCTACGCCGCCACCTTTCCGGACAGTAAAGTAACCGCTGTTCACGAGGCTCCTGGTGACTATCCGGGCGGCAAGAAGGGGGATACGTTGACGGTGGAGTTCACCGTCCTGGGCATTCCCTGTCTCGGTCTCAACGGCGGCCCGGTCTTCAGGCACACCGAGGCCTTTTCCTTCCAGATCGCGACAGACAATCAGGACGAGACGGACCGTTACTGGAACGCGATCGTCGGCAATGGCGGCACGGAAAGCCAATGCGGTTGGTGCAAGGACCGCTGGGGCCTCTCCTGGCAGATCACGCCGCGCGCGCTAATCGATGCGCTCGCGGCTGGCGGCGGTGAGGCCAAGCGTGCCTTCGAGGCGATGCTGACGATGAAAAAGATTGACATCGCCGCCATCGAGACAGCGCGGCGAGGCTGAGGTGAACACGCCGAAACGCCCTATTCGTCTTGATCCGCGCAAACCGGACGTTGGCCCACTCCAGTCCGCGGTGGCTACTTCCAGGTGGACCATTTCGCAATTAGCGGTGGGCGCATCCGGGCCAACAACAGGGGCGTCGTTTTCCATCCCTAAGGCTGGAACAGCCCCACTCGATCCGGCGGCTCCTAGTTTCGGCTTTTTTAGCTGACTCAATCCAACATATCCACTCGTTGCGCGCGAGCGGTGTAATATCCTCCCATGCTGTTAGCGCTTGCGGGTCGGATGTAAGCGCTTTTTCTAAATCTGCGGGCACGTCGTGTACCACACCGCTAGAAATCTTTTTCTTCGGCATAGACAAGGTCCTTTTCGTAAGCCCCAGCGGCGCGAGGATCTCTTGCTGAGCAAACGAGTCCTCACGCTCAGGTTACCTCGGCGCTTGAGTATCGATGGCGGTCGTGTAACGCGCCCACATGCGATAATCCGATCATGCATTCCCGCCTGCTTCCCGCGCCCGGCATATTTGCTGGCGGTTTCGTCCATTCCGTGATCCGGCGTGGTGAATTTGGCGCCTATGACGTCGCGAGTCGCGCCGCAATCACCGGAGCCGTTGCGGGCATGATCTGCCTGATGGTTTTGACGCTGAGTAAAGGATGGGTTCGCTCGCGGTAAGGCTGTGGGAGAACTCGTGGCTCTACGCGATCGATGTGAAGACCGGCACGGAGGCACACTCACGCCCCCGTAAGATAATTAGGTATGCTTCCGAGCGAACGAGTCCTGGCATTGACGGTCTTAGGAGCCATGGTTGGCATGCTCGACAGCCAGACCCCTGAATTCGAAGTCGTCTCCATTAAGCCGGCGGGGAAACTGACAATGGCGATGATGGACGCGCGCCAGTTTCACTCCCGCATGGACAACGCGGCGTTCGAAGAATCCAACGCTTCCCTGCTGGACCTCATCACCATCGCCTACAACATCAATTGGGACCGCGTTTCGGGTCCCTCCTGGATGAACGAGCAGTTCTACGCTATCGCGGCAAAACTGCCCGGCGGGTCCACCAAAGAGCAGATCCCGGTGATGCTGCAAAAAGTGCTCGCCGAGCGGTTCAAGCTGTCCATCCATCACGATCAGAAGGTACAGCGAGTGTACCTGTTGACCGTGGCCAAAGACGGCTCCAAACTGAAAGAATCCACCGGCGAGATCGACCCGGCCACGCAAGGCTGCAACGGCCGCCCCGGTCGCTACCGTTGCCGGACCGTCACGCTGGCGCTCCTCGCCGGGAATCTCACCGCGATGTCCGGTATGTATGCCGCAATGCCCATCACGCCAGCTTCCGACGGCGCCGAGACCCGCAATATCGATTTGCCCGTAATCGACCAAACCGGACTGAAAGGCGTCTACGATATCGATCTGCAGTGGATTCCCCCCGTGGGTACGGGAAATGGACGCGGGGGTCGCGGTGGTAAACTGCCGCCACCCGATCCGGACACCAAGGCAACTTCGATATTCGGCGCGTTCGAAGCCCTCGGCCTCAAACTGCAGCCGGGCAAACACGCCTTCGACATCCTGGTCGTGGACCACGTCGAGCGCACGCCGTCAGAGAATTAGTTAGGTCTACCGGCTGGCCGGCGCAGGCGAGGCGCCGACCACTTGGATGGAGGCTTTGAAAATTGGCCCTCCCTTTTCAGCCAGCAGGGGGCTCGACCCGAGAACTAGCCACCGATCTGGCCGCGCCGTCAAGCCAGGATAGCGACGAGAATACCTTTACGGCGTTTGCGTGGAAAGCCGAATCGCGTCTTCGATCTCGTAAATCCTGTCTTCCAGGTTCTTCGTAGGCGCGCCACTCCCTTTGGCCTGCTGCAGTTTCTGCTGCGCGGCCGCCAGTCGCTTCTGGAGGCCGGCGATCTTAGGGTTGGTCTTCGCGATGGCCTTGGGCGGTGCACTTGCGCCTTTGACTACGGCGGCGGCCTTCTGGTTTTTCTTGGGCCTCACTTTTCCGGAAGACTTGTAGCGGAACGAGGTCACGCCCGGCGGCGGCTTCAACGGCGCCCCGAAGTCGGTGCGGTACTCTTCCGCGATCTGAATTGCTTCGACGAGCAACTCCCGGAACCGCGACTCCATCGCCTGCTTTACCTGCACACGCAGATCCTCGCCCTGCTGCTTCCATTTCTGGTACTCGGAGATGATGTTGTTCATGCCCAATCCCTTCATCAAGTATTTGCCTGTCTTGGTATGGAGTGGCCTGCGCCACGTCGCCCAGGAGCCCTTTCAGCAGGATCTCGCGGCTTCACCCTGAGCAGATTATCATATTCGCTCTTTATTCGCCATCGTCCGCTCAGGATCCTCAGCAGCGTTCGCGCCTCCGTGTCATCCAGCCGGTTGGACCGGCAAGACGGAGGGCCTGGAAATATGTCACAATTCCCCTAAAGCGGCTATGACCCTGCGCGCTCGAGTCCTGCTGTCCGTCGCAATTTGCGCGGCCATTTTAGCCGCCGCACAGGACCAGCGTGGCATAACCCCCGCGCGCCCCCCGGCGTCCGCTACTCCCAATGGCCGCTACTACGCACTGGTCATAGGCATCAACCATTACGCCCATCTGCCCGCGCTTCTAACCGCCGTCAGCGACGCCCAATCCGTAGCTAGCGTGCTTCAGAGCCGCTATGGTTTCGAAGCCCGTCCGCTACTCGACGCCGCCGCCACGCGCGCCGGTATCGTCGACGCCGTAAGCTCGTACCGCCGCAACCTGGGCGCCAACGACAATCTTCTGATCTATTACGCCGGCCACGGCAACTTCGATAAAGACGCCGGCCGCGCCTATTGGCTGCCTGTGGACGCGTCCGCCGATTCCCCCAGCAACTGGATTAGCGCGGACGATCTTTCATCTCTCACCAAGACTTTGTCCGCGCGCCACGTCCTGATCGTTGCCGATAGCTGCTACTCGGGCGGCTTAACGCGCTCGGTGAATATCGAAAGCCGCCCGGCATCCCACGACGTTTATTTGCAGAAAATGCTGACCGGGCGCTCGCGCAACCTGATGGCAAGCGGCGGCAACGAGCCGGTCTCCGACGCCGGCCGATCGGGCCACTCGGTGTTCGCCAACGCCTTTCTGAACGGTCTCCAAAGCATGTCCGGCAGTTTTACCGGCGACGACCTGTTCCACCAGTACATCCTGGAACACGTGGCCGGCAACTCGGCGCAAGTGCCGCAATACAACTTTCTGCGCGACTCGGGACATGAGGATGGCGATTTCGTCTTCTCTCCTCGTGGAGCGCCGCCAATAGCCGCGGCTGCTGGTGGCAACGCCGTGCCGCCCGCCGGGGCCACCCGGACTCTGCCGCCGGCTGGTGGCAACGCCGTGCCGCCCGCGGACGCCAGCCGGACTCTGCCGCCAGCCGCGGGCAACGCCCGGATTCCGGCGCCGGCGCTCCAGGCGGGCGCTAAGACAGCCAACCCAAAGGACGGACTGACTTACGTGTGGATTCCACCGGCAAGGTTCCTCATGGGTTGTTCGCCGGGCGATGCGGAATGCTTCGACGAGGAGAAGCCGGCGCATGAGGTGACCATCACCCGCGGTTTCTGGATGGAACAGACCCTGGTCACGGTAGGAGCCTACAAGCGATATTCCCAGGAGACCCGCAAACCCATGCCGCCGGACAAGTTGGAAGGTTTTACGCTAAACGCCGCGGCCGGCAACGATAGCCTTCCCATCGTGGGCGTAACGTGGGACGATGCTGCCGGTTATTGCCGCTGGGCAGGAAAGCGGCTACCGACCGAGGCGGAGTGGGAGCTGGCGGCGCGGGCCGGAAGCACCGGCGCCCGCTATGGAAATCTCGACGAGATCGCATGGTACGCCGATAACAGCGGGCGGCGGCGGATCGACAGTACGGCGATATCGAGCAAGGATCTGAAAACCTACGACCTGCGGCTCTATAACAACGGAAACGGGCCCAAGCCGGTTGGGCTGAAGCGGCCGAACTCATTCGGATTGTTCGACATGCTGGGCAATGTATTTGAATGGACGGCAGATTGGTATGTGGACAGGTACTACGGCGTGAGCGAGAAACAGGACCCGGCGGGTCCGCATGGGGGTACGCAGCGCGCGATCCGCGGCGGGTCATGGCCAGCCGGGGCGCGATTCGTGCGCCTGTCGACTCGTGGGAGACAACCGCCAGGCTACCGTGGCAAGGCGGTCGGCTTCCGGTGCGCCGGGGAATGAACTCCCATCGCGTCGTGGATCAAACGGCATCGACGTCGGGCCGATATTCCGCTCCCTCAATAGGCTCCCTCAATAGGCATGAGCAAATGCAGGTTGGCGGGTTGAACGGTGCCGGCGCGGCGCGTATCGCTAAGACGCTGGCGGACCGGCATACTTCACCGAATCGAGCCCGGCCGGCGCACAGCTTCAGGACGGAGGATGGTTCAATTGGGGCGAGTGGGAAAATAGACCCGAAGGAGATTTTGGTGAATGGGGTGAATTATCGGCAACTGGAGTATCGCAATCCACGTTGTGGACTGTGCGAGGGCGGAGACATGATCCCGCTTGAAGAACGGTTTTACAGCTCCAAATACAAACCTTAGGGACTGCCCCCCTTCAAGCGACGCTTCGGAATGACGAGTCCAAGCGAGTTTTGGTTAAGGGTTTGGGACCAATTGGGACCAACTCGCTATTCGGATGCCTTGTAAGTGTTTGAAAACATGGTGGCCAGGGACGGAATCGAACCGCCGACGCCAGCCTTTTCAGGGCTGCGCTCTACCAGCTGAGCTACCTGGCCGTGGGAAATCCCAGTTTACCAGATCGCTGGCGCCGTCGCCCAGCGAGACATTCTCGGGCATGCTCGGGCGTGTGAAATCTGCGGGTGCTAAAAAGATAGTGTGAGAGCTTCGCTCATTGGGACGGCCGCCGCAATTTTGTTGTGCGCCGCGTGCAGATCGAGCCTGACTCACTCGGATGCCAAGTTGCAACTCTGGTATATGCAGCACAGCTATCTCAAGAATCAGAGCGCCGCCGCCAGCACCGAAGCCACCATCGATCAGGCCGCCGCAGCCGGCTATACGGGCATGGTCCTGTGGGATTCCGGCATCAGCTTGCTGCAGAATTCGTCGTGGAACCCATCGTATATGTCGCAGGTGGTCCAGTATGCGCAGTCAAAGGGTTTGGCGGTTGTGCCGATAGTGAACGATGTAGGATATGACGCGTTGCTCACGAATCCGAATTGGGCCGAGGGTGAGGGGGTAATCGGCACCCGCTTCCGCGTGGACCCCGCAGGCAAGACGTTGCAAGTGGTGAACTCATTTCCGGGGCTTCAGAACGGCGGCTTCGAGAGCGGGCAAACCGGCTGGTTCGGGTACGGAGACGCTGGCGTGAGTGTGGACCACGCGGTTGCCCACACCGGCAGCGCTTCCGTGCGGATAGCTAGCGCGCCCCGGAATGCGCGCCTTAGCCAAAGTTTCGTGGTGACGCCTTGGCGTCAATATCACCTGAGAATGTTTTATAAGACGCGGAACTTCCAAGGGTATTCGCAGGTGGAGATCTTCGGCGACAATAACTCGGCATACAATCGCGTCAACCAGGAGCTTCGTCCCGCCGCAAATGGGGGCTGGACCGAGTGGGACTACGCGTTCAATAGTGGACCGCACGCCAGCGCGACCATTCTCATGGGGGTATGGGGAGGCAGCCAGGGCGATTTGTGGCTGGACGACATCTCGCTCGAAGAGACGGCTCTGGTCTATGCGGAACGCGGAAGCGGCACGCCTTTGAGCGTGTATGACCCTCATAATCCGGCGCACATTTTTCAGGAGAACACCGATTTTGGCGCGATTTCCGATCCGCAGTTTTCCGGAGCGCCGCCCTACTTCCAGGATAATTGGCATCCACCGATGGCCGTGCCGGTTCCACCCGGAAGCAGCCTTCAGCCCAACCAAACCGTAGCCATGAACTGGTATGCCATTCAGCCGGTTTACGGGCGCGCCAGCGTGAGCCTGGCCGACCCGGAGCTGTTGCAATGGCGGGCCCGGAATGCGGCCGCGGTAAATATGGTGTTTCCGAATCCCGCGGGCTATTTTTTTGCTTATGACGAAATGCGCAACATGAATTCCACCGCGTCCGCCAAAGCCATGCACATGACGCCGGCGCAATTGCTCGATTGGCACTTGAACCAATCGTACGCTCTCTACCGCGGAATCACGCCCAACGCTCCCATCTATGTATGGGGAGACATGTTCGACCCGAATATGAACGCCGTCAACAACTATTATCTGGTGGAGGGCGATTTGAGCGGTTCCTGGACCGGTCTTCCCGGCGACGCGATCATAATGAATTGGAACCTGGGCGCGTTGCGCAAATCCGCGGAGTGGTTTTGCGGCAAGACATCGCGGCAGCCTGTGAGCCATCGACAAGTCATCGCGGGTTATTTCGATTCCCGGAACGGCGGCGCCTCCGCTACTACCGAGCTGGCGCAAGTCAGCGGAATCCCCGGCATCATCGGATTGATGTACACCACCTGGCAGGACGATTATTCGCAGCTTGCCGCCTTCGCCGGCGCGGCCCGTGCGGGCTGGGGCGCGTATCTGGGCAGCGTCCCGGCTAAGTAACCGCGTCTTACCTTGACGGAATATTACTTTCCGTGACGGTGCCCGTACGGCGAAAGGGCGCTCTGGCGCCATGCCAGCGGGTAAAAGACTCGCGCACAATTCGAGAAATCGGCCGCCGGTTTTGCGCGATCAGCTTTAGCCATTGCCAGATGCCCTTGCGTGGAAAGTAAATCCCGCGGAAGAAGAGCCGCGATGCCATGTGGCTGATCTTGTATGGGACCGGCTCATCCTTGATCGATTCGAGCGCCCTTTCGGTGGCAGCCGGGCTGTAAGAGTTTAGCCACGCGTAACGGACCTCATCCTGCACGTCGTCCGCGGCCATCATCTTGGGGGTATGCGCCATGTGGAAAGGCGCGAACTCCAGCCAGTGCTTGGGACGCGTGAGGCGGCCTTCCTTTAATAGGCGGTCGTAGAGAGGCGTGGCCGGGAACGGCGTAATTTGGCCGAAAACGGGCAGCACAGGCGGCCAGCTTCGCATCTGCTCGAGCGTGCGCTCGGCCACGCCAGGGGTATCGTGGTCGAGGCCGAAGATGAACGAAGTGATGGCATAAACATTGCGCCGCGCCAGTCGCTCCAGAACTGCGGCATACTCGCTGGGCTTGTTGAAGCTCTTCTTGACGTCCGCCAAATTGGCGGGGTCGAGCGATTCCATGCCGATAAAGATCCACTTGCCGCCGGATTCGGCGATCAGATCTACCAGTTCCTCGTCGCGTAGAAGATTGGCGCTAATCTGAGCCACCCAATTGAGATCGGCGCCGGCGGCGATGATATCCCGCAAAAGCGACTTGGTGCGCTTCACGTTGATGGCGAAATTGTCGTCGACAAAAAAAACCGCAACCTGGCCCTTCGATTGGCGCGCACGCGCTTTCAGGCGCAGCATTTCGTCCACGATGCTTTGGTTGGTGCGGAAGCGGATGGAATCGCCGAAAAAGCCGGTTACGGTGCAGAACTCGCATCCGTAAGGGCAGCCACGGCCTGATTCAATTGGAATGATATGAAATGTTTGCCAGTGATACTTAAAGTGACGCATGATGGGGCTAACAAAACCCGGAATGCGATTGAACTGATCCAGTTGGAGCGTCTCCCAAGGGATGCCCGGATAATTCTGCAGATTGGGTTTGCGCTCCTGCCCGAAATCGTCCACCGGCTTGTAGACCTCTTTCAAGCAGCCGCGCGCGGCGTCGGCGACGATGCGCGGCCAGGTTTCGTCGGCTTCGCCGAGGGCGATGGCATCGGCATGGCGCGGGCCGCCATCGCGGCCGAGCGCTTCATCGGGACATTCGGTGACGTGCGGTCCGCCCATCACCACGCGGAAGCCGGCGGCGCGCAGGGCGTCGGCCACGCGATAGGCCTTGGCGACCATCCGGGTCATGGCGCCGATTCCCACCAAATCTATTTTCGACTGAAAGGCGAACTGCACCAACTCATCATCGTTCATCGGCTGGGTATTGCCATCAACCAGCACCACTTCGTGTCCCGGAGGGGTCAGCGACTGTAGAAGGAACATCCACAGATGCGGCATAAAGTTCTGCGTGATGCCGTTATCCGGGTTATATAGAAGAATTTTCATGACTTGCCGATATTCCAGCCGTGAGGCGCTGGGAGGTTTCCTCTCCCCGGCAAGTCGTCCCGGACTGCCCGGCTAAATAGCCGAGTCGTTCCAGTGGGGGATTCGGTGTCGGTCTGACTGCGAAAATTATAACACTTGGGTCTGGGGATCGGTAATTTATCCGATGGTATTTTTTGGAAATTCCTGTGGCGGCGAGGCCGGGACGCGCCTGGTGTAGAGTCTTTAAAGAGGGCCATGCATCCGCTGATCGACTTTCACAACATCACCGTACAGCGCGGCGACCGGTTGGTTCTCGATGGGCTGACGCTAGGGATTGCCGAGGGCGAGCATGTGGCCATCCTGGGGCCGAACGGATCGGGAAAATCGACGCTGATCAAGCTGATTTCGCGCGAGTTGTATCCGCGGCAAAAGGATGCGGCGTGGCGGGCGCAAATTCTGGGACGCGACCGCTGGAACCTGTTCGAGTTGCGCAATCAGCTCGGCCTGGTTTCGAACGACTGGATGCAGATGTGCACGCGGGATTATTCAGGCTATGAGATCGTCCTCTCGGGCTTCTTCGGCAGCGTGGGTATCTGGCCGAATCATAGCGTCACCGCCGCGATGGAACGGAAGGCGCGCGAGGCGATGGAACTGCTCGAGATCGGGCATCTGGCCGACCGGAATACCATCGAGATGTCGTCGGGCGAGGCGAGGCGAATTCTGATCGGGCGGGCGCTGGTGCACGATCCGCGCGCGCTGATTTTGGATGAGCCGGCCAGCAGCCTCGACCTGCATGCGGAGCGCGGATTGCGCGAGATTCTGCGCAAACTGGCGCGCCGCGGCATCAGTTTGTTGCTGGTGACGCACCATCTGCCGGATATCATTCCGGAGATAGAGCGGGTGGTGACCATTCGTGGCGGGCGCGTTCATTTCGACGGGCCGAAGCAAGAAGGGCTCACGGCGGAAAGAATCTCTGAATTATTTGCCGTGCCGGTGGAAGTGGTGCAGCGGGGCGGCTATTATCATGTGCTGTGAGCGGGCTACTTGTCAATGGTAATGGTGGATTGAACGTCGAACTTCTGAAAGTTGGAATAGTGAATTTCCATTCGCCCCTCCCCTTGGGATGTCTTGCCGATCAAGACCACGAGCACCGTCTGCCAGGCATCCTGGCCGATTTTCTCGAAATCCCACGCGATCGTGGAACCGGGCTTGAGCGCGATGTGCTCCACGATCACGGTGTCAAGCTCCCGTAGCTCCACGTTTTCCGTCTGATCAATCCAGAGTTTCTTACTGAAGCCGGCAACGTCTTTTTCGTGACGATTGGTTCGCCGGCGGTCCTGTCGAGGCGTCGATTCGATCAGCCAGGCTTTGCGTCCGGCGATCTCTTCTTCGCCGGCCACACGATTGTCGAAGAGCGTGAGGAGTTCCTCGTCGGAACCGAGATCGACGCCCGTATGGTTGACGACGACTCTCCCGCCAGGCACCGGGGTCCGACGCTTTCGCCGTTGCTCGGCAGTTTCGCGCATTTCCTTATCTACCCGGGCCTTTTCTTTGGCATCAAGCGGCTTGCCGTTCCGCGCCACCAGCTACCTGAATTCCTGGCCCTCGACGAAGATCATCTCGGCCGTTTCTGAGCGATTTTGCTTTAGCTCGCCGTTCTTGTCGCGACCGAACCAGACGCGATCCTCCACGAAGGTATACCGCTCGGCCTTCTTGTCATTTAGCTTGTCGGCATCCATGTACCGCCGGAGGATGGTGTTGGCATCGTCCGCGGCCCAGAGGGGCAGGACAGTGAGCAGCAGAAGGAACCGCATTTCCGTTCATCATAAGGCGTTCGGCGAACGGCCACAATTGTGAATTTCAAACAACGCGTGTGCCGATTCTCCCCGTCGAGTCAAGCTAATCCTGGCGCAACGCCTCCGATGGGTCTATTTGGGTCGCGCGCTTTGCGGGTACATAACAGGCCACCAATGAGACTGACGCTAACAGCGCGATGACTCCGCAGTAAGTGATCGGATCGGTGGGGCTGACGCCCGCCAGCAGACTACCCATAGCTTTACCTGCAGCCAGGCTCAGCGCGATGCCGAAGGCTTCGCCCACTGCCGCCAGCAGCAGGCCCTCCCGCAAGACAGTCACGAGGATTTGCTGCGTCGACGCGCCCAACGCCATACGAATGCCGAAATCGCGCCGGCGCCGGGCTGTCTGCAGCGCCACCACGGCGTAGAGACCGATAGCCGCGAGAATGAGTGAAGCGGTCGAGAAGACTCCCAGCAGCGAGGCAATGAGAATGGCCGGCCCATTGTCCTCTTCTAACTCCCTTTCCATGGTTCTTAGAGAGACGACGGCGATGCGCGTATCCACGTCGCGTATGGCGAGTCTCACGGCGGAAGCGACCGCATCGAGACTGCCCGCATACCGCAGGTAGATTACTTTGCCGCCGGCGCCCGCGCGGTCGGGCAGGAAGACGTAGTTCGCTCGCGCGTCGGCTTGGGTGTTCGGCGCCACGCCGACTACCGTGACGGTATCGCCGAAAATTACCAACTCGCGGCCCAAGGCCGATTGGCCGGGCCAGAGCGTTTGCGCCAGATTGCGATTGATCACGGCAGATTTTCTGGCGGTCACGACGTCCTCGACCGTGATGCCTCGTCCTTCCAGGCCGCGAACGCCCAGCGTTTCGAGGTAGCCGGGACCGGCGTTCATGCCGTTGGTCCGAACGCTTTCCGCGTGACCGGCGGCCTGCACCGGCGCGGACCATCCGCCGAAGTTGCTGGCGGGCACGGCGGAGGCATAAGAAGTGGAGACGACGCCGGGTATGGCGCGCAGACGTTCGAACAGGCGCGCCACAAGGGTGGTGTTTCCAGGCGCGGCGGCTCCTGCCGTGTTGATGCTGACCAGCAGGAGATGGTCCTTGGCAAATTGGAGGTCGCGTTGGCCAATCAGGTAAAGCGACCGCGATGCCAGCCCGGCGCCGGTGAGCAGCAGCACGCACAGGGCGAGTTGCGCGGCCGCAAGAAAACGTGAAAGCGTACTGCGTCCGGGAGCAACGCTGTTCTCTCCGGCGCGCAGCCACCGCAGCAGCTCCTGGCGCCAGGCGCGCACCGCCGGCGCTATGGTGAATGCCAGGGCGCTGCCAACCGCCAGCGCCAGGGCGTAAAACACGACTTGAGCGTCGGGCGTAAAATCGGGCTCGATGTGCGCGCCGGAGGCGAGCGTTGGCGTCAACTTGACGATAGCGTGCGCAACCCATGATGCGAAGAGCAAAGCCGCCGCCGAAGCGGCCAGCGCCAACACCAGGCCTTCAGACAGCAGCAGGCGCAGAATTCGCAAATAGGAAGCGCCGAGCGAGCGGCGGACCGCCATCTCGCGTTGGCGCGCCACCGCCCGCGCCAGGATCAAGTTAGCCACGTTGGCGCAGACGATCAGCAGAGTAAGCAGGCCCACCGCGGTAATGATACGTCCGAACAAATGGGCCTGCGCGCTCTGCCAGACGCTGAAGGCGGTAGCCGTATAAGGAGCAAGCTGAACCGGGGAAATCGGCGCGGTCTGCACATATTTGGACATGACGTTGAACTCGGCCTGGGCTTGCGCCAGCGATGCCCGCGGTGTAAGCCGCCCAATCATCGCCACATAGCGAAAGCCCCGGTCGAATAGGTTGCGATCCATGCCGCGAACACGGGAATCGGCTGCGATGGGAACGCCGATTTCAAAGTTGGGCACGAATTGAGGCCCGCGGAATCCCTGCGCGCTGACTCCCACGATGGTGGCTGGGGCGCCACTTACTAAGATGGTGCGTCCGATGATATCCGCGGCGCCGTGAAACTGGTTTTGCCATACGTGATAAGCAATTACGGCAGTCAGGCCGGTTGCGCCGCTGGCTTCGTCGGCCGTGAAGGTTCGCCCTCTGGCCATGGGTACGCCCAGGGTCTCGAAATAGTTGCCTGTCACTCGCTGGGCGCGTAATTCATAACTGCCATCGGGAACGGTCACAGTGAAGCGTACGCCGCCGAATGCAGCCAGAGATCGCATGGTTTGCGTGTTCAACGCATAATCGAGGTAATCGGGATAGCTGAACTCAGGCTGGGTTTCGCCATGAGTCATTTCCGCGAAGGAGACCAGGCGGTCGGCTTTTACGGCTGGTGCGGGCCTGGTGAGGACCGCGTGGATCATGGAAAAGATGGCGGTGTTGGCGCCAATGCCGAGAGCGATCAGCGCGATGGCCGCGGCGGTGAATGGCAGAGACTTGGCAAGCCCACGGATCGCGGCGCGGAAATCGCTGAAGGATTGTTCGAGAACGGTGGCGAGAGAGACCGGCTCGCGTGGTACGGTGGCGTCCAGGTAGATTTCGCCGGTCCCGGACGCGCCATCGCCGGTGAGATCGAGCGCAAAGATGTCGGCAAGGGGGACTTCCTCGAACTGCACGCGCTGGTTGGGGGATGCGGACATCCGCACGGTCCGGAACCACGACCACGCCGCGGCCGCCAGCAGGACCAGAGCGAGGATGGCAAAGCCCATGGCGCTTTCCAGGCTCACGGCTTCGAGTTGGATGCCCAGGGGGCATAGCACCAGGAAGAGGCCGCCGTAGACGCTCAATTTCACTTTCAGATTGGACTTGCCGGGTAGATACGAGCAGGCGAAGGGAAGCTTGCGGAAGCCGTAAAGTGACCGCTCGACGAGGATGACGCCGAACAGCGCCAGAATCGTGACGTGCTCGAGGCCCCTGCCGCCGGGCCACAGAAGGCAGTACGCGGCGGCGCAGGCGAGCAGTACAGGCGCCACCGCGACGGCCGCAAGCCCTTTGCGTACCGCTGAAAAATAGGCGTTCGGGCTGTGAACGGTGGTGATGCGGAAGATCCAATTGGCAGGCAGCGCGATGGGTAGTGAGAAGACCGCGCGCGTGCCGATGGCGGCGAAAAACAGCAAGATGACGCTGGGCGCGAGCAGCGGAACGTCGCGATTTTCCCCGGGCAGCATCGTGCCGTAGAGATAGCTCTTCAGGTAGGCGAGACCAATGGCAAGGGCGATGCCGCCATAGGCCGCGAGGATCAATCGATGCTGACGGCTGCGCCCGATGGTGCGCGCAGTGAAGAGCACGATGGCGCGGTCGAGCGGCTTGGGAAGAAACCTGGCGGCGAGGGCCGTAATGAATCGTGAGGGCGCCTGGGAGCGGTCGCCGGCCGCAATATCGGGCTGCTCGACGATTCGGCGCAAGCCGCCCCGATAGGCTAAAACGTAAGTGACAGCGGCCACCGAGACGGCCGTCAGCAAGCCCCACAGCGCGTGCGCGGCGAGGGGCGCGAAGAGCGGATAGAGCGGGCCGTTGAGTTCTTGAAACAGGCCGAGAAACCAGTAGGTGGGCAACCATTCCAGCCAGCGTTGATTGTGCGGCGAGGTGAGCCCTGCTAGCGTGGCCAGCGGCGGCTTGAGGAAATAGACAGCCAGAATGACGAAGAATGCGGCGAGTTGCAGGAAGCTCGAAACGCGCTGGAACAAACGGTAGCTGAAGATCTGCGCGGCGGCGCCTTGAACGGCTAACAACGCGCAACAGATGAAGACGCCCGCGGCGGCCATGGTAATCCAATAGGCGGCCACGCAGCGCAAGAAACCGAAAAGCCCGGGCTGCGCCGCGATCGCGAACGGATAAGCGAGGCCGGAAAACGCATTAATCGCGAAGACGCTCACGCCGAGCGAGGTGAAGAGCGCGGCGGCTTTCGCCTGGCACAGAGTACGGGTGCGAACGGGCAGCGGACCCAGCACCAGGCTGTCGCGGCGGTCCGGCAGCACGGCGTTCCATGCCAGCAAAGTCAACAGCCCGGCGATGGCCATGGTAGTGCCGATCAGGAACTCTTCGTCGAGCCATGCCAGGCGCAGCAGTCTGGCGTGGG
>Ga0302325_10005724_pt1 | contig 28159 bp, 15 predicted proteins | sample Palsa_T0_2_FD_201948 | JGI IMG/M metagenome (GOLD analysis project Ga0302325, IMG submission 201948) | Peat permafrost microbial communities from Stordalen Mire near Abisko, Sweden - Palsa_T0_2 | ecosystem: Environmental > Terrestrial > Soil > Palsa > Peat permafrost | place: Sweden: Abisko... | reverse complement strand
GCCCGCGGCGCGGAAACGCATTTCGCCCGCGGCGCGGAAACGCATTTCGCCCGCGGCGCGGAAACGCATTTCGCCCGCGGCGCGGAAACGCATTTCGCCCGCGGCGCGGAAACGCATTTCGCCCGCGGCGCGGAAACGCATTTCGCCCGCGTGCTTATATATATAAACTCTGCCTGGTCGGAAGGCGTCGGCCCTGGCCTCAAAAAAAGGGCAAACCTCTTCGATTGAGGGGTTTGGGTTCGCGCTCTGCGGCCAGGACGGTTCGTCGGTGTCGTTGGAGGTCGACCGGGCGTCCGGGTGTCCCTTCGTGCGAGCGCATATGATGCAGTGGTAACGCCGCCCTTAGCGTCGACGGTCGTCTAGAATATGAGCAAACCCGTGAGTCAGGATTTTGCTTCGACGAACACCGGGGGCATGGTCAGCACGTCATCGTAGGCATTGCCGCCGATAGAAAGCAGAGCGAGCGCGTCGTTCTGACGGAGCTGCCGGAAAAGCTGCGGGGTGATGACGTTTTGCCGCTGCAGCGAAAGCCCATAGCCGGCGCTGCTCGAGGAACCGCCGTGCCCCGTCGTCGTCGAGCTGCCGACGTTTTCGGAGATCCTCGCAACGTCGACGGCGCCGAGCAGAAAATTCATGCGCTCGATCGTCGCGCGATCCTCGGTGCGGAAGCAGATCGTCTGCCGAAAATTTTGCAGCACCGTGTCGGCCAGATCACGGTCGCCGATCGCGGCGTAGAACGAGCTTACGCCTTGGGCCGATATGACGCCGATGCAGCCGCTCGACCGCGACTTGTCCCAGAAGTTGAGGTCCGATACGCCGTCCTTGGCGCAGCTCACGATTTCCTGATACTCATCGCAGAGGAAGAAGACCGGGCGGCTTTGGTTCCAGGTCTTTTCGAGCCGCCGGCGCTGCATGAGGTTGAAGAACCGGAGCTTGATGAACGTGTACGCCGCTTTCGCGCCGAGGCCGTAGAGCGCGAGCGGAAGGGCGACGAGATAGACCGTGCCGTCGAGCACGGCTTCCATGCGCGCCTGCGTTCCGCTTTCGACGCAGAACGCGTCGACGAGGTCCGGGTGATTGAAGGGCGAGAGCACCTGGGCGACCTGGGCGTTGATGTTCGACTGCACTTTGGGTTCGAAATGCGCGAAGACGTCCTCGTGATAGGCGAGGTAGCTGCGTAAGAGCCGCTCGTCGCGATCGCGCGCGTCGAGGCTGAGCGAAAGCAGGGTGTCCGTGACCTCGCAATCCCACGCCTCGCGGGTCTTCGGCTCGAACAGATACCGGTAGAGACCGTCGAGCGCGTAGCGGCCTGGCAGGTAGCGCAGGACGCCGAGGGCGTTGCGGCAGAGCTCGGCGGCCGTATCGACCCAGAACCGATCGCCGCGGCCGGCGCTCAGCAAAAAGGCCGATTTCAGGAACGACGCGGCGACCTCGGGGGTGAGACCGTCGAGCAGATTCATGCGCTCGTGGCCCGGCCCGATCGTGCGGACCGCGCGCCCGGCTTCGCTCGCGAGCGCGGCGACGGTGCCGCCGAAATCGCCCTTGATGTCGAAGACGAGACCGCCGCAATCTTGGGCGAGCAGCTGCACGAGCAGCGGGTTCACGGCACGGGTCGTTTTGCCGGAGCCGATCGCGCCGAGAATGACGACGTTCTGCGCGGCGTCCGTGACCGACAGGGCGACCTCGCGCTGCGGCGCGATCCCGGCGGTATGGCCGTGCTCGGTGAGGGCGCCGGTCGACGTTCCCAACCACAGCGAAAAGGCCCGTAGCGGGCGCGCAGGGCGCTTCGGATAGAGCCGGAGCCCATCTGTGCCTCGCAGGAGCGTTCGGAACGCCAGAAGGCCCGCAAAGCCGCCGGCGAGCTCGAGAAGAAGCCGGTCCCGGCCGTGGCCGAAATGCGCGACGCCGGCGATCGCCGCGGTGAGGGCGTAGCCGAGGGTGAACCCGTAGGCGGCGCGCACGACGTTGAACGTGGTCATCGCCGCCGCGCGCAGTGTTCCGGTGAGGGCGCCGACGAGGATCCACCGCGCGAGCGGAACGCCCCAGAGCACAACGACGCCGATCGCGACCGGCCGATGCGCGCGCACGATCGCGGCCGCGGTCGCCGGCGCGACGATCGCGATGACGCCGCAGCCGATGACGACGAGCGTCGCGAGTAGCGTGAGCCAATCGAGCAGCGAGGTCGACGTCGCGAAGGTCACGCGGGCCGGGATGCCGCGCCTGATGCCCGCGCGCGGCGTCGCCGCTTCGGCGCGCCGTCGAGCGTATCGTTTGAGCAGGTCGCTGCCGGTCAGGAGCTTTGGTCGCCTTCCGGCGCGCCGTGATCGCTTCCCGGCACGCTGAGGTCAAAGAGCGCGCGATCTTGCGGCCGGGTGAGGAAGCCGGGCAGATGCTTCGCGACCCAGAGCTTGATGGGCTCGTCGTGGATCATGCGTTCTTGGACGAGCGCGCCGAGCAGGATCTTGCGACGCGTGTCGTCTTTGCGTTCGCGGGCGTTGGCCTGGGTTTTGAGCGCAGCGACGCGTGCCTGTTCGGCGCGGACCTTAGCTTCGGCGGCTTTGATTCGCTCTTCGAGCGAGAGCTTTTTCTTCTCGGCGGTTTGCAGAGTTCAGTCTCCTCTTGGCGTGACTTCGCGGCTCCCGCATGTGGTACTATTGGCGCAATCCCCCCTCAATCTTCGGAGCGAGGGTGCGAGCCGCCGAGAGGCGGCTTTGCCTTTTCAGATCTCGGGATATTGGCGCTCGCGGACCTCGGCGATGACGTGCGCGCGAAAATCGTCGTGCGACCATTCGCCGTCGATGACGCGCTGCTGTAGCGCGAGGTCCTCGGCCGTCATGTGGAGGCCCTCGATCGCGAGCGAGGCGTTCGCGTTGCGATAGGCTTCGGCAAGCTTGACGCGTTCGTGCGGGTCTTGCGGCATGATGTTATTCTAGCATGAAGCCGGGAGGTTGGCGAGGCAGTATCCCGAACGATTTAGCGAGGGCGCACTTATGGGTTTACTGCGCTAAACCCGTGCGGAACGAGGACGACGAGGGCAACGGCGCTGGCGATCTACCATCTTTCACACCGCCCGATAGGTCGGAGCACGCATGCACCGGGCTCCGCTGCCGCGCACGCTCGCTACATCATGCGCGAGGACGCGATGAGCGCACTGATCGCCCGGTTGCCGGAGGGCATCGCGGAGAATCGAACGGCGATTCAGGCGTGGCTTCGCGACGCGGAGCACGCCGATCGCGTGAACGCGCGCGTCGTCGACAAGCTGGTCGTCGCATTGCCACGCGAGCTCGACGCGGCGGGCCGTCGAGAGCTCGTTCGCGACTTTTGTGAATTGGTCACCGGCGGCCGGGCGGCGTACGTCGCGGCGATTCACGACAAGGGCGAAGACGCCGTAAACCCGCACGCGCACGTCATGCTGCGCGATCGGGATCTCGAGACGGGGAAGCGCGTCTTGCAGACGACGGAACGCGGCTCGACCGAACGTCTGCGCGAGGCGTGGGAGTTCGCGGCAAACCGGGCGCTCGAGCGCGCCGGCGTCGCTGAACGCATCGACCGCCGGAGCCTCTTGGAACAGGGCATCGACCGCGAGCCGACGCGGCACATCGGCCCGCACGTCGAGGCCATGGAACGCAAAGGGATGGAGCCCGAGCGGTTGCGCGAGACGCGGGCGGTCGAAGACTACAACCGACGGGCCGACGCGGCTCGCGAGGCTCGGCGTGAACTCGAGAGCGTTCGCGAGGCAGAGCGGACTTCGGAGCGCGGGCGGGCGCGGCCGGGGTCCGATCGTCCGACCGCGTTCGGCATGGAGGCCCCCGACCGGTCGAAATGGCAGCAATACCGCGCGCGGGTGCTTTCCGAAGCGTACCATCGCGAAATGGCCGACAGTCCGCTCGCGCGGTTCTGGCGCATGGAGCGGACCGACCAGGGTTTACGGTTCTCGAACGCGCGCGGCAGCTTCGTCGACCGCGGCGACCGGATCATCACGGCCGAGGCGAACATGCAAGTGATTGCGGCGATGCTCGACGTCGCGGCGGCCAAAGGTTGGAGCCAAGTGCGATTCTTGGGCAGCGACGACTTCAAGCGTCAAGGGATGGCCGCGGCGCTCGATCGCGGCTTCAGCGTCGACGCGCAGGGACGAGACGCGGAGATCCTCGCCGAGCTCAAACGCGAGCGCGAGGGGCGCATGCGAACCCGCGAGCGATCGCGTGCGCAGCTCGAGCGGGCTACGCCGGGTTTGCCGACGCCGGCGCCAGAGCGCGTCGCCTCCGACGCGACAATCGTGCGGTTAATGGACGTGAAAGCGGCCATAGAGCGCGCCGAGCGAGAGGCCGGCGCCGCAATCGACGCCGCTTCCGCGGAGCGCAAGGCGCTTGGATACGATCCGGAAAGCGGATACCTGCCGGCGCGGGAGATCGCGCGGGGCGAGGTCGGCGGGCGCGAGCTCGCCGAGGCGACGCAAACGGCGCTCGCAGCGCGAGAGCGGCTCACTAGGGTCGAGGAACGGATTGCGGCCTACGACGAGACGGTCGGCCGACGCAACGTCGTGGAGGGTGCTCTTAGGGCCATTGGCGACGCGCGAAACCGGAACGAACTCCGCAAAGAGCGCGAGGAGGCCATCGCTGCCGACGCCGTTGCGCGGGCGTCCCTCAAGACCGTGTTCGACCGACTCAAACAGCCGACCATCGCGCGCCGAATCTCGCGCCGCGTCGTCGAGATCGAGCGGCTTCGGAAGCCCGCCGACGCGCGACGGGCGGCCGCCGGCGAAACATGGCGCGACCTTCACCAGTTACGGGTCCGGACCTGGGGGCTCGACGACCATCGCACGATCGATATACCGGGCGACCTCAAAGCACTCGCTCGCGATCCGCAGCTTCGGGAACGGCTCGGAAAGCAGCTCGATGAACTCAAGCTGATCGAGCGCGCGCAGCCGTCACCGCGACGCGAACGCGCGAAGGCGCCGGAGCGCGATTTCCACGACCGATGACGATCTTGGTTCGACCGCTAGGGTGCGCCAGAGTTCTTCCCGATTCCCGACGGTGCCTTTTTGCCGAACATCTCAGGTGGATCGCGAAGGCCTTGGAGGGAGACGTAGGCAGGCTGCACGATGTCGATTACCTGTGGCAATGACCAAGCTTGAGGGCCACTTGAGTGGGGCAGGCCTCGGTAGCGTTAGCCGTTTACTGTCCACGACGTTGGCGACACGGGATCAATCGTGTAGGGACTTGGGAAACACGAATTGGACACGCCTTGACCATTGTCAAAGCTATAATTGTTTGGCGCGACGAATCCGTCTTTCGCGTCTTCCCACACTTCGATGTCCGTTGATTCCATCGTTGGAATCGTGGGGCAATACCCAGTTGAAAAATAGTACTCGAAGTTTATCCACCCTACTTCAGCGTACGCCCCAGCGCCTCCCTCGATTCGCGACCACTGGACGTCGAACGCGTTCGTTTCATAATTGTATATCGCCACGGCATCGCACTGGGATGTTTTATTACACTTTCCGGCTGCAGCTGGAGCCTGACCCGGACCGTACGAGATCGAGTAGTCAGTTATTTGCTGGACGCTGCTGCCATTCAACTCTCGAACAAATCTGCTGTAGAATGAGGCGTTCACCTGTTCGACGACAACGTATGTACCGCCATTGTCGCAGAAATCGTATACCGCAAACCATTGTGAATCGTTGTAATACTGATTACTTGCCTCAAGGCAGCCCCGCGGGGCTTTCATCGTAGGCGCAAATAGATCTTGGTAAATCTGGTAGCCCCCGTAGAAGGAGTTGTTCGCTAAGAGACCGTCGAGTTCTTCACCACCGGGATATTCATTATACTCATAACCGGCGTTATTGTGCACGGTTGTGGAAGCAGATGCAGGCATCGCGAATCGACTATCTAGCTGGAGTGGAAGGTTGCGCGGGTGGGCAAGATTGAACGCCGCCAATTCTTGCGGGTTCAAAATTCGGAGGCCGGGAAGATTTGGTTCCGACCTTTGAACGTCGCGCATGTTAGGCGACGTCGCGGAGGCTACTTTGTAGGTCGCTAAGTTTGCGACCGCACCCTCCCGGGAGAGACCCGAGGTTTGCTCCACCGGACTTAAGATTTGAGTGGGGCCGGCACATGCACTCAAGGCTAAAACGCCAAGTGCCATAAAATAGGACGGTCCAAATCGCATAAAATTTCGACCTCGCAAAGAGCTGGCTCCCGGTTGGGGGCAGCTTCTCTTCGTCGGCAGGCGTAACGGGCCCCCTCTCGTGGAGGGCGGGCGCCGGCTAGCGTTCGGGATGGGTGGTCGGAACCAATGTAGGAACTGGGACACCACCGCACAGCGCGATACCTGCGGGCCAGCTACCAACGCCGATTGACGCAAAGAATGCTCGGGCATTTGTGTTGTACGCCGGACAGTAGCCGCCTTCACCTGCACGATAGTGCGCGAGAAGAACGCGCGGATTCGAAGCCGCGACTGCATAAATCCCCTCTTCGTGCCGCGGTAGCACAACGCGCCGCGCACTGACGCGAAGTTCTGTAGCGGCTGAATAAGCCCCGCGATCGACGACGTACGGCCATCGCCCGATTTTCAGCGCCGTATCGTTGATCGTCAGTGCGCAGAGCGTAGCGCAGATGAGCATCGGCGTAGCAAATCCCGGGCGCCTTCCGATCACAAACGCCGCGGCGATGGCTGTTGCTGCGAAGAGAGGGGCACTCCAGTGCGTTCCTATTCGCACTATCTGGTAGGCCCACGGGCGAGCGAGAATCAGCTCAGCAACGAGCGGCGTCGCTAGGACGAGCGTGCGGCCCAGCACGATTGGGGCGAACGCGAACCCTCCGAGAAGTGCTGCGAAGAACCCTAACTTTGAAAGCGGGTCGTCGATCACGAGCCCGTATTGAGGGATCGACGGATGCGCGCCATGTATGTGTTCCGCTATCAGAAACGCGAGGCCGTTCACGGTCGCCAGCGCGGCGACCGAATATCCTATTCGACGGTCCCACCACAAGGCGCAGGCGATGCCGAACCATACGAGAAAAAGCGCCTCGTCCTCTTTTAGCCCAAGCAGCACTTGCGCTATCATCAAGGTACCTAACAGTGCACGACGACGAGCTGCAATCGCACCGAGGAACGCGAGCGATGGCACGAAAATGTTTTCGATGAAATTACCCTGCGCGAGACCTTGCGTGAATGGCGACAGCAGATACGCAATGCCAACGGCTCCCGCCCCTCGCGAGTTGGCGCCGCAAGCACGCGCGAACGAGCAGAGTGCCGGACCACCTGCTGCGATCGCGCACACTTGAATTATGAGGAGGGTCTGGGCGTAAGGGAAGACCCAAAGGACCGGTACGAGCGCAAGCAGACTCCACGAATCGTGCACTTGGAGGTGCGGACGATACTCCGCGCCGTTCCAGGAACCACGGCCGTACGCTTCGCCGACCAACCACTGGAGGAAATTGCCTGTATCTGCGCCGTACCGAAGCGCCCAGAGCTTGTTGAGGTCAACTGCGATGTAAACGCATGCAAAGATGATTGCGGCAATTACAACAGCGCGCGTTGGCCGGGTCGTTCGAGAAATTGGGATATCGCTCATGTGCCTTTTTCGGTGAGGAGTGCGCGCTTCGGCGAACAACATCGATTGCGGCGAACGCCAATGCATCGATAACTCTCACGACTCATGAGCCGACTTCATCGAGTGTCGTTATGCCGCGGTCGCGAACTTCTTGGATCATCCGCCGGAGCCGTTTGCCGCCATCGCGGGTCCACAACGTCACGAGATCCCTGTTGCTGTCAAAGGTGATGCTGTAATCAGGGAGCGCCCCGGTCGCGGCAATCTCGCGGACCTGTCGCCGGAACTCTCTAACGGAGCAGATGGCCCCGGACTTCTTCAGCAGCGTCTCGAGCCCAATTGCGAACTTCGCCTGAAGGCCGCAGTGCTTGCGCGCGAGCTCGTAGAGGCGGCGCTCGAGGCCCTTGCGGAGCCGGAAATAGTCACGTGACAACGTGAGGACTTCGGTCGCCACGATCGCGTTGTAGAGCCATTCCGAGAGTGTCAGCTCGATCGAGGCCATGCGATTGCTCGTCGTGCGCTCGACGATCGACCAGGACTCGACCAAGCCGAACCCCTGGCGGGTCCTCTTCTTCCCCGTCGTGATATCGGTCTTGATTCGCGTGCCGGAAAGGCGCTCGAACGCCTTCACCAGCGCGTCATATTCGGCGCCGCTCGTTCCGCGGTTACAGTACACCAAGAGATCGCGAGCGCGCAGGCGTACGGTCCGGCCGATTGGGAGGCGACGGTTCTGCGCTTCAACGAGACACGAGATCGTGAAGAGTAAAATGTCCTTGTCCCAGATCGTGGCTAACCCGGCGGCGCTCGGCGTGATCGTGATCGTGTTGCCGTTGTGCTCGTAGACGCGAATCTTGAGATCCGGCGTCTTCGAGAGCGAGAACATCGGGTGTTCCATGGTCGCTTGGTCGTCTTTTAACGGCGCGTCGAATATCTGAGCGAGGAAGAAATCCTGTTGCGGATGACGGATCGGAGCCAGCGCGTTGCCGTTCGACGTCGCTGGCGCGCCGTCGACTATAGGGTTGCGCGACGCATTCGCGTTAGCGGCCGCACGGCGTTTGATTTCTTCGATGTCAAAGAGCTCCATCAGCGAACTTTCGACACGGAACGACGGGCAGTGATTCGATAGCGTTCGAGCGCTTGAACGTCGTGTTCGCCGGTTGCGAGCAGCTCTCGAAGTGCTGCCTCGATATAGCCGCTCACGCTAACCTTTCTCTGCCTCCGCAGCGTCGCGACGCGACCATCGACTTGCGTCAGCAGCGAAATGGGCAGGATCACGGTGATACGGTCGGACTGCTCTTCGGGATCGTCGAGCAGCCGAGGCTGGATATCGACTACACGTCGCGCAGTGGGCGCCGACTTTGCGCGGGCCGCACGTGCGTGTGGCTTTGCCTTCGCGGCGGCAGCCTGTGGCGGCTCGACGGGACCGCCGATGATGCCGGCGAGATCGCCAATCGCGCTCTTAGTGGACACGTTGCGACACCTCCGCGGCGACCGCTGCATAATCGGCAGCGCCGCTCGAGTCAGGACGATAGGTTCTAATCGGCTGGCGATGCCCGAAGAGTTCGCGCAGCGCGACATTCTCGCGTATTGGTGACGTCAAGGTGCCGTTGCATAGACCGCGCGCGGCTTCGAGAACGTCGCGCGCGATACGCAGACGGTGATCGAAGCGGGTTGGCACCACGGCGACGATCGTGATTGGCAGGTCGAGCGCGTCGCGCAATCGCTGAAGATTGGCGGTTACTTGCACGTAGCCATCGAGGGCTTCAGGGGCGGCAGCGAGCGGAATGATAACGCCGCTCGTCGCCGCAACGAGCGCGGACGCGGTGAGAACGCCCATCGACGGCGGACAATCGATCAAGATCACGTCTGCCTCGAGCTGGCGCAACGCCTTCCCAAGGGTCCGTTCGGAAGCGACCTGCGCGGACATCGTGCGTTCAGCGATCCGCAAGCGATCCGGAACAGCCGGGATCAGGCCCACTCCAAAGGCCGGGGCGTCGATTATGACGCGCGCACCCTCTTCTTCCCCCAAGAGAATCTCCGCGGTCCCCGGGGCAATTGTACGGCCCAGGATCCAGGTGGTCAGAGTTGCCTGAGGGTCGAGGTCGACGAGCACGACGCGCTTACCGCTTGCCGCGAACTCTGCGCCGAGGTTTCCCGTTAGGTTGGTTTTTGCGACGCCGCCCTTCTGGTTGGCGATCGCGAGCGTGACCACGCCGTTACTCTAACACGCTAGAACGTTCCAATGCTAGAGGGGCTCAACGCTCTGGTGCTCCTAATCTAAAACACTGCAACGGCAGTACGCTAGTACGCTAGTACGCTAAGGCGCTAGTACGCTTTATAATTCGTGGTATCACCCACGCCTAGAAAGCAGAGGCCGCTCCGGTTGTTACTTTCGTGGTATCGCCCATGCTTAGCGTGGTATCGCCCACAATAATTCGTGGTTTCGCCCACGTTGGCTTCGTGGTATCGCCCACAAAACTTCGTGGTATCGCCCACGCCCAATGTCCAGGAACCCTTATTTCACCGGGCTTCCCGGCGCACTTTCGACTCCGTAACAAGCCGTAACACTATTTATTAACTTACCTAACCCGCCCACACGCCACACCACCAGCCAGCAGAAGAAGGTAGCCCGAGGTCGAGCCTCGGCCCGTTAAAATCGCGCTCCGGCCAACGATCGCCGCAAGGCCCTCACCGTTCACCGCCCCGTGACGGTAGCACTCGGCGCAAGGCTTCCCTCGCTACGCTCGGCGCCGGCATGGCCGGCGGTCTTGCACCGCGCGCTAGGGCTGCGCCCGACGGTGAACGGCGAGACCCCAGACGGCGCAGCAACCGGCGACCCCATGCCTCCGCGCAACGAAGGGACGGTCCCGACTCGACACCCCTCCGGCGCAGGCCTTCTAGGCCGAGCAGAGATGCGATCGTGGGGCCGCTCCGGGGTGATCGTGTCGGAATCCCGGCCCTCCCCGCGCATCGGAAACGGGGCCGATACGACCAAGGAGGCGTACTTCGCGCCAATCGTGCTCCGATTTACATGGGACCCCGTGAAAGCCGAACTGAATCTTCGGAAGCATGGCGTCAGTTTTGCTGAGGCGAGGACGGTCTTCGGCGATCCGCTCAACGCGGACATGCCGGACCCCGATCACTCACGGGACGAACTCCGGTTCGTGACCATCGGAAAATCTGAGAACGGTCAGCTCCTCGTCGTCATCTACGCGGAGCCTGAACCCGACTGGATACACATCATCAGCGCACGGCGGACGACGCCAGGTGAACGTCGAAAATATGAAGAGCTTGGATAACCACGACCGGGACATGCGTCCCGAATACGACTTCAGCGGAGCGCAAAGAGGACGCCATGTCAAGGCCTACGCGGCGGGCACAAACGTCGTGCTGCTTGACCCAGACGTCGCGGCGCGATTTTCAGATTCCGCGCAGGTCAACAGTGCCTTGCGCCAAGTGCTCAGTAAATCCGGCGCTCGTGTTAAGGAGAAGCGCGTAATGGCGAAGCAGCCCGGGCTAGACGGTCGCCACCGAGACGAAGACGGTGAAATCCATCGCAAGCGAAGCGACACGCTCGTGAAGACGCTGCGCAAAGAATACGGTGAAGACTTCCTTTCGGGATTTCAGTCCGACACAACGCTGGGAACGGTGCTCAAGAAAACGGGAGCCGATTCGCTCTCGGATCTTCTGAAAACAAAGAAGCGCCGCTAAGGGCGGAAGAAGTTGACCTGTGGACCTTCGGAGTGCTTCCGCCGCTCGACCCGAGCTCGCCGCCGATCGCGCCGCGGTCACGGCGCCGTTTGACGAACTCATGCACGGTCTTGGCGAGGTTCTCGGGAAGAAACTCGCGGCGTATCTCGCCGGCGCTCTAAACACCGACCGTGATCCAGACGGCGACGCGCCGGCGACAGAACGCTTGCGGCGGCCTTACATCGTCGCCCTGATGCTTCGGTCGCGCGATTTTCCGTCCGTCGTTCAAGCCTGGTTCACGGGCCTCAACCCCGAGCTCGACGACCGCTCACCGATCCGAATCCTAACCGAGGGCACTGAAGACGAGGCGCGGGCGGTCCTCGGTGCTGCTCGGCTGTTCCTCGCAGTTGGATGATAAGATCGCCCCATAAAAAATCCGGACCTGAACGGAGTGATGAGAATGGCTACCAAGTGCGATCCGTACCACACGACGCGACCCGAGGAGCCACCCGAGCGTAACGTCTACCACAACTACAAAGACTGCCCAGCGGGAAAGCACATCAAGCCCGAACACCTGGCTTCTGGGACGGCCGGTCGCCCGCGTTGCGATGATTGCAAAAAGATGGACTAAAGCGACACGACGATTGCGCTCGGGAATGGACTTGGCGCGCCTGTCGTCGTTGCTTTGGATGGCGAGCGGCGAATTCGCAGTTAACTAATCGCACGGTAGAGCGTGGAACGCCCGACGCGAAAGACGCGGGCGATGTGCGCCGGACTCTCTCCCCGATCCAGCATGGTTTTAGCCTCACGCACCTGCGCTTTCGTAAGCGCCAGCGGCCGTCCGATGTGCTCGCCTCGCCGCTTGGCGGCCCGCATCCCAGCCACGGTCCGCTCGCGTAGCACGTCGCGCTCGAATTGTGCGACGGCGCCGAGCACCGCGTAGAGCATCCGGCCGGCGGCCGTTCCCGTGTCGATGTGGTCGGTCAGCGATCGCAGCGCAACGTCGCGCTCGCGTAACATCTCGGAAATATCGAGCAAGTCTCGCAGCGAGCGTCCGAGGCGGTCGAGCCTCCAGACGACCAGCGTGTCGCCGGCGGCCAGATCCTCGAGCGCGCGGTTCAGGCCCGGCCGCGATCGCGAAGCGCCCGACACCGAATCTTCGTGAATGACGGCGCAGCCGGCGCCCCCGAGCGCGTCGAGCTGCAGCTTCGTCGTCTGTTCGTCCGTCGAGACCCGCGCATACCCGATGAGGCGCGCCTTCGGCGTTGGGTGAACCTGGGAGTCATCCGGTCGGGCGAAACGCGCTCCTGGGGCTTTCTTTAGAACCGATTTCGCACGTTTTTGGCTCGTCGACGACTTTGGCGTGATCATCGACGCGGGCGCGACGTCGCCTTCGTAACGTGCCTGGAGGTCGGCGAGCCGATCGTCGCCGGCGAGGTGAGCCGCGAGCAGCTCGTCGAGCGGAATTCCAGCCTTACGTTTTGGGACGCCTTTACGGGACACGCAGGGCCGCTTCGTGCCTGGCGCGCCGATTCATCCCGAAAGGGTTCCATTTCGGGACGAGCCGCGGCTGCGCATCTGTCGAACGCTGCTCCCAGAGTGCTGCGGCCTTATTAGAAATCGTCGTCGCCCATGATGTCATCCACCATTTCCTCGAGCGCGAAGTCTCGCGCGGCCTCAGATGCCGCGTCAGGGTCGTCGCCATCGTTCTCCTCGTCGTCGGATTTATCGTGCTCGCGGATTCCTTCGAGCATTTCATCGAAGATCTGGTCGCGACGCCGATCGCGGACGCTGGGATTGGCGAGGTCGTCGAGGAACGGTTCAACGAGCGGGCGGATTTTTTGCATGCGGTCCCGGGCGACGAGGATGCGCGGAGCGAGCGCGTCGACGCGTTTTTGCAAAGAGGCAGGCGGGTTCTCATGCAAAGTGATGTCATGGAAACCGAGCCCGTTCTTATGGCGAATTGGAGCAAGCTCGGTTGCGAGCGTTGCCGGGGCGAATTGGGCAAACATCTCGACGCCGAGAGCGCCGACGTTTTTGAACGTGTAGCCGAATGTGGGCCTTGCGATGCGGCGGGCAAAGAAGATTCCAACGACGTCCAGCAGGTAGGCATTCCGAATCAGCTTCCAGATGTCAACGTGTTGAGCGTAGTACCACTCGCGCTTGTTTTTGATTTCGACGACGGCGACGGCGTCGGATGAGGGTCGGCCAGAGAGGGGCATCGTGGCGAGGACGAGACCGTCGGATTGCTCGTTGAGCTCGATGCCATCGTAGGCGGCGACGTCTCCCCAACGCTGGCAGATGATCTTGTAATTGGGGGAGGCCGCGAACACGCGCCGGATGGCTTCGTTTCCGGCCCTTCCAATGTCGCCTGTGGCGCTCGCGTAGCGATTAAAGATGCCGTAAAGGCGTAGGATTTCCGCGACGCGGGCTTTGACCGCGGCCGCGGGGATTTCGGGCAGCGTGAAGATGTCGGGCAGATTGCTGTTGGCCGCGTGCGCGATCGTGAGTTCGCCGCGATCGAGCATTTTGTTGATCTCTTGGCCGAGTTCGCGTGGGGCGACTCGGAAGTTGCCGCGGCCGGCTTCAGAGATTTTCGATTCCAGCATGCGGCGGGAGGCGGCCGAGTGTGTTGTGAGGATGTTGCGGACGCGCTGGTTGGCACGCTGCGCGGCATTGAGAGTAGCCAGCCCCGCAGCTTTTTGGGCTTGGACGGAGCTGGCGGGAACGCGTGGACCTGGCGAGGCATCGGCCACTTAGGAGGCCGGTTCGCGGGGCTTGGTTTTGTTGCCCGCGGCGCGGAAACGCATTTCGCCCGCGGCGCGGAAACGCATTTCGCCCGCGGCGCGGAAACGCATTTCGCCCGCGTGCTTATATATATAAACTCTGCCTGGTCGGAAGGCGTCGGCCCTGGCCTCAAAAAAAGGGCAAACCTCTTCGATTGAGGGGTTTGGGTTCGCGCTCTGCGGCCAGGACGGTTCGTCGGTGTCGTTGGAGGTCGACCGGGCGTCCGGGTGTCCCTTCGTGCGAGCGCATATGATGCAGTGGTAACGCCGCCCTTAGCGTCGACGGTCGTCTAGAATATGAGCAAACCCGTGAGTCAGGATTTTGCTTCGACGAACACCGGGGGCATGGTCAGCACGTCATCGTAGGCATTGCCGCCGATAGAAAGCAGAGCGAGCGCGTCGTTCTGACGGAGCTGCCGGAAAAGCTGCGGGGTGATGACGTTTTGCCGCTGCAGCGAAAGCCCATAGCCGGCGCTGCTCGAGGAACCGCCGTGCCCCGTCGTCGTCGAGCTGCCGACGTTTTCGGAGATCCTCGCAACGTCGACGGCGCCGAGCAGAAAATTCATGCGCTCGATCGTCGCGCGATCCTCGGTGCGGAAGCAGATCGTCTGCCGAAAATTTTGCAGCACCGTGTCGGCCAGATCACGGTCGCCGATCGCGGCGTAGAACGAGCTTACGCCTTGGGCCGATATGACGCCGATGCAGCCGCTCGACCGCGACTTGTCCCAGAAGTTGAGGTCCGATACGCCGTCCTTGGCGCAGCTCACGATTTCCTGATACTCATCGCAGAGGAAGAAGACCGGGCGGCTTTGGTTCCAGGTCTTTTCGAGCCGCCGGCGCTGCATGAGGTTGAAGAACCGGAGCTTGATGAACGTGTACGCCGCTTTCGCGCCGAGGCCGTAGAGCGCGAGCGGAAGGGCGACGAGATAGACCGTGCCGTCGAGCACGGCTTCCATGCGCGCCTGCGTTCCGCTTTCGACGCAGAACGCGTCGACGAGGTCCGGGTGATTGAAGGGCGAGAGCACCTGGGCGACCTGGGCGTTGATGTTCGACTGCACTTTGGGTTCGAAATGCGCGAAGACGTCCTCGTGATAGGCGAGGTAGCTGCGTAAGAGCCGCTCGTCGCGATCGCGCGCGTCGAGGCTGAGCGAAAGCAGGGTGTCCGTGACCTCGCAATCCCACGCCTCGCGGGTCTTCGGCTCGAACAGATACCGGTAGAGACCGTCGAGCGCGTAGCGGCCTGGCAGGTAGCGCAGGACGCCGAGGGCGTTGCGGCAGAGCTCGGCGGCCGTATCGACCCAGAACCGATCGCCGCGGCCGGCGCTCAGCAAAAAGGCCGATTTCAGGAACGACGCGGCGACCTCGGGGGTGAGACCGTCGAGCAGATTCATGCGCTCGTGGCCCGGCCCGATCGTGCGGACCGCGCGCCCGGCTTCGCTCGCGAGCGCGGCGACGGTGCCGCCGAAATCGCCCTTGATGTCGAAGACGAGACCGCCGCAATCTTGGGCGAGCAGCTGCACGAGCAGCGGGTTCACGGCACGGGTCGTTTTGCCGGAGCCGATCGCGCCGAGAATGACGACGTTCTGCGCGGCGTCCGTGACCGACAGGGCGACCTCGCGCTGCGGCGCGATCCCGGCGGTATGGCCGTGCTCGGTGAGGGCGCCGGTCGACGTTCCCAACCACAGCGAAAAGGCCCGTAGCGGGCGCGCAGGGCGCTTCGGATAGAGCCGGAGCCCATCTGTGCCTCGCAGGAGCGTTCGGAACGCCAGAAGGCCCGCAAAGCCGCCGGCGAGCTCGAGAAGAAGCCGGTCCCGGCCGTGGCCGAAATGCGCGACGCCGGCGATCGCCGCGGTGAGGGCGTAGCCGAGGGTGAACCCGTAGGCGGCGCGCACGACGTTGAACGTGGTCATCGCCGCCGCGCGCAGTGTTCCGGTGAGGGCGCCGACGAGGATCCACCGCGCGAGCGGAACGCCCCAGAGCACAACGACGCCGATCGCGACCGGCCGATGCGCGCGCACGATCGCGGCCGCGGTCGCCGGCGCGACGATCGCGATGACGCCGCAGCCGATGACGACGAGCGTCGCGAGTAGCGTGAGCCAATCGAGCAGCGAGGTCGACGTCGCGAAGGTCACGCGGGCCGGGATGCCGCGCCTGATGCCCGCGCGCGGCGTCGCCGCTTCGGCGCGCCGTCGAGCGTATCGTTTGAGCAGGTCGCTGCCGGTCAGGAGCTTTGGTCGCCTTCCGGCGCGCCGTGATCGCTTCCCGGCACGCTGAGGTCAAAGAGCGCGCGATCTTGCGGCCGGGTGAGGAAGCCGGGCAGATGCTTCGCGACCCAGAGCTTGATGGGCTCGTCGTGGATCATGCGTTCTTGGACGAGCGCGCCGAGCAGGATCTTGCGACGCGTGTCGTCTTTGCGTTCGCGGGCGTTGGCCTGGGTTTTGAGCGCAGCGACGCGTGCCTGTTCGGCGCGGACCTTAGCTTCGGCGGCTTTGATTCGCTCTTCGAGCGAGAGCTTTTTCTTCTCGGCGGTTTGCAGAGTTCAGTCTCCTCTTGGCGTGACTTCGCGGCTCCCGCATGTGGTACTATTGGCGCAATCCCCCCTCAATCTTCGGAGCGAGGGTGCGAGCCGCCGAGAGGCGGCTTTGCCTTTTCAGATCTCGGGATATTGGCGCTCGCGGACCTCGGCGATGACGTGCGCGCGAAAATCGTCGTGCGACCATTCGCCGTCGATGACGCGCTGCTGTAGCGCGAGGTCCTCGGCCGTCATGTGGAGGCCCTCGATCGCGAGCGAGGCGTTCGCGTTGCGATAGGCTTCGGCAAGCTTGACGCGTTCGTGCGGGTCTTGCGGCATGATGTTATTCTAGCATGAAGCCGGGAGGTTGGCGAGGCAGTATCCCGAACGATTTAGCGAGGGCGCACTTATGGGTTTACTGCGCTAAACCCGTGCGGAACGAGGACGACGAGGGCAACGGCGCTGGCGATCTACCATCTTTCACACCGCCCGATAGGTCGGAGCACGCATGCACCGGGCTCCGCTGCCGCGCACGCTCGCTACATCATGCGCGAGGACGCGATGAGCGCACTGATCGCCCGGTTGCCGGAGGGCATCGCGGAGAATCGAACGGCGATTCAGGCGTGGCTTCGCGACGCGGAGCACGCCGATCGCGTGAACGCGCGCGTCGTCGACAAGCTGGTCGTCGCATTGCCACGCGAGCTCGACGCGGCGGGCCGTCGAGAGCTCGTTCGCGACTTTTGTGAATTGGTCACCGGCGGCCGGGCGGCGTACGTCGCGGCGATTCACGACAAGGGCGAAGACGCCGTAAACCCGCACGCGCACGTCATGCTGCGCGATCGGGATCTCGAGACGGGGAAGCGCGTCTTGCAGACGACGGAACGCGGCTCGACCGAACGTCTGCGCGAGGCGTGGGAGTTCGCGGCAAACCGGGCGCTCGAGCGCGCCGGCGTCGCTGAACGCATCGACCGCCGGAGCCTCTTGGAACAGGGCATCGACCGCGAGCCGACGCGGCACATCGGCCCGCACGTCGAGGCCATGGAACGCAAAGGGATGGAGCCCGAGCGGTTGCGCGAGACGCGGGCGGTCGAAGACTACAACCGACGGGCCGACGCGGCTCGCGAGGCTCGGCGTGAACTCGAGAGCGTTCGCGAGGCAGAGCGGACTTCGGAGCGCGGGCGGGCGCGGCCGGGGTCCGATCGTCCGACCGCGTTCGGCATGGAGGCCCCCGACCGGTCGAAATGGCAGCAATACCGCGCGCGGGTGCTTTCCGAAGCGTACCATCGCGAAATGGCCGACAGTCCGCTCGCGCGGTTCTGGCGCATGGAGCGGACCGACCAGGGTTTACGGTTCTCGAACGCGCGCGGCAGCTTCGTCGACCGCGGCGACCGGATCATCACGGCCGAGGCGAACATGCAAGTGATTGCGGCGATGCTCGACGTCGCGGCGGCCAAAGGTTGGAGCCAAGTGCGATTCTTGGGCAGCGACGACTTCAAGCGTCAAGGGATGGCCGCGGCGCTCGATCGCGGCTTCAGCGTCGACGCGCAGGGACGAGACGCGGAGATCCTCGCCGAGCTCAAACGCGAGCGCGAGGGGCGCATGCGAACCCGCGAGCGATCGCGTGCGCAGCTCGAGCGGGCTACGCCGGGTTTGCCGACGCCGGCGCCAGAGCGCGTCGCCTCCGACGCGACAATCGTGCGGTTAATGGACGTGAAAGCGGCCATAGAGCGCGCCGAGCGAGAGGCCGGCGCCGCAATCGACGCCGCTTCCGCGGAGCGCAAGGCGCTTGGATACGATCCGGAAAGCGGATACCTGCCGGCGCGGGAGATCGCGCGGGGCGAGGTCGGCGGGCGCGAGCTCGCCGAGGCGACGCAAACGGCGCTCGCAGCGCGAGAGCGGCTCACTAGGGTCGAGGAACGGATTGCGGCCTACGACGAGACGGTCGGCCGACGCAACGTCGTGGAGGGTGCTCTTAGGGCCATTGGCGACGCGCGAAACCGGAACGAACTCCGCAAAGAGCGCGAGGAGGCCATCGCTGCCGACGCCGTTGCGCGGGCGTCCCTCAAGACCGTGTTCGACCGACTCAAACAGCCGACCATCGCGCGCCGAATCTCGCGCCGCGTCGTCGAGATCGAGCGGCTTCGGAAGCCCGCCGACGCGCGACGGGCGGCCGCCGGCGAAACATGGCGCGACCTTCACCAGTTACGGGTCCGGACCTGGGGGCTCGACGACCATCGCACGATCGATATACCGGGCGACCTCAAAGCACTCGCTCGCGATCCGCAGCTTCGGGAACGGCTCGGAAAGCAGCTCGATGAACTCAAGCTGATCGAGCGCGCGCAGCCGTCACCGCGACGCGAACGCGCGAAGGCGCCGGAGCGCGATTTCCACGACCGATGACGATCTTGGTTCGACCGCTAGGGTGCGCCAGAGTTCTTCCCGATTCCCGACGGTGCCTTTTTGCCGAACATCTCAGGTGGATCGCGAAGGCCTTGGAGGGAGACGTAGGCAGGCTGCACGATGTCGATTACCTGTGGCAATGACCAAGCTTGAGGGCCACTTGAGTGGGGCAGGCCTCGGTAGCGTTAGCCGTTTACTGTCCACGACGTTGGCGACACGGGATCAATCGTGTAGGGACTTGGGAAACACGAATTGGACACGCCTTGACCATTGTCAAAGCTATAATTGTTTGGCGCGACGAATCCGTCTTTCGCGTCTTCCCACACTTCGATGTCCGTTGATTCCATCGTTGGAATCGTGGGGCAATACCCAGTTGAAAAATAGTACTCGAAGTTTATCCACCCTACTTCAGCGTACGCCCCAGCGCCTCCCTCGATTCGCGACCACTGGACGTCGAACGCGTTCGTTTCATAATTGTATATCGCCACGGCATCGCACTGGGATGTTTTATTACACTTTCCGGCTGCAGCTGGAGCCTGACCCGGACCGTACGAGATCGAGTAGTCAGTTATTTGCTGGACGCTGCTGCCATTCAACTCTCGAACAAATCTGCTGTAGAATGAGGCGTTCACCTGTTCGACGACAACGTATGTACCGCCATTGTCGCAGAAATCGTATACCGCAAACCATTGTGAATCGTTGTAATACTGATTACTTGCCTCAAGGCAGCCCCGCGGGGCTTTCATCGTAGGCGCAAATAGATCTTGGTAAATCTGGTAGCCCCCGTAGAAGGAGTTGTTCGCTAAGAGACCGTCGAGTTCTTCACCACCGGGATATTCATTATACTCATAACCGGCGTTATTGTGCACGGTTGTGGAAGCAGATGCAGGCATCGCGAATCGACTATCTAGCTGGAGTGGAAGGTTGCGCGGGTGGGCAAGATTGAACGCCGCCAATTCTTGCGGGTTCAAAATTCGGAGGCCGGGAAGATTTGGTTCCGACCTTTGAACGTCGCGCATGTTAGGCGACGTCGCGGAGGCTACTTTGTAGGTCGCTAAGTTTGCGACCGCACCCTCCCGGGAGAGACCCGAGGTTTGCTCCACCGGACTTAAGATTTGAGTGGGGCCGGCACATGCACTCAAGGCTAAAACGCCAAGTGCCATAAAATAGGACGGTCCAAATCGCATAAAATTTCGACCTCGCAAAGAGCTGGCTCCCGGTTGGGGGCAGCTTCTCTTCGTCGGCAGGCGTAACGGGCCCCCTCTCGTGGAGGGCGGGCGCCGGCTAGCGTTCGGGATGGGTGGTCGGAACCAATGTAGGAACTGGGACACCACCGCACAGCGCGATACCTGCGGGCCAGCTACCAACGCCGATTGACGCAAAGAATGCTCGGGCATTTGTGTTGTACGCCGGACAGTAGCCGCCTTCACCTGCACGATAGTGCGCGAGAAGAACGCGCGGATTCGAAGCCGCGACTGCATAAATCCCCTCTTCGTGCCGCGGTAGCACAACGCGCCGCGCACTGACGCGAAGTTCTGTAGCGGCTGAATAAGCCCCGCGATCGACGACGTACGGCCATCGCCCGATTTTCAGCGCCGTATCGTTGATCGTCAGTGCGCAGAGCGTAGCGCAGATGAGCATCGGCGTAGCAAATCCCGGGCGCCTTCCGATCACAAACGCCGCGGCGATGGCTGTTGCTGCGAAGAGAGGGGCACTCCAGTGCGTTCCTATTCGCACTATCTGGTAGGCCCACGGGCGAGCGAGAATCAGCTCAGCAACGAGCGGCGTCGCTAGGACGAGCGTGCGGCCCAGCACGATTGGGGCGAACGCGAACCCTCCGAGAAGTGCTGCGAAGAACCCTAACTTTGAAAGCGGGTCGTCGATCACGAGCCCGTATTGAGGGATCGACGGATGCGCGCCATGTATGTGTTCCGCTATCAGAAACGCGAGGCCGTTCACGGTCGCCAGCGCGGCGACCGAATATCCTATTCGACGGTCCCACCACAAGGCGCAGGCGATGCCGAACCATACGAGAAAAAGCGCCTCGTCCTCTTTTAGCCCAAGCAGCACTTGCGCTATCATCAAGGTACCTAACAGTGCACGACGACGAGCTGCAATCGCACCGAGGAACGCGAGCGATGGCACGAAAATGTTTTCGATGAAATTACCCTGCGCGAGACCTTGCGTGAATGGCGACAGCAGATACGCAATGCCAACGGCTCCCGCCCCTCGCGAGTTGGCGCCGCAAGCACGCGCGAACGAGCAGAGTGCCGGACCACCTGCTGCGATCGCGCACACTTGAATTATGAGGAGGGTCTGGGCGTAAGGGAAGACCCAAAGGACCGGTACGAGCGCAAGCAGACTCCACGAATCGTGCACTTGGAGGTGCGGACGATACTCCGCGCCGTTCCAGGAACCACGGCCGTACGCTTCGCCGACCAACCACTGGAGGAAATTGCCTGTATCTGCGCCGTACCGAAGCGCCCAGAGCTTGTTGAGGTCAACTGCGATGTAAACGCATGCAAAGATGATTGCGGCAATTACAACAGCGCGCGTTGGCCGGGTCGTTCGAGAAATTGGGATATCGCTCATGTGCCTTTTTCGGTGAGGAGTGCGCGCTTCGGCGAACAACATCGATTGCGGCGAACGCCAATGCATCGATAACTCTCACGACTCATGAGCCGACTTCATCGAGTGTCGTTATGCCGCGGTCGCGAACTTCTTGGATCATCCGCCGGAGCCGTTTGCCGCCATCGCGGGTCCACAACGTCACGAGATCCCTGTTGCTGTCAAAGGTGATGCTGTAATCAGGGAGCGCCCCGGTCGCGGCAATCTCGCGGACCTGTCGCCGGAACTCTCTAACGGAGCAGATGGCCCCGGACTTCTTCAGCAGCGTCTCGAGCCCAATTGCGAACTTCGCCTGAAGGCCGCAGTGCTTGCGCGCGAGCTCGTAGAGGCGGCGCTCGAGGCCCTTGCGGAGCCGGAAATAGTCACGTGACAACGTGAGGACTTCGGTCGCCACGATCGCGTTGTAGAGCCATTCCGAGAGTGTCAGCTCGATCGAGGCCATGCGATTGCTCGTCGTGCGCTCGACGATCGACCAGGACTCGACCAAGCCGAACCCCTGGCGGGTCCTCTTCTTCCCCGTCGTGATATCGGTCTTGATTCGCGTGCCGGAAAGGCGCTCGAACGCCTTCACCAGCGCGTCATATTCGGCGCCGCTCGTTCCGCGGTTACAGTACACCAAGAGATCGCGAGCGCGCAGGCGTACGGTCCGGCCGATTGGGAGGCGACGGTTCTGCGCTTCAACGAGACACGAGATCGTGAAGAGTAAAATGTCCTTGTCCCAGATCGTGGCTAACCCGGCGGCGCTCGGCGTGATCGTGATCGTGTTGCCGTTGTGCTCGTAGACGCGAATCTTGAGATCCGGCGTCTTCGAGAGCGAGAACATCGGGTGTTCCATGGTCGCTTGGTCGTCTTTTAACGGCGCGTCGAATATCTGAGCGAGGAAGAAATCCTGTTGCGGATGACGGATCGGAGCCAGCGCGTTGCCGTTCGACGTCGCTGGCGCGCCGTCGACTATAGGGTTGCGCGACGCATTCGCGTTAGCGGCCGCACGGCGTTTGATTTCTTCGATGTCAAAGAGCTCCATCAGCGAACTTTCGACACGGAACGACGGGCAGTGATTCGATAGCGTTCGAGCGCTTGAACGTCGTGTTCGCCGGTTGCGAGCAGCTCTCGAAGTGCTGCCTCGATATAGCCGCTCACGCTAACCTTTCTCTGCCTCCGCAGCGTCGCGACGCGACCATCGACTTGCGTCAGCAGCGAAATGGGCAGGATCACGGTGATACGGTCGGACTGCTCTTCGGGATCGTCGAGCAGCCGAGGCTGGATATCGACTACACGTCGCGCAGTGGGCGCCGACTTTGCGCGGGCCGCACGTGCGTGTGGCTTTGCCTTCGCGGCGGCAGCCTGTGGCGGCTCGACGGGACCGCCGATGATGCCGGCGAGATCGCCAATCGCGCTCTTAGTGGACACGTTGCGACACCTCCGCGGCGACCGCTGCATAATCGGCAGCGCCGCTCGAGTCAGGACGATAGGTTCTAATCGGCTGGCGATGCCCGAAGAGTTCGCGCAGCGCGACATTCTCGCGTATTGGTGACGTCAAGGTGCCGTTGCATAGACCGCGCGCGGCTTCGAGAACGTCGCGCGCGATACGCAGACGGTGATCGAAGCGGGTTGGCACCACGGCGACGATCGTGATTGGCAGGTCGAGCGCGTCGCGCAATCGCTGAAGATTGGCGGTTACTTGCACGTAGCCATCGAGGGCTTCAGGGGCGGCAGCGAGCGGAATGATAACGCCGCTCGTCGCCGCAACGAGCGCGGACGCGGTGAGAACGCCCATCGACGGCGGACAATCGATCAAGATCACGTCTGCCTCGAGCTGGCGCAACGCCTTCCCAAGGGTCCGTTCGGAAGCGACCTGCGCGGACATCGTGCGTTCAGCGATCCGCAAGCGATCCGGAACAGCCGGGATCAGGCCCACTCCAAAGGCCGGGGCGTCGATTATGACGCGCGCACCCTCTTCTTCCCCCAAGAGAATCTCCGCGGTCCCCGGGGCAATTGTACGGCCCAGGATCCAGGTGGTCAGAGTTGCCTGAGGGTCGAGGTCGACGAGCACGACGCGCTTACCGCTTGCCGCGAACTCTGCGCCGAGGTTTCCCGTTAGGTTGGTTTTTGCGACGCCGCCCTTCTGGTTGGCGATCGCGAGCGTGACCACGCCGTTACTCTAACACGCTAGAACGTTCCAATGCTAGAGGGGCTCAACGCTCTGGTGCTCCTAATCTAAAACACTGCAACGGCAGTACGCTAGTACGCTAGTACGCTAAGGCGCTAGTACGCTTTATAATTCGTGGTATCACCCACGCCTAGAAAGCAGAGGCCGCTCCGGTTGTTACTTTCGTGGTATCGCCCATGCTTAGCGTGGTATCGCCCACAATAATTCGTGGTTTCGCCCACGTTGGCTTCGTGGTATCGCCCACAAAACTTCGTGGTATCGCCCACGCCCAATGTCCAGGAACCCTTATTTCACCGGGCTTCCCGGCGCACTTTCGACTCCGTAACAAGCCGTAACACTATTTATTAACTTACCTAACCCGCCCACACGCCACACCACCAGCCAGCAGAAGAAGGTAGCCCGAGGTCGAGCCTCGGCCCGTTAAAATCGCGCTCCGGCCAACGATCGCCGCAAGGCCCTCACCGTTCACCGCCCCGTGACGGTAGCACTCGGCGCAAGGCTTCCCTCGCTACGCTCGGCGCCGGCATGGCCGGCGGTCTTGCACCGCGCGCTAGGGCTGCGCCCGACGGTGAACGGCGAGACCCCAGACGGCGCAGCAACCGGCGACCCCATGCCTCCGCGCAACGAAGGGACGGTCCCGACTCGACACCCCTCCGGCGCAGGCCTTCTAGGCCGAGCAGAGATGCGATCGTGGGGCCGCTCCGGGGTGATCGTGTCGGAATCCCGGCCCTCCCCGCGCATCGGAAACGGGGCCGATACGACCAAGGAGGCGTACTTCGCGCCAATCGTGCTCCGATTTACATGGGACCCCGTGAAAGCCGAACTGAATCTTCGGAAGCATGGCGTCAGTTTTGCTGAGGCGAGGACGGTCTTCGGCGATCCGCTCAACGCGGACATGCCGGACCCCGATCACTCACGGGACGAACTCCGGTTCGTGACCATCGGAAAATCTGAGAACGGTCAGCTCCTCGTCGTCATCTACGCGGAGCCTGAACCCGACTGGATACACATCATCAGCGCACGGCGGACGACGCCAGGTGAACGTCGAAAATATGAAGAGCTTGGATAACCACGACCGGGACATGCGTCCCGAATACGACTTCAGCGGAGCGCAAAGAGGACGCCATGTCAAGGCCTACGCGGCGGGCACAAACGTCGTGCTGCTTGACCCAGACGTCGCGGCGCGATTTTCAGATTCCGCGCAGGTCAACAGTGCCTTGCGCCAAGTGCTCAGTAAATCCGGCGCTCGTGTTAAGGAGAAGCGCGTAATGGCGAAGCAGCCCGGGCTAGACGGTCGCCACCGAGACGAAGACGGTGAAATCCATCGCAAGCGAAGCGACACGCTCGTGAAGACGCTGCGCAAAGAATACGGTGAAGACTTCCTTTCGGGATTTCAGTCCGACACAACGCTGGGAACGGTGCTCAAGAAAACGGGAGCCGATTCGCTCTCGGATCTTCTGAAAACAAAGAAGCGCCGCTAAGGGCGGAAGAAGTTGACCTGTGGACCTTCGGAGTGCTTCCGCCGCTCGACCCGAGCTCGCCGCCGATCGCGCCGCGGTCACGGCGCCGTTTGACGAACTCATGCACGGTCTTGGCGAGGTTCTCGGGAAGAAACTCGCGGCGTATCTCGCCGGCGCTCTAAACACCGACCGTGATCCAGACGGCGACGCGCCGGCGACAGAACGCTTGCGGCGGCCTTACATCGTCGCCCTGATGCTTCGGTCGCGCGATTTTCCGTCCGTCGTTCAAGCCTGGTTCACGGGCCTCAACCCCGAGCTCGACGACCGCTCACCGATCCGAATCCTAACCGAGGGCACTGAAGACGAGGCGCGGGCGGTCCTCGGTGCTGCTCGGCTGTTCCTCGCAGTTGGATGATAAGATCGCCCCATAAAAAATCCGGACCTGAACGGAGTGATGAGAATGGCTACCAAGTGCGATCCGTACCACACGACGCGACCCGAGGAGCCACCCGAGCGTAACGTCTACCACAACTACAAAGACTGCCCAGCGGGAAAGCACATCAAGCCCGAACACCTGGCTTCTGGGACGGCCGGTCGCCCGCGTTGCGATGATTGCAAAAAGATGGACTAAAGCGACACGACGATTGCGCTCGGGAATGGACTTGGCGCGCCTGTCGTCGTTGCTTTGGATGGCGAGCGGCGAATTCGCAGTTAACTAATCGCACGGTAGAGCGTGGAACGCCCGACGCGAAAGACGCGGGCGATGTGCGCCGGACTCTCTCCCCGATCCAGCATGGTTTTAGCCTCACGCACCTGCGCTTTCGTAAGCGCCAGCGGCCGTCCGATGTGCTCGCCTCGCCGCTTGGCGGCCCGCATCCCAGCCACGGTCCGCTCGCGTAGCACGTCGCGCTCGAATTGTGCGACGGCGCCGAGCACCGCGTAGAGCATCCGGCCGGCGGCCGTTCCCGTGTCGATGTGGTCGGTCAGCGATCGCAGCGCAACGTCGCGCTCGCGTAACATCTCGGAAATATCGAGCAAGTCTCGCAGCGAGCGTCCGAGGCGGTCGAGCCTCCAGACGACCAGCGTGTCGCCGGCGGCCAGATCCTCGAGCGCGCGGTTCAGGCCCGGCCGCGATCGCGAAGCGCCCGACACCGAATCTTCGTGAATGACGGCGCAGCCGGCGCCCCCGAGCGCGTCGAGCTGCAGCTTCGTCGTCTGTTCGTCCGTCGAGACCCGCGCATACCCGATGAGGCGCGCCTTCGGCGTTGGGTGAACCTGGGAGTCATCCGGTCGGGCGAAACGCGCTCCTGGGGCTTTCTTTAGAACCGATTTCGCACGTTTTTGGCTCGTCGACGACTTTGGCGTGATCATCGACGCGGGCGCGACGTCGCCTTCGTAACGTGCCTGGAGGTCGGCGAGCCGATCGTCGCCGGCGAGGTGAGCCGCGAGCAGCTCGTCGAGCGGAATTCCAGCCTTACGTTTTGGGACGCCTTTACGGGACACGCAGGGCCGCTTCGTGCCTGGCGCGCCGATTCATCCCGAAAGGGTTCCATTTCGGGACGAGCCGCGGCTGCGCATCTGTCGAACGCTGCTCCCAGAGTGCTGCGGCCTTATTAGAAATCGTCGTCGCCCATGATGTCATCCACCATTTCCTCGAGCGCGAAGTCTCGCGCGGCCTCAGATGCCGCGTCAGGGTCGTCGCCATCGTTCTCCTCGTCGTCGGATTTATCGTGCTCGCGGATTCCTTCGAGCATTTCATCGAAGATCTGGTCGCGACGCCGATCGCGGACGCTGGGATTGGCGAGGTCGTCGAGGAACGGTTCAACGAGCGGGCGGATTTTTTGCATGCGGTCCCGGGCGACGAGGATGCGCGGAGCGAGCGCGTCGACGCGTTTTTGCAAAGAGGCAGGCGGGTTCTCATGCAAAGTGATGTCATGGAAACCGAGCCCGTTCTTATGGCGAATTGGAGCAAGCTCGGTTGCGAGCGTTGCCGGGGCGAATTGGGCAAACATCTCGACGCCGAGAGCGCCGACGTTTTTGAACGTGTAGCCGAATGTGGGCCTTGCGATGCGGCGGGCAAAGAAGATTCCAACGACGTCCAGCAGGTAGGCATTCCGAATCAGCTTCCAGATGTCAACGTGTTGAGCGTAGTACCACTCGCGCTTGTTTTTGATTTCGACGACGGCGACGGCGTCGGATGAGGGTCGGCCAGAGAGGGGCATCGTGGCGAGGACGAGACCGTCGGATTGCTCGTTGAGCTCGATGCCATCGTAGGCGGCGACGTCTCCCCAACGCTGGCAGATGATCTTGTAATTGGGGGAGGCCGCGAACACGCGCCGGATGGCTTCGTTTCCGGCCCTTCCAATGTCGCCTGTGGCGCTCGCGTAGCGATTAAAGATGCCGTAAAGGCGTAGGATTTCCGCGACGCGGGCTTTGACCGCGGCCGCGGGGATTTCGGGCAGCGTGAAGATGTCGGGCAGATTGCTGTTGGCCGCGTGCGCGATCGTGAGTTCGCCGCGATCGAGCATTTTGTTGATCTCTTGGCCGAGTTCGCGTGGGGCGACTCGGAAGTTGCCGCGGCCGGCTTCAGAGATTTTCGATTCCAGCATGCGGCGGGAGGCGGCCGAGTGTGTTGTGAGGATGTTGCGGACGCGCTGGTTGGCACGCTGCGCGGCATTGAGAGTAGCCAGCCCCGCAGCTTTTTGGGCTTGGACGGAGCTGGCGGGAACGCGTGGACCTGGCGAGGCATCGGCCACTTAGGAGGCCGGTTCGCGGGGCTTGGTTTTGTTGCCCGCGGCGCGGAAACGCATTTCGCCCGCGGCGCGGAAACGCATTTCGCCCGCGGCGCGGAAACGCATTTCGCCCGCGGCGCGGAAACGCATTTCGCCCGCGGCGCGGAAACGCATTTCGCCCGCGTGCTTATATATATAAACTCTGCCTGGTCGGAAGGCGTCGGCCCTGGCC